>Ga0131853_10000588_pt1 | contig 65966 bp, 65 predicted proteins | sample TergutLab28metaG_FD_92764 | JGI IMG/M metagenome (GOLD analysis project Ga0131853, IMG submission 92764) | Labiotermes labralis P1 segment gut microbial communities from Petit-Saut dam, French Guiana - Lab288 P1 (version 2) (version 2) | ecosystem: Host-associated > Arthropoda: Insects >... | reverse complement strand
GCCACACCGGCATCAGGTGCGCGGCGTCGCCGGCGATGAGGACGTTGCCCTTGCGGAACGAGCTCGCCACCCGGCCGTGGTGGGTGAAGGTGCGCTGGTTGATCACGCTCAGCGCGTCCGGATCGGGCACGTGGCGCTGCAGCAGCGAGCGCATGAAGGCCGGGTCGTCGACCAGTCCGGTGTCCTCGTCGTCGTGGAGCATGAACTCCCATCGCCGGATCCCGTGTGGCAGGCCGATCGAGACGTAGGGGCGTCGCGGGTCGGCGCCGAGGTAGACCGACGGTGTGCCGATCGGGTCGTTGGCGACGTCGATCACGACCCAGCGGGTGGAGGGCGAGGTGCCCTCGAACTCCACGCCCATCCACTTGCGCGTCGGCGAGGCGCCACCCTCGCAGCCGACGGCGTACCTGCCGGTGATGGTGACGGTCTCCGTCACCGCGCCCTCGTCGTCAAGGCGCTGGGCGGTGACGGCGACGTGGTTGCCCCGGTCCTCCAGGTCGACGACGCGGTGGCGGAAGCGGAGCTCGTGGCCGGGAAACCGATCCAGACCGGCTGCGAGCTCCTGGTCGACGAGCGGCTGGAGGAAGCCGTGCTTGCGCGGGTAGCCGTACTCCTGCGTCCTGGGGTCGTTCGTGGCCAGCACCTTGCCGTCGCCGTTGACCAGCCGGACGACGTGGTGCGGCACCGTGTGGGGGCGGATCTGCTCCCAGAGGCCGGCGGTTGCGAGCGTGCGGATCGCCTCGTCGTCGAGCCCGACCCCGCGCGGGTAGTCGATGAGGCACGGCCGCGCCTCGAGAACGGTCGCACGGTGTCCGCGGACGCCGATCAGGTTCGCCAGGGTGAGGCCGACCGGGCCGGCCCCGATGACGATGACGTCGGTGTCGAGCGTGCTCACGATCGGCTCAGTTGTGGGTCAGGAAGTCGATGACCAGGCGGTTGAACTCCTCGGCGTGCTCGATCATCGCCCAGTGTCCGCAGCGGTTGAGCAGCACGAGTCGGGAGTCCGGGATGGTCGCGAGCAGCCACAGGCTGATCTCGTAGTGCAGCACCCGGTCGTCCTTGCCGTGGATCAGCAGCGTCGGCGCCTCGATCCCCCCGATCAGGTCCCGATCGACCTTGAACGGGATGGGCGCGCCGTGCGCCAGGCCCTCGACGTAGTTCTTCAGGTGCTCGGGCCGCGCCAGCGCCGCCTCGGAGCGGGCCCGGGTGAGCTCGGGCGTCGCGAACCGCTCCTTGTCGTAGGTCATGATCTCGACCAGGGCCCGCATGTTCTCCGGGCTCGCGTCGCGGTATGCCTTGACGACCACCTTGAGGCCCTCGCTGGGGCCGTCGCCCGCGCCGAAGAGGGAGCTGCCGCCGCGGCCGAGCGAGGCCCCCATCGTGACCAGATGAGTGAGGCGCTCGGGATGCAGGGTGGCGAACCGGATCGCGGTGTGCGCGCCCATGGAGTTGCCGACGAGCGCGGCCCTGGCCAGCCCGAGTACGTCGAGAAGCTCGACCAGTGTCGCGTCGTGATCCATGTCGAGGGTTGCCTGGGCGTCGGAGTCGCCCCAACCGGGCATGTCCGGGGCGATGACGTGGAAGCCCGCCTCGGCGATGACGTCGAGGTTGCCCGAGAAGTTCGACCAGCCGGTCGCACCGGGACCCGAGCCGTGCAGCAGGACAACGGGGGTGGCGCCGGGCTCACCCGCCTCGTAGACGCGCAGGTGGAGGCCCGACGGGAGGGTGACCTCGCGGGCGGCGGCGTCCTTGGTCAGCGACATGGCATCCCTTTCACAATCTGCACGGCCGGTCCACGCCATCGAACGCCCGCGGTCAGCGCGTGCCAAGCCCGCCGTGCCGCAGGGAGGACCGGGGGCACGTGTCGAGGGCAGGGATCAGGCGGTGGCCCAGGTACGACGCCTCGCGACGAGGCTGCTCAGGCCGGTCGCCGCCGCGCGGACCGCGTCGACGTGTGCATCGGGGCGGAAGCGGCCGACCGGGCCGGTGAGACTGATCGCCGCCACGGCGGCCTCACCGGAGGCGTCGAGCACCGGGGCGGCCACGCAGAGCAGGCCCGGCGACGACTCCTCGCGCTCGAAGGCGACCCCGCCCTCGAGCACCCCCTCGAGCTGGCGCTGCAGCAGGCCCGGCGCGATCACGGTGTGCGGCGTACGGCGCTCGAGCGGGCCGGAGAGCACCTCGCGGCGCAACTCCGGGTCACCGTACGCGAGGAGGACCTTGCCGATCGCCGTGCAGTGCATCGGCATCCGGCCACCGGCCCGCGAGGGGCTTGCGGCCTGGCGGTGGCCGCCGATCTTGGCGACGTAGACGACCTCGCGGCCCTCGGCGACGCCGAGATGCACGGTCTCGTGGGTGCGCTCGTAGAGGTCCTGCAGGAAGGGCATGGCCAGCTCGAGCAGCGTGCGCTCGGCCGAGGCGCGCAGCCCCAGCTCGAACAGCCCGCCCGAGAGTCGGTAGCCGAGGGGGACGCGGTCGAGCAGGCGGTGCCTGACGAGGTCGCCGGCGACCCGGTGGACGGTGCCCTTCGGCAGGTCGGTGCGCCGTACCAGCTCGGCGAGGGAGAGGACCTGGTCGTCGATGGTGAACGAGCGCAGGATCGCTACCGCCTTGCCCAGCACGGTGTCGAGGTCGTCCACGACGAAGAGCGTACCGGTCAGTGGAACGCGCTCCTGGGCGGCGGTGGGGCCTTCGGTAGAGATTAGGTGCCATGACGGAAACCCCCATCGCGACCAGCGCGGGCATCGCCGCCGCCGTCGAGCGGCTGCGTGAGGCCTCGGCCACCGGCACGCCGGTCGCGCCCGTGCGCGACCTGATCGGCCGTGACGACGTCGCGACGGCGTACGCCGTACAGCGGCAGCTGAGTGCCGAGCGGATCGAGGGCGGCGCCACCGTCGTCGGACGCAAGATCGGGCTCACCTCCGAGGCCGTCCAGCAGCAGCTGGGCGTCGACCAGCCCGACTTCGGCGTCCTCTTCGACGACATGTCCTACGCCGAGGGCTCGACCGTGCCGGCTGCGGCGATCCTGCAGCCGCGGGTCGAGGCTGAGATCGCCTTCGTCCTCAAGGACGACCTGGCCGAGGGCGACCTCGACGCCGACCAGGTCCGCGCGGCGATCGACTATGCGGTCGCGGCGATCGAGATCTGTGGCAGCCGCGTCGCCGGTTGGGACATCAGCTTCGGCGACACGGTCGCCGACAACGCCTCGGCGGGCGGATACGTGCTCGGCACCGAGCAGGTGCCGCTCGGCGACTTCGACCCGGTCGCGGCGCAGATGACGATGACCATCGACGGCGAGACGGTCTCGACCGGCTCGGGCGCCGCCTGCCTGGGCGACCCCGTGAACGCGGTGGTCTGGCTGGCCCGCCAGGCTCGCGAGCTGGGCGACCCCCTGCGCGCCGGCCAGGTGATCCTCTCCGGCGCGCTCGGGCCGATGCGCCCTGTCACCCCCGGCGCTGCCGTCACGGCCACCGTCTCGGGCCTCGGCTCGGTGTCGGTCAACTTCAGCAAGGAAGACAACGCATGAGTGAGAAGACCGCCGGCAAGACGAAGGTCGCGATCATCGGCTCGGGCAACATCGGCACCGACCTGATGATCAAGATCATGCGCAACGCCGAGCACCTCGAGATGGGCGTGATGGTCGGCATCGACCCGGCCTCCGACGGCCTGGCACGGGCCGCGAAGTTCGGCTTCGAGACGACCCACGAGGGTGTGGAGGGCCTGCTGGCCTCGCCGCAGATCGACGAGATCGGCATCGTCTTCGACGCCACCTCGGCCGGTGCCCACCGCCACAACGACGAGCTGCTGCGCCCGCTCGGCATCCGGATGGTCGACCTGACCCCCGCCGCGATCGGCCCCTACGTCATCCCCGCGGTCAACCTCGAGGAGCACCTCGAGGCGGCCAACGTCAACATGGTCACCTGCGGCGGCCAGGCCACGATCCCGATCGTGGCCGCCATCAGCCGCGTCGTGCCCGTCGCGTACGGCGAGATCGTGGCCTCGATCGCCTCGAAGTCGGCCGGCCCCGGCACCCGGGCCAACATCGACGAGTTCACCGAGACCACCTCGGCCGCCATCGTGCAGGTCGGTGGCGCGGCTCGGGGCAAGGCGATCATCATCCTCAACCCGGCCGAGCCGCCGCTGATGATGCGCGACACCGTCTTCGCGCTGGTCACCCTCCCCGAGGGCAACCCGGCCGACGTGGAGACGGTCAAGGCCGAGATCACTGCCAGCGTCGAGAAGATGGTGGCCGACGTGGCGGCGTACGTGCCGGGCTACCAGATGGTCCAGGACGTGCAGATCTCCGAGATCCCGGCCGACCAGCCGGTCGAGACCCTGCTCGTCGACGGTGCGCCCCGGCCGACCCACCAGGTCTCGGTCTTCCTCAAGGTCGAGGGTGCGGGCATGTACCTGCCGGCGTACGCCGGGAACCTCGACATCATGACCTCGGCCGCCGTCCAGATGGCCGAGAAGATCGCCGCGGTCGGCAGCCCCCGCGCTGCCGTGGCCGCCGGTAAGGAGAACTGACGTGAGCACCCCGATCTTCGTCCAGGACGTCACACTGCGTGACGGCATGCACGCCGTCCGGCACCGGATCACGCCCGAGGACGTCAAGCGGATCGTCGTCGCGCTCGAGGACGCCGGCGTCGACGCGATCGAGGTCGCGCACGGCGACGGGCTCGCCGGCGGCTCGGTCAACTACGGGCCGGGGTCGAACACCGACTGGGAGTGGATCGAGGCGGCCGCCTCGGTCATGACCAAGGCGCGCCTGACCACCCTGCTGTTGCCGGGCGTGGGCACCATCCACGAGCTCAAGCACGCCTACGACCTCGGCGTGCGCTCGGTGCGGGTGGCCACCCACTGCACCGAGGCCGACATCTCGGCCCAGCACATCGCCGCCGCGCGCGAGATGGGCATGGACGTCTCCGGCTTCCTGATGCTCTCCCACATGGCGCCGGCCGACGAGCTCGCGGCCCAGGCGAAGAAGATGGAGTCCTACGGCGCCCACTGCGTCTACGTGACCGACTCCGGCGGCCGCCTGACGATGAACGACGTGCGTGACCGCGTCCGCGCCTACCGCGACGTGCTCGACCCGGGCACGGAGATCGGGATCCACGCCCACGAGAACCTCTCGCTCTCGGTGGCCAACTCGGTGGTCGCCGTCGAGAACGGGGTCTTCCGCGTCGACGCCTCGCTCGCCGGCCACGGCGCCGGCGCGGGCAACTGCCCGATCGAGGCCTTCATCGCGGTCGCCGACCTGATGGACTTCAAGCACGGCTGCGACCTCTTCAAGCTCCAGGACGCCGCCGACGACATCGTCCGCCCGCTGCAGGACCGGCCGGTCCGCGTCGACCGGGAGACCCTCACCCTCGGGTACGCCGGTGTGTACTCCTCGTTCCTGCGCCACGCCGAGGTCGCCGCGGCCCGCTACGGGGTCGACGTCCGCGACATCCTGATGGAGTGCGGCCGTCGCAACCTCGTCGGCGGCCAGGAGGACATGATCGTCGACATCGCCCTCACGCTCAGCCGAGGCGTCACTTCCTGACAGCCGAGTAGTCACTCCTTGACACTCGAAGCGTCACTCCCTGACACCCGAGGCGTCGCTTCCTGACACCCGAGACGTCAGAAAGTGACGCCTCGGCTCGCCCAGTCGCCGGGCGAGCGGCTCGAGGAGCCTGGGCGCGAGCGGGCCCACGATCGCCAGGATCAGCACGTACGCCGCAGCGGTCGGCGCCAGCTCCGGCGTCGTCCGGGCGGTGACCAGGCCGGCGACGATGATCGAGAACTCGCCTCGCGGGATCAGCGCGGCACCCGCGCGGATGCGCGCCGGCGGGCGTACGCCGGCCCGGCCGCCGGCGAACCAGCCGGTCGCCATCTTGGTGACGACGCCGACGACCGCCAGGGCGAGCGCCGGCAGCAGCGCCGAGGGCAGCTCGCGCGGATCGGTGGAGAGGCCGAAGAAGACGAAGAAGACCGCCGCGAACAGGTCCCGCAGCGGTGCGAGCAGCGCGTGGATGCGGTCGGTCAGGTCCGAGGAGAGCGCGATGCCGAGGAGGAACGCCCCGACCGCGGCCGAGACCTTCGCCGCCTCGGCCACGCCGGCGACCAGGAGCGCGAGGCCGATCAGGCGCAGCAGCAGGATCTCGTTGTTGTCGTGGGAGACCACCGCGGTCACGAGGTTGCCGAACTTGAGCGCGACGAAGAGCACCAGCGCCAGCACGACCAGCGCGAGCGCGATCGCCTCGAACGTGCCCGCGCCCTTCGACGAGGCGGCGAGCGCGGTCTCGACGGGCAGGTAGACGGCCATCGCGAGGTCCTCGAGCACGAGTACGCCGAGGATGGCCGGCGTCTCGCGGTTGCCGAGCCGGCCCATGTCGGTGAGGACCTTGGAGATGATGCCCGACGAGCTGACAGCCGTGATCCCGAACATCGCGATCGTGGCCACGGTGTCCCAGCCCATGATGAGGGCGAAGATCACCCCGGGCACCCCGTTCAGCACCAGGTCGACGATCCCCGACGGCGTCTGGCTGCGCAGGTTGTCGACCAGGTCCTCGGCGGTGTACTCCAGCCCGATCATGAGCAGGAGCAGGATGACGCCGATCTCGGCGCCGGTGCCGAAGAATCCCTCGGGCGCCTCCAGCGGGAGGAAGCCGCCCGAGCCGAACGCGAGTCCCGCGATGAGGTAGAGCGGGATCGGCGAGAGGCCGAAGCGAACGGCCGTGCGGGCCACGACACCGAGCCCGAAGATCACCGCGCCCAGCTCCAGCAGCAGCTGGGCGGTGTGACTCAGCTCCACGTCAGCCCGTGGTGAGGATGTGGGCCGCGGCGCTCACGCCGTGCTCGGTGCCCACGACGACGACCCGGTCGCCCGCCTCGAGGACGAACGACGGCTCCGGGGAGGCGACCACGTCGTCGCCGCGGAAGACGGCCACGATCGAGGCGCTGGTGCGGGTGCGGATCGCCGCCGTACCCATCGGCTGTCCGGCGTACGGCGAGCGCGGCGGGAGCGGCACGTTGGCCGTCACGATGCCCTCGACCTGCTCCTGGAGTCGCGCCAGCCGTTCGGTCGCGCCGGGAGCACCGAGGAGCTCGGCCAGCAGGCTCGCCTCGGCGTCGTTGAGCTGCACGCTGGCCACGACGTTGTCAGGGTCCTTGGCGTCGTAGACGAGGAGCATCCGGCCGCCGGCCTTCAGCGAGATCACGCCGACGCGTCGCCCGACCGTGCAGTCGAACTCCTGCCGGACACCGAAGCCCGGGAGCTTGGCCTTCTCGACCTCGATGCCGAGCTGCTCTGCCTTCGTCACCACGAGGCCACCCTAATCGCTCGCCCGTGCGCGGGGTCGGCCCGCGATCATGCGCGGATCCAGAAGTCCAGCGGGTCGGCGGGCGCACGGAAGCCCGTTGACTCGGCCATCGCCACGGCGTCGCGGAAGCCGCGTGCGATCAGGTCGGGCCGGTGCGCGTCCGAGGCGAACGAGATCGCCTCGCCGCCGGCCTCGTGCCACCAGGCCAGGATGGTCCGCGGCAGCGGCACCCGGGTGTTCACCTCGAGCACCTTGCCTGCGTCGCGCAGCAGGGCGAGCACGTGCCGGAACTGCTCCTCGAACGCCTCGGGCGCGAACGGTACGTCGGCAGGCCAGCGCCGCAGCGGGTAGTCGATGTGGGCGAGCACCTGGAAGTCGTCGTACTCGGTGATGAGCCGCTCCAGCCCGAGCAGGTAGTCGCCGACGACCTGCTCCGGCGGCACGTGGCGGTAGTGCTGGCCGGTGTCGACGTACCCGCCCAGGGGGTCGACGTAGGCTGAGTGCAGGGAGGCGAGCACCCGGGTGAACGCCCCCGAGCCGAGCAGCGACCGGACGGCGTCGCGGTGCCAGTGCGGCTCGCCCAGCTCGGCGCCGGTCAGGATCCGCAGCTGCGGGAAGCGCCCGCGGCAGTGCTCGACCGAGGCAAGGTAGCCCTCGACGTCGAGCGGCGGAGGCACCAGCTGGCCATTGTCGATGCCGTGGCGGAGCCACGCCGCAGGCACGCCCGCACCGGCTCCGACGATCCAGCGGGTGTGGTCGACGTGCTCCGTGAACGCCACCGACGGCAGCCCGAGCCGCACCGCCTCGGCGCACGTCGCCTCCATGTCACCGGTCGCGGTGTCCCACGACCACTGGGTGTGGACGTGGTTGTCGGGCGGCAGCGGCTTCTCGGTCACGGTTCGAGCCTCTCAGATGGTGCTGCGCGGCCTCGGCTCGTGGACGACTACCGACGGCAATACAGTCGTTGAGCAGCGGTGGCGACGTAGCTGTTCGCCTTGACGTCACAACGCTGGGCGCCCTCTTCCCGCACCGCGTATGACCACCAGGTCCCGCTGTCCCAGACGACGCGGCCGTGCATCTCGTCGTCGTGGTTCTTGAAGACACATGACGAGTACTGGAACGTGCCGCGGAAGACCTGGTCGCCGGCGAACCACACCACGGAACTCGCCCCTGGCACTGTCGCCGGTCCGTCGCTGATGATGGTGGTGGACCTGATCGGGTCGACTCCGACCCGAGAAGCGAGCAGGACGGCGCTGTGTTCCTGGGCGTAGGCCTTGATGATTCCGCCCAGGCTTACGTCTGCCCGGGTGGATATCCCTGCGGACAATGAGAATCCGGCTGACACATCCGCACGCCAGTCGGTCTTCATCCCCTGGCCTTGCTGGATGACCGTCCGACGCGGGTAGGCATAGAGCCGGGCCGTCATGACCGTGGCTGACCGCTTGGCCATGACATGGCGGTACCTCGATCGGTAATGCCACAGATCACAGTTTGTGCCGGCGGACCGTGATTGGAAGTCCTCGGTCTGAGAGACGGGGGCGGACTGCCCTGACGCCGGGACGAGTGCCAGCGCCGCGAGGGTGCTCGCAAGGATGATGCGCATGGTCGGTTCCTCCTGCTCGAGTGTGTGCGCACACCAGCAGATAGTCTCGAAGAGGAAGGTGTCAAGCCTGGCAAGATTGCCTCCAGAGAATCGACTCGATATGTGCCGGTCATGGCGTGCGGCTGGTCGATGAACTCCTGTGCCCTCAGATGGTGCTGACCCGCTTGCGCATCCACACGCTGAGCAGATCGATGCAGAGCACCAGGACGACGACCATCGCGACGTACGTCATCATCGTGTCGAAGCGGAAGTTGTTGACCGCGAAGTCGATGTAGAAGCCGATGCCGCCCGCGCCGACGATCCCGAGGATGATCGAGCTGCGCACGTTGACGTCGAAGCGGTAGAGGAAGAGGCCGAGGAACTGGGGCACCACCGCGGGCAGTACGGCGTGCAGCGCGACCTGGAGGTTGCTCGCGCCGGCCGAGCGCAGCGCCTCGACCGGCCCCTGGTCGACCTCGTCCATCGCCTCGGACCACAGCTTGCCCATCACGGCGGTGTTGTGCAGCAACAGCGCGAGTACGCCGGGAAACGGGCCAAAGCCGACAGCGGTGAGGAAGATCAGCGCGTAGACGGTCTCGGGGACGGCGCGGATGATCGACATCAGCGCGCGGGCGAGCCAGTACAGCGGCGCGATGCGGCACGTCACCCGCGAGCCGAGCAGGGCGAAGACCAGCGCGAAGGGCGCCGAGAGCGTGGTGCCGAGCAGGCCCATCGAGACGGTCAGCAGGCAGTAACCGATGCCCGGCCGGATGGTCTGCGACCAGCTGGTGTCGATCGGGAAGGCACCGGTGTGGTGGATCGCATGGCCGTTGGCGAAGGTCTGGGTCCAGCCGAAGAGGAGGTGCGCGATGCCGTGCCAGCCCTTGATCAGCTCGGCCGGTGCCGTCTGGGTCTTGATCCAGGCGTAGACGTGGACCGCGACCAGGGCGGCGACGATGACGGCGATCACCAGCCGGCGCCAGGAGCGGCCGCGCGCCGGGACGGGCAGCCGGGTGGGTCGTGGCGTGGGTGAGGCGACGGCGGTCATCGCACGGCTCCTTCTGCCTCGTAGTCGGTGCGGTACAGGTCGCGCATCGTCTGCTCGCCCATCTCTGCGGGAGCCAGGTCGAAGCTGATCCGGCCGCCCTGGAGACCGAGGATCCGGTCGGAGTAGGTCCGAGCGAGGTCGGGCTGGTGGAGTACGGCGGCGACGGCCAGGCCGTCGTTGTCGGCGAGCGAGCGCAGGAGCCGCATCACCTGGTCGGCGGCGACGGGGTCAAGGGCCGAGACCGGCTCGTCGGCGAGCACCACGTTGGCGCGTTGGCACAGCGCCCGGGCGATCGCCACCCGTTGCTGCTGGCCGCCGGAGAGTCGTCCCGCGCGCTCCCAGGCGCGGTCGGCGAGCCCGACCCGATCGAGGCAGGCCATCGCCTCCTCGCGCAGTGACCGGGGGAAGAGAGCGGGACCCAGTGACCGGAGGGTGCTCAGTCGGCCCAGGCCGCCGGTGCACACGTTGTCGAGCACGGTACGCCGGGGGACGAGGTGGATCTTCTGGAAGACCATCGCGATCTGGGGCACCGGTGCGCCGGCACGGGTGACCTCGTTGCCCATCGAGACGGAGCCCGAGTCAGGACGGACCAGGCCGGCGATGCAGCGCAGTGCGGTCGACTTCCCCGACCCGTTGGCGCCGAGGAGGCTGACCACCTCGCCGGCCCGCAGGCTCAGGCGGAAGCCGTCGAGGACCGTCCGGTCGCCGTACCTCTTGGTGAGGTCGGTGACCGTCAGCCTCGTCTCGCTCGCCGTCGGCGAGATGGCCAGCGCGGACATCACAGGTCCTTGTCGGTGAGCTTGAGCGTGTCGGCCAGGTCGAAGAGCGGCTTGTAGTCCTCGTTCGTGACCGGAACGAGGGGCTTGGACGCGGGCGCGGTGAAGTCGAGCAACGACCCGATCTGCTTGAGGTCGGCCGATGGCAGGTTGATCAGTGCGTTCTTGATGGCGTCGGCGACCTGCGGCGACATGTTCGGCGAGACCGCGATCGGGTCGTTGAGGATCGGGGTCGACTTCCAGATCTCGGTGTAGCCCGACGGGTCGAACTGGCCGGCCGCCTCGGCGGATGCCTCGGTCTGGCTGTTGATCTCGGCGGCGTCGACCTTGCCGTTGATCAGCGCCTCCATCGCCTCCGGGTGGCCGCCGGCGTACTGGGTGTTGACCTGCTTGTCGACGCCGGCGTCGATCAGTTCCTTGCGCGGCACCGCGTCGCCGGAGGTGGAGCCCGACTCCGAGAGCGCGAGGGTGTGGCCCGCGAGGTCCTTCACGGTCTTGATCGGCGAACCCTTCGCCACCCAGATCCCGGCCGTGTACGACGAGACCTTGCCGTCCTTGTCCGCGAAGGAGACCAGCGCGTTGGCGCCGGCCTGCCGGTTGGCGAAGACGAACCCGAGCGGGCCGAACTCGCCGATGTCGAGCTTGCCGTTCTCCATCGCGACGATCTCGGCGACGTAGGAGCTGGTGATGTCGAGGTTCACGGTGCAACCGAGCTTCTGCCCCAGCGCGTCGGCGACCTTCTGGTAGGCGGCGGTGAGCTTGGCCGCGTCGTCGTACGGCTCGATGCCGAAGTTGAGCGAGCCGGACGGACAGATCTGGGCGGCGGTCACGGGGCCGCCGGAGGCCGGGGAGCCGCTGGTCGCAGGCGAGGTCGTGGCAGGCGTGGTGCCGTCGGAGCTGGCACCGGCGCTGTTCCCGCAGGCGGCGAGGCCGAGGGTGAGAGCGAGGGCGCCAGCTGCTGCGGCGGCGTTGCGGATGGTGGACATGGTGGTGCTCCTTGGGACGTGGTGTGCGAGATGGAGAGAGAGGTCACAGGAGGCGGTCGAGGACCGCCGGGGCCAGGCCGAGGGCCGTGGTCATGCCGATACCGGAGGTGATCGCGACGACCCGGGTGCCCGGGTGCGGCGCTGCGACGACGAAGTCCGTCTGCGGGGAGTCGGCGTAGATGCCGCGCCACCGGCGGCGGATGGTGAGCCCGGCGCCGAGGAGCCGAGCACCTTCGCGCAGCACCAGATCGGCGACGTCCTCGTCGTCGAACGGCGGGTGCGTGCGGTCGTAGTGGTGGGTGTCGCCCAGCACGATCGAGCCGTCGGGGCGCTGGGTGAGCATCAGGTTCATGACGACGTCGAGCAGCTCGGGGTGGTCCCGCTCGAGCTCAACTCGTACGGCGGCGGCCGACGGCTGTTCGGCCAATCCGCCGTAGCGCAGCAGGCTCGTGCCGGTCAGCACCCCGGGGGCGATGCGTGCCTCACCCGGCGGCGCGACCTCCAGCATCTGCAGGCGGCAGCGCCGCACGCCGTACTCCTCGGCGATGGCGGGGAAGAGGCGGTCGAGGTCGTGCCCGACGGCGTGTACGACGTACGGCGCGGTGAGAACGCCACGCGAGGTGTGCACGCTGCAGGGTGAGATGGCGCCGACCTGCTCCGCCCAGCGGAAGGTGACGCCCTGGCTCTGCAGCCACGCCGCGAGTGCGGGTACGGCGTCGAGCGGCGAGACGCGCAGGTCGAGCGGGAGGTGGGCGCCGCCGATCACCTCGTCGGTGGCGGGCGCGAAGCGGTCCCGCACGGCGCGGGCGTCGAGCAGCTGGACCTCGGCACTCCCGCGAGCCGCGGCGAACTCCTCCAGCACGGCCAGTTCGGCGGCGCTGCGGGCAACGACCACGGTCCCGTGCTGCTGCACCTCGAAGCCGGCGAGCTCGCCGAGCTTGATCCACTGCGGGCGGGCGACCTGGGCGTAGTCGTAGGCCTCGCCGCCCTGCGCGGTGGCGCAGATGTGGCCGAAATTGCGAACCGACGCCCCGACCGCTCGCTCGTCGCGCTCGACAACGGTGACACGAAGGCCGCGGGCCACCGCTTCGGCGGCGTGCGCCAGCCCGACGATGCCCGCACCGACGACGATGAGATCCGTGGATTCGTTCTGCACGACGAGAACGCTCGCCGTCGCCCATGAGTCAGGTCAATGGGTTGGAGCCACTTGTATGAACAAGTTCACCGACCGTTTCTCCGCTCATCCGAGCCATTTGGATGCCGTTCATCTGTTGGCTCTGTCCAGTTGTCTGATCAAGTTGTACGGTCGTCCCCATGAGTACGCCGCTCCATGCCCGGGTCGCCGACGAGCTGCGGGAGCGGATCCTTCGCGGTGAGCTTGAGCCCGGCGCCACGCTCCCGTCCGAGGCGCAGCTGTGCGCGGAGTTCGGGCTCTCCCGCGGCACGATCCGGGCAGCGCTCGCCACGCTGCGCCATGCCGGCCTGATCAGCAGCGGCCAGGGCCGGCCCCCCGTCGTGCGCGACAACACGCTGAGCCAGCCGTTCGAGAATCTGCTCTCGTTCAGTGCGTGGGCGGAGAAGGCCGGTCGCCACCCGGGCCAGCACACGATCGAGCTCGCGCGTCGCGGGGCCACGGCCGCCGCGGCCCAGGCGCTCGGGATCGCCGAGGGCGACCCGGTCATCGACGTCCTTCGGGTGCGCTCCCTCGATGGCGAGGCGGTCATGCTCGAGCGCGCGAGCTGGTGCCTCGACGTCGGGCGGCTTCTCTTCGACTTCGACACCGATGCCGGCTCGATCTACGGCTTCCTGCGTGAGCAGGGCATCGACCTCAGCACCGCCCGCCACACGATGGACGCCGTGGCCGCCGATGACACCGATGCCCGCCACCTCGGGCTGGCGCTCGGGGCGCCGCTGCTGCGCGAGCGGCGCGTCGCCCGGGCGGGAGACGGCACGGCCCTGGAGTACGGCGACGACCGCTACCGACCCGACCGGGTCACCTTCACCTTCGACAACTCCCGCCCCAGCGCGGCCGGGTTGGCCCACGACCTGCGCATCCTCAAGGAGACCTCATGACCGCCGCACGCGCGTTCGACCTCGTCGCTCTCGACATGGCGGGCACGACCGTCGACGAGGGCGGTCTCGTCTACGACGCGGTCGAGGCGGCTGTCGCCGATGCCATCGGCGGTCCGGTTCCGCACGTGCTGATGGAGCGCTGGAAGGGCACCTCGAAGGAGGAGGCGATCGCGGGCCTGCTCACCGACCTCGGCGAGGATGCCGCGCCGGCGCGGGTCGCGGGCGTCTTCGACGTCTTCAGCGACAAGATCGTCGCGGCCTACCGCCGGACCCCGCCGGCCCCCGTCGCCGGGGCACCGGAGATGTTCGAGACGCTCCGCTCGGCGGGCGTCAAGGTCGCGCTGCAGACCGGCTACTCGGCCGAGATCGCCGGCTCCATCCTCGACGGTCTGGGCTGGAAGGTCGGCGTCACCGTCGACGCCCTGGTCACCAGCGACCTCGTGCCGGCCAGCCGCCCCGCGCCGTACCTGATCTTCCGCTGCATGGAGGCGACCGGCGTCACCGACGTACGACGCGTGCTGGTCGCCGGCGACACCCCCAACGACCTCGGCGCCGGGATGAACGCGGGGGCGCGGTTCGTGGTGGGCGTGACCACCGGCTCGTTCACCCGCGAGCAGCTCCTCGCCGAGCCGCGCACGCACGTGCTCGACAGCGTCGCGGAGCTGCCGACGCTCCTGTGAGACACCCGAGAGGTCACCCCGTGACACCCGAGAGGTCGCTCCGTGACGCCCGAGAGGTCACTCCGTGACACCCGAGACGTCGCTCCGTGACTGCTCGGCCTATCTCCGCGCCGACGCGAACCGATACCAGGCCCAGGAGATCGCCACGACCGGCACGACTGTCGCGGTGAGTACCTCCAAGAAGCGCAGCCACCCGAGGCCAGAAATCGCCACGTAGAGGATGAGTGAGGGCCCCAGGAAGGCGACGGCTCCGAACGCGATCGCCAGCCCCAACGGAACTGCTCCGGGCCGACTCACCTTCAAAGCCGCCCCGACGTACGACGCGAATAGGAGCCGCGGTAGCCGGTCAGATAGCTGGCGTCACAGTGCCAATCGCCGGTGAGGCACCACGTGCTGAGGGCACGGGCCTTCCAGACGTCGGTGACGTGGCCGGCGTGGTAGATGAAGATGTAGTGATCGGGCATGCGGTGTGCCAGACCCGACCGGATCTCCCAAGTGCCCGAGCGCGAGGTCTTGATGTTGATCGCACCGTCGATCGCGCCCAATCGGCAGAAAGGGTTCGACGCGTGGTGGACCATGGCGATGTAGACATAGCCGTCGCCACCGCCGACGGCCCTGGCTTTCAAGAACTTGGCCGACGCGGTCTTCACTGCGACGAGCTTGCCGGTGGACCTGCGATAGACGTGCGTCGGGCGCACGCTCGGGTACGCCGCGACCGTGCGGGTGTCCCAGTTGACGAGGGCGTTGATCACGCTCCGGTACCTGCTGGAACGCCAGTCGAACCCGTGGTTGTCGCCCCCGTAGTTGTAGCGCGCGCCGTACCGACAGGCGTGTGGCACCCACGGGCCACGGATCCGCGCCTGCCGGATGAACGCCACCCAGGTGAGTGTCGTGGTCGGGTTCGCCAGCGCCGCTCGCGCATCCTGGGCGACGCTGCGTTCGAGCGCGTCGCCGGAGGACGCGGCAGCGGCCGGCGACGGGACGTGGACCGCTGTGCCCCAGGATCGTTCCGCTTGAGGTGACGAGACCGGCGTCACCCGGTAGGCGTAGGAACGCCCGGGCTCGACGGAGGCGTCCCTGAAGTATCCCGAGCTCCCGCGCACCAGCCCGAGTCGACGCTCGTCCCGCAAGACGGCGTAGGTGTATGCCGGTGACTCGGGTTTCCAGGACAGCTCGACCGAACCCGCAGTCGTCGCGGTCGCGATGTCGTCCGAGACCAGACTGTCCTCAACGATGGCCAGCCGGCCTCCGCCGAGACGACGCACGGCCTGGTGCAACGCGGTCTTTGCCGGCTGCGGCGCCGAGGACAGCTGCCGGCCGCTCGTGCCGACCGCCACCGCCGGGTAGGCGCCGGCCTTCAGTCGGCTGACGCTGAAGCGCTTCCCCCGGGAACCGATCGCTCGCTTCCCCTCACCGACCTTCCCCTCACCGACCTTCGCCTCGCCGGTCTTCGCCTTGTCGACGTTCGCCCGGCCAATCGTCGTCGTGGAGCAACCGCTCGATGAGCACATCAGCGCCAGCACCAACGCAACCATGACTAGCTTCTTCATCCCCGCCCCCTACGCCGACGAATCCGCGGACCGGCTCCACAGGCAGACATCGCGCACGGCCACACTGCGGACGCAGCGGCCCCGGCGCCAGCGCTGCCAGGCCAGTTCTTCGCGCCAACGTGGGGCTGCCAGACCAACAGCGGCAACGGAGGCGACGCAGATGTCCTGATTCCCCGGACTCCAGCCACCGAGCCGAAGTAAAATTCGGTGACCGTGCAGAAGGATCTCGGGCCGTCCTGCCTACGTGGCCCTCACCCCCCATGACTTCACGCCCCCGCCTCGTGTCCCTCCTGAGTGCCGCCGCTGCCGCCATCGCCGTGACAGCCGCTCTCGCCGTACCAACGCCGAACGCCCATGCGGCGACGCCGCTGTCGCAGAACCCGTCCAATCCGCTCGCGGTGCCCGACGCGTGGCACTACTCCGCGATCACGACAGCCGCCAACCCGGAGCTGACCGACTACCTGGCCGCGAGCAATGCCTCGACCAAGGCGGCGATGGCCAAGATCGCGTTCGCGCCCCGCGTCCGTTGGTTCGGGAACTGCGCCTCGTGCAACGTCGCCACGACCAAGGAACAGGTCGCCTCCTACGTCGCGGACCAGCAGCGCGGCGACCCGAACGCACTCGTACAGCTGGCGATCTTCGGTCTGTGGCCCCAGGGCGAGGTCGTCAACGGCAAGCGGCCTGCGATCTCGTGGACGATGACCCGCTACGAGAACTGGATCAAGCAGATCGCCGCCGGCATCGGCGACGCCCGCGTCGCGATCATCCTCGAGCCGGACCTGGCGATCACCGCCAACCACAAGAACGGCGGCTCGGAGCTCAACGACCCGACTCCCGCCAAGCGTCAGCAGTACGCCGCCTGGGCGGCGAAGTATCTGGCGCAGACCCTGAAGCACGAAGCCATCTACATCGACGCCGGGTCGGCCGACTGGCTCTATGTGAGTGAGGCCGTCAACGAGCTCGAGCACTCGGGGATCCGATACGCGCGCGGGTTCGCCCTGGGCGCGACCCACTACGACTCGGTGTCCTCGAACGTCTCCTACGCGGCACAGGTCGCCCAGGGGCTGGCGAAGGACGGCTACGGCTCGAAGCACGCGGTCATCGACACCTCCGACAACGGCACCCCGTTCACCTGGCTGCAGTGGAACGCGCGGTACGGCGCGAAGTTCCGCGCGACCGGCAATCAGTACTACCAGTTCGACAACACGCCGACGTGCGGGTCGACGACGCAGCAGGTCTGCGAGACGCTCGGGCACCGGCCGACGTGGAACCCGCTGGGCGGGGAGGCGTCGAAGCTCGGCCTCGGCCCGTCGCACCCGCAGCTGCGCGAGGAGGCTGCCCGCTACATCGACGGCTATCTGTGGTTCGGCCGTGGCTGGCGCTGGATGCAGATGGGCGGCAACGACACTCAGACCAAGACCCGGATGGTGCGCATGGGCACGTACACCAGGTTCACGGAGGCCGCCGTACCTGCCGTCTTGCCCCCGCAGCTCGGGGGCTGAAACTGCCATCGTCCTGAGGGACGCAACTCTCAGGTTCCGGTGGGACTCTGAACGATGTGAGCGGTTCGCCCGACCGGCTTGACGACTCGAGGGGAGACCCCTTCGAGCAGGTCGCCGGAGCCCGTCGCTGGGGTCCGCTCCTCCTCGTGGCCGTCGCACTCGCGGTGGTGCTCGTCGCAGTTGCCGTCGTCGTGTACGTCGCCAAGGTCACCCAGCCTCTGACGCAGGCGGCGCCAACGCCGCCGACGACCACGTCGTCTACCCGGCTGGCCGGTCGAGGCTGCATCGCATTGGATCTCACGGCGATCGGGGCGCCCGCGGTGGAGATGGCGGGCTCGTACACGCTGCGGGTCCTGGTGGGGGACAACGGCGGGTCGTGCGTGCTCCGACCCTCGGCCGTCTCGCTGCTGGCGCCGGGTCGTCACGGCTCCCAGCGTGCGTTCGCCTCCCCGGCGGCCGCCGTACGCGCCGGTCCCTTGCGGGTCGTCGACTATGAGGTCGCCTTCGCACCCAGCTGTACGGCGCGGCCCGGCTCGGTCGACGTGCTGCTGAGCGTCGGCGGATCGCCGCTCGACGTGTCGGGAGCGACGATCCCGAAGGGCCTGGCGAGCTGCCATCGGGTGAGGATGACGGCGTCGAGCAATCAGTAGCGCCTCGGCCATGGGTGCCTTGTCCGAGAGAACGCCATGGCGGAGGGTGGGGATCATGGAGAAGCGCAGACTCGGACGGCTCGGGCACGAGAGCTCCGTGCTCATCTACGGAGGAGCGGCTCTGGCCGAGGTGTCGCAGGACGTCGCCGACGACTCGATCCGCCAAGCCCTCGACGCGGGCATCAACCATCTCGACGTGGCCGCGAGCTACGGGGAGGCGGAGGTGCGGCTGGGGCCGTGGATGCCCGAGATACGCGACCGGGTCTTCTTGGCGACCAAGACCGAGAAGCGCGACCGTGAGGGGGCCTGGCGCGAGCTGCATCGCTCGCTGGAGCGGCTGCATACCGACCGCCTCGACCTGTGGCAGCTGCATGCGGTCGGCAACCTCGACGACCTCGACCGCATCACCGGCCCCGGCGGTGCGCTCGAGGCCGCGGTGCGAGCTCGGGACGAAGGCATCGTCGGCGCGATCGGCATCACCGGTCACGGTGACGGCGCCGCGACGACCCACCTCGAGGGACTGCGCCGGCATCCCTTCGAGACGGTGCTGACCCCGCTCAACCCGGTTCTCTGGCGCGACCCGTCCTACCGGGCGAACTACCTTGCCCTGGTGGCGGAGGTCCGTCGCCAGGACGCGGGACTGATGACGATCAAGACGGCTTCCCGCCGCAACTGGCCGCAGGGCTCGGATCACCGTTACACCACCTGGTACGAGCCGTACGACGACCAGGAGCGGATCCGCGCGGCGGTCTCCTGGGTGCTTGCCCACGAGGAAGTGAGCGGCATCCCCACGGCCAGCGACGTGACGCTGCTGGCCATGTTGGTGGAGGCCGAGCGGCGTCGCATCTCGCCCGAGCAGGCGGACGAGCGGCTCGCGGAGGACCCGGACTACTCCTCGCCGTTCGCGGCGATGCCCTGGTGACTTCCGGGACCGCCGCGGTGGCTGCGACGCGCCGGACGGTGTCAGCGGCGAAAGTGAAGAAGCCAGATCAGGTCTATACGTCCCACGATCCAGCTCCCTAGGGTGGAGCCATCTCGGGCATCGGTGCCCGGCGGCCGATGGGGGCACGATGGATGGCAGGGGCACGCGCTCGGTTCGAGCGGCGACCATCGCACCGATGATCGCGTGCAGCGCGGCGCTCGCCGCCTGCGGCGCTACAGGCTCTGCGCACCCGCTCGGCGCGGGGAGCGATGTCGGCGCCGCGGCGACCGCCACGGTCAGCGGAACGTTCGTCAACGCCGGCGGACCGGTCACCCCCTCGGGCGCGAGCACGACGACGGGCCGCAACGGCATCATCGCGTTCTATCCCCGGCTCTCTCACGGCAGGCCCGTGGGCGGCCCGGTCGTCACCACCCGGTCGCGCGCCGCGGACGGCGGCCGCTTCAGCGCCGCGGTGCCGCCCGGCACCTACTACGTGGTGGCGGCCAACGAGAGCGGGACGACGGTCTTCGACAGCGTCCGCACCACGGTGGCAGCGGGAGATGCGAAAAGCGTGACTCTCGAGCTCCCTGTCCCCTGATCTTGGGTGGGCCTAGTTGCTCTGTCCGCGCTCAGCGGCTGGCCGCGCGCTGGTAGAGCCGGATCGAGAGCGGCACGAACGCCGCCAGGATGATCGCGACCCAGATCAGGGTGTAGAGCACGGGGTGATGGATCGACCATGCGTCGGGGAGTGGTGCCCGGGGGTCGACGTTGCCGAAGAGTTGGCGGGCGGCCTGGGTGACCGAGGAGACCGGGTTCCAGTTGGCGAACGCCCGCAGCGGCCCCGGCAGCGTGCTGGGCGAGACGAACGTGTTCGCGATGAAGGTCAGCGGGAAGATCACGACGAACGAGGCGTTGTTGACGACCTCGGGCGTGCGCACGGTCAGCGCGACAGCGGCCATGATCCACGAGATCGCGAAGGCGAACAGCAGGATCAGCAGATAGCCCTCGATCGCTTCGAGCACCGACGAGCGGATCCGCCAGCCGACGATCAGACCGGTCAGGCTCATCACGACCAGGCTCACCACGTTGATCCCGATATCGGAGACCGTGCGGCCCACGACGACCGACGACGTCGACATCGGCAGCGATCGGAACCGGTCCACGATCCCCTTCTGCAGGTCCTCGGCGAGGCTGTAGCCCGTGAACGTCGCGCCGAAGACGACCGTCTGGACGAAGACGCCGGCGATCAGGTATTCGCGGTAGTTGATTCCGGTGTCCTGGGAGCCGATCGCGCCGCCGAAGACGTAGGCGAACAACAGCACGAACATGATCGGCGACAGCGTGGTGAAGACGAGTACGTCGGGCACCCGCAGGATCTTGCGAAGGTTGCGGCGAGTGATGACGGCGGCATCACTCACCGACTCCGAGAGCGCAGCCATCGTGGCCATCAGGCCACCCCCGTGTGGTCGTCCTGGTCGTGTTGATCGTCGGTCTCGGTCGCCGGTGCGGCCGCGTCGGCGCGGTGCCCGGTCAGCGACATGAAGACATCGTCGAGGGTCGGTCGGCGCAGCCCCGCCTCGAGCGCCTCGATGCCGGCGGCATCGAGGCGGCGAAGCAGCTCGACCAGATCCTTCGTCCCGCCGTCCACCGGCACGGTGACCCGCCGGTCGCGGGTGTCGACGGAGGGTTCGTCGATGCCGAGCACCGCGGCTTCGCGACGGGTGGGCTCGAGATCGGCCGCCGTGCCGACGACGACCTCGATCCGCTCCCCGCCGACCTGCGACTTCAGTTCGTCGGCGGTGCCGACCGCGATCGCCCGACCGTGGTCGATGACCGCGATCCGATCGGCGAGTCGGTCCGCCTCCTCGAGATACTGCGTGGTCAGCAGCAGTGTGGTGCCGCCCCGGACCAGCTCCTCGATGACGTCCCACATCCCGACCCGCCCGCGCGGGTCGAGCCCCGTGGTCGGCTCGTCGAGGAAGAGCACCGGTGGTCGCGCGACGAGCGCGCCAGCCAGGTCCAGCCGGCGGCGCATCCCGCCGGACCACCCCTTCACTACCCGGTCGGCGGCGTGCGCGAGATCGAACTGCTCGAGCAGCTCTCTTGCGCGCGCTCGGCTCGTGGACGCGTCGAGGTGGTAGAGCCGGCCGACCATGTCGAGGTTCTCGAAGCCGGTGAGATGCTCGTCGACCGCGGCGTACTGCCCGGAGGCTCCGATATGCCGGCGCAACTCCTTCGGCTGTCTCAGCACGTCGATCCCCGCCACCTCGGCGCTGCCCGCGTCGGGCTTGATCAGGGTCGTCAGCACGCGGACGGCGGTCGTCTTGCCGGCGCCGTTGGGACCGAGGAGGCCCATGACCGTGCCGGCCTCGACCTCGAGGTCGAGGCTGTTCAGGGCGACCACCCGGCCATACCTCTTGGTCAGGCCCGCAGCCCGAATCGCATGGGGCATGGCACCACTGTGGCGCAGAGGGCCGACAGTGCGCGACTGGTTTGAGTCGTCGGTTTCCACAGGGGCGGCAGGCCGCCCGGCGGAGACCGCGGCGACTCACCCCTTCTCCCGGCCCGAGTAACGGTTGTGCGGAAAATTGTTGATGATCCTGTTAATCAGGGCCGAAACATGCTTTGCTACGCCCCATGACTGAGACTTACGTCACTGAGGGCACCCATGGCGGTCTGCCCAAACTGACCACGGGCACATTGATCGCCGCGGTCTTCGCATGCTTCGTCGCCCAGTTCGGCGTGAGCATCCCCGCAACCATCCAGGGCTACGTCCAGCAGGACCTCCTGCCCAGCTCGACCCAGCTGACCTGGGTCTCGGATGCGTTCATGGTGCCGGTGACGCTCTTCGAGCTCAGCTTCGGCGTGATGGGCGATCTGTTCGGGCGCAAGCGGCTGCTGTGGATCGGTGGCCTGCTGATGGTGATCGGCGGCCTGATGGGCTTCCTGACCCCCGAGGGGCACGTCGGCGTCCTGCTGACCGCCCAGGCGATCAGCGGCTTCGGCGCCGCGGCGCTGTTCCCCACCACGATCGCGATGCTCGCGGCCGGCACGCACACCGTGAAGGACCGCGCTCACTCGATCTCGCTGTGGGCCGCGGCCCTGACCACCGGCGGCTTCGTCTCCCCGGTCGTCGGCGGCGTGCTGGCTCGCATCCACCACTCCGGCGGCCAGTACGCCAGCTGGCGCTACGCCTTCCTCGCCGAGGCTCTCCTGGCGGCGGCCAGCGTCGTCATCACGCTCATGTTGGCCACCAACTCCTCCTCGCCGCAGGGCCGCTCGCTGGACTGGCCGGGCCAGATCACGGTCGCGATCGGTCTGTTCGCGCTGCTGTTCGCGATCATCCAGGGCGCAGACGCGGGCTGGGGCAGTGCCAAGGTCATCGGCGGCTTCGTGCTCGCCGTGGTCTTCCTGGCCCTCTTCGTCGTCATCGAGATGCGGGTGGACAAGCCGCTGATCCGGCTGGAGCTCTTCGCCAACCGGATGTTCACCGTCTCCGCGGTGGTGACGATCCTGGCGATGTTCGCCTACCTGGGCACGGCCTACGGCACCAGCATCCGGATCTCGGCGATCCAGGGCTACTCCCCGCTCTACACGTCGGTGGCCTTCATCCTGCTCAACATCATGGGCGTGATCCTCTTCCCGGTCTCCTCCCGGATGCTGGAGCGGTTCAACCCCGGGTGGGTGCTTGCCGCAGGTGCTGCCCTGATCGGCATCGGCGACCTGTGGATCGCAGCGCTGCCCGCGGCCTCGCACCTCGGCGTCGCGCCGATCGCGATCCCCTTGCTGATCGTCGGCGCCGGCTTCAAGACCGCCGTCACCTCGATCACGGTCGTCGCCGTCAACAGCGTGCCCACTTCCAAGGCCGGCATGGCCAGTGGTGCGACCAGCATGCTGCGTGACTTCGGCCTGACGCTGGGCCCGGCCATCGTGGCCTCGGTCGCGCTGAGCCATGCCGCCAGCACCATCGCCGCCAAGACCACCCCGGCGATGGCCGCGGGCATCGCCAAGCTGCCGCCGCCGCTCCAGGGCGCGATCCACTCCGGCCCGCTGGGTGCCAACGCGATCCCGAACCCGCCGAACCCGGTCAAGGACATCGCCTTCCACGCGCTGTCCCAGGGCTACGCGATCGGCTTCCTGATCTGCGGCATCGCGGCTCTGCTCGGTGCGCTCATCGCCGCCGTACTCCTCGGCGGTCACCAGCACTCGCCCGCATTCGTGGAGAACGCCGAGATGGAGGCAGGGGTCCTCTGAGCGGATCCGCTCAGGATCGGTGCGGATGCCCCGTCGGCTGCGGCCGGCGGGGCATCTGGCCGTCGGGGCCCCTGTCTGGGCTCCTGCCCGGGCTCAGGCGCGCTGGTCCTGGGAGTCGCGCAGCGCCTCGATGACGCTCGCCAGATGGGCCCGTACGGCGGCCTCGGCCGCGTCGGGATCCTGCCGGCAGACGGCGTCGACGATCGCGAGGTGCTGCGGCAGCGAGACCTGCGGGCGTCCTGCCCGGAAGGCGAGCCGGAACTGGTGGCGGACGTTCCGGGCGCGCAACCGCGCCAGGAGCTCGGCGGCGACGGGCTGCTGGGCGAGCGTGATCACCCGCTCGTGCAGGAGCTGGTTGAGCTGGGAGTAGCCGACCACGTCGCCGGCCTCGACGGCCTGCGTCATCTGCTCGCCCATGTCGCGCAGCACGGCGATGTCGTCGGCGGTGACATGCTCGGCCGCCTTGCGGCCGCACAGTCCCTCGATGGCCATGCGTACCTCGGTGATCTGCATCGCCTCGGCGACACTGACGACCCGCACCCGGGCGCCGCGGTTGGCGATCCTCTCGACGAGACCTTCGTGGGTCAGGTCGATGAGGGCGGCCCGTACGGCGCCGCGGGAGGCGCCCAGCGACTCGGAGAGCTCGGCCTCGACGAGGCGCTGGCCGGGGGCGAGGTCCCCGACGAGGATCGACTGACGCACGGAGTCGGCGACGTCCGCCTGGTTGACGACGTGCTCCGTACTGGTCGACATCGATGTCCTCTCTGTTCTATCCAGATCGATGCCTGCATCGTAGTCGGTCGCTCACGAGATCGTCCGCTTAGATCGACAACATAATTGTTGACAATAAGGAAGCCGCGATGCCAGCCTGATCCTGGTGGCATCGGGTCAACGCCGAACGTGAGGAGCAGCAGCGTGAGTGGGCACCAGGACGCCTCGGCCGGGACCGGAGTGCGATGCGCGCTAATGCGCGGAGGTACGTCGAAGGGGGCGGTCTTCCTCGCGGACGATCTGCCCGACGCACCCGGCGAGCGCGACGACCTCCTGCTGCGACTGATGGGCAGCCCTGACCCGCGCCAGATCGACGGCCTGGGCGGAGCCCACCCGCTGACCAGCAAGGTGGCGGTGGTCTCGCCCTCGACCGATCCTGAGGTCGACGTCGACTACCTCTTCCTCCAGGTCGTCGTCGACGCGGCCGTGGTGAGCGACTCGCAGACCTGCGGCAACATGCTCGCCGCGGTGGCGCCGTTCGCGATCGAGCGCGGCCTGGTGGTCGCTGCCGATCCGGTGACTCCCGTGCGGGTGCGGATGGTCAACACCGGCGCGATGGCCACGCTCCGGGTGTGCACGCCCGGCGGGGTGGTGACCTACGACGGCGACACGGAACTTTCCGGCGTGCCCGGGACGGCCGCCCCGGTGGAGATCGACGCCGAGCCAGGCGGCCGGCCGCTGCTGCCCACGGGCAAGCCCCGCGAGATCCTGGCTGGGGTCGAGGCGACCTGCATCGACAACGGCATGCCCTCGGTGCTGGTCTGCGCGGCCGATCTGGGTGTGCGTGGGGACGAGCGGCCCGCCGATCTCGAGGCCGACGCCGAGCTGGTGGCCCGGGTCCGGGAGATCCGCGCCGCCGCCGCGGCCGCGATGGGCCTCGACCCCGACCTCGACGCCACAACGGTGCCCAAGATCGTGCTGGTCTCCGCACCGTCTGCCGGTGGCACGATCTCCACCCGCAGCTTCATCCCCAAGCGGGTTCACGAGGCCATCGGCGTCCTGGGTGCGGCGAGCGTCGCGGCCGCGGTCGCGACTCCCGGCAGCGTGACCGACGGCCTCGCGGCGCCGGTCGATGGGGGCCACGTGCGGGTCGAGCACCCGACCGGCTTCCTCGATCTGCGGATCGAGTCTGATTCCGGCGCCCTCTCGCGCACCACACTGATGCGCACTGCCCGGCTGCTGATGGACGGCGTCGCCTTCCCCGCGCCCGCCCGTTCCTAGAGCTACCGACCTACAGGCTCCGTGAGATGCCCTGCGCCGCGACCCGGAGCGCCGTCACGAGGGCCGCACGGGTCCGCCGCAGATCCCCGACGGTGACGCTCAGCGCCGCGATCACGCGACCGTCCGCGGCGATCGGCACCGCCACGGAGCAGGCGCCGAGCGTCATCTCCTCGGCCGTCGTGGCGAAGCCGTCCTGACGGATCCGCTTCAGCTGCCCCTCCAGCCGCGCCGGCTGCGTGATCGTGTACGGCGTGAAGCGTGGCAGCGGCGCGGTCAGCACCTGCCGGCGTACGTCGACGGGAGCGTGGGCGAGGAGCACCTTCCCGACGCCGGTTGAGTGCAGGGGCAGTCGGGAGCCGGTCGTGCTGATGACCGGCACCGAGGCGTGGCCGGAGAGCCGGTCGACGTAGAGGACCTGGGAGCCCTCGCGGACGGCGAGGCTCACCGTCGCCCGGGTCGCGGCGTACAGGTCGTGCAGGAACGGCGAGGCGACCTCGCCCAGGTCGGTCTGGACGGGTGCGAGCAGGCCGAGGTCCCAGAGCCGTCGCCCCACCAGGTAACGCCCGGACGCGTCGCGGCGCAGCGCCCCCCAGGCGACCAGCTCGGCGAGCAGCCGGTGTGTGGAGGGCCGGGCCAGGCCGGCGCGCTCGGCGATCTCGGTGAGCGTCAGGCTGCGGTGGCCGGCGTCGAACGCGCCCAGGATCGCCAGCAGCCGCGAAGCGACGGTCGTGCCCGGCACCGCGGTGTTGCCCGCCATGGCAGCCCTTCTGCTCAGTGGAAGCCTGGAGTGGTCAGCCTAGCCGTCTGGCCCTACGGTCGGCGGCGTGACGACCACCCAGCAGCAGATCTCCGCGGAGATCGCCGACATCGCGGGCCGGCCCGCGAACGACGATGCGCCGCAGCCCCGCATCGACTACGCGCCGTACCGGTCGAGCGTCCTGCGCCACCCCACCAAGGACCTGCGCCACGCGGACCCGGAGACCATCGAGCGCTGGGCGCCCTGCTTCGGACACCGTGACGTGCACGCGCTCGAGGCCGACCTCACCATCGGTGCGCACGCCGGCACCAACTCGACCGTCTCCGGCGAGCCGATCGGCGAGCGCATCACCGTGAGCGGACGCATCCTCGACGGCGAGGGCCGCCCGGTCGCCGGCCAGCTGGTCGAGATCTGGCAGGCCAACGCCGCCGGTCGCTACATCCACAAGAACGAGCAGCACCCCGCACCGCTCGACCCGAACTTCGCCGGCGTCGGCCGCTGCCTGACCGGCCCCGACGGCTCGTACTGGTTCCGGACCATCAAGCCGGGGCCGTACCCGTGGGGCAACCACGTCAACGCCTGGCGGCCGGCGCACATCCACTTCTCCGTCTTCGGCACCGCGTTCACGCAGCGCCTGGTGACGCAGATGTACTTCCCGGGCGACCCGCTCTTCGCGCTCGACCCGATCTACCAGTCGATCACGGACCAGAAGGCCCGCGACGCGCTCGTGGCGGCCTACGACCACGACCTGACGGTGCCGGAGTACAGCATGGGCTACCGGTGGGACGTCGTACTCACCGGCAGCGGCCGCACCTGGATGGAGCCTGAGGAGGCAGCGCAGTGATCACCCCCGGACAGACCGTCGGCCCGTTCTTCGGCCAGGCGCTGCCGTACGCCGGAGGCAGCGAGCTCGTGCCCGCCGGCCGAGCCGACGCGATCCGGCTGCACGGGGTCGTCTACGACGGCGCCGGTACGCCGATCCCCGACGCGATGGTCGAGATCTGGCAGGCCGACGCCGACGGCAACGTCGTGCAGGAGACCGGCTCGCTGCACCGCGACGGGTGGACCTTCACCGGCTGGGGTCGCTGCGAGACCGACGGCACCGGGCACTACAGCTTCTCCACGGTGCTGCCGGGGCCGACGGAGACCGGCAAGGCGCCGTTCATCGCGGTGGTCGTCTTCGCCCGCGGGCTGCTGGACAAGCTCTTCACCCGTGTCTACCTCCCCGGCGACCCGGCCAATGACGCCGACCCGCTGCTGGTCGCGCTCTCCGAGGCCGAGCGATCGACGCTGGTCGCCACCGCGGAGCCGACCGGCCTGCGCTTCGACATCCACCTGCAGGGCGAGCGCGAGACCGTCTTCCTGCGCCATGGGTGACCTGCTGGCTGACCTGCTCTGGCCCGGCGACCACCGCGCCGGCGAGGTGTTCGCCGACTCGGCCTTCCTGGAGGCGATGGTCGCCGTCGAGCAGGGCTGGCTCCACGCCCTGGCCGAGGCGGGCATCGCACCCGAGCGGACCTCGCTCGCCGGCCTCGTCGCCGCCGGTGACATCGGGGCGCTGGCCGAAGGCGCCGAGGCCGGCGGCAACCCGGTGATGGGCCTGGTCGCCCTGCTGCGCGAGCGCAGCGGGTCGCGCTGGGTACACCGCGGGCTCACCTCCCAGGACGTGCTCGACACCGCGCTGGTGCTCTGCCTGCGTACCGCACTCGACCGGGTCGAGGAGTCGCTCGCCGCCCAGGCGGCCACCGTCGCCGGGCTCGCGCGCACCCACCGCGACAGCGTGATGGCGGGCCGCACGCTGACCCAGCACGCCGTGCCGATCACCTTCGGGCTCAAGGCCGCGGGCTGGCTCGCCGGCCTCGCCGACGCCGCTGTCGCCGTACGGCGAACCCACGCGAGTCTGGCCGTTCAGGCCGGTGGAGCGGCCGGCACCCTCGCCGCCGTCGTCGAGCTCGCGGGCAGCGCGGCCGACCCCGTCACGGGGGCCGAGGGGTTGGTGCGCAGCCTCGCGGCCGGCCTCGATCTGCAGCCCGGGCCGTCCTGGCACACCCGCCGTACGACGTTCACGACCGCCGGTGATGCCTTGGTCGGCTGCGCGGACGCGTGGGGACGCATCGCGGGCGACGTCGCGCTGCTCTCCCGCCCCGAGATCGGCGAGCTGCGCGAGGTCGCCGGCGGCGGCTCCTCGACGATGCCGCACAAGGCCAACCCCGTCCTGTCGGTGCTGGTACGCCGGCACGCGATCGCCGCGCCCCCGCTGGCCGCCACGCTGCACGTGGCCGCCGCGTCGTACGTCGACGAGCGGCCGGCCGGCGCCTGGCACGCCGAGTGGTCGACGCTGCGGCTGCTCGCCCGCCGCAGCGTCGTGGCCGCCTCGCAGACGACCGACCTACTCGCCGGCCTGCAGGTCGACACCGCGCGCATGGCCGCCACCGCCGCGGCCGCCGCCGACGACCTGCATGCCGAGCAGCGCTCGATGGCCGAGTTGGCCGGCCGCGACGCCGCGGGGGACTACCTCGGCGCCACCTCCGAACTGATCGACGCCGCCCTCGACCACGCCGCCTCCGTGTGGCCCGACCTCGCCACGGAGCAGTGATGACCCCCGAACTCGCCCTCACCCGACTCGCCGGCACGCCGGACCTGCCGCTGCTCGTCGTAGGCCCCTCGCTCGGCACCGCCGTGAGCGACCTGTGGGCCGAGGCGGCGACGGGTCTCGGCGCCCGCTTCCACGTCGTCGGCTGGGACCTGCCCGGCCACGGCCGCAGCGCACCCACGACCGAGCCGTTCACCGTCGCCGAGCTCGCCGAGGGCGTGCTGGCCGCAGTCGGCGCGACCGTGGGCGACGCCAGCTTCCGCTACGCCGGCGACTCGTTGGGCGGGGCCGTCGGACTCGCCCTCGCCCTGCTCGCGCCCGAACGGGTGCACGGCCTGGTCGCGCTCTGCACCGGCGCCGTCATCGGTACGCCGCAGAGCTGGGCCGAGCGCGCGGCGCTGGTCCGCGGCGCGGGCACCTCCTCGGTGGTCGCAGCCTCGGCGCAGCGCTGGTTCGCGCCCGGCTTCCTCGACCGTCGCCCGGAGGCAGGTTCGGGGCTGCTGCGAGCCCTTCGCGAGGTCGACGACGAGAGCTACGCGCTGTGCTGCGAGGCGCTGGCCGGACACGACCTGCGCGACCGGCTGGGCGAGATCGCCGGCCCGCTCGTCGCGGTGGGCGGCACCCACGATGTCGCCGCACCGCTCGAACGTCAGCGCGAGATCGCCGACGGCGTACCGGGTGCGCTCTTCGTCGAACTGGACGCCGTCGGCCACCTCGCGCCGCTCGAGGCGCCGCGCACGGTGGCGAGCCTGATCGACGGCCTCGACGGCGTCGGCGCCCCGAGTGGGCAGGCCGCGGGCGCGGCCGGCGCGCACGGGCCGGCCGGCATCGAGGCCGGCATGCGCACCCGCCGGGAGGTCCTCGGCGACGCGCACGTCGACCGTGCCGTCGCCGGCACGACGGAGGTCACCCGCGACTTCCAGGACCTGATCACGCGCTACGCCTGGGACGCGATCTGGAACCGGCCCGGGCTGGCCCGCCGCGACCGCTCGATCGCGGTGCTAACGGCCCTGGTGGCCGGACGCCACTTCGAGGAGCTGGAGTTCCACCTGCGCGCGGCGCTGCGCAACGGCCTGACCCGCGAGGAGATCGTCGAGGTGCTCCTGCAGTCGGCCGTCTACGTCGGCGTTCCGGCCGCCAACACCGCGTTCGGTGTCGCCAAGCGCGTGCTCACCGAGAGCTGACGGTAGAGAGCTGACGGTAGAACGGCGTGCTGGAGGTAACCGTGCTGAAGAATCTGTTGATGTCCGACCGTGGGGGTGAGCGATGAGCCGCGTGCAGGTGCTCGAGACGTGCGACGAGGCGGTTGCCGGGATCGAGGACGGCTCGACCGTGCTGGTGGGCGGCTTCGGCTTCGCGGGCATGCCGTTCGACCTCATCGACGCGCTCATCCGCCAGGGTGCGCGCGAGTTGACCATCGTCTCCAACAACGCCGGCAACGGCGAGGTCGGCCTGGCCGCGCTGCTGAAGGCCGGCCGGGTGCGGAAGGTCGTCTGCTCCTTCCCGCGACAGAGCGACTCCTACGTCTTCGACGAGCTCTACCGCGCCGGGCGGATCGAGCTCGAGGTCGTCCCGCAGGGCAACCTGGCCGAGCGGATGCGGGCGGCCGGTGCCGGCATCGGAGCGTTCTTCTGCCCGACCGGCGTTGGCACACCGCTGGCCGAGGGCCGCGAGCAGCGCACCATCGACGGGCGTGAGTACGTCCTGGAGTATCCGATCAAGGGCGACTACGCGCTCATCGCCGCCCACCGGTCCGACCCGATGGGCAACGTGGTCTACCGCAAGACCGCCCGCAACTTCGGTCCGGTGATGGCCACCGCCGCGACCACGACGATCGTGCAGGTCCACGAGGTCGTGCCGCTCGGGTCGCTCGACCCGGAGACGGTCGTCACGCCGAGCATCTACGTCGACCGGGTGGTGCCGGTTGAGGCCCGCCACTACACCGTCCAGGGAGCACGATGACGACCGGGACCACCGAGCACACCGACCGCGGGCCGCTGTCGATGGACGAGCTGGCCGCGGTGATCGCACGCGACATCCCCGAGGGCTCCTACGTCAACCTCGGCATCGGGCAGCCGACCAAGATCGCCGACCACCTGCCGGAGGGCTCGGGGGTGGTCCTGCACACCGAGAACGGCATGCTCAACATGGGCCCGGCCGCGGTCGGTGACGCGATCGACCCCGATCTGACCAACGCCGGCAAGGTGCCCGTCACCGAGCTCCCGGGGGCGGCGTACTTCCACCACGCCGACTCCTTCGCGATGATGCGCGGTGGTCATCTCGACGTCTGCGTCCTCGGCGCCTTCCAGGTCAGCGAGGCCGGCGACCTGGCCAACTGGCACACCGGCGCGCCGGACGCGATCCCGGCCGTCGGCGGCGCGATGGACCTCGCCATCGGCGCGAAGGACGTCTTCGTGATGATGACGCTGTTCACCAAGACCGGCGAGCCCAAGCTGGTGCCGGCCTGCACCTACCCCCTGACCGGCGTGCACTGCGTCAGCCGGATCTACACCGACCACGCGACCTTCGACGTCACCGCTGACGGCGTACGGGTCCGCGAGACGTGGGGGATCTCGGTCGACGAGTTGCGCAAGCGCCTTGCCGTCGCGCTCGGCTGAGCGGGCGAGCCGGGCCGCGCTGCGGCCCGGTCTGGTCATGGTCGGCCTGCTGCTCATCGGCGCCAACCTGCGCGCCGGGATCACCTCGGTCGGGCCGGTGCTCGACAACATCCAGGCCCAACTCCATATCTCGGCCGCCACCGCCTCCGCGCTCATCAGCGTGCCGCTGGTGGCCTTCGCCGTGGTCTCGCCGCTCGCGCCGCTCCTCGGACGCCGGCTCGGCCTGGAGCAGACGCTCGCGCTCGCTCTGGTGGTGCTCACGGCCGGGATCGTCGTCCGGTCGCTGCCCGGGCCAGGGCTGATCTGGGTCGGCACGGTCCTGCTCGGCGTGGCGGTCGCGGTGATCAACGTCGAACTGCCCGCCCTGGTCAAGCGCGACTTCCCGGCCCGGATCGGCCAGATGACCGGCGCCTACTCCGCCGTACAGTCGACGTTCGCGGCACTTGCCGCCGGCCTCGCCGTACCGATCGCCGGCATGGCCGCGGCCGGCTGGCGTCTCTCGCTCGGGGTATGGGCCGGGCTCGCGGTCGTCGCCCTGGCGGTCTTCGCACCCCAGCTGCGACGCCACACCCGCGAGCTCGCCGATGAGTACGCCGACGGCTGGGACGAGCCGGTTGAACCGGGTGACCACAGCACCCGGCGCAGCCCGTGGCGTACGGCGCTGGGCTGGCAGGTCAGCCTCTTCATGGGGCTGCAGTCGATCGGCTACTACGTCGTGATCACCTGGATGCCCACGATCGAGAAGGACGGTGGCATCGGCGCGACCGCGGCCGGCGTCCACCAGTTCCTCCTCAACGGCTTCGCCATCGGGGGCAGCCTGATCTGCTCGGCGCTGATCCCGCGGCTGCGCGACCAGCGCGGCCTCGCGCTCGCCACGGTGGCGGGCTTCACCGGCGGCCTGGTGGGCCACCTCCTCGACCCGGGCGGCGCCCTCGTCTGGGACTGCCTGCTCGGCCTCTCCGGTGGCGCGTCGATCGTGCTCGCGCTGTCGTTCTTCGGCCTGCGCACGCGTCACCACCCCGAGGCGGCGTCGCTGTCCGGGATGGCGCAGTCGATCGGCTACGTGCTCGCAGCCGCCGGTCCGATCGTGTTCAGCAGCATCCACGACGTCACCGGAAGCTGGACGCCCTCGCTGCTGATGATGCTCGGGGTGCAGGCGCTGCTGGCCGTCACCGCCGTCCTCGCCGGCCGGGCACGCTACCTATCCTGACGTGTTCGGCCTGAGTTCATCTCAGCGTGACAGGGTGGCCTGGTCCGTTCGGCTACGGGAGGTCTCGGGTGACCACGACAACGACCAGCGGCGGTCTCGCCAGCATCGACCACATCGTGGTGCTGATGCTCGAGAACCGCTCCTTCGACCATCTCCTCGGCTTCCTGTACTCCGAGAGCGGCAACGTCTCGCCGACGGGCCAGCCGTTCGAGGGCCTCACGGGCACCGAGGCGTGCCCGGGGAGCGACGGCAAGCCGGTGCAGGTATTCCGGCTCACCCCTCAGACGACCGACGCCTACTTCTACCCCGGGGCCGATCCGGGGGAGGGGTACCCGGCCACCGACGACCAGTGCTACGGCTCGACGGCCGCCCCAGCCCAGGGCGCAGTGCCGCCGATGAGCGGCTTCGTCACCGACTACGCCCAGGCGATCAAGGCGAACCGGAGCAAGGGGTGGTATGTCTTCGACGGGACCGAGGAGTCCTGGATCATGGGTTGCCACACGCCGCAGACGCTGCCGGTGCTCTCCGCGCTCGCGACCGGGTTCGCGGTCTGCGACCACTGGTACGGCTCGGCGCCGACCCAGACGATGCCCAACCGCGCCTTCCTGTGCGCCGGCACCTCGCAGGGCCAGCTCGACGACAAGACCAAGAAGTTCACCTGCCCCTCGGTCTTCGGCGCCCTGACGAAGGCCGGCGTCGCCTGGAAGATCTACGGCTACACCACCGCGCCGCTGACGAAGGCCGACTTCCCCGACACCGTCTCGGCGCCGGCGACGAGCTTCGGCCACTTCGAGGACTTCCAGGCCGACTGCAAGGCCGGCACCCTGCCGGCGTACACGTTCCTGGAGCCGTCGTGGGGCTCCGACGGCAACAGCCAGCACCCGAACTACAACATGGCGCTGGGGGAGCAGCTGCTCCTGGACACCTACCGCGCGGTGCGCGACAGCCCGTCGTGGGAGTCGACGCTCCTGGTCATCACCTACGACGAGCACGGCGGCTGCTACGACCACGTCCCGCCGCCGTGGGGCGCCACGCCGCCGGGTGACACCACGCCCGCTCAGTCGGAGTACGGCTTCGCGTTCGACCGGTTCGGGCCGCGGGTGCCGACGGTGCTGGTCTCCCCGCTGATCCCCGCCGGCACCGTGCACCGCGTCCCCGAGGGGTCCACCCCCTTCGACCACACCAGCGTGCTCGCGACGCTCGAGCACCGCTTCGGCCTCGCCCCGCTGACCGCCCGGGACGCGGCCGCGCCCGACGTCGGCGGCGTGCTCACGCTGGCGACTCCGCGCACCGACGACCCGCTGGCCAGCGTGACCGCTCCGCCGCCGCCGCCGAACCCGACGACCCTGGTCGTCCAGCCCTCCCATCTGCAGCAGGTGCAGGCGGCATTGATCGCTCAGGAGGTCGGCCACCCGCAGGCGCGCGTCGTGCGCCTGCAGACCAACGCCGACTACGAGGCCTACATCCGGGAGTACGGCGAGTAGGCGGCGCGCCCGTCGTGCCGTCGTCGGCGGGCGGGGAATATCGCTCGGAGCCAGCTGGTTATCCAAGATCGTTAGCATAGGTAACCTATCTAGGCGACGGGAGTGGCAGGAGTGGCCGACACAGCAGTCCGATCGGAGCGAGCACGGGAACGGGAGGCTCGGGCGCAGCGTGATGCCCGAAGCCCGCGCTACAAGTGGGTCGCCCTGTCGAACACCACGCTCGGCGTCCTGCTCGCAACGATCAACCAGTCGATCCTGCTGATCGCGCTCCCCGACATCTTCCGCGGTGTCGGCGTCAACCCGCTCCAGCCCGGCAACACCAGCCTGCTGCTGTGGCTGATCATGGGCTACATGGTGGTCACGGCCGTGTTGGTCGTCGGCCTCGGGCGGCTCGGTGACATGTACGGCCGGGTGAAGATGTACAACGCCGGCTTCGCGATCTTCACGTTCTTCTCGATCATGCTCGCGATCACGTGGATGCACGGCACCTCCGGGATCCTGTGGCTGATCGCGATGCGCATCTTCCAGGGCGTCGGCGGCGCCATGCTGATGGCGAACTCCGCCGCGATCATCACCGATGCGTTCCCTACCCATCAGCGTGGGCTCGGCCTCGGGCTCAACCAGGTCGCGGGGATCGCGGGCTCGTTCATCGGCCTCGTCGTGGGCGGCCTGCTCTCGCCGATCGAGTGGCACCTCGTCTTCGTCGTCTCGGTCCCGATCGGTGTCTTCGCGACAATCTGGGCCTACCTCAAGCTGCACGACACCGGCGTACGCCACCAGGCCCGGATGGACTGGTGGGGCAACCTCACCTTCGCCGTCGGCCTGATCTCGGTGTTGGTCGGCATCACCTATGGCATCCAGCCGTACGGCGGCCACTCGATGGGCTGGAGCAACCCGTGGGTCCTGGCCGCGCTGGTCGGCGGGGCAGCGGTCCTGGCGGCGTTCTGCGTCATCGAGACACGGGTGGCCGACCCGATGTTCCACATCGGACTCTTCAAGATCCGCGCCTTCACGTTCGGCAACCTCGCCAGCCTGCTGGCCTCGCTCGGTCGCGGCGGCCTGATGTTCGTGCTCATCATCTGGCTGCAGGGCATCTGGCTGCCCCAGCACGGTTACACCTTCGAGCGCACCCCGCTGTGGGCCGGCATCTACATGCTGCCGCTGACGCTCGGGTTCCTGGTCGCCGGGCCCGTCTCCGGCTACCTCTCGGACCGCTTCGGCGCCCGGCTCTTCGCCACCGGCGGCATGGTCGTCGCCGCGCTGAGCTTCGTGTGGCTGCTGGTGCTGCCGGTGAACTTCGACTACTGGGAGTTCGCGCTGGCGCTGCTGTTCAATGGCCTGGGGATGGGGCTGTTCGCCTCCCCGAACCGCGCCGGCATCATGAACAGCCTGCCGGCGCGCCAGCGCGGCGTGGGTGCGGGCATGACGTCGACCTTCCAGAACTCCGCGATGGTGCTCTCGATCGGCATCTTCTTCACGTTGATGGTCACCGGCCTGACGGCGACGCTGCCGCACACGATGCAGAGCGGCCTCACCGCTCAGGGCGTTCCGGCGGCGCAGGCGCACGAGATCGCCAGCCTGCCGGCGGTCAGCGTGCTGTTCGCCTCGCTGCTGGGCTACAACCCGGTCCAGACGCTGCTCGGCACCTCGACGCTCTCCCATCTGTCGGCGACGCATCAGCAGTACCTGACCGGGCGCAGCTTCTTCCCGGGGCTGATCTCGGGTCCGTTCTCCCATGGCCTCGGCGTCGCGTTCGCGTTCGCCATCATCGCCTGCCTGGTCGCGGCGCTGGCCTCGGCGCTGCGCGGTGGCAAGTACGTCCACGTCGAGGACGAGTAGGCACGAGGGTGATCCCACGCAGGTCGAAGGTCCCCGGCGCCGGGGGCGGCTGCCCCTGACCCACCTCCGCCCATCGGGCGAGAGTGGACCCAGGTCGACCCGCGCACGGAGCTGACAGGCACGGCGGGGACCTGGGGAGAGGAGACCCGCCATGACCACCACCGAGTTCATCGTCGTAGGCGTCGACGGCACCGGGGGCAGCCGCGCCGCCGTCGCGTACGCCGCCCGAGAGGCCGGCCGCATCGACGCGACCCTGGAGATCGTCCACGTCAGTCCCGACTACACGCCGGTCGCCGGCATGTACCCACTGGCGTACCCCATCACGGCCAGCGAGGCACGCGCGGTCGGCCACAAGATCCTCGCCGCCGCGGCCGAGGAGGCGCGTGCCGTGATCGGCCCGGAGCGGGTGCGCACCGAGCTCATCACCGGCGGCAGGGTCGCCGCGCTGGTCCGCGCGGGGGCCGAGGCCCGCGCGATCGTGCTCGGCGACCAGCGGCGCCTGCTCGTCGACCGGCTCACCACCGGCACGGTGCTCGGTGGGGTCGCCGCTCGCGCGACCGCGCCGGTCGTCGTCGTACCGGGCGACTGGATGCCGGCCGAGCATGGCACGGTCATCGCCGCGATCAAGGCATGCGGCGCCTCCCCGGGTCTCATCGCGGGGGCCATCGCCACCGCCGCCGACCGCAAGGCTCGGCTCGTGCTGCTGCACGTCTGGGAGCTGCCCACCCTCTACGACGACGTGATCGCCGCGCGCGTCGACGAGCAGACCTGGGACGACGAGGCCCGCGCCGCGTTGATGCGGACCGTGGACGACGTGCGCGGGGACCACGCCGACGTGGACGTGGAGGTCCGCGTCGCGCACGGCCAACCGGCGAAGGTCATCGTGGACGCGTCCGCCGAGGCCGATCTGGTGCTCATCGCGCGCCGGGCGCACGCCTTCCCGCTCGGTTACCTGGGCAGTACGGGGCGGGCCGTGGTCCGCGACACCCACTGCCCGGCGGTCGTGCTCCCACCGGCAGGGGCCGAGGGACCAAAGTCCCCCGAGGTGGAGGAGTTGTGACGGCGCCGGCGACCGGCTCGCGGCGTACGGTGAGCGAATGACCTCAGCAGCCGGTACGGCGAGCCAGCCGATCCGCGTGTTCCTGCTCGACGACCACGAGGTCGTCCGCCGTGGCATCAAGAACCTCCTCGAGGACGACGGCGGCATCGTGGTGGTCGGTGAGGCGGCCCTCGCGGAGGAGGCGAAGCGCCGGATCCCGGCCGTGCGGCCCGATGTGGCGATCCTGGACGGGCGGCTGCCGGACGGCTCGGGCATCGACGTCTGCCGCGAGGTGCGCTCGCAGGATCCCGGCATCGCCGCGCTGATCCTGACCTCCTTCGACGACGACGATGCGCTCTTCGCCGCGATCATGGCGGGAGCAGCCGGCTACGTGCTCAAGCAGGTGCGCGGCACGGACCTCATCGAGACGGTGCGCCAGGTCGCCGCCGGCCGCTCGATGCTCGATCCCGCGGTGACCGCCCAGGTGCTCGAACGGATCCGCTCGGGTCCGCGCACGAACCCGGCGCTGGAGCGGCTCACGGCCCACGAGCAGAGGATCCTGTCGCTGATCGGCGAGGGGATGACCAACCGGCAGATCGCCAAGGACACCGGCCTGGCGGAGAAGACGGTCAAGAACTACGTCTCCACGCTGCTGGCCAAGCTGGGCCTGGAGAGCCGCACCCAGGCCGCGATCTTCGTCAACCGCGACCTCGCGGAGCGCTGAGGGCGGGCTCGTCGCCGATCGCCCCGGAAATTCCACTGCCCTTCCGACGCCGGGACGGCTTAGCCTGTCGATACCCGCGGGGGCATCTCGGGCTCCCGGGGGCGAACGGAGGATCAGATGGCGATCGACCCGTCGTTGCCGCGGCCGCAGGCAGCCCTGGAGGAGACCGGCTTCGAGGAGTTGCTCAGCGAGGTACTGGAGCGGGTCCGGGCCACCCGCGACGAGCAGGCCCGTTGGCGGCTGCTACTCGATGCCGTCGTCACGATGGCCGCCGACCTGTCGTTGGACGCGCTGCTCGGCCGGATCGTGCAGATCGCGCGCGACCTCGCCGGGGCCCGGTACGCCGCGCTCGGGGTGCTGGGCGCCCGGCACGAGCGGCCGCTGCGCACCTTCGTCACCCATGGCCTGACCGCGGAGCAGGTGGCCAGGATCGGCGAACTGCCCGTGGGCCACGGCATCCTCGGGCTGATCATCGACCACCCGGAGCCGCTGCGCCTGCGCAATCTCGGGGAGCACCAGGGCTCGTTCGGCTTCCCGGCCCACCACCCGCCGATGCACTCGTTCCTGGGCGTGCCGGTGGCGATCGGGGAGAAGGTCTTCGGCAACCTCTATCTCACCGAGAAGCTCGACGGTGGCGAGTTCACCGAGCAGGACGAGAGGATCGTCATCGCGCTCGCGGCGGCTGCGGGGGTCGCGATCGAGAACGCCCGGCTCCACGAGGAGGCCGGGCGCCGTGAGCGATGGCTCGCTGCCACGGCGGAGATCACCGCCCGGCTGGCCGACGAGACAGCGGACGAGGAGGCCCTGCAGCTGGTCGCCGACCGGGCCCGCGACGCAGGTGAGTCGGACGCCGCCTGGATCCTCACCGGGGCGGACGCGGACCACCTGCGCCTGGCCGCGACCGCGGGTGACGTGCCGGCGGAGCTGGTGACCCACGGTCGGGTCGCCGACCTGGCGAGTACGACGATGCGGACCGGGGTGCCGGCGGTGGTGGAGAACCTCACGAGCGCCGAGGACGGCAAGCGTTCCCAGGACGCCCTCGGGCCGGCGCTCCTGGTGCCGCTGCAGGTCGATCCGGTGCCCGGCGTACTCGCGCTCGCGTGGACGCGTGCCCACGCGGAGCGCGCCGCCGACGTCGACGTGGCGCTGGCCGGAGCGTTCGCCGAGCAGACCGGCCTCGCCCTGCACGTCGCCCGGACCCGTGCGGTCCGCCAGCGCCTGGCGGTCTACGAGGACCGCGACCGGATCGGCCGCGATCTGCACGACATCGTGATCCAGCGGCTCTTCGCGATCGGTCTCGGTCTGCAGGGCGCCCTGCGCCGGGTCGACGACCCCGATCTCGCGGGGCGCCTCGACCAGGCGGTCGAGGAGATCGACGACACCATCAAGGACATCCGGCGCACCATCTTCGAGCTGGGCGCGATGAGCCAGTCCGACGATCTGCAGTCGGCGGTCGTGCAACTGGTCGAGCGGGCGGCCGGCGCGATGAAGGTGCGTCCGACGCTGGCGTTCGAGGGGCCGGTGCGGCTGCTGATCCCCGACAACGTCGGCCGCGACCTCCTCGCGGTGCTCGGCGAGGCGCTGGCCAATGCCGCACGCCACGCCGAGGCGGACGAGGTGAGCGTAGTGGTGGTGGCGGGTGACGAGGCCCGGCTACGGGTGGTCGACAACGGCCGCGGCATCGGCAGCGACGTCGTGGAGAGCGGGCTGGCCAACATGCGCCGCCGCGCCGAGAAGTACGGCGGTCACTGCCGGGTCGTGCCCGGCGAGCCGAACGGCACGATCGTGGAGTGGTCGGTGCCGCTGGGGTGAGCCCACCAGCCCGACGGGTCGCCGTGGAGCCGGGCAAGGGTCACCGCCGCCAGATCGTGCCCCCAGCGCTCGGCGCGGACCGACTCGCCGTACGCAGGGTCCTCGGTGAGCCCGTCGAGCAGGAAGCTCATCGGTCGCCCCGCCAGCTCGAAGCCGCGCCGCGTCAGGACCCGGGCGGCGTGGCTGGAGGCAGAGAGCTGGGTCCGGCCCGCGCGGGTGTGCCGGGTGTCGAACGCCGCGATGAAGCAGGGGCACGGGGGCGTCGCCGATCGCGGTGAGGGGAGGGCGGCCAGCCACTCGCGCAGGGTCGGGAAGCCCGTGTCCTCCGCCGACCGGCGAGGCGTGGGCATCGTGCGCCGCAGCGAGTGCAGGGACGTCGCCGGTGACCCGATGACCACCAGGTCGGCGGCGGCCGCCGCGCTCGGACTGACGCCGTCGACGGGGCCCGCGACGAGGATGGTGTGGGCATGGCTGAGCCCAGCCGCCACCCGGTCGGCCAGGGCGGTCACCGACCGCTCGTAGACCAGCGCGACGCTGAGGCGTTCGTCGCCGGACTGCTGCGGCTGGCGCTGGTCACGGGACTGCCTGCGGCGTTGGTCGCTCGATGTGCCCATCGTCGCCTCCCCGGATGCTACGACACCACTCCATGGGGAGTCTGCGCCCGAAACCTGCCCGCGTGGGAGGGACCTAGGTCCCCGGCGTCGGGGCAGAAGGTGCGCTGGTGGCGGCCGCGATGACCTGTGTCAGGCGGCGGTGGAGCTCGAGCAGATCCTCGAGCGGAAGGCCCAGCCGCGCGACGATCGCGGGCGGGATCGCGAGCGCGTCGTCGCGCAGGGCGCGGCCGCGCTCCGTCAGTACGACGGCCAGCGCCCGGTCGTCGGCGGGATCCTTCTCGCGGCGTACGTAGCCTGTCGCCTCGAGCCGCTTGAGCAGCGGGGAGAGCGTGCCGGGGTCCAGCTGCAGCGCCGAGGAGAGCTCGCCGACCCTGCGCGGCTCCTGCTCCCACAGGGCGAGCATGACCAGGTATTGCGGATGGGTGAGCCCCATCGGCTCGAGCAGCGGCTTGTACGTCGCGATGACGGTGCGCGAGGCGATCGCCAGCGCGAAGCAGACCTGCTGCTCAAGGGCGAGCGGGTTCTCGATCCCCTCCAGCGTGGTGGTCGGCGGGGTGGGCGTCGGGGGAGTGGTGGACGGCACATTGTGAGCCTACCAACTATTGGTGTACAAACTATTAGTGTGACAGCACATGTTCCGGTCAAGGCTCCGGCCCAGGCTCCGGTGAAGCGTCCGCGACACCTGATGGACCCGGACAACCCGATCCGCCCGGTCAACGACAAGAGCCTCACCAACGTGCAGCGCTGGGTGATGTCGGTGCTCGCCGTCTTCACCATCGCCCACCTCGCGGTCGGCATCGTCATCGCGGCCGTGATGACCAACCAGCGCAGCGGTCAGATCGGCCTCTCCATCATCGCCGGGCTCTTCGGCATGATCGGCGTCGCTGCCGGCCAGATGATCCACAAGCGCAACCCCCTCAACGCCTGGCTGCTGATCGGGCTGCTTCCGACCGCGGTGGGCCTCTACCTGGTGCTGCGCTGACACCTGACTGACACTCGACTGACACTCGCGCGCCCGGCCGCTTGGCAGCACGCCGCGGTCGCGCAAGAGTGGAGGGGAGTCCTCATTTAAGGAGTCCCTATGGCACGCGTCTTCATCACCGGCACCGCTGACGGCCTCGGTCTCGCGACGGCCCGGTCCCTGGTCGAGCAGGGGCACGAGGTCGTCGGTCACGCCGACAGCCCCGAGCGGGCCGACGACAACCTCCGCGCCGTACCCGGGATCGCGATGGTCCTCGTCGGCGACCTGAGCAGTCAGGCGGAGGTGGAGGCGCTCGCAGCCCAGGCCAACAGCGTCGGCCGATTCGACGCCGTGATCCACAGCGCCGGCGTCGGCGGCGACGAGCCGGACCGGATCCGGACCGCCGAGGGGCACAGCCGCGTCCTGGCGATCAACGTGCTCGCGCCGTACCTGCTCACGGCCTTCATGGAGCGTCCCGACCGCCTGGTCTATCTCAGCAGCGGCGTGCTCGAGGACGGTATGGCCAGCATCGACGACCCGGATTGGGTCGACCGCGGCTGGGACGGTGCCCAGGCCCACGCCGACTCCCAACTGTACGGCGCCACGCTCGCCGCCGCGGTCGCCCGGCTGTGGCCCGAGGTGCTCAGCAACTCGGTCGACCCCGGCGCTGCCGACGACCTCGAGCAGCGTCACCTCACGCAGGCATGGCTCGCCGTCGGCGACGATCGGGCGGCACAGGTCAGCGGACGCCACTTCTCGCATCTCCAGGAGCGCGAGCTGAAGGCCGTCGTGGGCTCCGCGGCCTGGCAGGACGCCCTCCTCGGCGCGCTGGGTGAGCTCACGGGAGTCAAGCTGCCCGATGCGCCGGTCTGACGGGGCTGATGGGGCGTGCCTGACGGCAGCCTTAACACGGATCGCCCGCGTCTGGCCACGTTTTTCCTGACATTCACATAGATGACGCCTCGCGTCCGTCTCGGTTCGGCTGACTTGTGCGGAACGGGTCCCAACCCCCTGGGGACCCCTCCACAGGAGCAATTGAATGCATCTCAGTCGCACCACGGCCCTGGCTGCCGCGGGCGTGTTCGCCGCAGCAGCGGCGATCGCCCCCGCCATCGCCGATGCCGCGCACGCCGGCCCCGCGCACGTCAGCGGCCCCGCGCACGCAGGAAGCACGAAGAGCGCAAGCAAGCACGTTCTGCTCATCTCGATCGACGGCATGCACCAGAGCGACCTCGACTGGTACATCGCCCACCACCCGAGCTCGACGCTCGCGAAGCTGACTCGCTCCGGTGCCGAGTTCACCAACGCCGAGACCTCGAACCCCTCGGACTCCGACCCGGGCGGCACGGCACTGATGACCGGTGGCAACCCGAAGACGACCGGCGTCTACTACGACGTGGAGTACAGCCACAAGGTCGACGAGGCGGGCGCCGCCTGCACGCCGGGCCAGCCGGCCACCGGCGGCGACGTCATCTACGACTCGCCGGACGACGCGCTGGCGAGCGTTCCGGACTTCCTGAACCCGTCGAACGGCAGCTTCCCGTCGTTCGACGAGAACGGCTCGATCTACGCCAAGGGTCTGGACACCAACCCCGGCGCGATCATGAACCTGAAGAACGACGCGTCGTCGTTCAACCCCTCGACGTTCCCGGTCGATCCGGCGACGTGCAAGCCCATCACGCCGTGGGACTACCTGGGTGACAACACGATCTTCCAGGTCATCCACAACGCCGGCATGCGCACCGCGTGGTCCGACAAGCACGCGGTCTACATGTCCTTCGAGGGCCCCGGCTCGAACGGCAAGAGCATCGACGACTACTTCGGTCCCGAGATCGACTCGCAGGCCGTCGAGCCGAACGGCGTCCCGTACCCGCAGGACGACGACTGGGCGCACATCGAGGCCGCCACCAAGCAGTACGACGGCTACAAGGTCCAGGCGATCCTGAACGAGATCGACGGCCGAGACCACTCGGGCACGACCCAGGTCGGCACCCCGGCGATCTTCGGGATGAACTTCCAGGCGCTCTCGGTCGCGCAGAAGATCCGCTCGACCCCCGCGAACCTGATCAAGAACGCGGACGGCACCTACAGCACCAGCGCTCCCCAGGCCGGTGGCTACCAGTGGGTCAACGGGCGTCTGGTGCCCGGCCCGGTCGTCTCGAGCGCGCTCGGCTACGTCGACGCCCAGCTCGGCCGCATGGTCGCGCAGATCCACAAGGACGGTCTGTCGAACTCGACGTCGATCATCGTCACGGCCAAGCACGGCCAGTCGCCGCAGGACCCCAACAAGCTGGTCACGGTCCCGGACGGCCCGATCATCGACGCGATCAACGCGGCGTGGCAGCAGACCCACCCGGACAACGCCAAGCTGATCGTCGCCGGCACCGACGACGACCTGTGGCAGTCCTACCTGTCGGACAACTCGCAGGCGGCCGACGACTTCGTCAAGTCCTACCTGTGGGACCACACCGCCCAGGGCTATGACGTCAACAAGAACGCTGTCACCGTCCAGCACTCGGGCCTCGCCCAGATCTGGGCCGGCGCGGACGCCGCCAACTTCTTCGGCGTCTCGGTCGACAACGGTCACTACCCCGACGTCTTCGGCAAGGTCCAGGAGGGCGTCGTCTACTCGGGGCCGACCAAGCTCGCCGAGCACGGTGGCATGAACACCGGCGACCGTCACGTCATGATGGTGGTCGACGGCCCGGGCATCCGCCACGAGGTCCAGTCGCAGTCGGTGGAGACCACGCAGGTCGCGCCGACGGTCCTCTCCCTCCTCGGCCTCGACCCGGCGCAGCTGACCGCGGTCCAGACCGAGGGCACGCAGGTCCTCCCGGGCCTTCGCGGGCGGGACTCGCGGAAGTCGTGGCACCGCCGCTGAGCTGAATCTTCTCCATCGCTTCACCGTCTCAACCGGAGGCCGGGGCCTGGTGCCCCGGCCTCCGTGGCGTTGTCCTCCGTGGCAGGGTTCGGGTCGTGATCATCTGGCTCAACGGAGCGTTCGGTGCGGGGAAGACGACCACCGCGCGACTGCTGTCCCAGCGGGAGGCGACCCTGCGGATCTTCGACCCGGAATGGGTCGGCTTCATGCTGCGGGAGAATCTGGGCGACTACCCGGTCACCGACTTCCGCCACTGGGAGTCCTGGCGGGTGCTCACGCCGGTGGTCGCCGATGAGCTGATCAGGTTCAGCGGTCAGAGCCTCGTCGCGCCCCAGACCGTCCTCGAGGAGGAGTACTGGGACGAACTGATGCGCGGCCTGACCGCACGAGGCCACACGGTCTTCCACGTGCTGCTGGACGCGGAGGAGCAGAGCCTCCGAGGTCGCATCGAGGCCGACGAGGTGGAGTACGGCGCCAAGGGTTGGCGACTCAGGCACCTTGCGGCGTACGCCGAAGCGCGGCCGTGGCTCGTCCGTCGTGCGGACGCGGTGGTGGAGACCACCGGGCTCGCCCCGCTGGGCGTGGCGGAGCAGGTGCGGGAGGCCGTGGCGCGCCACGGTGTTTGATGTCCTGGGCGACGGCGTCCGAGATGACGTGTCGGATTCGCGGGACGCCGTTCGTGGTGCAGGTGAGCGCGGGCCAGCGGGTCCGCCACACGAGAAGGAGCGGACATGCCGGAATACCTCATCTACTTCAACCAGCAGTGGGTGGGCGACCACACCGAGGAGTGGTTCCGCGGACGCGGACCACTGGCCAAGGCGGTCGTCGACGAGATGAAGGCCGCCGGGGTGTACGTGTTCGCCGGTGGCCTCGAGGAGGAGGACGGCCGGATCTTCAGCGCCGACCCGACCGGTGACGCCATGGCGATCACCGACGGCCCGTACGTCGAGACCAAGGAGTTCCTGGGCGGATTCGCCATCGTGGATGTGCCCGACGACGAGGCGGCAACCATGTGGGCCGCCAAGGTCGCGGAGGGATGCGGCTGGCCCCACGAGGTACGTCGGTTCAAGCCGCAGCCGAAGTCGTAGTGTGCACCGGCCGGGCAGCCCGGTGGCAGCGCGCGGCGCTCATCCAAGGCGTGGGCCACGCGCGTAGCAGGTCCGCGTCGAGGCCGAACGTTCGGTCGCTCAACCGAACGTTCGATGGCTCAACCGAACGTTCGGGCTGGAGCGGCGGGCCGAGGGGTTTCAGCCGTCCAGGTTCCTCCGCTCGGCCCCGATGGTGGTGTCGTCGCCGTGGCCGGTGTGCACCACGGTGTCGTCGGGCAGTGCGAAGAGCTTCGCCCTGATCGAGGCCTCCAGGGTGGGCCGGTCGCTGTAGGAGCGTCCGGTCGCGCCCGGGCCGCCGTGGAAGAGCGTGTCTCCGGTGAAGACGCAGCCCAGGTCGGGTGCGTAGAGGCAGACCGCGCCGGGGGCGTGGCCGGGCGTGTGGAGCACCTGCAGCGTCGTACCAGCCACCGTCAGCGTCTGGCCGTCGAGGAGGTCGACGTCCCACAGGTTGCCGTGTGGGTCATCGGGTCCGCCGTGGGTCAATTCCCACAGCGGCCGGTCGTCGGGGTGCAGCAGGATCGGCGCGCCCTGACCGCCGTTGGCGCGCTCGCGGAGCGCAGGCGCGACCCGCACGTGGTCGTCGTGGGCGTGGGTGCACACGATCGCGCGGATCCGGCGCTCGCCGACGATGTCTAGGATGCGCTCGACGTCGTGCGGCGCGTCGATGACGACGCACTCGGCGTCGTCGCCGACGACCCAGACGTTGTTGTCGACCTCGAACGTCTGCCCGTCGAGGCTGAAGGTCCCCGACGTCACGCCGTGATCGACGCGCGCGGCACCGGCCACGGAACCAGCCCCGGCCCCGGCCATCAGAGGATCACCACGCTGCGCAGTACGTCGCCGTGGTGCATCTTCTCGAAGGCTGCCTCGATCTGGTCCAGCCCGATCTCCTCGCTGACGAAGGCGTCGAGGTCGAGGCGCCCCTGGGTGTAGAGGTCGATCAGCATCGGGAAGTCGCGGCTGGGCAGGCAGTCGCCGTACCAGCTCGACTTCAGGGCCCCGCCACGTCCGAAGACGTCGATCAGGGGCAGGTCGGGCACTTTCATCTCCGGGGTCGGCACCCCGACCAGGACCACCGTGCCGGCGAGGTCGCGGGCGTAGAAGGCCTGCTTCCAGGTCTCAGGGCGTCCCACGGCCTCGATGACCACGTCCGTGCCCTCGGCGCCCTCGTAGAACTGCGAAGCGATCTCCTTGATCGCGGCGACCGGGTCGACGCCTGAGCCGGTCGAGGAGTCCACGACGTGGGTGGCGCCGAGTTCCTTGGCGCGCTCGAGCTTCTTGGCGTCGATGTCGACGGCGATGATCGGGTTGGCCCCGGCGAGCGCGGAGCCGGCGATGGCGGCCATGCCGACGCCGCCGCAGCCGATCACGGCCACCGAGGTCCCGCGGGTGACCGCGCCGGTATTGATGGCCGCGCCGAGCCCGGCCATCACGCCGCAGCCGAGGAGCCCGGCGGCCGCGGGCCGCGCGCTGGGGTCGACCTTGGTGCATTGGCCGGCCGCGACCAGGGTCTTCTCCGCGAAGGCGCCGATGCCCAGGGCCGGGCTGAGCTCGGTGCCGGCGTCGGGGCCCTCGGCCAGAGTCATCTTCTGGGTGGCGTTGTGGGTGTTGAAGCAGTACTGGGGCTGGCCGCGCTTGCAGGCTCGGCACTGGCCGCAGACCGCGCGCCAGTTCAGGATCACGAAGTCGCCCGGTGCCACCTCGGTGACGTCGGGGCCGACGGCCTCCACGACGCCCGCGGCCTCGTGGCCGAGCAGGAAGGGGAACTCGTCGTTGATGCCGCCCTCGCGGTAGTGCAGGTCGGTGTGGCACACCCCGCACGCCTGGATCTTGACCACCGCCTCGCCCGGGCCGGGATCGGGCACGTTGATGGCGACGATCTCCACCGGCGCGCCCTTGCTCCGCGCGATGACGCCCTTGACCTGCTGCATGTCTCCTCCTCGACTCGTCGTCGCCGGCTTCGGCCGACCCGAGCCCAGTCTGGCCTCGACGGTGAAACGGCGCGCCGGCGGGGCATAGCGCGCGGCCCGATCACGTTCGTTAAAGCGTGAGCGAGCATGTGCACGGTGAGCGGAAGGTGCGCGGCGGCAAGCTGGTCGTGGTCGACGCCGCGGTGGTGGACGGCAGACTGGAGGACGTCGTCCTCTCCGGTGACTTCTTCCTCGAGCCCGACGAGGCGCTCGGCTGGCTGACCGGCGCGTTGCAGGGTGTCGGCGCGGACTCGAGCCTCGACGACCTCACCCGCAGGCTCACCGAGGCGCGGCGCGACGCGGTGATGCTCGGGTTCGAGCCCCGCGACGTCGCGCTGACGGTGCTGCGCGCGCTCGGCCGCGCGACCGCGTGGCACGACCACGAGTTCGAGCTGATCGAGACCGGGCCGCTCGACCCGGTCAGACAGATGGCGATCGACGAGGTCCTGGCCCGACAGGTCGCGCAGGGGCGCCGTACGCCGGCGCTGCGGATCTGGGACTGGGCCTCGAGCGCGGTCATCATCGGCAGCTACCAGTCGCTGCGCAACGAGGTCGACAGCGACGCCGCCGAGCGCCATGGCATCACCGTCGTACGCCGCATCTCCGGTGGCGGCGCGATGTTCGTCGAGCCGGGCAACACGATCACCTACTCGCTCTACGTGCCCGAGACGCTCGTCGCCGGGCTGAGCTTCGTGGAGTCGTACGCGTTCCTCGACGAATGGGTACTGCGCGGCCTGCGCTCGGTCGGCATCGAGGCGTCGTACTCCGGCCTCAACGACATCTCCAGCCCCCTGGGCAAGATCGGCGGCGCCGCGCAGAAGAGGCTCGCCGCAGGCGGGGTGCTGCACCACGTGACGATGGCCTACGACATCGACGCCGCGAAGATGACCGAGGTGCTCCGGGTCGGGCGGGAGAAGCTCTCGGACAAGGGCACCAAGAGCGCAGCCAAGCGGGTCGACCCGATGCGCGCCCAGACGGGGCTGCCCCGGCAGGAGATCATCGACGCGCTGCTGCACGAGTTCGAGGCGTCGTACGGGCTGAGGCGGGTGGGCGTGGACGACGCCACCTGGGCGGAGGTCGAGGAACTGGCCCGCGCCAAGTTCGCGACTCGGGAGTGGCTCACGCGCGTGCGGTGACGGCGGCATACCCAATCTGGCACCATGCTCGCATGGGAGTCGCCGATGTCTGATCGCCCCATCAGGCTCGCCATCGTCTCGCGCCAAGAGGTCGTCGCCCGCGGTCTGACCGCGATGCTCGCCGACTATCCGGAGCGGGTGATCGTCACCGCGATCCCGAGCGTCTGGACCTCCGTCGCTGGGATCGATGTCGTGCTCTACGACACCTACGGTCTGCACGACAGCGACGGCGCCGACCTGGAGCATCTGCTCGCCGAAACACGGGCGAGGGTGCTGGTCTACAGCCGCGACATGCGGCCCGACCTGCGGGCGCGGGCGGTGGCCAAGGGGGCAGGGGCCTGGGTGTCGATGTCGATCCGGTCCAAGGAGCTGGTGGAGGCGGTCGAGCTGGTGGCTGCCGGGCTGCCACTGCCCCAGCAGGAGGAGGGCCTCGGCCGCCGGGCCGGGCTGTCGCCCCGCGAGGTCGAGGTGCTGGCCCTGATCACCCAGGGGCTCTCCAACCAGGACATCTGCGAGCGACTGGTGCTCACGATCAACACGCTGAAGAGCCACGTGCGGGCGGCGTACAAGAAGATCGGCGTCTCCTCCAGGTCTCAGGCGGTTGCCTGGGCCCTGCAGAACGGGTTCGCGCCGCCGGGGGATCGGGATGTTTCACATGAGGCATGAGGTACGACCACACGGGTAATCGATGTAGTGACGGCCGGTCAGGGTGACCTGGCACGACAGGTCAGGACACACCTGGGTGCGGCCGTGCCGCTGTCCTCGGTCCGTCCCCCTGGGCCGAGGACAGCGCCCTTCCGCGCGTCAGACGGAGCGCGCGTCAGACGGAGGCGGTCTCGCCGACCCGGTGTGGCGGGTTGATCTGCAGGGCGCCGGCGGTGCGGGCCAGCACGTCGTACGCCGCGACCGGGTCCTCGCCGAGCTGGGTGCCGTAGGTCGGGACGACGTCGGCCAGGCGCGGCGACCACGCCTCCCAGCGGTCGGCGAAGCACTTCTGCATCAGCTGCAGCATGATCGGCGCGGCTGTCGAGGCGCCGGGCGAGGCGCCCAGGAGGCCGCCGATGGTGCCGTCGCGCGAGGTGATGACCTCGGTGCCGAACTGCAGGGTGCCGTCGGGCCGGATGACCTGGACGCGCTGACCGGCGGTGATCTTCTCCCAGTCGGCGGGATCGGCGTCGGGGAAGAAGTCGACGAGGTCCTTGAACTTCTTCGTCGCGCTGGCCAGCAGCTGACTGATCAGGTAGATCGTCAGCGGCACGTTGTGGATGGCCGTCCTCAGCATCGGGCCGATGTTGCTGCCCTTGATGGACCGGAACAGGTCCAGCAGCGAGCCCTTCTTCATGAACTTCGGCGTCCAGCCCGCGTACGGCCCGAACATCAGGTGGCTGGCACCGCCGACGACACGGGTGTCGAGATGGGGCACCGACATCGGCGGGGCGCCCACGGCGGCCTTGCCGTAGACCTTGGCCAGGTGCCGGCTGACCAGCTCGGGCTTGGAGGTGCGCAGGAACTCCCCGGAGACCGGGAAGCCGCCGAAGCCCTTGATCTCGGCGATGCCCGACTTCTGCAGCAGCGGCAGGGCGTAGCCGCCCGCGCCGACGAAGACGAAGTCGGCGACGTGGTCGAACCGGTCGCCGGTGCGGCGGTTGCGGCCGAGGACGTGCCAGACGCCGTCGTTGGTGCGGTGCACGTCCTTCACCTCGGCGCCGTACTCGAGCACCGCGCCCTTGTCGACCAGGGCGTTGGTCAGGATCTTGGTCAGGGCGCCGAAGTCAACGTCGGTGCCCGCGTCGTGGAACGTCGCGGCCACCGGCTCCGAGCCGCTGCGACCCTGCAGCAGGAGCGGGGCCCAACCGCGGATGACCTCGGGGTCGTCGCTGAACTTCAGGCCGACGAAGAGCGGGTGGTCCTTGAGCGCGTCGTAGCGGCGGCGCAGGTAGTCGACGTTGTCGGCGCCCCACACGAAGCTCATGTGCGGAGTGGTGCGGATGAACGCGGCCGGGTCGGGGATGCGGCCGCCCTCGACCAGGAAGGTCCAGAACTGCCGGCTGATCTGGAACTGCTCGTTGACCTGGACGGCCTTGGAGATGTCGACCGTGCCGTCGGCGCGCTCGGGCGTGTAGTTGAGCTCGCACAGCGCGGAGTGGCCGGTGCCGGCGTTGTTCCACGGGCCCGAGGACTCCTCGGCGAGACCCTCGAGGCGCTCGAGCACGCGGATGCTCCAGGTGGGCTCGAGCTCCTGCAGAAGGACGCCGAGGGTGGCGCTCATGATGCCGCCGCCGATGAGGACTACGTCGCGAGGTGTCTCCACAGTTCTATTTGCCCCCATCGGCGCGCAGAACGGAAATCGGCTGTGCCATGTGCACGTTCCAAGTGTCACAGATCACGTTGACGGCGAGTCTGCGGGCATCGCCTGCGGCTCTGGTACCCGCGGATTTCGCCGGGCACGTGCTCTGTGATCGGGCTCACGGAGGTGGTACAGATGCCGTATGGATCTGTCGTACGCCGCCGGCGAGGTCACCCCGCCGCTGTTGGAAGAGACCATCGGTGCCAACCTCGAGCGCACCGTCGCCGCCCACAGCGAGCGCGAGGCGCTGGTCGACGCGGTCCGGCGCTGGACGTGGACCGAGCTGAACTCCGACGTCGACGCCATCGCGCGCGGCCTGCTCGCGGCCGGCGTACAGCAGGGGGACCGGATCGGCATCTGGGCGCCCAACTGCGCCGAGTGGACGATCGTCCAGTACGCCACCGCCAAGATCGGCGCGATCCTGGTGACGGTCAACCCGTCGTACCGCACGCACGAGTTCCGCTACGTCGCCAACCAGAGCGGCATGAGGTTCCTCTTCGCCGCCTCGTCGTTCAAGGCCAGCGACTACCACGCCATGATCGAGGAGACCCACGGCGACCTGCCCGGTCTCGAGCGCGTGATCTACCTCGACACCCATGACTGGGTCGGGTTGGTCACCGAGGGCTACGGCATCCCGCTGGACGACGTGGCTGCCCGGATGAGGGAGCTCGACCCCTACGACCCGATCAACATCCAGTACACCAGCGGCACCACGGGCTTCCCCAAGGGCGCCACCCTGAGCCATCGCAACATCCTCAACAACGGCTACTTCGTGACCGAGACGATCGGGCTCACCGCCGAGGACCGGCTCTGCATCCCGGTGCCCTTCTACCACTGCTTCGGGATGGTGATGGCCAACCTGGGCTGCACCACGCACGGCGCCACGATGGTGATCCCGGGGCCCGGCTTCGACCCCGGTGCCACGCTGCGGGCCGTCCAGGACGAGCACTGCACCGTCCTGTACGGCGTACCGACGATGTTCATCGCCATGCAGAACGCCGGTCCGGCCCAGGGCGGCGACTTCGCGTCGTACGACCTGACCAGCCTGCGCAGCGGCATCATGGCGGGCTCGATCTGTCCGGTCGAGGTGATGAAGCGCTGCGTCAACGAGATGCACATGGGCGAGGTCTCGATCGCCTACGGGATGACCGAGACGAGCCCGGTCAGCTGCCAGACCCGGACCGACGACGACCTCGAGCGGCGTACGGCGACGATCGGGCGGGCCGCTCCGCACGTCGAGATCAAGATCGTCGACCCGGTCAGTCGCAAGACGCTGCCGCGCGGTGAGGCGGGAGAGTTCTGCACCCGGGGCTACTCGGTGATGCTCGGCTACTGGGAGGAGCCCGGGAAGACCGCCGAGGCCATCGACGACGACGGCTGGATGCACACCGGCGACCTCGCGGTGATGCGCGAGGACGGTTACTGCGTGATCTCCGGACGGATCAAGGACATGGTCATCAGGGGTGGCGAGAACATCTACCCGCGCGAGATCGAGGAGTTCCTCTACACCCACCCCGACGTCGAGGACGTCCAGGTCGTCGGCGTCCCCGACGCCACCTACGGCGAGGAGCTGTGCGCCTGGGTCAAGCTGCGCGCGGGCGCCCAGCATCTCGACGCGGCGGCGGTGCGCGCGTTCGCGGACGGCAAGCTGGCGCACTACAAGATCCCGCGCTACGTGCTCGTGGTCGAGGACTTCCCGATGACCGTGACCGGGAAGATCCGCAAGGTGGAGATGCGCGAGGTCTCGCGCGACCGGCTCGGCCTCTAGCCTTCACCCGTGCCCCAGATCTCCATCGACCGTCGGGCCTGGACCGACGAGGCCGTGCGCCGCGTCGAGGCCGACGCGCAACGTTCGGCCGACACCCATCTGCACCACGTGCCGCTGCCCGGCGGCAGCGACGTGGCGCTCTACCTCAAGGACGAGTCGGTGCATCCGACCGGCTCGCTCAAGCACCGGCTGGCCCGCTCGCTCTTCCTCTACGCGCTGTGCAACGGCTGGCTGCACGCCGCCTCGACCGTGGTCGAGGCGAGCTCGGGGTCGACCGCGGTCTCGGAGGCCTACTTCGCCCGGCTGCTCGGGCTCCCGTTTGTCGCCGTGATGCCCGCCTCCACCTCGCGGGAGAAGGTGGAGCTGATCGAGTGGTACGGCGGCCGCTGCCACTTCGTCGACACCGCCAGCGAGGTGTACGAGGTGGCCCGGCGGCTCGCCAGCGAGTGCGGCGGGCACTACCTCGACCAGTTCACCTATGCCGAGCGCGCCACCGACTGGCGCGGCAACAACAACATCGCCGAGTCGATCTTCAGCCAGATGTCGCGGGAGTCGCATCCCGTCCCCGCCTGGATCGTGGTCAGCGCCGGCACCGGGGGCACCTCGGCGACGATCGGCCGCTACCTGAACTACCGACGCCTGCCCACCCAACTGCTGGTGGCCGACCCCGAGGGCTCGGCGTTCTACCAGGGGTGGCTCGAGGACCGCTCCGACGTGGTCGCTCCCGGGTCCCGGATCGAGGGGATCGGCCGGCCGCGCATCGAGCCGTCCTTCATCGGCGGGGTCGTCGACGACATGGTGCAGGTCCCCGACGCCGCCTCGATCGCCACGATGCGCTGGCTCTCGGCGCGGCTGGGTCGCCGCGTCGGCGCCTCCACCGGCACCAACGTGTGGGCCGCGCTCGGGCTGATCGACCGGATGCGGACGCGCGGCATCGAAGGCTCGGTCGTGACGTTGCTCTGTGACTCGGGCGAGCGCTACCTGTCCACCTACTACGACGACACCTGGGTCGGCGCCCGCGGCATCGACCTAGCGCCGTACGCCGCCGCGCTGGGCGAGTACGACCGGACCGGCACGCTGCCGTCGCCCCCAACGGTCTAGACCAGTCCGACGCTCCCGTCATGCCTCCCGGGCACGGCCGTCTCCCCGGTACGAGCGGTCGTCCACTGGTGGGGGGTGGACGACCGTTTTACGTGTGTCCGGTGACGGCGGTCGCCCCGACCTCGTCGTCGGTGACGACCCGGGGCTCCAGGCCCGCTGCCGCCATGAGTGCGGCCGAGGTGGGTGCCTGGGCCCGGCTCGACTCCACCACCAGTACGCCGCCCGGCCGAAGCCACGCGGCGGCGCCGGCGATCACGCGGCGCTGGACGTCGAGCCCGTCGGCACCGCCGTCGAGCGCCACCAGGTGCTCGTGATCGCGCGCCTCCGGAGGCATCAGCGGGATCCGGCTCGTCGGCACGTACGGCGCGTTGGCCACCAGCACGTCGACCGCGCCACGCAGGTGGTCCGGTAGCGGGTCGAAGAGGTCGCCGAGGAGCACCCGCTCGGGCGCGAGGTTGGTGCGGGCGCAGGCGACCGCGGCGGGGTCGACGTCGACCGCCCAGACCTGTGCCGACGGCACCCGCGCGGACAGCGCGGCGCCGAGTGCGCCTGTGCCGCAGCCGAGGTCGACCGCCCGGGATGCGCCGGACCGTGCCCGGAGCGCGTCGGCGGCCAGGCGCACCAGCAGCACCGAGCGCTGCCGCGGGACGAAGACGCCGCGCGCCGTACGCACCCGGAGGCCGTCGAACTCCGCCCAGCCCAACAGGAGCTCGAGCGGCTCGCCGGCGATCCGGCGCGCGATCAGCGCCTCGAGCTCGGCCCCGGCGGCGGCGTCGAGCAGCAGGGCTGCCTCCTCCTCGGCGAAGACGCAGCCCGCGGCGCGCAGGCGGGCGGTCACGGCGTCGGCGTGCGTTGCGTGTGCCGATGCGGGATCGGGAAGCTCCATCGGCCACGATGCTGTCATGACCGCCTCCGGCCCGCTACCGCTGATCGCCTGGATCGTGGTCGGCTACGCCGTACTCGTGGGGGTGGCCGCGTTCGTCGGCGTCGGCCTGCGGGTGCCCCGCCCGCGGTGGCTCGACCAGATGGCCTGGCTCCTCGAACTGCTGAGCGCGGTGCTCGCCCTCGGCGCCGCGGCCGCGTGGGCGCAGGGACGGCACCCTGCCTCGTCGGCAACCCTCGCCGGCTACCTGGCGGCGTCCGTGCTCATCCTGCCCGTGGCGCTGCAGACCGTGCGCGAGGATCGCGACAGCTGGTCCTCGGGAGTGGTGGGCGTGGCGGCCCTGGCGACCGGAGTGATCGCCGTACGGATCATGATGACCCGGTGAGCATCCCGATGAGCACACCGAGAACCAGCCGACAGCAGGCGAGGCCCCGGAGCGGGCCGCACCTGGTCCTGCTCGCGCTCTACGCGCTCTTTATCCTCGCCAGCGGCAGCCGCGCCGTCGTCCAGATCGCGACCAAGTTCTCCAACGCCCCGGTCGCCTACAGCCTCTCGGCCGTGGCCGCCGTGACCTACGTCGCGGGATGGTTCGCGATCCGGCGCGCGGCACAGGGCAAGCCGGCGTTCGCGAGCGTGATGCTCTGGGTGGAGCTCGGCGGGGTCGTCGTGATCGGGACCCTCTCGCTGGTCGTCCCGGGCTGGTTCCCCGACGCGTCGGTGTGGTCTAACTACGGCCAGGGCTACGGCTGGGTTCCGGCGGCACTGCCGGTGCTGGGTCTGCTGTGGCTCCACCGCTGGCCGCGCTCTCGGCGCTGACCGCCGCCGGCTCCTGGCGCGGCCGGTAGCTGTCGACGATCACGATCACGAGGAACCACAGCGCCCCGATCGCCCAGCCGGAGATGACCAGCTGCTGCCACCAGTTGTCGTGCAGCTCGCGCTGGCCCCCGTCGTGCGGCACCCACCAGAAGGCCGCCGCGGCCGTGACCGTCACGAGGTAGACGCACGCCACCCAATGGCGCCTGAGTCCGAGCACCATCGCCGCCGGCAGCAGCCAGACCCAGTGGTGCGCCCACGAGACCGGCGAGGCCAGCAGGCCGCCCATGGCCAGGGCGACCAGCGCCGTCACCTCGCTGCTGCTCCGGGCCACGGTGCCGGCGTCGGTGGTCGCGGCCCCCTGGGTGAGCTGCCGCCAGCACGCGAACGCCGCCAGCGCGACCGCGGCCGCGGCGATGGCGAGGTACGCCGCAGTGGGCGGCGAGACCGTGCCGAGTGCGCGGATGAGGTCACCGTTGAGCGATTGGTTGCTGACATAGCCGATCGAGGGGACCCGATTGCTGTCGAGGACCAGCTTGGTCCAGTAGTGCCAGGAGTCCTGCGGCGCCGCCAGCGCCCCGACGGCGATCGTGGCGGCCAGCCCGGCGACCGCCCGCGCGGCGGCACCCCACTCGCGACGCATCAGGAACCACAGCACGTAGACGCCCGGGATCAGCTTGATCCCGGTGATCACGCCGACCAGGTAGCCACGGTGCTTCGGCGGCACCACCCACACGTCGATCATGAACAGGCAGGCGAGCAGCAGATTGACCTGCCCGGTGCCGACCGTGTGCCAGATCGGCGTCAGCCCGGCGCCGGCCAGGTAGATCCACCAGCGCTGCTCGCGTGGGAACGGCAGGCGACGCAGCCACAGCGTGACGAAGAGCAGGTAGAGCGCGATGTTGCCCAGCACCGTCACCACGTCCGCGACGATCCGGCCGACGGCGTACCAGGGGATGAAGAGGACGGCGGCGAACGGCGGGTAGGTGAAGGGCAGCGTGCCGTCGCGCTCGGTATAGACCGAGCGGCCGTGCAGCAGGTCGCCGGCCCCGGTGCGGTAGACGGCGAGGTCGATCAGGCGGAAGGCCATCGGATGGCCGACCCACATGCCCACCACCGCGAGGCTCAGGAGTACCGCCCAGCGGTGCCGCTGCCACCACGTCATGGCACGCACCGTACCTTCCCGTACTCTCTCGGCCGTGACCGTGTCGACCAGCCAAGCGATCTCCCCCGACTCCGGCGAGCCCTGGGCCACGCCCGGGGCGTGGCTGGTCGCCGAGGGGGTCCACCGGGTGCCGCTCCCGCTGCCGATGGACGGGCTGCGGGCGGTCAACGTCTATGTCCTGGAGGGCCCCGAGGGGCTGACACTCGTCGACGGCGGCTGGGCCGTGACCGAGGGGCGCGACGCGCTCGAGGCGGGCCTGGCGCACCTGGGCGCAGGCTTCGGCGACATCCGGCGCTTCCTGGTCACCCACATCCACCGCGACCACTACACGCTGGCGTCGGTGCTGGGCGAGGAGTACGGCGCCCACGTCTCGCTCGGCGCGGGCGAGCGGCCGACGATGGACATGATCCGCGGTGACGAGGTCGGAATGGGCACCTCCAACCGGTCGCTCCTGGCCGCCACCGGAGCCATCGAGCTCGCGGAGCGCTGGGCGAGCATCCAGAGCGGCCCCCACGATCCGCGTCTGTGGCGTCACCCCGACACCTGGCTCGAGGGCGACGTACGGCTCGAGGTGGCGGGCCGCGCCCTCGACGCCGTCCATACGCCCGGTCACACCCAGGGCCACTACGTGTACGCCGACGGGCCGGCCGGCCTGCTCTTCGCCGGTGACCACGTGCTCCCCACGATCACGCCGTCCATCGGGTTCGAGCCTGCCGCGGTGGCCTCGCCGTTGAGCGACTTCATGGCCTCGCTGACCAAGGTGCGCGCGCTGCCGGACCTGCGGCTGCTGCCGGCCCACGGCCCGGTGGCGGAGTCGTCGCACGCGCGCATCGACGAGCTGCTGGCCCACCACGAGCACCGCCTCTCGCAGTGCCTCGCCTCGGTGCGTGCCGGTCGCGAGACCGGCATCGAGGTCGCCCGCGACCTCGGCTGGACCCGCCACGAGCGGGCATTCGACTCCCTCGACCTCTTCAACTCCGCGCTGGCGGCGCTGGAGACCAAGGCGCACCTGGAGGTGCTCGCCGCCCGTGGTGAGGTCAGGCGCCAGGAGAGCGACGGGTTGGTGCGGTTCAGCCCCGCGTGAGCCTCAGCCCCGCGTGAGCCGCATCGGCGTGTGCGGAATGCCGTCCTCGACGAACTCCGGTCCGTCCACGGCGAAGCCGAAGGTCGCATACCAGCGGGCGAGCGGCGACTGAGCGTCGAGCACCACGTCGCGCCCGGCGTCCCGGGTCGCGCAGTCGGCCAGCGCGGCCCGCATCAGCTGGTCGGCCAGGCCCTGCCCGCGCGCTGGGGCGCCCAGCACGACCCGGCCGATCCGCCAGGCGCCCGGATCCTCCAGGACGCGGCAGTAGCCGGTCAGCTCCTCGCCCTGCGACGACGGCTGGGTGAGCAGCACGTGCCGCGTGCCGTCCTCGACGTCGCGGCCGTCGAGGTCGTCGTAGAGGCAGGCCTGCTCGAGCACGAAGACCTCCTGGCGCAGCCGCCAGGCGGCGTACGCGAGGCGCGGGGGGAGGTCGTCGAAGGTGTGGACGGTGACGGGCATGGCGCACACCTTGGGCGGTAGACTCGGCCGGGTCAAGACAGGGGAGCCCGCGTCGGTCGAGGACCGAGCCGGGCTGAGAGTGCGGGACAGCCGCAGACCCTCCGAACCTGCTCCGGTTAGCACCGGCGAAGGGAGTCCCGCGATGCGTCGTACGCACGCGCTCGCCATCTTTATCTCTGCACTCGCGCTGATCGGCCTCTCGGGCTGTGCCGGCCTGCCCAGCAACGGCGCCGCCGGAAGCTCGGGTCCCGGCACGAAGGACGTCGTCCTGGTGACCCACGACTCGTTCGCGCTGCCCAAGAAGGTGATCGCCGACTTCGACAGGACAAGCGGCTACCACCTCGTCGTCCGGTCCTCGGGCGACGCCGGCGCGCTGACCACGAGCCTGGTCCTCAGTGCCGGCAACCCCGATGGCGACGTCTCCTTCGGCGTCGACAACACCTTCGCCAGCCGCGCGCTGGACAACGGCGTCTTCGCGCCGTACACCCCGGCGCACCTGCCCGCCGGCGTCGCGCAGTTCGACCTGCCCGGCGACAACGGCTCCCACCTCACCCCGATCGACAACGGCGGCGTCTGCGTCAACATCGACACCACCTGGTTCGCCGCCCATCACCTGGCGGACCCCGCCTCGCTCGGCGACCTGATCAAGCCGACGTACAAGAATCTGATGACGATCCCCGGCGCGACCACGAGCTCGCCGGGGCTGGCGTTCCTCCTCGCCACGATCGCGAAGTACGGCACCAGCGCCGGCGGTGGCTGGCAGTCGTACTGGGCGCAGCTGATCGCAAACGGCGCCAAGATCACCGACGGGTGGGACCAGTCCTACAACGTCGACTTCACCCAGGGCGGTGGCCACGGCGACCGGCCGATCGTCGTCTCCTACGACTCCGACCCGGCCTACACCGTCAAGAACGGGGTGACCAGCACCAGGGCGCTGCTCGACACCTGTTTCGGCCAGGTCGAGTACGCCGGCGTGCTGGCGGGCGCGAAGAACCCCGCCGGCGCGAAGGCGTTCGTGGACTTCATGCTCTCCCGCGTGGTTCAGGAGGCGCTCCCGACGTCGATGTATGTCTTCCCGGTCGTCAAGGGCACGACACTGCCCGCGACCTGGGCGAAGTTCGCGCGGCGGCCGACGACGACACTCCAGGTCTCGCCGAGCACCATCGAGCACGACCGTGACACCTGGCTGCAGCAGTGGTCCGACATCATCTCCAAGTAGGCCCGCGGGCGCGGGAGCTCGGCCGGCAGTGGGGGCGCCCGCTGGTGCTGCTCGGCCTGGCCGTCGTGCCGCTGGCGGTGCTCGGGCTCTTCTTCGTGCTCCCGGTCACCGGCATGGTCGGCCGCGGCTTCCGGCCGCACGGGACATGGGATGTCGCCGGGGTGCTCGCCGTCCTGGGACGCGACCGGACCCGGCAGGTGCTGTGGTTCACGGTGTGGACCTCGACGCTGGCCACCCTCATCGCCGTGGGGCTCGGGCTGCCCGCGGCGTACACGCTGCACCGGCTGCGGTTCCCGCTGCGGCGGCTCGTGCGAGCGGCGCTGCTGGTGCCGTTCGTGCTTCCGACGGTGGTGGTGGGCGTGGCCTTCCGCGAGCTGCTGGCCGAGTCCGGGCCGCTGGGCGGTCTCGGACTGGACGGTACGCCGTGGGCGATCCTCGCGGGCCTGGTCTTCTTCAACGTGGCGGTGGTGATCCGCACCGTCGGCGCCGCCTGGGCATCGCTCGATCCCCGCCCGGGCGAGGCCGCCGCGGCGCTCGGGGCGGGCCCGTGGACGGTCTTCCGGACCGTGACGCTGCCGGCGCTGCGACCGGCGATCGTGTCGTCGGCCTCGGTCGTCTTCCTCTTCTGCGCCACCGCGTTCGGCGTGGTGCTGACCCTGGGCGGCCTGCGGTACGCCAGCGTCGAGACGGAGATCTACCTGCTCACCACGCAGCTGCTGGACCTGCAGGGCGCGGCCGCACTCTCGCTCCTGCAACTGCTGGCCGTGGTCGTGCTGCTCACGGTGAGCGCCCGGCTGCGCGCCGTACCGGACCCGACCGCGCAGCGCGCTCGGCCGGTGCCGGTGCGCCCCACCAGGCGCGACGTGCCACAGCTGGTCGCGACGCTGGTGCTGCTCGGGCTGGTGGCGACTCCGGTCGTCACGCTCTTCGTCGGCTCCCTGCGCGCAGACGGGCACTGGTCGCTGCTGAACTACCGCGCCCTGGGCACGACGGGGAGCAGCCACGCCCTCCTCGTCCCGGTGACCCAGGCCCTCTCCCTGTCGCTGCGGATCGCCGTCGATGCGATGGTGCTCTCGCTCGCCCTCGGCATCCTGGTGGCCGTGGTGGTCACCCGGCGCGCCCACAGCCGCGTCGAGCGGGCGGTGCGCGGCGTCCTGGACGGGCTCTTCATGCTTCCGCTCGGCGTCTCGGCGGTGACGCTCGGCTTCGGCTTCCTGGTCACGCTCAACCACCCGCCGATCGACTTTCGCAACTCGATCTTGCTGGTCCCGGTCGCCCAGGCACTGGTGGCGCTGCCGATGGTGATGCGCACGCTGGTGCCGGTGCTGGCGGGCATCGACGATCGACAGCGCCAGGCGGCGGCCTCACTCGGCGCCGGTCCGGTGCGCGTCTTCGTCACCGTCGACCTGGCGGCGGTGTGGCGACCGCTCCTGGCGGCGGCGGGATTCGCCTTCGCGGTCGCGCTGGGGGAGTTCGGTGCCACGTCCTTCCTGATCCGCCCCGAGAACCCGACCCTTCCGGTCGTGATCGCCCGGCTCATCGAGTTCCCCGGCCCGCACAACTTCGGGATGGCGCTGGCCGCCTCGTGCGTCCTGGCGGCAGCCACCGCCGGGGTGATGCTGCTCGTCGAGCAGCTGCGCGTCCCGAGCCTGGGGGCCTTCTGATGCTGACGCTTCGTGACGTCACCGTCGCCTACGACGGCCAGCCCATGCTCCGCGACGTCTCGCTGAGCCTGGGTCCCGGGGAGATCCTCGCGGTGCTCGGGCCGTCGGGCTCGGGCAAGTCGACGCTGCTGCGGGCGATCGCGGGCCTCGAACCCGCAACGGGGGAGATCGCCTGGGACGGGACCTCCCTGGCCGGCGTACCGACGCATCGGCGCGGCTTCGCGATGATGTTCCAGGACGGCCAGCTCTTCGGCCACCTCTCGGTCGCCGCCAACGTGGGCTACGCCCTCCGGCTGCGCCACCTGGGCCGGACCGTACGACGCCGTCGGGTCGCCGAACTGCTGGACCTGGTCGGGCTCGACGGCTACGGCAAGCGGCTCCCAGGAACCCTCTCGGGCGGCGAGCGGCAGCGGGTCGCGCTCGCCCGAGCGCTCGCCGTCGAACCGCGGCTGCTCCTGCTCGACGAGCCGCTCTCGGCCCTCGATGCTTCGTTGCGCGAACGGCTCGCCGCCGACCTCCGGCGCATCCTGACCACCGCCGGCACCACGGCGCTGCTGGTCACCCACGACCAGGACGAGGCGTTCACCGTGGCCGACCGGATCGCGCTGGTCCGTGGCGGTCGCGTCGTACGGGAGGGGCCGAAGGAGGAGATCGGCCGGCGCGAGACGGTCCAGCGCTGGCGTCTGGACGCGGTCGAAGAACGTGTCGAGGAGGAGTGAGGCCGGGGCGCCTCGTGGATACCGTGGCGCCATGGAGCCCGCCGAGGTCGCTGCCCTGTCCGCCCTGCTCGATGGGCCGTACGCCGAGATCAGGGCGCAGGTGCGCGAGCAGCTGCCCAAGGTCGCGCCCCTGCTCGAGGACGCCGAGACGCTGGACCGGGCGGCGTTCCGCGAACGGGTGCGCGAGGCCCTGCTCGAGACCGCGGCCAGCGGAATGACCGGGGTCGGCTTCCCCTCGGCGTACGGCGGCGGCGACTCGATCGGCGGGTCGATCGCGGCCTTCGAGACGCTCGCGTACGGCGATCTGTCGCTGCTGGTGAAGTCGGGCGTCCAGTTCGGCCTCTTCGGTGGCGCGGTCCTTCACCTCGGGACCCAGCGCCATCACGACGCCTATCTGCGCGACATCGTCAGCGGCCGCCTGCTGGGCTGCTTCGCGATGACCGAGCACGGCCACGGCTCCAACGTCGCCGCGCTCGCCACGGTGGCCCGCTGGGAGGACGGCGCCTTCACCCTCACCACGACGCGCCCCGACGCGTACAAGGACTACATCGGCAACGCCGCCGCCCACGGCGAGGTGGCCGTGGTCTTCGCGCAGCTCGAGGCTCCCGGTGCCGACGGCGAGATGGCCTCGCACGGGGTGCACGCGTTCGTCGTGCCCATCCGGGTCGACGGGCGCCCGGCGGACGGCGTACGGATCGAGGACGACGGGGCCAAGATGGGCCTCAACGGCGTCGACAACGGCCGGCTGTGGTTCGACGGCGTCCGGGTGCCGCGCGAGGCGCTGCTCAACCGCTTCGCCGACGTCACGCCCGAGGGCGTCTACACCTCGGAGATCGAGAGCCCCGGGCGACGCTTCTTCACCATGCTCGGCACGCTGATCCAGGGGCGGGTCTCCGTCAGCGGCGCGGGGGTCTCGACGGCGAAGATCGCGCTGACCATCGCGATCCGCTACGGGCTTCAGCGCCGCCAGTTCGAGGCGTCCGCCGAGGGCACCGAGGACCTGCTCCTCGACTACGGACAGCACCAGCGCCGGCTGCTCCCGCTGCTGGCGCGCACGTATGCGGTGGGCTTCGCCCAGGAGGTGCTGGTCGACCAGCTGCATGCGGTCTTCTCCGGCCAGGTGGAGGGGACGGAGGAGGACGAGCATCGCCGCCGTGAGCTGGAGGCGCGCGCGGCCGGCACGAAGGCGCTGTCGACGTGGCACGCGACACGCACGATCCAGGAGTGTCGCGAGGCATGCGGCGGAGCGGGCTATCTCGCGGTCAACCGGTTCGCCGCGCTCAAGGCCGACACCGACGTCTTCACCACGTTCGAGGGTGACAACACGGTGCTGCTGCAGCTGGTCGCCAAGGGCCTGCTGACCGACTACTCCTCGGACTTCTCCGACATGGACCAGCTCGCGATGGTCCGCTTCGTCGCGGGGCTCGCCGTCGACACCGTCCTGGAGCGGACCGCCGCCCACAAGCTCCTCGAGCGTGTGCGCGACTGGCTCCCGGGCGGGGATGGCGACGAGCCGGACATCCGCTCCGCCGAGTATCACCTCGCGATGCTGCGCTGGCGCGAGGAGCACATGCTCGCCGGCGTCGCCCGCCGGCTGAAGTCGGGCATTGACAAGGGGATGAGCCCCGGCGAGGTCTTCTCGCGCGTGCAGGACCACGTCATCGGCGTTGCCCGCGCGCACGTCGAGCGGCTGGTGCTCGAGGCCTTCGTCGAGAAGGTCCGCTCGCTGCCCGAAGGCCCCGTGCGCGAGGCGCTCGAACTGCTCTGCGACCTGCACGCGCTCTCGACCATCGAGGCCGACCGGGCCTGGTTCATGGAGCACGGCCGGCTCTCCTCCGAGCGCTCCAAGGCGATCACCGCCGAGGTCAACCGGCTCTGCCGCCGCGTACGCCCGCTGGCCCGCGACCTGGTCGACGCCTTCGCGATCCCGGAGGAGATGTTGCGAGCTGGGGACCTGGTCGGCTGATCGTCGTACTGCCATCGGCGCGGGTTTACGTTCGGGGCGGGTTTACCACGGTAAGCGGGTGAACCCGCGCTTCTGTGGGTGAATGCACCCGGGGAAGCGCGGTCCTACCCACCTACCGTGGTAAACCCGCCGGAGGGCCGGCCGTGGCGCGGGCGCCGCGCGGCGCCCGCGCCATCTTGAGTCCACAGCGACGGCATCGGCCACGGTTCTCCACGGGTCCGGCAGCGAGCCTGTACGACGCCGTGGCCGGCGGCGAGGGTGGCCGGCATGGATCCCCTCCGTGTCATTGCGGGCAGCTCCGGCTTCTTCACCAGGGCCGAAGCGCGCTCGGCCGGCCACGACGATCGCTCGGTCTCCGCGCATCTGCGCCACGGCGTGTGGCACCGGATCCGACGGGGCGCCTACACCTTCGCGGACCTGTGGGCGTCACTCGACCCGGTCGGGAGGCATCGGCTGCGAGCGTGTGCCGTCGTGCGTTCGCTGGGCGACGCGGTCGCGCTGAGCCACGTGTCGGGCGCGCTGGAGCACGGGCTATCCGTGTGGAACATTCCGCTGGGTCGGGTGCACGTGACCCGGCTCGACAAGGGCGGCGGCCGGATCGAAGGCGACGTCGGCCATCACGTCGGCCGTGCGGTCGACGAGGACGTAGTCAGCGTCAACGGCCTCCGGGTCCTGCGGGCTGAGCGGTGTGCCCTCGAGTCCGGGCTGTTGACGACTCCCGAGGGAGCTTTGTGCGTTCTCGACAGCGGCCTGTTCATCGGGGCATTCACCGCCAAAGAGTTGATGGAGCGGCACGACGTCCTGCAGGCGTGGCCGGACATGGCGCGCCTCAGAATCCCGGTGCTGATGGCCGATGGCCGGTCGCAATCGGTCGGCGAGACCCGCGGCCGCTGGCTATTCCGGGCGTTCTCGTTGCCCGCACCAGACCTCCAGATTGAGGTACGCGATGTCGACGGCACGCTGCTCGGGATCTGCGACTGGGCGTGGCCAGGCGATGGTCCGTACGGCGAGTTCGACGGCAAGGTGAAGTACGGGCGGCTGCTCCGGCCCGGCCAGGATCCGGGCGACGCCGTGTTCGAGGAGAAGCGGCGCGAGGACAGGATCCGCGAGGTCAGCGGACGCGCCATGGTGCGGCTGATCTGGAGCGACTACGAGGAGCCCAACCAGGCCCTCACGGCCCAGCGAATCGAGCGGCTACTCCGGCGCGCCGGCTGACGATCCGCCGGGCTCGGGGTCAGCGCAGGTCGGTTTACCACGGTAAGCGGGCGAAGCCTCGCTTCCGCGGGTTTATGCACCCAGGGAAGCGTGGGCTCGGCCGCTTACCGTGGTGAACCGACGCGGGTTCGGCCGCTTACCGTGGTGAACCGACGCGGGTTCGGCCGCTTACCGTGGTAAACCGACACCCGGCCACCCGGAGCAATCAGTGACCCTCGCGCTTGAACCGCTCGACAGAAGCCGCGATCTCGGCGAGCGCCTCGGCCTTGCCGACCCAGTCGGAGCCCTTGACGGACTTGCCGGGCTCGAGGTCCTTGTAGCGCTCGAAGAAGTGCTTGATCTCGTCGAGGTCCCACTCGGCGACGTCGCCGAGGTCCTGGATGTCGTCGAACCGGGGGTCGACGGGTACGCAGAGGACCTTCTCGTCGGAGCCCTTCTCGTCCTCCATCTTGTACATCGCGACGGGGCGGCACTTGACCACGCAGCCGGGTACGACGGGGAACGGCAGCAGCACCAGCGCGTCCAGCGGGTCGCCGTCGCCGCCGAGGGTGTCCTCGATGTAGCCGTAGTCGGCCGGGTAGACCATCGACGTGAAGAGCACGCGGTCGAGACGGATCTTGCCGCTCTCGTGGTCGACCTCGTACTTGTTGCGAGAGCCCTTGGGGATCTCCACCAGTACGTCGAACTCCAGCGTCATTCGTGCCTCCGCATACTGCAGTCGCGGCCGGGTCGGCCGCTGCTTCATGGTGATGGTCGTGATCGAGATGCAGACCAGTGTCCACCACAATGGCTCCGGTCCGGCAGGAGGAGGATAACGGTGGGCTCACACGCAACGTCGCGCGAGGGGCGCCGAAGGTGGCCGTGGCTGGTGGTCGCGGCGGTCGTTGTCGCGCTCGCCGCCGCGGGTGGTGGCGCCTACGGGCTCGGCTGGATCGCGCACTGGCGCGGCACCGACCGGCCGCCGACGCCGCCGATGCGGCCGCTGGCGATCGCGACGTACCAGGCCCAAGGTGCCCACGGAGCCCACGGCGTCCAGGTCGCGCCGGTCGCCGCCGGCACGCTCAACCCCAGCGCCGTACGGCGCGCGCTGGCCGGCCCGCTCGGCGACGCGTCGCTGGGGAAGGCCGCGGCCGAGGTGGCCCCCCTGCATGGCGCCCCGGTGCTCACCCGCGGCGCGGGACCCATGACGCCGGCCTCGACCACCAAGCTGCTGACCACGGCCGCGGCGCTGAGCGTCCTCGGGCCGGCCTGGCGAGGCACCACCGAGGCGCGCCTGTCCGGGCACACCCTCACCCTGGCCGACCATGGCGACGTACTCCTGTCGGGCAGTCAGCTCGATGCGCTGGCGGCCCGCACCGCCGCGAAGCTCGCCCACGACGGCGTCACCCGCGTTCGGCTCCGCGCCGAGAAGGGCTGGTACACCGGCCCCGCGGTCGACCCGCGCTGGCCCGCGACGTACCTCTCGGAGGGCGTCGTCACGCCGATCGACCCGCTCTG
>Ga0131853_10000587_pt1 | contig 65972 bp, 45 predicted proteins | sample TergutLab28metaG_FD_92764 | JGI IMG/M metagenome (GOLD analysis project Ga0131853, IMG submission 92764) | Labiotermes labralis P1 segment gut microbial communities from Petit-Saut dam, French Guiana - Lab288 P1 (version 2) (version 2) | ecosystem: Host-associated > Arthropoda: Insects >... | reverse complement strand
TTCTCTCTGATGTATCATTCACTTGTAAAATTTGTGTTCGCATAACCCTATTTTACACCAAAAAACGAGAACCGGTTAACCGCCGATTCTCGTTTTTCCTTCGGGCTCATAAGACAGCCCCGTTGATTTTTATCATGCGGTTAATTTTTGTTCAATGTATACATGCCGCTTTGCTTGGGGCCCGAAGAGGATGCTTCCTTTTCCTTCGCGGCGTTGCCGACGGAAATCATATTCGTTAGCGCGCCGGCGATATTTTTGGTGCAGCGTTCGCACATACGGCCCGATTTAATCGGTCTGCCGCATTTCGAGCAAGTGATGAGGCCTTCCATGCCTTGTGAAATCTCCAATTTTCCGTCGCGTACGTATTGCAGGATACGCTTTACCGAAACCTCGCATTTTTCGGAAACTTCCTGGGCGGAGCTATTAGGGTTTTCCTTTACGTATAATCTGACTTCCTCGAACTTTTCGACCTCCGCTTTTTCGCAATCCTTGCAGATATTTGCGGAAACCTTGGTAAACATACGTCCGCAGCGCGGGCAGTTAATCGCATCCATAAGAAACCCCTTCCTTTTATATGGGCAGCCCTACGGCTTCCTTTACTTTGATTAATGTGGGTACCGCCAGGGCTTGCGCTTTACGCGCGCCGTCGGCGATGACGCCGTCCAAGTACGCGGTATCTTTGATCAAGCGTTCAAACTCGTTACGGTGGGGGCGTAGAGCTTCCAGCACCGCTTCGCCCACTTTTACCTTAAAATCGCCGTAGCCGGTATGCTTAAATTCAGCACAAGTTTCCTCCATGGTGCGGTTCGTCACGCAGGAATATATCGTAAGCAGATTGGAGATACCCGGTTTGTCCGGCGAATTACGGATTTGGTTATCCGAATCGGTAACCGCCCGTTTGAACTTTTTGATTATAACATCGGGTTCGTCGGAAAGGAAGACGCAATTAGCTTGATTGTCGTCGGATTTGGACATTTTACGCTCGGGATTTTGCAACGCCATAATCCGTGCCCCCATGGGGGGGATGTACGCCTCGGGTACAACAAAAATGTCGCCATACGCTTGGTTAAAGCGCTGGGCGACATCACGGGTCAATTCAAGGTGCTGGCGTTGGTCATCCCCTACGGGGACCAAGTGTGTGCGGTACAATAGGATATCCGCCGCTTGCAATACGGGGTAGGTGAACAAACCCGCGTTGATATTTTCCTCATTTTTGGCGGATTTTTCCTTAAACTGCGTCATACGGTTCAATTCGCCCACGTAGGTGTAGCAGTTGAGTATCCAAGCCAGCTCCGCATGAGCGGGTACGTGGGATTGGTAGTATAGGATGTTAGCCGTCGGGTCCAGCCCGAGCGCGATGTACCACGCCAACACGTTGCGCGCGCTTTGCCGCAGGGCTTTCGGGTCTTGGCGGACGGTTAGGGTGTGCAAGTCCACCACGCAATACAAACAATCATAATCGGAGGAAAGCCTCGCCCAGTTGCGCGTCGCCCCCAGCCAATTACCGAGGTGGAAAATACCCGTCGCCTGCATTCCGCTGAAGATAATGGGTTTTTGCATAGGATGCTCCTTGTCTTATGCCATGTACCCTTTATTATTACCTTCATCCACGTATTCGTCAACTTGCCCGTCGCGCGAATAAGTGAGCCCTGCGTAAATTTTGGGGGATTCCCCCGCAACGGGCGGCAGGTCGGCTACTTGTTTCTCCACGTTCCTCCAACCGTCGAGGAGCGTACCCATCAATTCACGCACCTCGCTAACCGACTGCGTAACGATCACTTCGTCCTTCGAAAACTGCGCGGTGATCAGCAGCTCGTTTATATATTTATATATTTCATAAAAATCGTGCGCGAGGGATATCTCGAAGTTGAGCGAACGGACGAGTTGTTCCAACGCGTCCTTCGCTTTTTCGATTTGCCCGTCGTCCAGGAACACAATCACCATTTCGAAATTGATAACGACCAATTGCGCGGGGTTGGCGTTCGCGATCCTAAGCCTATATTCGTTTGCGTCTACCATATTCGCCTCCGTCGGGGTTTCGTCATTGCAACAGCGACAGCAATTGCTGCGGGCGTTGGTTGGCTTGCCCCAGCATGGCCTGCGCGGCTTGGAACATGACGTTATATTGGGCGAAGTTGATGGAATCGCGCGCCATATCGGTATCCTTGATACGGCTGCGGGAGGATTCGGTATTTTCCGCGGCCACATCCAAACTGCGTACGGTTGCCTCCAAGCGGTTTTGGAACGCGCCCAGGCGGGAACGCGCCGCCGATACGGTATTAATAGCCCTGTCCACCACGGAAAGAGCGGCTTGCGAGCCTTCGGAAGTGGTGTAAAGGAGCAGGGAGCGGCGCTCGCCCGCCACATATTCCACCAAGCCCAGCGTTTCGGCGTTAAGGCGGGGGATTTGGATATCGATGGCGTTGTTATGCCTGGGGCCGATTTGTAAGCGCAACGGGCCGAATTCGCGGAAGGTGAAATCCAAATCCATCGGGACAACCGCGCCGGAAGCAGGCGTTCCGTCCACGTCCCCGAATATCAATTGAGGCGGATTGTCCGGATTAACCCTTGATTGTATGTTAAAGCGGATGTCCTCCCCGCCCGTACCCCGTACGGTAACTTGGTTGCCGTTGACGGCAGCCGCCATGTTAATGCCGGGGATGGGTATGCCGTTAATGTTGAGCAACTGCAGGGGTTCGGCTATAACCGCGTCCGTACCCGGCGAATATACGGCGGTTTGGATACCCATAGCCGCTAATATCGGCCCGCTCCCGCTTAGGTTGATTTCCTGGCTCCTCCCCGCCATTTTAGTAACCATGTGGTATTGCCCGGTTTGGGAATTGTGGAACATTTCCATACCGGCATATTCCATGGCTTCGTTGAGCTTGACCAACAGGTTGTCACCCGTTTTTACATTAAATACATTCCCGTTGAGCGTAAAAGAGCCGTCCTCCGGGGCTATCCATGTAAGCCCTCCGGCAATGGAGAGGATTGCGGGTTTACCCAGGCTTTGCACCGTTATCGGCATGGAACCCGGCTGTACTTGCTCGGACATATACAACAATGTTGCGATACCCCTGGCGGGTACAGCTTCCGCGCCGGGTACATGTCCCGGCTGACCGTACGGCGGGTTGGGAATGGTCGGCGGCGGATATACGAGCGAGGGAATGTAGTAATGGCTGAAATGCGGGGGTGGGGGGTTGGGTATGGTGAGGGTGAGGGGGGGCGGTCCGCCGGGAGCGTGCAAAAGATTGGGTGGCGGCGGGTTGGGGATATGGGTGGGCGGCGGTATCGCGGGTACATGACCGGGTAAGCCGAGTCCGGGGTTGGGTATCGTAACGGGGGGTGGCGTACCGGGTACGTGCAAAGGGTGACCCGGCATAAAATTAGGTCTGGTAGGGGGTGGCGTTCCGGGTATGTGACCGGGCTGTCCTATCGCCGGATTGGTTACCATTGCGGGCGGCGTGGCGGGTACGTGACCGGGTTGACCGGGAGCCGGGTTGGGGATTGTTATCGTGGTTTCGGGTGTACCGGGTACGTGCAAGTGACCAAGGGTGGGGTGGTTCAATGGCGGATTATTTATCGTAATCATAACGGGGGGGTGCAGGAAGGTGAGCAAAAGGGCGAAGTTGGGGTGGTCGTTTGTAACCCAAATATAATCGGGGGGACCTGCGGGAGCGGGTACATGACCGGGGTCACCGGGCGGCGGATTGGGTATCCATGTATTGTCGGCGGGAACATGTCCCGGTTGACCGGGTGGCGGATTAGGTATTTGTGTAGGCATAGGTACGTGCCTGGGGTCGGGTGGAAGAGGATTGGCAATAAGGGTCGGTATGGGTATGGTGACATGACCCGGTTCTCCGGGAAGAGGATTGGGTATTAAATCACCGACGAAGGGGGGTAACCCCGGCCCTAAACTCGGCACATGCCCCGGTTCACCCGGTGCCGGGTTGGGGATTTGCGGAGGTACAGTCCATTCTTCCCAGCAAACAATAAACACAGGCACAGGAACATGCCCGTTCAAGGGATAACCTGCCGCAGGGGGATTCGGAATAAATGCAGGCGGGTTACCCAATGTGGGGTCATGCAGGGGGTGTCCGGGCGGTGGATTGGGAATCATTAAAGGGGGACTTGCCGGTTGATGGAAAACACCTAACGGGACGTCCGTAGGTAGGGGGTTTGCCATCCCGATTTGCGTTGGCGGCGGCGGTGCGGGTACATGTCCGGGTTGCCCTACCGGCGGGTTGGGTATCGTGATTGTCGGGGGCGCGGGGCCGGGTACGTGCAAATGACCCAATACGAGGTCAGTCGGCGGCGGGTTGGTTATTGTAATCATTGGGGGTATCGTGCCGGGTACATGCCCGTTTCCTGGGAAACCTGCTGGGGGGTTGGGTATTGTCGCGGGTGGTATGCCGGGTACGTGACCGTCCGTACCCGCCGGAGGGTTGGCTACCATCGCGGGGGGGGCTGTGCCGGGTACATGCCCGGGTTGGCCGGGCGGCGGGTTGGGTATCGTTGCGGGAGCGGCGGTACCGGGTACATGACCGGGACTACCGGAAGGCGGGTTGAAGATTGTTTCGGGTGGCGGGGGTCCGGGGTCATGCCCGGGCTCGCCAACACCCGGATTAGGGATAACAATCGTCGTGGGTGCCGCCGCGAGTACATGGTCGGGGTTGGCTACGGGTGGGTCGCCTATAAAAGGCGGCGGATTAGGGATAACGATATACACGGGGGGCGTACCGGGGTTGTGACGCGCGCTTGGAAGAGATGGATTGGGTATCCATACCTGGGTGGGTGGGACAGCAGTACCGGGTACATGCCCGGGTTCACCGGGCGGAGGGTTGGGAATAATAGGCGGGTGGCCGGGGTCGTGGCCGGGACTGCCCTCGGGGGGGTTGGGTCTTACTATGGACATCCTATGCCCCGGGTCACCGAACGGCGGATTGGGTATCATAACGCCTACGGCTACAGTATTGTCATGCCACGGCGCGCCCACAGGGGGGTTGGGGATTTCATCCCAAGAAGTAACGATATACGGCGGCGGCGTGCCCGGTACATGCCCCGGCTCGCAATCGGGTGGGTTTGTGATATAAAACGGCGGCGCCCCGGCGGCAACATGGTAATCGCTGTACGGAGGACCCCATGCAGGCGGGGAAGGGTCCGAGGGATTCAAGTCCGCATTGTTAACTAAAATAAATTCGGGGATACCCGGATCATGACCGGCGGTTCCGGCGGGAGGATTCGGGACAATAATATAGATCGGCGGCTCGGCGATAACATGCCCGGGTTGACCCGCGGGCGGGTTGGGGATAAACGCGGGGGGATTGGGGGATTTCGTTACCGCGGTAACCCGGTCGGCTTCGCCGTTAAGGATGCGCATACGGTTAAACTCCGTACGGTTGGCGATTAAATGGATTTCGCTTACGAGTTGTTCGATTTCCCTCGCCAGCAGGGCCCTGTCCTCCGCCACATTGGTGTCGTTGGCTGATTGCACGGCCAATTCGCGCATACGCTGCAGCATGTTGTGCATTTCGTTGAGCGCGCCTTCGGCGGTTTGCACGAGGGAAATGCCGTGCGTGGCATTGTCGCTGGCGCGGTTAAGGCCGTTTACCTGGAAGCTGAGCTTATTGGCGATGGCAAGGCCGGCGGCGTCATCCTTGGCGGAATTGATGCGGAAGCCCGTGGACAAACGTTGCATGGCGGCGGCGAGGCTGCGGTCCGAGCGGCGCATACTCAAATGGGTTTTAAGAGCGGGGATATTATGGCTGACTACCATGGGGAGATTCCTCCTTTATGAGTTCGGAATTCGGAATTTGGAGTCCGGAATTAAAGCCAAAGGCTGTTCCGGATTCCGGATTTCGGGTTCCGAACTTGTCTGCTTGTTCTATAAACTGCGTTAAAGCGGCTACCGCCGCGTAAAAATTCGATGTCTTATTCATGGATGAACTTCACGCTGTTTATATCAATACCGGATTGCTGTGCAAGGGTTATTAAAATATCTTTTTGTGATTCCAAGGCTTCGAGCGCGGCGGGGGACTGCGCGGAGACGGTGGCGTCCAAGCCGTTTTCGCTTACGGTAAAGTACGCCGATACCGTACCCAGTCGTGCGGTATCGATCGATAGGAATACACGCGCGCCGTCCTCGGTAAGGGCGCGGTCGTTGAGTACATACATTTGCAAGTGTGAAATACGCCCGTTGATGCGTACGGGGAGGGAGAAACCTTCCCGCGCGTCGCCGTTAAGGCCGTGGGTGACGGCGATCAAGGATTGTATGGGATCAATGTGTTCTTCCCCGAGCGCGGCGCGTATTTGCGCGAGGATTTGCCCGGGGGATTGGCCTGCTTGTAAAGGTTGAAGGTCGGAAGCAGGGATGGCATCTAATAAATCGTCGTTTATGTCTTCGTTTGTCAAAATGCCGTCCAGTAGGTTTTCCAAGGCAAAAACGGAGCTTTCTGCCGATCCCGTACGATCCGTAAGAGTAACGCTCTCCCCCGATCCCCCAATAGCTAACTCGTCCGCCGCTTTTATATACCCCGGGCGGGCGGAAATGTTACGGCTTTGGAGTTTGTGGATCGTTTCGGGGTTGGCGGATACGAAGGCTTGGATTTGTTCGAGTACGGCGGCGGGGTTGGATGGGGTAGGGGGCTTTTCCGCGGCGGCCAAGTCTTCGAGGGCTTGTTCCATGCCGTTGGCGGCTTGGATTAATTTTTCCAGCGCGGTGGGGGCGGCGATGTCGGTGAAGGTATCGGCGATGATATCCGTGTGGGTAAGCGTATGACGCGAAACACCGCTTTCGATCGCGGCGCGGATATTTCCTTCGGGGCGGACGATGCGTTCCAACTCCCCGAGCGCGTCGTCCACGGTAATGTCCACGCGTTTGCGGTTGCTTCGGTTTTGCGCCAGGTCAAACAGGCCACCCAGGGTGATGGGCGTATTGAGCTGCGCGGCAAGGCCCAACGCGGCGGCGCCGTCCTTTTGGATGACGTGCAGCATACGGTAGACGGCGATCATCGATTTGCGCGTATCGCCGTCGATGGATTGGCTTTCGTCCATATCGCGTATGTAACGGGCGATTTTTTCCGTGCCGCTTTCGCCCATGTCGTGGTTGAATTGACGGATGTAGGCCAACAATTGGTCGGCGTGCATGTTAAGCGGGTTAAGCCCTTCTGTGATCATCTTCGCGGCGATAAGGGGGTGCAGTTTGTTGGTGATGGCGGTGATCTTAGCGTCGATTTCCTTGACGGCGTGGAGGTTTTCGATTGTAACGTCCATTTTATTCTTACTTAAAATAAACGCGGCCTTAACGCTTTCCGAGGTCGGTGTGATACCCATGTCTTCGAGCAAGGGCGCAAACTGCGTTTTGACTTGCGCGAAGGAGTCGCCGTAACGTGCGAGCGGGACGGTCGCGTTTTGCTCATAGCCTTCGTTTGCGCGCGCGGCGAGGACGGATTCATGTACGCCGTCAATCGTGAAGGGCGTTTGCCCGTGTAGGATGTTCGCGTGGACGTTTGCGGTGAGGGGGTGGAGGTTGGCGAGGGCTGAAAAAACGCTGATCAGTTGGGGCGCGGAATTTTTCGAAGGGTTGGCTTCATTAGCTTCAAAAAGGTTTGATATTATTATCGAGGAAGGATTTCCCATTTTTACGCTTGCCATCTTCAGATAGGTCTCCGCTTCCCGTTGCGTTAATTGGCGCAGGTTATCCCGCATCGCGTCGGTGTCGATGCCGAGGCTTTGGTGCCGCGCCGCCGCTTGGACAGCCATTTTTAATTGCGTTTCGGCCAGGCGTACGATTTCCGGCAGGGACAACGTACCCAACGGCCTGTCTTGTACGATAAACGCTGCCGCGCGGTCGAAGAAAGCCTCGGGGAAGTCTTCGGTTTTAACGGAGTCGGGGAGCGCTTGCAGGAACAGTATCCGTTCGATATTCACCTTCGTGATAGGCAAATCCCGTATAAAAAGGAACCGCGCGGCATGTAGGGTTTCACGCGTGCGGGGGATTTCCTCTTGCTCCAATAACCTTTCGACAGCGGCTTGATGGATGTTCCATTGGGTTGGGTTGGGGGGTGGGTTGTTCGTTACTTCTTCCGATGCGGTGTAATTCTTCTTATATATATTATCCAACGTAAGTTCATTTTCGTCGGTTATGAGGTGCGTGATAACGGGATCGGGCATTTTGTCGGGTAAACGGTCCCACGCGCGTTCCATATGGGAAATATTACGCTCGGAAACGGGTAAACCGTGCCTATGCAAGCTCTTTACCATGGTGTTGCCGTTGTTACGCGCGAGGAACTTTTCATCCTCGGGCGTGATTTGCGTGGGGCGACGTTCGACGTGGTGCATGATCCTGTCCAGCGCGGCGAAGCTGACTTTGGATAAGTCCAAGCCGCTTTCCACGATGGCTGCGGCCGCGCTTTTCCCGCCCGCGGCGGCCATAAACCCTTGCGAACGGCGTATCGCCGCGATGGCTCGGGCTACCTTTAGGTTTTGCTCTTGTTGGAATTCGGAACGGAGCTCGTTATTTTCCTTGATGCTGTCTATCGTTTGCGTAAATTCCTTGATGGCGTCCATCGAAGTGGCACGTCCGCGGTGCGGGGGTGCGGCGGATGGGTTGCGTTCGGTGAGCTGCGTTAATTCATATCCCTGCCGCGTACGACGCACGGTAAAAGTCAATTGATCGCCGACATTGCCTTTGATCGCCGACGCGTCGGCGTAAAAAAGCACATCCCCCTCCGCGCGTAAGGAAGCTGTGCCGTTATCGATGCCTTCCAGCACAGCGGAAATGGTTTGGCCGTGCTGCCATACCGTCGGAGTCCGCATGTGCCGGTTATGTACCGTAAATGTTGTTTCACGGTTTACGGTGATATTCAAAGGGTTCATACATTACCCCAATCGTTGAAAGATAAAAATGTCTTCGGTAATGTATTCGGACGATTTGGGGTAATGGTTTAGGTTTATTGGATTCCCCTTAACAATTGCAACAGCCTTTCCAATTCGTTGGGCGAATAGTATTCGATTTCGATCCGGCCCTTTTTTTTGCCTGGCCGGATGCTCACTTTGGCGCCGAGGGCGTGCTTTAAATCAATTTCGGCCGTGCGGTAGGCTTGCAAGACGGCTTCGGATATTAAATCCGTTTCGTTTTCCGCTTCATTCTCCGCTTCACGGAGCGCGGCGGCAACGGCGTTTTCGGTGCCGCGTACGCTCAACCCTTCTTCCAGTATTTTCTTCGCCAGCTTGGCTTGCAATTTGGGGTCCTCGACCGAAAGGAGTACCTTTGCGTGGCTGGCGGTCAACTCGCCGGTAACGGCATATTCCTGTGCGGCGGGGGAGAGCTTTAACAGTTGCATCGCGCCGATAACGGCGTGTTTGTTTTTACCGATTTGCCGCGCGATGTCCTCGGCGCTGAAGAAATATTCATCCATCAGGCGGGCGTAGCATTGCGCTTCCTCGATGGGGGTAAGGTCCTGGCGCTGGATATTTTCGATGAGGGCGACTTGGAGTTCATCCATCGCGGTATATTCCTTGATGACGACGGGGACCTCCGTCAGTTGGGCCATGCGAGCGGCGCGGTAGCGGCGTTCCCCCGCGATGATTGTATAGTAACCCCCGGATTCCTTTACCAATAAAGGCTGGATGACGCCGAAGGTTTGCATGGAGGCGGCCAATTCTTCCAGCGCGGCTTCGTCGAAATGCTGGCGGGGCTGTTTATCGTTTGGTTCGATCAAGCGGATGTCAACCATGGACGTGCCCGAGGGGGATGCGCTCGGGGTTTCGGTCGTTTCTACGTTCGGGTTATCCAACAAGGCGTCGAGGCCTCTGCCCAATCCTTTTTTCATTATAGGAATCCTCCGGTTTCTATCCTTTATTAATGACTTCCTGTGCCAGTTGGACGTACGCTTCCGCGCCTTTTGAGCCGGGGTCGTAGAGGGTGATGGGCAGGCCGTGGCTCGGCGCTTCTGACAGGCGTACGTTGCGGGGGATGATTGTGGCGTAGATATGCTCGGAAAGGTGCTTCTTCACTTCGTCCACGACTTGCGCGCTCAGGTTCGTGCGGGCGTCGTACATGGTGAAGACCGCGCCTTCTATGGCAAGGCGGGGATTTAACTTTTTTTGCACCAATTTGATGGTGTGCATCAGTTGGGTTAATCCTTCCAGCGCGTAATATTCGCATTGGATGGGGACGAGTACCGTATCGGCGGCGCACAGGGCGTTGAGCGTCAGCATGTTGAGGGAGGGGGGGCAATCGATGAGGATAAAATCGTACAGGTAACGTGTATGGCCCAAAATACCCCGCAGTAAGAATTCCCGCCGGGGGTGGCTGACGAGTTCAATCTCCGCGCCGCTTAGATGGATATTGGCGGGGATCAAATCCAAACGGTCAACGACCGTGGGTATTTTGACTTGCTCCAGGAACGCGTCACCCAACAGGATGTTATAGATCGTGTGGCGCAAAGGGTTCTTGTCGATGCCGAAGCCGCTTGTGGTATTGCCCTGCGGATCCATGTCCGCGACAAGTACCTTTTTACCCGCTTGCGCCAAGCAGGTTGAGAGATTCACGTTGGTGGTGGTTTTGCCCACGCCGCCTTTTTGGTTGGCGATGGCGATGATTCTGCTCATGTATGTAACACCTCCGTAACATTATACAACGGCTCGTATGATTTGTAAAAAACGGCACACAATAAAATTTATGGCATTAAATCAAAAGTACGGAAGGAACCTTCGGATGAAAAAAGTATACCTGATAACATCGCTTTTGCTGTGTTTGTTTTCCGCCCTTACGGTAAAGGCCGCCAAACCCGAAGTGGATGCTTACGGCGCGGTCTTGATCGACGCGGATACGGGGCGCGTTTTATGGGGGAAAAAGGAACACGAACCCCTGGCGATGGCATCCACCACGAAAATCATGACGGCCATCGTCGCGCTTGAAAGCGGACGGTTCGATGAAGAAGTCACCGTATCAAGGAAAGCCGCGTCCGCGCCGAAGGTGAAGATGAATCTTTCAACGGGTGAAAAAGTAAAGCTCGGTGACTTGATGCTGGCCCTCATGCTGGAATCGTCAAACGACGCCGCCGTCGCCATCGCCGAACATTTACATGAGAGCGTCGCGGATTTCTGCGCCTTCATGACCGAAAGGGCGCGCGAAATCGGCGCGAAGGATACCGTTTTCAAAACGGCGAGCGGGCTGGATTTGGATGACCACCATTCGACGCCCTACGATTTAGCGGTGATTACCCGATACGCGCTGGGTGTCCCCGGCTTCATTGATTTGACAAATACCCATAGTACGCGTTTTTCCAGCGATAAACGGGAATACTCGTTTACCAACCGCAACCGATTCCTGCACGAATACCCCGGGGCCAACGGCGTAAAGACCGGATATACCAACAAGGCGGGGCATTGTTTCGTGGGCGCGGCCAAACGAAAGGTAGAAGGGGAAGACATGCAATTGATTTCCGTCGTGCTGGCCAGCGGATGGGGGAACAAAGGACGCAATCAAAAATATAAGGACTCGAGGGAAATCCTCGATTACGGCTTCGCCAATTATGTATATGAAGTGATCCTTACTTCGCAAGGGGATGCGGGGGATATCCCCGTCACGCGGTCGCGTACGGATTCGGTAGGGTATATATATGAAAGCGGCGTACGCCTGCCGTTAAATAAAGAAGAAAAGGAAACCATCCGCGTTGAGCTGTGCGTGCCCGCAAATAAAAAAGCCCCCATTAAACAAGGGGATACGATGGGGAGCGCAAGCGTATATATTGGGGACGATGTGTATACGACGATCCAATTGGTGGCAACAGAAGACGCTGCACGCCATGATTTAAAGACCTCAATTGAAAAAGTGCTTAACGCGTTTGTTGAGCAAATAACGAACGCGCCGGTAACGGTAACCCTTCCGGAATTATTCGATGAATAATAATCGTATTAAAGCAAGGTAAACAAAATCACCGTAAATACCGCCGCAAGCACGCCATGCAGGATTTTACACGATAAATATACGCCCGCCTTTATCCCCGTACCCGCGGTGAAATGCATCGCTTGCGCGTGGACGCTGAAACCGCCGAAAGCGATTACAAACGCCGCGGCTGCCAATGAAAGGGTATTTATCCCTTCCGCGGCAATCGCTTTCGTTCCGCCCGAAATTTCCAGCAATCCGCCGAATATCCCCGCGGCGATGCCTTCCTCCAATCCTATCATTAAGCGAAAAATACAAGCGACCACATTAAAAAGGATAATCAACCCGCCAACCAGAATCATCGCCTCCATGGCGTTCTTAACGGATTCGCCCAGCGCTTTACCGAAGGGTTCACCGTTGAGGCGTTGCAAATAATTTCGTTGGATTCCACCGAAATTATTTTTTTTGTTTTTTTCGCCGGATCGCCCGAGTAAACCGACCGCCAGCGCACCTAATATATGCCCCACCCAAAGGAGATATCCCGCTTTCGCATCCCCGAACATCCCGATCCCCACCGCACCCACGATAAATAAAGGTCCCGCGTTATTGCAAAACGCAAGCAGCCGCCGCGCTTCATCGGGTTTAATGTCACCCTCGCGGCATAAATCACCCACGGTCTTTGCGCCGATGGGGTAACCCGATACGATTCCCGTGATAAACGCTGTACCCCCCGCGCCGGAAATCCCGAACACATTTTTCGTCAAAGGTGCGATGATTCCGCCGATAAATCGCATAAAACCTAATTTTATCAAAAGGTTCGTACCGATCACAAACGGCAAAAGCGACGGCAAAATCGTATGAAACCACAGCAAAAGCCCTTCCCGCGCCGCACCCAATACCTCCCGCGGAAATATAAGCAGCAAAGCATTGAACAAGCCAATTAACAGGGGTATAATCAATTTCTTATACGGCACGCTTTTGACTCCTATTTTTTGATTCCCGATTCGGAGTGATTGCTTTGGAAAGAAGGATCCGTTATTCCTCAATATCCGCGTATTTTATCCTTGGCGTCATCATCATCTACGTCATCGGGCATTTGATAAACCGCGGGGTCAACCACATGGCCCCCAACATACCCACGGAAGTCGTCCGCATCGGTCCCATCGACGCGCCGCAGACCATTTCCGGCATCATTATCCGTGACGAACGCGTGTACCACGCCCCGCGCGACGGCCAAATCGTGTTTGCCGTAAGCGAAGGGGAGCGCGTCCGTTCGGGCACGCGAGTCGCCAGCATACAGGACGTTGCGGAGGTCACCGCTATCAATCAGGACATGCTGGCCTTGGACCAGCACGCCATGCGTATCGATACGATGCGCCATGATTATTCGGACCCCAATGTCGTCCGCTTAAATAACCATATACGGGGGCAGGTGGACAATCGCGCCCATTCCTTCACTTCCCATAACCTTTCTGATTTGTACGCGTTGCGCGACAATCTAAACCAGTCGATCACGCACCGCAATCAATTAATTATTTCAAGAAGTATGCACGCCGTAAGCGGATACGCGGGAGAGCAAGCGGATTTGATCGCGCGTATGGGCGTACATTCCACCAATATGTATGCCCGTTCGAACGGTATTATGACGCCGATACTGGACGGGCTGGAGAACATCTTTACCCTTGCCGCTATGGAAACACTCACCCGCGAGCAGCTTAATTTTACCCCCGACGCCATTCCCCTTTTCCCCCCGCAATACCTGGAAGCCAACGAACCCGCCTTTAGGATCGTAGGCAATACGTGGTACATCGCCGCGTACATACCCAACGAATTGATACGCGGTTATGAAGTAGGGCAAACGCGTACGGTATTCGTCGAAAATCCTGTTATAGGCGATTATATCCCCATTAGTATGCGCATTACGCATATGGAAATGTATACGCGCGAGAGCCGCGTTATACTCCGCACCTCGCGTTATGTGATGGATTTTATGCATCGCCGCAACGTGAACATCCGCATGACGCAAGCCGTGGAGGAGGGCCTGAAGATCCCCAATACCGCCGTCGCCACGCGCGATTATTTTATGGTTCCGATCAATTATATCCACGGTATCATAGAAAATTCCGTACTTCGTTATACGGGGGAGGGGAACATCAGCATCCCCGTTACGGTGTCGGAATGGGCGGGCGCGTATGCCCACATCAGAAGCGATACGCCGGGGTTGTTTTTCGGTGATGTCCTGTTGGACGGGCAGGGAGGCCGTTATACAATCGATTCGGTACACAGCGTGCAGGGCGTGTACCGCGCCAACCACGGCTTCGCCGATTTCCGCAGGATTTATACGGACGAATTGATTGTAGACAGGGGCGGTTCCACGCTGTTGTGCCCCGTACGCAATCGGGGTTTGCGTGAGTTCGACAGCATTGTTGTCGACGCGTTGTTGGTAACGGACGGTCAAATGATATGGTAATCACCGGCGCAGACGGCGTTGCGAAGCAACGGGCCACCCGGCCGGCTTGCGAAGCAAGCGAGAGGGTAGATGAAAACGTAAGAATAATACGAGAAAATATCGCCCGAGCGGCTGAAAAGAGCGGGCGTTCCGCTACAAATGTTAAATTGATCGGCGTGACGAAGACGGTGGACGTTTCACGTATCCGTACACTTTTGGCGTGCGGCGTTACGGACTTGGGTGAAAACCGCGCTCAAGAATTCTTGCCGAAATATGTTGAATTGCTTGACGAGGCACCTTCATGGCATTTTATCGGCCATTTGCAACGAAATAAGGTAAAGCAAATTATCGACAAGGTTTGCATGATACATTCGGTGGATTCCCTTGATTTAGCCTTGGAAATCGACAAAAGGGCGAAAATGGCCAATAAAGTAATAGATGTATTAATTGAGATAAATATAGCCGGCGAAGCCAATAAACAAGGCACTTCACCCGAAAATGCGAAAGTATTTTCGGAGCAAGTGTTCGAATTGCCGAACGTACGATTGCGCGGATTGATGTGCGTCCCCCCTTTTGTAGAAAATAGTGAAGAAAACCGTTTATTTTTCAGAAAAATGCGAATTTTAGGGGTTGACATTTTTGGGACAGGCCGTTACAATTCCATTACAAGTTATGATTCAATTCCCTGCGAGCTGTCAATGGGGATGAGCGGCGATTACGCCGCAGCCATCGAAGAAGGGGCCACAATGGTAAGGATCGGCACCGCTTTGGTGGGGGGAAGGTAACTACAACAGGGAGGTAATAGTAATGAAGGAATTTTGGGTAAAAGTAAAAAGCGGCTTGCGTAACGCGATGCTGAGTCCGGGCTTCGATAATTACGACCCCGACAACCAAGAAGAAAGCTATTATTATGAAGAAGAACAACCCCAGCCGGAAAAAACCTGGCAAGAGCACGCCCGCGCCGCTACCGCGCCCAAGCCTTCAAAGGGTAAGTACGATGATAAAATCGTGGAATTATATGGCCGTAAGGGTCATTCGGATAATAAGATGCAAATCATGCTATCCAACCCCAAGGATATAAACGCGACGTGCGCGGTTACCGACAGCATCCGCGAAGGCAAAACCTGCGCCGTTAACCTAACGGGTGTGGAACGCGTACAAGCGCAGCGGATCGCAGATGTGATCGCCGGTGCCGTTTACGCGCTCGACGGTTCCATTTCCCGCATTTCGAAGGATATTTTCCTGGTCGCGCCCGAGGGCGTACACATTTCCGGGGAAATGAAAGAAGAACTCACCAGCGGCGGGTACCTTTTCCCCTGGGTTAGCGCAAGGTAGGCGGATTGTTTCATTTAATCAGAGCGATCGAATGGTTTTTTAATATTTTATATGTAGTGTTATTCGTGCGGATTCTCTTGTCTTGGTTTCCGAACGTGAAGGGTAGGATCCCTTACTATATATATAAGACGACGGAACCCTTCCTTTCGCCCATACGGAGGGTTATCCAAAGGTCACCTTTGGGCGGCCCGGGTATGATTATAGATTTTTCCGTGATTTTCGCCTTGCTGCTGATGTTTTTACTGCGTGATTTTATTATTCAAATGCTGATAAGATTAGTATAAAATTGTTTTTACAACCTTTTGATCCGTATGTACCACAACAGATTTGACCCGCATGTCCATAACAGACTGCGGGTTTTTTATTTTTGTTTTTCACGCTTTGGACAAGAACTATTGTTCCGTTTACGAACGCAAAAGTGTTACGGTATAATCGAAATACTGTCATTGACCGCGTACAAAATTAATAAATTAAATTCGTACGCATACAATGGCCGTCAGCAAAACAAAAATCAAAACGAAAGGTGGTCTAGCATGTCAAACATGGTAGAAATACGCTGGCACGGACGCGGCGGACAAGGTGCGAAAACGGCTTCCTTGCTCCTGGCGGACGCGGCGTTCGCACAAGGGAAATTCGTACAGGGTTTCCCCGAGTACGGCCCGGAAAGAATGGGTGCGCCGATTGCCGCGTACAATCGTATCAGCGATGAACGCAGTTCGCTACACTCCAATATCTACGAACCCGACTATGTCGTGGTCGTAGACGCGACGCTCCTCTCGGCGGTGGATGTAACCGGCGGCCTCAAAAAGACGGGTGCCATCGTCATCAACTCCGAAAGGGAACCCAAGGACCTCATCGACCAACTCGAAGGCTATGAAGGCGGGGTCTACACCATCGACGCTTCCGCGATCGCGGGTGAGGAATTGGGCAACCGCAACCTTTCCAACACCGCCATGCTTGCCGCCATCGTAAAAGTCAGCGGCGTAATACCCGAAGACGCGTTTATGAAGGAAATGGAAGTCTCCATTAAAGATACCTTCTCCTCAAAACCCCACGTAATCGCGCCCAACATGAAGGCGATCGAACGCGGCTTAAAGGAGGTCAAAGGCATATGATTTATGTAAAAGGTGTAAATCAAGACCAAAAATGGGATGAAATCAACGTAGGCGGCAACATAACCGAAGGCGGAACGGCCCTCGACGTAAACACGGGCGACTGGCGTATCATGATCCCGCGCTTCCACGAAGATAAATGCAAGCAATGTATGCTTTGCTTCCCGGTTTGCCCGGACTCCGCCATCCCCGTACAAAACGAAAAACGCCTCGACTTTAATTTCAAGCATTGCAAGGGCTGCGGCGTATGCTTCAAGGTTTGCCCCTTCGAAGGCGCGATTACTTGGGAAAAGGAGGACAAATAAATGGGAATCCGTAGATTATTATCCGGTAACGAAGCCACCGCCACAGCGATGAAGCAAATCAACCCCGATGTGGTTGCCGCTTATCCGATCACCCCTTCGACCGAGGTCGTGCATTACTTTTCCCAATACGTGGCCGACGGCGAAGTCGATACCGAATTCGTAGCGGTTGAATCGGAACACTCCGCCATGAGTGCCTGTATCGGTGCATCCGCGGCAGGCGGGCGTACCGCTACGGTTACATCCGCGTGCGGCCTTGCCCTCATGTGGGAACTCTTGTATGTGGCATCCGGTCAACGCTTGCCGATGACGCTTGCGGTCATCAACAGGGCATTGTCGGGCCCCATCAACATCAACAATGACCATTCCGACTCCATGGGCGCGCGCGATTCCGGCTGGATACAATTGTATTCGGAAAACAACCAGGAAGCGTATGACAACTATGTGATGTCCTGGCGTATTTCCGAGCATAAGGACGTTCTGCTCCCCGTTATGGTGTGCCAGGACGGTTTCATCACTTCACACGCGGTGGAAAACATCGAATTGATCGAAGACGAAAAAGTGAAGGAATTCGTGGGCGAATTCAAACCCGAACGTCACTTGATTGACGGCGGGCCCTTGTCCGTCGGCCCGTACGATACGCCGCACTTCTACTTCGAGCACCAATACCAACGCGCGCAAGCCATGAAGAGAGCGAAGCAAGTCATCTTGGACGTTTCCAAGGAATTCGCCGCGATGACAGGCCGCGGGTACGGCTTATTTGAGGAATATAAAATGGCCGATGCCGAACGCGTGATCGTCGTGCTTAACTCCAGCGCGGGTACCGCAAAGGTAGCCGCCGACCAGCTCCGCGCCAAGGGCGAAAAGGTGGGCGTGCTTAAATTGCGCGTGTTCCGTCCCTTCCCCCACGCGGAAGTCGCGAAGGCGCTGTCAAACGCGAAGGCCGTCGCCGTCATGGACAAGTGCGACAGCTTCAACGGCATGGGCGGCCCCGTATTCGTGGACGTGCGTACGGCGTGCTACGACCTCGCAACCCGTCCCCAAATCGTCAACTATATCTACGGCTTGGGCGGACGCGACGTAACGGTCGACAATTTCCTGTATGTATATGAAAAACTTACCGAAATCATCAACTCCGGAACCAACACCGACGATATTTATCGCCATGTCGGAGTAAGGGGGGTAAACTAATGGCTTACAATCTTAAGAAGGAATCCAACAAACCGGAACGTTTGACGGGCGGCCATCGCCTTTGCGCCGGTTGCGGCGCGAGCGTTGCGGTACGCGGCGTACTCCGCGCCGTTAACGAAGAGGACAAGACCGTTTGCGGCGTAGCCACATGCTGCTTGGAAGTTTCCAGCGTACTCTTCCCCTTCACCGCATGGCAGGAAGGCTTCATCCATTGCGCCTTTGAAAACGTAGCCGCCACAATCAGCGGCGTGGAGTCCAACTACAACGCGCTCAAGCGTAAGGGTAAGATTACGGACAATTACAAGTTCATTGCCTTCGGCGGCGACGGCGGCACGTACGACATCGGCCTCCAATCGCTCTCCGGCGCGATGGAACGCGGCCACGACATGGTTTATGTATGCTACGACAACGAAGCCTATATGAACACGGGCTTGCAACGCTCCTCTTCCACGCCCAAGTTCGCCGAGGTTTCGACGGCTCCCGTCGGCACCAAGCAAGCCAAAGGCGAAATGGGCGTAGGTAAAGGCCAGCACAAAAAGGACCTCACGGCTATCATCGTGGGCCACGGCGTACCCTATGTCGCACAAACGACCTTTACCAACAACTTCAAGGACCTGCACGAAAAAGCCTACAAGGCGCACTACACGCCCGGCCCGGCCTTCCTTAACGTGTTGGCTCCCTGCCCGCGCGGTTGGAGATATCCTGCCGAGGAATTAATGACCATTACAAAGCTGGCCGTGGAAACCTGCATCTGGCCGCTGTACGAGGTCGAGGACGGCGAATGGAAGCTGACCTACGAACCGAAGAAGAAACTCCCCGTCGAAGACTACCTCAAATTGCAAGGCCGTTTCCGCCATCTATTCAAGAAAGGCAACGAATGGATGATCGAGGATTTGCAAGCGCATGTTGATAAGAAGTGGGAGCAATTACTGAAAAAGTGCAAGTAAAAGTTTAACATTAATAACTGCGAACGCCTTGCAACAAATTTGCAAGGCGTTCGTTTAAGGGATGGTTGTTTTATGAAATGGAATAGAATAATTTATCGGTTTGCGAGCGTTCCCGTCACGGTTTTGGCGATTGCGTTCGTTTACTTCTTTAAGATACCGAACCCGATGATGATATTGATTATCCCTGTCGTACTGTTTACATACTTGGACGGCTATACCAGCGGAATATTGAGCGGCAGTACCGCCGTGATATATTCCGCGTACTTTTTTTTCATCGCCACGTCCGATGTCGTGGCGGCGGAAAAATTGATGACGATCGTATTGGCGGTATCATCGATCGTTATCATGGTAGGTAAGCTGAAGGCAAGGGACAGCCGGACCATAGTGCAATTAAAAGAAGCCCAAGAAGAACTGGTAAGGAAAAAGGATTACGCGGAAGAAATAAGCCATATCAAAAGCGAATTCCTCTCCAGAATGAGCCATGAAATACGGACACCCATTAACGCGGTCTTCGGCATGACAGCCATAGGGAAAAAAGCCGAAAGCATTGAGCAAAAAAACCAAGCCCTTAATAAAATTGGGGAAGCGTCATCCCATTTGCTGGGTGTTATCAATGACGTGCTGGACATGGCGAAAATTGAGGCTGACAAGCTGGAATTGGCACCCGTTGAATATAACTTCGGGCAAATGCTGAAAAAAGTCTTTACGGTCGTGGGCTATCAATTGGACGAAAAACGGCAGCAGCTGGTTGTGAATGTCAACGAAAACATTCCGCATTACCTGATAGGTGACGACCAACGCTTGGCGCAGGTCATCACGAATTTACTTGCCAACGCGGTCAAGTTTACCCCCGAAGACGGTGAAATCCGCTTTGACGCGTCTATCGCGTCCGAATCCGACGGGGATTGCGAGCTGTGCATCGAGGTAACCGACAGCGGTATCGGGATATCCGACGAGCAAAAGGAGCGGTTATTTTCCGCATACGAGCAAGCCGAAAGCGATATCAGCCGCAAATACGGCGGTACGGGGTTGGGGCTTGCCATTTCCAAGCGTATCATCGAGTTGATGGGTGGTAACATCCGCATCGAGTCGGAGCTCGGCAAAGGCGCACGGTTTATCTTTACCGTGAAGGTAAGGCGCGGCGATACAGACCCGCGCACGATGCCGGCGTCCGGTATCGACTTCGTAAACGAAGACTCGGGCGTAACGGACAACATCGGCAGCGATACGACCGTTATCAATGAATTCGCGGGTAAAACAATGCTGCTTGCCGAAGATATTGAAATCAACCGCGAAATCCTTATCACTTTGCTTGGAGACACGAGGCTGGAAATCGACTGCGCCGAAAACGGCAAGGACGCGCTTGATATGATTGGGGAGCATCCCAATAAATATGATATCGTCTTTATGGACGTACAAATGCCTGTCATGGACGGGTTGGAAGCGTCCCGCCGGATACGCCAACTTCCCGCACACCCGCAAGGCAAGCTGCCGATAATCGCGATGACCGCTAACGTTTTTAAAAGCGACATTGATAAATGCCTGGCGGCGGGCATGGACGGACACTTAGGTAAACCGCTTGATATGGATAAGGTGTTAGAGGTACTGAGAAAATATCTTATGAAGGAATAAACGGCAATTTAATCATAAATACGGCTCCACCTTCCGGTTTATTTCCGGCGGTAATGTCCCCTCCGTGGTTCTTTATAATCTCCTTGCTGATGGCAAGCCCCAATCCGGCGTTCCCGTCCCTGCCTTTGTAAAAACGTTCAAACAAGCGGGGTAGGTCGGCGGTGTCTATCCCGTCCCCGTCGTCGCATACCTCGACTTTGAGGGTATTTTCGTTTATAACGCAATCAAGTGTTATATCGCTTTTCGCGTGGCGTACCGCGTTGGATAATACGTTTGTTATAGCGCATATCAATTTTTCCCTGTCACCCGTAATCGTCGCTTTTGACGGAATTTCACTTAGTGCTATGGTTTTATTCGCGTTCGCGGCGATGGGTTTTATCTGTTCGGCACATTCGGATAATAAATCGCGGATATTGATGGGTGAAACCGCGGGAGATTTTTCAAGATGGCTGTCCATGCGGGACAGGAAAAGGAGTTCACCCACCAAGCCCGTCATTTTTTGCCCTTCGGACAGGATGATTTCCGCCGCTTCGTCTTTATCGAAGATGCCGTCGATGATGCCTTCGGCATAACCTTGGATGGACATAAGCGGGGTACGCAACTCGTGGGAGGCGTTTTGGAAGAATTGTTTTTGGTTGCCCTCGTAGGTTTTGAGCATGTTGGACATTTCATCCATGCTGTTTGATAGGCGGGTAAATTCCGAGTCATGGAATATACCCGCCGTTTTGTCGAATTCGCCGTGACCGATCGTTTCCGCATGCCGGCAGAGGCGGTTGATCGCTTTCTTAAAGCGCATGGACATAAACGCGGCGATCGTCAGGCTTGCGAGTCCGGATAAAACCAGGAGCAGGATCAATCGGCTGTTCATGCTGTTCATGAAGGCGATAGCGGAACTGATATCCGTATAAAGCAGTATGGAAATGGATTCGCCGCCCATGGTTTGGTTTATCGCGCGCATATAATGGGTGCTGTCCGCGTCGGTCGCGATGACCATTCCCCCGTTTGCGAAAAGGCCGCGGTTATCCATGTAATACATAGAAAGGAACTCGATCTGCGCGATTTGGTTATCGGGCAGGAACTCGAGCGAGGGCATGATGATTTCACCCATATCGGCGTCTATCATGATCGTACCCGTATTGATGATAGATTGACGCATGGGAAGAAAGGTATATGCGTGCCCGAGGCTGACGGAAAGGCTGGAAATGTGGAAACCATCGTAGGGTGATACCCGTATAACGCTTGATATCGGTATATCGTTTAGGGGGTAGCTCTCACTTGCCCTAATACCGGACGTGATGGTTATACCCTGCGTGATTTCACCATGAACCAAAATGTCCTCATTTTCGGATTCCCCGTCAAATTCAATTTCGGTCATGGCATGGTAAAGGCGTTGGGTTATGCTCTCCGCGTCCATTACCCCCAAGTTGAGTTCCCGTTCGGCCTCCGCGCGGATATAGGAGCCCACCATCGCGTTGAACAGGATATAGACGACGAAAAAACCGATAGAAATAACCCCGGTGCAGTACAGGATCAACTTCTGTGTAAAGCTCTTCATTCATGCCTCCGATCCGGACCGTATCCTAAATCCATACCCCCACACCGTTTCGATGAAAACTTCGCTGTCCATATCCGACAGCTTCCTGCGCAGGCGCTTGACGGTAGCGTCTGTGGCGCGGGTTTCCACGATATTCCCGAACCCCCAAATCCTGTTGAGTAATTCGTTCCTTGACACGGCTTTTTCCTTGTTCGCCAACAGATAGGCTAATAAGTTGAACTCCGTGTTCGTAAGCCCCAAGCGGTTTCCCTTGCAATAGGCGGTTAATTGATCCATATGGATGGTGATATCCGCGAAGGCGATCGTTTCTTCCTTGGTTTGCGTATCCATCTCGATCCTGCGGAACATGGCCTTGACGCGCATGAGCAGCTTCGCGGGGCTGAAGGGCTTGGTAAAGTAATCGTCGCTCCCCAGGGTTATGCCGGAGATATAATCCTCATCCGTATCGCGGGCTGTCAGCATGATGATAGGAACATTCGAAATCGCCCTTAATTTTGTACATATGATCAACCCATTATTTCCCGGCATCATGATGTCGAGGATCAGCAAGTCACAACTCTTTTGCAAGAACGCTTCATACAATTGGTCCCCGTTTTCAAAGGCCGTCACAATATAGCCTTCTTTTTCCAAATAGGATTGGATGAGACGGCGGATGTTCTTTTCGTCCTCGGCGATATAAATCAATCGATTCATTGTCTGCGACCTCCCGTACGGATTATAGCATCCTTGCCGCCGTGTTTCGCGGTTGTTCCAATTTTGTTCCAAATAAAGGCTGATTTTGTCCCAATTGCGTTTGTATACTCCGCTGGAAAATCAAATCAACGGAGGTCATGTATGAAGAAGTGGTTCGTTTGTTTTGTTTGCGCGGCGGGGTTGTTGTTGCTTGCAACCGCTTGCGACGGGAACGGTGAAAGAGGGAACGGTACTAACGGGGAAGCGGAAAGAGGGGAGTCAAGAGGGGTTGAAGCAGGAGGGGAACGGTCGGGGCGGTATGTCGAGGTTGATATAACCCCTCCCATCGAAGGGCGGATTATCAGCTTGGTAGCGCGGGACGGTACGTTGGTGGCGTTCGACGAAGGGCTGCGTACCCGGTATGACAGCGGCGATAAGGGCGTGACATGGACACAATCGCCCGGTCCGGGCGCAAGCGACGACCGTTTTACGGACGTGCAATCCGCGGCGTTGCTCCCCGACGGAAGGTTGCTGTTGTATTTACAAGGTTACGGCATGACAAAATTATCCCAGGACGGTACGACGGAGCATTTCCCGGTTGCGGAAATCGACGATGCGATTGCCGATGGGGACAGCCACAACGTATCGTTGATACAATTGTTGGATGACCAACGGGTTTTGTTTAATTACAACGTGGATTGGCTCACAAGGTTTATGCGAGAAAATCCCTCGGGAATGAACAACATAACGCATGGGCAAAGCTCGGGAGCGACGGGGAACCAAACGGAGGTCCGAACGTCGGAGGTTCGGGTGTCGGGGAATATCGCGGGCGGTGGCATTAGCTCCGGCGGCAACAATATTTCCTTAGGCGGCATGTTCGGGCAAACGGCGGCGATCCACGACATCGCCACGGGAAACCTGATATCCGATTTGGAAACGTCGGGTACGCTGGGCGCGAACAACAACGGGGATGTCTTCACCTTGCAAGGACACAGCATCCTGCGCCATACGTCGGACGGTCATATCGATACATTCTTGGACGGCACGGCGTTTACGTTCGGCTCCGCTTCGGGTACGGCCGCGGCCATGCAGGAAATCGCTGACGGCTGCATCATCGTAAACGTATTGATACATGGCCAGTATAATCGATTGTTCCGATACACGTGGGACCATGACGCACATGTCAACCCCGAAAAGACCATAAGCATTTGGTCATTGGAGGATAACGAAACGGTACGCGCCGCGATAACGAAAATATGGCGTTTACATCCTGATGCTTGCATTACCTATGAAATCGCGTTATCCGGCGACAATGCCGTATCCGTGTCCGACGCGATCCGTACGTTAAATACCCGTTTATTAAGCGGCAGGGGGCCTGACATACTCATATTGGACGGTACCCCCGTCGAAAGCTATGCGAACAGGGGTATGCTGCTCGATTTGACGGGCAGGGTGGACGTAAGCGGCATCTATCAAAACCTGCTGGCGCCGTATACGGACAACGGTCGATTACATGTGATACCCACGCAATTCATGATTCCCGCGTTGCTGGGGGATAGGAGCGAATTAAACGCTGTACGCACGCTTGCCGCGTTGGCGGACAGCGTGATAAACGGAAACCCCGCCACCCCGTTGATAAGCGGGGAAGGGATGCTCGGCGGTGTACCCAAGGAAGAACGCGCCCAACTGCATTTCGGTGATTTACGGGAGTTGTTCGACATTATGTGGCAAGCCAACGCCCCCGCGATCGTTGACGGCAACCGATTGGATTCCGATATGCTGCGTGCCTTCCTGGAGGCAACCAAGGCGATCAGCGATATGTACGGCTTGACGGATACAAACGAAATGATGGCCGGGTCGTCCTTCCTATCCTTTGGCGGCGGCGGAAGGGTGAATACGGTACCCGCTTCGCTGGTGACTTATATGCTCCAATCAACGAACATGGGCGCGTTCGCCGTTACGAACCTTTCGTTACTGCATACGATGATGGACCGCGGGGATGGGGACGCGTATATCGAACCCTTCCCGGGACTGGCACCGGGTGCGTGGATCCCGTCCACACTCGCGGGTATTTCCGCCGATACAGCCAACCCCGATTTCGCGGCCGCATTCATCGAAACCCTGTTGTCGGTCCAAGTCCAGCAAATCAACCACGGCTTGGGCCTGCCGGTTACGCGTTCGGGCATCGCCGCGCAAATCAATCTGATTAATGAAATGATGCGGGAACGTAACATGACGCTGTTCGGGTTTGATATGGATGCGCTTATCGCCCGGCTCAATACGCCGGCGAACATCGAAACGACTCTGCGCGGCATGGTTTGGGAAACGGTGGAGCGGTTATGTCAAGGCAGGTTGGATGTGGAAGGGGCCGTGCGGGAAATTGAGCAAAGCATTCGCAATTATCTGGCGGAACGTTCGTAAGGGGGACGGCCCTGCGGCTGTCGCGTTCCTTGCGCCGAGTTTTGGCGGGATATCGGTCTTCTTCCTGCTGCCGTTGATCGATACGGTACGCAGGGGCTTCTACGACGTACGCGGCGTGAATTTTATAGGCTTGGAAAGCTATATATCCGTTTTCAATAACCAAGCCTTTCGGCTGGCGGCTGCGAATACCTTGAAGTTCGCAGCCGTCTGTATCCCGCTCCTAATGGCTGTGAGCTTGGGTACGGCGCTTTTGCTCCGCTCGATTAAGCCGTTGGGCAGGTTTTTTAAGACCACGTTTTTATTACCCATGGCTGTGCCCGTGGCGAGCATCGTGTTGTTGTGGCAGGCGTTGTTCAACGAAAACGGACTCGCCAATACGGTTTTGGCGCATGTAGGACTGGAGCCCGTAGCGTTCATGGATTCGGGTGCGGCGTTTTGGGTGCTGGTATTTACCTACTTGTGGAAGAACAACGGTTACAACATGATCCTGTGGCTGGCGGGCTTGGACGGCATATCCGAAACGCTGTACGAAGCCGCTCATGCGGACGGCGCAAACGCGTTGCAAACCTTTCGGTACGTGACCCTGCCGTGCCTACTGCCTACGGTCGGGGTCGTATCGATCCTTTCGCTGCTTAACAGCTTCCGCGTCTTTCGGGAGGCGTATTTGGTGGCGGGGGCGTATCCGAATGATTCCATGTACCTGCTGCAGCATTTGTTCAACAATTGGTTTATGAACCTGGACATCAGCCGATTGAGCGCGGCGGCTACGATGCTGGGTGTCGCGTTGCTTTTGATTATCTTGGTTATGCGGGGATTCCTGGATGAAAAAGATTAGGTTTTGCATAAAATGCGTTCCCTTAATTACGCTGGCGTTTTTGGTGGTATGGCCGTTGTGGTTTATGGTGATGGGTTCGCTGATGCCGCTGGATGAGCTGCGCATCACGATCGGCCCCGCGCTCACCTCCGCGGAGGGACAATCCGTTTGGCCGATCCTCCCGTCGTGGCCGACGTTGCAACCCATGGTCTCGCTTCTCTTGGACATGCCGCAATTCTTCACGATGTTTTGGAATACGTTCAGGATCGTCATACCCTCGGTTGTCGGCCAATTAATTTTGGGCGCACCCGCGGCGTGGGCGTTGAGCCGCTTCCGTTTCCGCGGACGCAAGGTCGCAGCTACGGTTTACATCTCGCTTATGCTCATGCCATTCCAGGTAACGATGGTACCCAATTATTTGGTGATTGACCGCTTGGGATTAATGGGCAATGTGTGGGCCGTAATTCTACCCTTCGCGTTTTCGGCGTTCCCGGTCTTTATCATGATGAGGGCCTTCGACGCGGTGCCGCGGGCGCTCATGGAAGCGGCTAACATCGACGGGGCGGGGCGGTTGCGTACCTTCGCGTACGTCGGGCTTCCGTTGGGCGTACCCGGTATCCTCGCGGCTTTGGTGCTGGGCTTTTTGGAAACCTGGGGCGCGATCGAGCAACCCATGACCTTTTTGAATGACCCCGCGTCATGGCCACTTTCGTTGTTCCTGCCGCAAATCGTGTCGGAGGAATTGGGGGTTGCCATGGCAGCCTCACTGTTAATGCTGATACCGGCCGCGCTGTTTTTCTTCTTCGGCCAAAAATACCTGGAATTAGGCATCCAATCCGCCGGAATCAAGGAGTAGCTGTATATGAAAAATCTGTTAAAAAATACCGATCCCAAACAACGCCGCGCCGCGGGCAATATATTCAAATTCTTGGCGTTTATGCTTATTTTTACGCTGGTGGCGCGCGGTACGAGCGGTGCGACCTTGGCGAGGGTTACGGTATCAATACCCGCAAGGGGCGAAATCATCGAAGCGATCAACGGCACCGCTACGGTAATGCCGATGGGATCCATCGAAATTACCGCGCTTGAAGGATTGACAATTGAAGAAATCTTCATCGGGGTAGGGCAGGAGGTACTTATCGGCGACGCGGTCGCGCGTTTTTGCTTGGATGAACTATCCGTGATGCGTATCCGTGAAAACGCGCGGCTTGACCAAATGCGCTTTGACTTTGAACGGCACGAATATACCGAACCCCTGGACGCAAGCGCCTTGGAAAACGCGCGGCGTACGCTGGCTCGGGCACGGGAGGATTATGCCTCCGCGATCCATGAAGGCGAAGAAGATATCGATGCCGCGAAGGAAGCGTTGGAATTGTTATTAAACGAAAACGGGAATAACCAAACGGCCATACGCAACCATGCCCGCGCGTTGGAAGATTATATGGCGGCCGCCGAACAAGGCAGGAACGAAATTTCCGAAGCTCAAGAGGTCTTGGATCAATTGTTATCCACGCCCTATGAAGAATGGGATGACAACGCCGTACAATCCGCTTTGCGCAACCACGCCCGCGTGTTGGAAGATTACGAAGCCGCCGTAGCACAGGGCGAATATGACGTGAATGAAGCGCAGGAGGCGTTAAGGCAAGCGCGAAGGCTCAACCCACCAGTTTCTGAACGCAACGCGATCGACAACGCCCAACGCAATTACCAACGCGCGCGCGAGGACTTCGAAGGTACGCGGGCGAGCGGGGAAGCCGCCGTGGAAACGGCCTTCGGGCATTTACAGGACGCGCTGATCATATACCAAATCCTATTGTTGCAAATACCGCAAGACCCTTTTGTGATCGCGTCAGCCATAACGGAAATAAACCAAAGGCAAGCCGTTTATGATTCGGCGAAAGCCGCGATGCAGGAAAGCCTCTTTACCGCATCACGCAAGCTGGAGGACGCGCAGGTGAGCCTGTCGCAAGCACAGCAAAACTCCCTCGAGGGCCGTCAAAGCGATATCGACCGTGCGGAAGCGGCGTTGGAAACCGCGCAGGCTCGTGCGGCGGAAAACAAGCAAAACGCGGCGCGAAGGCTGGAAGACGCGGAACATAACTTGATGCAAGCCCGGCAAAACCTGATAGAGCAAGCGCAAAAAGGATTGGATGCGGCAGAATCCCGCGCCCGTGACAACCTATTGGCGGCGGAACGCCGATTGGAGGATACGTCCCAATCCTTAGACACGGAAGTGGAACGCGCGCAAACCGCGTTGCAAACGGCGGTCACCCGGGCGAACGATAACCGCCGAACGGCGGCGCGGCGTGTGGAGGATGCCGCCGCTTCACTCGCTTCGGCGGAGTTCACCCATCAACGTAACGTTCACCAGCGCAACGAATCAACAGCACAAAGCAATATTACTGCGGTAACGCTGGCGTTGGACATCGCCGATAAGGAAGCCATCGTCGAATTATTGGACGTGTTGATACTGGCGGAGGGTATCATATTCGCGGAAAGAAACGGTGTGGCGGCAACGGTAACGGAAAAAGGCTCCGTAACGGCAAAAGCCCCCCTTGCCACCCTAAGGGACACAGAGGGCGGGTTTGAGGCGCAAATGCAAGTCAGCCAAAGGGATGCGCAAAGGCTTTCCGTCGGGAGCCAAAGCGAAGTGACGACGGGGGGCGGCAATCTATTCTTTACCCCCACCGTGACGGGGGTCGTATCAGCTATCTCCGCGCCCGACGAAAACGATCGGGTTACGGTTACAATCACTCTCCCCGGTAATGATTGGGGCGTGGGGCAGCGGATCGACGCACAGATCGTCCTGAGCCGAGGCAGTTACGACATGAGTGTACCGATTTCGGCCCTCCGTTCGGACAACGCCGGATACTTTGTATATACCGTAGGCCAACGGAACACCGTCCTCGGCTTGCAAAACGTGGTGGAGCGGATCAACGTCAACGTCATCGCTTCCGACGACCATACGGTATCCGTCACGGGCCCGATTGACCGCGGCAGCCAAATCATATCGTCAAGCAATCGGGCGGTCAGCGTCGGCGACCGCGTACGGGTGAATTAAAGATGAAGCGTCTCGTCCCTTGGTGCATCCTGTTTATATTCGGGCTGATCGGTTTATACCAAGCCTTCGAAATCAAGCGCTTCCCGCCGACATCCCTGCGCTATTCGCAACCAATAAGCGGCCAAACGGCTTACCGTGCGCGGCAATACGCGATCGATAACCCGGATACCCCCTGGCCGACTTTTTGGAACGAAACCGCCGTTTGGGTTTCGGCACGGTACGGGGGTATTGACACAATCGGTATTGTTTTTTCCGGCAACGCCAATTGTGTGTGGCCCGCCGTATACATCGCGGGCGGTGCGCCGAGCCCTATCGACAGTGCGGGTGTAGCCGTTTCCGAAGCCTTGGCGCATAGGTTGTGGGGGAGTATCGACGTGGTGGGCATGGTTTTGGTGGTTGACGGTGAGGATCGGATCGTGCGCGGTGTATTCAAAAACGGCGCGGAGCTTGCGCTCATTCCCTATCATATTGAGGATACGTCACGGGATTGGCATAACGTTGAGCTTTACGGCAGCGCAACCGAACCCACACGCGTAAACGCGGAACGCTTCGCAACCGCTTCCGGCTTGGGGAACCCCGACCATATATTGACCGGCGGCTTGGTTGCCTTCGTCGCTTTTGTGCCGATGTTACCTGTTTTTATTATCGCGGCATACAATTTAATCATGCTTGCGCGGTATATAAAAAAACGCTTTCCCTTGTACGGTACAATCATCCTTTTCGCGGCGGCTTTCGTTTTCATCGTTTTTCTACCTTATATGTTGGAATCCATGCCGTCATGGATGGTCCCCACGCGTTGGGGTGACTTTGCCTTTTGGTCATCGTTGTTCCGCCAAACGGGGGAAGGTATGAAGGAATTCCTGCGCGTACCCCCGACGACACGGGATGTGGAACTCCGCTTGATTTTAGTCAAGCAAATGGGGGTATTGCTCATTATGGCTTGCAACGCCATTGCCATACAGGTACGGCGCGGATAAAAAATCGCAGAATAGCCCATCTTGTTCAGATCGTAGTATTCCCGTCCGGTTGTAAACAAACGCAAAACATGGTATGTTTATAAGTGGTTTAACAATATTGCGTACATTTTCGGCAGGGCGTGTGTTTTTATTGGATATATCCGGTGTTCTACCAAGGTCATCCATATTCGTCCGAATATTTGTCCCCATTATCTTGATTATGCTTTTATTATTGGGGTTTATTAATGTTTTTTTGCATGTAAGCGGTACGGTTAACGCGCTCAACGAAAACGCCGTTGATATTTTGGCGAAAAATGTGCAGACCCGTAGCGATAACCTCGAACGTAACATGGTGCATTATTGGTCCAATATTAATGATTTGGAAACCGAAGTAATCGAAATCATCCGCGCGTATATAACAAGCGAAGGCATTTCCGTTGACGAATTGCTGGGCAACCATACGCGCGAAATCGAACTATTGCACATTCTTTCCGATAGCCTGCTGGACGCGATGAGAATCAGTACGTCTACGGGCATTTTTATTTATTTGCTTAAAAACGAGGGATTGGTTGAAGAAACCCAACGGCTTAACGGTTTGTATTACCGCAACCACAGCCCGCTCACGCATATCCACGCGAACATCATGTTCCTGCGCGGCCATATCGACATCGCGCGGAAGCACAATATCCCCACGGACAGCCTTTGGGAGGAATATTTCACGTTTGACCCGCGGCAGGAGGATATATGGCGCGGCTTCGCCAACCCGCAAATCGCGGCGGCGGCGATGCCGGGTGCGCCTTCCAGGAGTATATCTTACTGGAACGGGCCGCATTTATTTAACCCGTATCCGCGCGTGGACGCGAACTTACAAATTACATATAACCGACCCGTCATATTCGACGGGCGTACCGTCGCCGTCATCGGTACGGACATGCAAATGACGCATATCGACAGGCAATTGCCCGCGCGGGATTTGGATACCTTTACAGAAAGCGGGTATATGCTGCTGCGCCATGATACGCGTGAAGCAAACGGCGACAGGCCCTTTACGGGGGAAGTGTTCCGTGTGGTCGGCGGTTTTATGAATCGGCTCATGAGCGATTATCAAACGCTGACCTTCAACACACGGAATCGGGACGGCATGTTTAATTTTACCGAGATTCCGAATGTCTACGGTGTGTACGCCCCCATGCGTATCTATAATTTGGAATCGCCGTTCCTGCACGAATCATGGATCGTAGCCGCCGTAAGTACGCGGCAATCGCTGTTCGAAATGACGCGGAATATCACCAATACGATTTTGATGAGCTCTGTCGTAGCGGTAATCCTCGGCGGCGTATTGCTGTTCTTTGCCATTAAGAGCGTAACGATGCCCATCGGCTCAGTGATAAAGCAGTTAAAGGAAAACAAAGGCGACGCAACCATCGAAAAGAAAACGAACGCGTACGAAATCGATTTGCTGTGCGATACGATCAACGAAATGATCGAACACAAACAGGAAGCGGAACATAAAACCCGTGAAGAACGCCAACGCTATTTGCTTGCGCTGGAAAGCTCAACGGATACGTTTGTCGAATATGATATCGCGAGCGACACGCTGGCGTTTTATTTCTTTACCGATACGCCCCAGCAAACCCCCGAAAGCAAGACCCTGCATAATTTTAATGCGATGGCGGATACATTTTTCCATCCGGAGGACAGCTTCGCCTTCTTTTCGCTTAATAATTGCGAGGTAAGGATCAACGCGTCCTATTTCGACCATATCGCGGACGCGGAGCCGCACGACGGGTATTATTGGTTCTTCATCAAGTCGATCGCGATACACGGACACAATAACAACCGTGAAAAGATCATCGGAACGGCCCGCGAAATAACGAAGGCAAAAATTGCCGAATTGGCGGCGGTAGAATCCACAAAACGCGATGCCAACACGGGTTTCATTAATAAACATTACGGTTTGGAACAGTTACGGCGTACACAGCCGCCTTACACGATCGCGTTTATCCGCATACGGAACTTTAGCCAAATGGAGTTGACATACGGCCTTATCTTCGGCGGGATATTTATTACCCAATTCGCTCATGTGCTTTCCGGGATTGTTGCCGATAACGGTTTTATCATACGTACGGGCAACGACGAATTTTTGGTTTGCTTTAACCTGCCGCCGGAAGGGGCCCAACGCAGGGTAGGGGAGATATACGAAGCGTTCGACCGCATATATACGGGCGAAGAAAAGGAACATGCCCCCAGGCTGTTCATCACTTTTCCCGGTGAAATCGATAAAATGGAGTTTACCAAAGATGAAACCCCGGTCAGTATCACCCCAAACGATAAAAAAAATATCGCGAACCTTGCGCTGGAATTATACGAGCGGACGCCGCACATCGGGAGTGCCACCGTTATGTTGCTGGGATTGATCGGCCGGTTATTCGGCCTCGACCGCGCGGCTGTATGCGCCTACGACCCAAATTTCGGTACAAGTCAAGTTACGTACGGATGGCATAAGGAAGGAATCGCCGCGTATGACGGCGATATCCGCAAGGTACCGCTTGGGGGGTTCGGTACGTTCACGAGGATGCTGGAGGACGATGTTTGCCTGTACGCTTCGGAAAATACACCCCCGGGGGCGATATCGACGTTGCTTTGCATACCGCCCGGTGAAGCCGTTAGTATATATGCCTTCGCCATCATGGAACAGAAAATTATTACAGGCAGCGTGATTTTAATGTCCGCTGATCACACGAAAACATGGACTGATAATGACAAAACTTTGCTTCACAGCGTTTCGAAGATCATATCTTCCTATATAAATGTGCAAAAATCACGGTCGGCCTCGCGCGCCAAGAGCCGTTTCCTTTCCCGTGTTTCACACGAAATACGTACGCCTATGAACGCCATCCTGGGCATGACACACATCGCCAAGGACGCGGTAACAGCGGACGATTCTGCACGGCTCATCGATTGCCTGAGCAAAATCGACGTGTCGGCAAACTATCTGCTTTCTTTGATTAACGATGTGTTGGAAATTTCACGCATCGAAAGCGGCAAGACCTTATATATAGATAAAAAACCGTTTTCGCTCACGGACTTCATCCATACGGTGGAAGCGGTAATCCGCTTCGGTATTGAAAACAAAGGCATCACATTTGACGTGGTTAAGGACATAAAACACGATCATGTGTCGGGCGATGATTACAGGATTAAACAAGTGGTTATCAACCTGTTGGCCAACGCCGGAAAGTTTACGGAATCGGGCGGGACCGTTACGTTTACGGTAAAAGAAGAGGAAGCGAACCGATACCGTTTTTCGGTAAAGGATACGGGCGTGGGCATTGCCCCCAACAAGCATAAATCTATCTTTAACCCCTTTGAGCAAGCCGATACGCATACCATGGGCGAGCAGCGGGGCACGGGGTTGGGATTGAGCATCAGCCGCAATATTATCTCCGCGATGGACAGTACGATCGAATTGATAAGTGAATTAAACCGCGGTTCGGAGTTCAGTTTTGTCCTTTATTTACCCGCCGCGGAATCAAACGGGAACGCAAATACGGACGTAAAAACCAAGGACGCCAAATTGTTTTCGGGCAGAAGGGTTTTGGCCGTAGACGATGTGGAAATAAACTTGGAAATCGTTTCCTACATGTTGGAATCGGTAGGGATCCGGGTGGAAACCGCTTTAAGCGGACGGGAATCCATCGAGTTGTTCAGCGCGAATCCATTTTATTATTATGACGCGATCCTAATGGATATCCAAATGCCCGGTATGGACGGCATCGCCGCTTCACGCGAGATACGGGGCATGACCGACAGGCCGGACGCGGCAAGCATCCCCATCATTGCCTTAACCGCCAACGCTTTCGACGAGGATTTAAGGAAATCCGTGGCATCGGGGATGAACCATCACATCAGCAAACCTATCAACGGCGAGCAATTGCTGGAGGTATTGGCATCACTTATACGGGAGGATTCAAAATGAAAAGATTTACAGCTTTGATCTCGACGGTTTTAGTAATTGCCGCACTTTTGGCATTACCGTCCGGTTGTTCGCGCGGCAGCGGCCCAAGGCTCGACCCCGCCAACCCCGTCACCATTACGTTGTGGCATTTCTACGCGGGCGCGATACTGACGGCGTTTGACGCGATCGTGCGCGACTTCAACGAAACGGTGGGTATGGAGCGGGGTATCATCGTGGAAACGGTCAGCTTCGGCAACGTAAGCGAACTGGAAGCGGCCGTCATCGCATCCGCGAGAAACGAGGCGGGCAGTATGGACTTGCCTAACGTCTTTGCGGCCTTCCCCGATACGACATATGTATTACAGGAATTAGGATTATTGTCGAACTTGGATAATTACTTCACACCCGAACAGCAGGCCGAATATTACGGGCCGTTCATTGATCGGGGGCGCATGGGTAAGAACGGCGAGTTGCGTATCTTCCCCAGCGCGCAGGCAACCGAAGTATTAATGATCAATGAAACCGACTGGCGTCCCTTCGCCGACAAGCACGGCTTTACCGATGCCGATTTGGCGACCATGGAAGGTATCGCGCATGTGGCGGAGGTGTACTACCATTATACGGGCGGCAAGGCGTTTTTCGGGCGCGACCAATTCGCCAATTTTATGATCATCGGGTCGATGCAATTCGGCACGGAAATATTTGAGGTAAACGACGGCCGCGCAACGATTAACCTAAACCCGACGGTTATGCGCCGTTTTTGGGATTATTATTACACGCCGTTCGTAAGCGGTTACTTTAACGCGCAAGGGCGGTTCCGCAGCGACGAAGTGCGTGTGGGCGAACTGCTCGCGTATGTAGGTTCCAACACGTCCGCGGTATTCTTCCCGCAGGAGGTACGCGAAGACGGCGAAACCCGCCCGATTACGGGGCGAGCCTTGCCTCCCCCCATTTTTGCCGACGGTGACGCAATGCTGATCCAACAGGGAGCGGGTATGGTCGTAACGCTCGACACGCCCGAAAAGCAATACGCAAGCCTGATCTTCTTGCGCTGGTTTACCGAACCGCATAATAACCTGCGCTTTTCCGCACTTACGGCGTACTTACCTGTACGCGTAGCCTCCATGGACGCGGCGTTGGTTCGCGCCGCCGCCGAGGAGGCCGGCATCAACTTTACCCCGATCGCGTACGAAACCCTGCAGATCGCGCTTAATACCGTACGCGAAAGGACGCTGTACGCTACGGAATCCTTTACGGGCGGTTCGGACGCGCGTGCCGTTATCAACGTCCACTTGCGAAACCTAGCGATAGCGGGGCGCGCCGAAGTGCTCGCTTTAATCGAAAGCGGAATACCGCGCGCGGACGCCATCGCGCAATTGACGTCCGATACCCTGTTCCACGCGTGGGTAGCGGATTTGCAAGCGTCATTGGATGCGGTGATACCGAGGTAATCAAACATTTCAACCATTATGTAACTTCGTGTCAATTCGACACGAAGTTATTTTCTTCCAATTAATTTTCTTCCAATTAATTATCGCCTCGCCGCGATTTCCGCGAAGCGGTTATCTACCAACCGTTCGTACGGCGCAAGCTGCGTCAGTTCCCCCGCGGATTCCATCACGCGTTGCAAACGGTCGAACGAATCACGCGTCATGATGGGATTGGCGGAATACGCGTCGATGGCTTTATAACGGGCAATGGCATTTTCCAATATCACCGGGTCGGCATCGGGGAAGAAACCCGCGATCGTACTCGCCACAAGGGACGCGGGATTTTCCGCTACCCACACTTGTGCGCGGGCGATGGCGTTGGTAAAGCCCTGGATCGTTTCGGGATTGTCGGCGATAAAGCTGCCGAGCGCGTAATACGCCGTGTAGGGTATTTCGCCGCTGGCCTCGCCCACGGACGCGACCACAAAGCCGCGCCCCTCCAATTCGACGGTGGAGGCAACGGGTTCGAACGCCGTAACGAAGTCGGCGGTTCCGCTCATAAACGCGCCCACCATCGCGGCGAACTGTATCGACGTGTCAAAATCGACATCCGTACCGGGCATGATCCCATGCTGCCGCACCACGTATTCGAGTGCCATGAAGGGCATCCCGCCGCGCCTGCCGGGCAATACGTGCGCACCGATAATGTCCTTCCACATAAAGTTGGGCATGGGTTCGCGCGCGATCAGGAACGACCCGTCGCGCTTGGTCACTTGCGCGAAAACCACGGCATGATCTGCACGCCCTTCGTTAAAGACGTAAATTGTCGCTTCCGGGCCGGAAAATCCGATATCCGCTGCACCCGTAAGCAAGGCCGTCATGACCCGGTCCGCGCCGTCCGACGTAAACAAATCGATATCGATCCCTTCGTCTTCAAAGAACCCCAGCGCGATCGCCGCGTATTGCGGCGCGTAAAAGACCGACCGCGTAACCTCGCTTACCCTCACCGTCGTAAGGTCCCCGTCATTCCCCCGCCCGCAAGCCGTTAATGCGATAGCAACCACAGCCGCAAACAAGGTTAAAAACAAAACCCTCTTCATTGCAAATCTCCCCTTCATTTTTAAACTCCGCATTATTAACGTTTAATTCACAACGCTCAATTCTTTAATTTAACGTTCAATTCCCCTTAACCGCCCGCATAACCACCCATTCCAAGAACACGACCATGCGGTACAAAAGGGCCGCCACGACCGCGAGGATGATCACGCTTGTCATCACGAGGTCCATTTGGAAAACCTGTCCGCCGTACACGATTAAATACCCCAGACCCGCCCGCGATACGAGGAACTCGCCCGCGATTACACCCACGAGGGTAAGCCCGATGTTTATTTTTAAACAATTGAACAGCGTATGCAGGTTGGACGGGAAGGTGATCTTGATAAACGTTTGCAAGCGGCTCGCGCCGAAGGTCCGCGCCATTTTGATTAATTCCGCGTCGGTATTCCTAAAGCCGTTGAGCATTTCCATGACCGTGACCACCAGCGAAATTGCCAGCGCCATCACGATGACGGCTTGCATCCCAGCGCCTACCCAAATAATGATGATCGGGCCCAGGGCGATCTTGGGCAGCGCGTTAAGCACCACCAAAAACGGCTCGCTGACCTTCGCGAGGAAATTCGAATACCATAATATGAACGCGATCAATATCCCAAGCACCACGCCGATGGCGAAGCCCGCGACGGTTTCGAACAGGGTTACGCCGATATGGTTGAGCAGATTGTTGTTAGCGAAATTGGCGACCGTGCGCCACACGCGCGAAGGCTGACTCATCAGGAAAGCGTCGATCACACCCACGCGGGCGAGCCCTTCCCACAATCCGATAAAGAGGAACAGGATCATAAATTGGCAAAAACGGACCATCCGTGTGCGCCGGCGTCTTTTCTTCAGGTAGGCAAGGCGGTTCGGGCTACACATGGACATCCAACCCCTCCCAAATCATTTTAAAATATTCGCGGAAGGCGGGGTCCTCACGCCGTTTTAACGGGGTCGTGTTCGCCGCTTCGAATTTTAGCGGGATGTTGGTTTGCACTTTGCCCGGGCGTTTCGAAAGCATGATCAATCGGTCGGCCATGCTGATGCCCTCGGCGATGTCATGCGTTACGATGACGGACGTTTTCTTTTCACGCCTCAGGATATTAAAGACGTCATCCGCCACGACCAACCGCGTTTGGTAATCGAGCGCGGAAAAGGCTTCATCCAGGAGGAGAAGTTCCGGCTTAACAGCCAGCGTACGTATCAGCGCGGCACGTTGGCGCATCCCGCCGGAAAGCTGCGAGGGATGGTTGTCGCGGAATTCCCAAAGGCCGTATGTCTTTAGCAGATTTTCCACGTACCTAATGCCTTCGGGGGTCTTTTTGCCGCATATTTCCAAACCCAGCAGGACGTTGCCGCGTATCGTACGCCAATCCAGCAGGTTATCCTTTTGCAACATATAACCCGGCGTACCGCTTATAATGACTTCGCCGTTCGTGGGCGGCTCAAGGCCCGCAATCAAAGAAAGGAGCGTCGTCTTACCGCAGCCCGACGGCCCGATAATGGAAACCAACTCCCCTTCGTACACTTCAAAATTAATGTCCCTAAGTGCATCGACCTCTCCGTTTTCGGCTTGATATGTCAACGAAACGTCGCAAAAGCGCAGAATCTCGCGCATGGCAATCTCCCCCCGTACATCCATATAGTATGGCGGTACGTCCGATTGTGTTATCGCGATTTTCTTGATTCCCGCGCTTGCATTTTATGGCATATAATGTCATACTCTAAAAGTGACGGATTACATATTCATAAGGCTTTGTCACCAAATTTTATATGTGGAGGTATGTATATGTTTTGCAAGAATTGCGGACACAAATACGACGGCCCCGAAGGCGGCTTTTGCACGCAATGCGGTACTAAGATGCCGGTAATCGCCGCGCCGCAACCCGAAGCGATACCACCGCCAGAAACGGTACCACCGCCCGAAACGGTACCGCCGCCCGAACCCATTCCCGTACCCGCACCGCTTCCTGTACCACCCCCCGAACCCGTACCGCAACCCCTTGTCTATGCCGAACCCCCGCCGGTTCCGGCACCCGTACCGGCCCCTGCGCCGGCTCCTGTTTACGCCCCTCCCGTCGCGCCCCCGCCGCCCGCACCCGTTTACGCGGCACCGCCGCCACCCGTTGCGCCTCATCACGCTACGCCGCCCGTCGCGCCGTATCCCGCCGCGCCGCTTACCCCCGCACCGAATAAGAGCAAAAAAAATCTCATTATGATCGGCAGCGCGGTCGCCGCTCTTGTGGTAATCGCCGCCGCGATCTTCCTAATCTTCGGGCGAGCGCATAATCCCCCCTACGAAGTCATCCCCATGGGCAGGCACGACGACATCGCGTATGTCGGCAACGGCATGTTCGCCGTCATGCGCGGCAGCGGACGTAACATACGGTGGGGCGTTGAGGATACGCGCGGCAACGAAATTATCGAATTCGGCCGATACGACGAACCCACCCATGATTTCGTAACCCACGACGGTAATTTTATGGTGCAAAGGGGGCGTAACTTCTATGCGCTGGATTCACGCGGGAGGGAAATCGCGTCCTTTGACCGATTCGACGATGTCCGATACGTGACGAGCAGCCGTTTTATCGCGATAGCGGGTAACCGCTTCAGCGTCATCGACGCGCGCGGCAGTGAAATCATCCCCTCCGGCAGGTATACGCGCATTTCGGCGGTTACGGGCGGGAACTGGTACTTTGTATGGGATGACCACCGCATGGGGTTGATCAACCCGCGCGGCGATGAAATTATCGGCATCGGCAGGTATGACAATATCCATGCCATACCCGGGGATCGGTTTATCGTATCCGAAGGGAGCGGACGCACCAGGCGCGTGGCCGTATTGGACAACCGCGGCAACGAAGTTATCTCCCTGGGCAGATATGATGAAATCTATTCCGCGGGCGACGGCTTCTTTATCGTAAGGGACGACGACCGCTGGGGCGTTTTGAATACGCGCGGCAATGAAGTCATCGCGTTTAGGTACGACGACATAACGTTTACGGGTGACAGCCACTTTATTATCCGTGAAGGTAACCGCGTGGGCGTCTACGATACGCGCGGCAACGAAACGATCGCCTTCGGCAGGTATGACAGCGTAACCTACGCGCAAAACAACCGGTTTATCGTACGTATCGGCGATACGTGGGATGACGATTCGCGCATAGGCGTGATTGACGCGCGCGGTAACGAAGTCATCCGCTTGGGTGCGTATAATTACATCGAAGCCGTACCCGGCGACCGTTTTATCGTGGGGACGGGTGAATTGAACAGATGGGGCGGCTTAAACGACGCGCGCTGGGGCGTTGTGGACGCGCGCGACAATGAGATCATCCCCCTCGGCAGATACGATTCCATTGAGTTTATGTATTGGGGCTCCACGGTTAATACCGCGCCCGACCACGGCTTTATCGTGGAAACGGGCAACCGCATGGGCTTCATGGGTATGAACGGGCAGGAAATCATCCCCATGGGCAGATACGACGATTTTGCGGGCGTGTTCAATCATTTAGCCATCGTGGAACGCGGCGGAAGGGTCGGTGTTATCAACACGAGGCGAATCAATTAAAATAATCCCGAAATTTTTGTAACACAATTGACATAATTGCAACCCTATGATACGATTTGGGAGCGTTCCCGGGAACGCTCCCATTTCTTTTCGGTAAGGAAGTGTATACATATGCCGAAAGACGCGAACATATATGATATAGCCCGCTTCGCCGGTGTCAGCAAAAGCACCGTATCGCGTGTGCTTAACGGACACAAGGGCGTAAGCGGCGAAACACGCGCACGCGTCCGCAAAGCCATCGAAGACTGCACCTACATACCCAATAACAGCGCGCGCAGCCTGTCCAGCATATCCACCAAATCGATTGTCGTGCTTGTGCACGGCATTACCAACCCGTTCTTTTCCCGCATGATTTCCCTCATTTTGGAAAAGTTAAACGGTAAGGGTTTCGACGTGATCCTGCATAGTTGCGAGTTGGATGAGAACACTAGTATGGCGGATACGGCTATCAGCATTTATAAAGAAAAACGCCCGAAGGGTATGATCCTGTTGGGCGGATACTTTGAAGAAAATTACCAATCGTTGCAAATGATCGGCGTCCCCATCGTCATGGCGTCAACCACGGTGCTTAAATCGGATGACCGTACGTGGTTCTCCAGCGTGACGATCGACGACGAAGGCGAAGGCGCGAAAATGGCGGAGTATGTTTGCCTTAACGGCCATCGGGATATCGCGGTGATCGGGCAATACCACCTGCGGGAAAAGGGTATGGCCCGAGTATTTAACGATTACGGCATAACCCCGACGGCGGTCGGTTTGGATTACGACAAGGCATACTTGTTCAAGACGGGCTACAAGGCCGCGCGGAGAATATTAAAGCAAGGGACGCATACCTGCCTGCTGTGCCTTTCGGACGTGCTGGCCATCGGCGCAATAAAGGCCGTACACGATAAAGGCTTGCGTATACCCGAGGATATTTCGGTCGTTGGCTTCGACGGCATCGAAAACGGCGAATACACGAACCCGACGTTGACCACCTTCGTACAACCCTTCGATGAAATGGCCGTGCAGAGCGTTTCCACGCTGCTTGGCTTGATCAACGATAAAGAACCCCACAGACACATCATCCTGCATACCACTCTCGAAAAAGGCGGGAGCTTTGCCCCCGTGAAAGGCTGAACCTATGTCGGATAAAATAAAGACCATCCATATCATTGCGGTAATGCTGTTGACGGTCGCCTTGGGCATCCTCGGGATATTTTTTGTATTACGGGGCAACGCGCCCGCGCCGAAGGATGAATCACCGCAAAACGGGGCGGCGCAGGAAAGCGGCGGCCTGACGCTAACCATAAACGTGTTCGAACGCGCGCCGCGCCATTCCGGCGGGTGGGATTTTTGGGTATGGATACCCGGCGGCGGTTCGGGCGATATCATCGGCGGCGGGGGCGGCCGTTTTTCGTCGCAGGTATCACTCCTCAGCCCGTTTACGGGGGAGCATTACCCATTCCATACGCTGACGCTTAACCTTGAACCGGGGACGGACCGCGTGGGCTTCTTGATGCGCGTACCGCCGTGCCCGACGGGCGGCTGGGACGTATGGGGGCGGCAAACAGGCGATGTGATCGCATATTTGGATACGGACGGGGAGGGCAATCCTGTGAGTACGACCGTTTATCATATACAAGGCACGACGATGGTGATGCCGACATTCCCTTATATGGGTGGTTTGGCGGTGACGGCCATCGCGGATTGGCACAACCATATAAGGGTTACGATGCTGGAACCGGAAGGCGAAGTGGATTTCGCGTCTTTCGTATTGCGCGACGTTACAGGTGTGGATTGGGCGGACGGCACCGATATCCCCATCGAGCGTGTTATCGAAAGCACAAGCCGTATCGCCGGGGGCGCGTCCTTCCCGCTTTTCCACATCCATACCGAAGGAGTAATGGACCCGCAACGGCATTACATGCTGGCGTACGGCGACGGGCAAAAGCAAACCGGCGGCATTAACGTATTAATGCGCGGCATCCTGGATCAATTCCGGTATACGGGTTGGCTGGGGCATCGTTGGTACGCCGACAGGAGCGAATTCAAGTTGTGGGCCCCGACAGCCGTCAACGTGCAAATAGCCTTATACCGTGACTTAAACCAGGTGCCGGGCGGCGGCCATTACGAATCGGAAAGCGGTATGCGCATACTTTCGTCCTTCACGCGGGAGCCGTATCATTTATTCGATATGACGCGCAACGCGCAGGGTGTGTGGAGCGTATCTGTCCCCGGTGATTGGGCGGACGGTAATACGCAATGGTGGTATATGTACCGCGTAACGCATCCGCAGGGAAATATCGTGTTCGCAATCGACCCGTACGCGACGGCGGTTTCCGCCAATGAGGGCTTGGGCGCGGTCATCAATGATACGCAGCGCGGTGAACCCTTACGCGGCGAGGATAATCTGACGTGGCTGCAACGGAGCTACCGATATGTCAACGGTAACCGCGAATACGTGGAGCGAACCGCGCCGCCGCTGCGGGTTAATCCCTTGACGGGACACCCGTACCAGGCAGACCATGTGATTTACGAATTGCATGTACGCGATTTTTCCATCCATCCAAGCTCGGGGAGCAATCCCGCGTACCGCGGTACGTTTATGGCGTTTACCGAGCGGGGGACGACCGCGCGTACGCATCGCGCGAGCGGTTCGTGTAACGCGCAAACGCCGTTCGAAATATCGCTCTGCGCGAATGAGGCTTGTTGGGTTACACCCGTTGACGCGCAAGGGCGTAATATTCACGTCAGCACGGGTTTGGATCACTTGATCGAACTCGGCGTAACCACCGTCCATTTGCTGCCCACTTACGACCAACGCCACGTTAACGAGCTCGAGCCTGACCGTCAAATTTACAACACGCGCCACGCCATGAACTGGGGCTACGACCCGCAGAACTACAACGTACCCGAAGGCGCGTATTCCACCGATCCGACCGTCCCTTACAAACGCATCCAAGAGTTAAAAGCCGCGGTTAACGCCATGCACAACGTCGGCATCCGCGTGGTGATGGACGTGGTATACAACCACACGGCAAGCGTGTACGAGGGGCCGTTCCAGGCGAGCGTGCCGTATTATTTCCACCGGACATGGTGTACGGGGATGATCGCGGGGGGCGGCAGCGGGGTAGGGAACGAACTGGCCGACGAACGCCCGATGGTACGGCAATACATCGTGGACTCTTTGTTGTATTGGCAGCGCGAATTCGGTATCGACGGCTTCCGCTTCGATTTGATGTGGCTCCACGATATCCATACGATGCGCGCCGCCGTGGAGGCGTTACGCGCCGTGGACCCGACGGTAATCATCTACGGCGAGCCGTGGGCGGCAAACCCGAACGGTTCACCGCTCAACTTCCCCGAATTGTTCCGCGACAGCCAAGGCAACCTGCGCGAGGCGTTTATAAATCCGCCGCTGCCGTCTTCGACGAACAACATCACGGGCAACGGCTTCGCCTTCTTTAACGACAACACGCGTAACCTGCTGCGCGGCGGAAACCGCGACGCGAGTTCCGGCTTTATTAACGGTTCCACTTTCGGCGGTATCACGGGTGACGTTTGGCGGAGTATCCGCGCCAATACGCCCAACGTGGGGGCCGCTTCGGAAAGTGTGAATTATATCTCTAAGCATGATGACATGATCCTGTTCGATAATATCGCGTGGTCGCTGGGTGCGGCGCGCGGCGGCATCGATTCGGCGGGGTCTTCCAATTGGTCAACGCCGCAATTTTTCTCGCAATACAATACGCTAAACAACGAAGCCTTCCGCCATGACCCGCACCATATAATCGACCGAAGCGATCCGCTCTCATCCAACGCGGCCCGCGCTATGGTCTTCGGTACGGGGGTAATCATGACTTCGCAAGGCATACCCTTCATCCACGCGGCGGATTCGTTCCTGCGGTCGAAGCGCGGGCATGAAAATACCTTCAACTCCGACGATTTCTTCAACGCCATACGTTGGGACCATAAGGTCGATTTCATCGATGTGCATCATTATTTTATGGGATTGGTCGCGTTGCGTAACGCACGCCCCGCGTTCCGTATGGATAATCGGGCGGACATCAACGATACGTACCATCCGCTGTTCCCCAACCCGCCCGCATCGGTTGCCCCTGCCGGACAGGATATGGTGTTGGCGTACCGCTTGGGCGAACACGCGGGCGGTGATGAATGGCGCAATATATTCGTGGCGTACAACGCTTCAAGCGAGCCGCGCGCGGTCAATTTCCTATGGCACGCGCCCTTGCACGTAGTCGTGGATGACCGAAACGCCGGGGTGGAAGCGTTGTGGGTAATTCCTCCCCGCCAAGCCGTGACCCTGCCGCCGTTTTCCATGCTGGTGGCGTACGATGAGGATTTAAGCAACGAAAAATAAAAAAGAGGAGATGCAAAATGAAAAAAATCAAATTTTTATTGCTTGCGATGGTTTTGGCGGTAACAGCCGTAATCATCTCAACACCGGCACGGGTGGACGCGTCGACCGAGTTGGGTCAAACCCTCGTGTACGTACAGGTACCCGCCGACTGGGAAGCCCCCGCCGTATGGGCATGGGGCAGTGCCTCGGGCGGATTGTGGGACCACATCGGCTGGCCCGGTATACCTATGATGCAAGACCCGGGCAACCCCGGTTGGTATTTCCAATGGATGGCTTCGGACATGACAGGTGGTTTGGTTAACGCCAACGGGGGAAGCATCCAAACCGACGACTTCCCCCTAACGGGCGAAACCCTTTGGGTGACGGTCACCGGCCCGGGTGACGGCTTTACCCACACCACCGTACCGCAAACCACGGGGTGGTACCCCTCGATGACGACCGCAATTTTCGCGCAGGTCCCCGATGGTTGGGACGGCCCCGGCATTTGGGCATGGGGCGGGGATACCGGAAGCTCCCATTTCGACGCTTGGCCGGGCACCGCGTACATGAGGCGCGTACCCAACAACGACGGCTGGTATTTCTTCCATGTACCCGCGGACATGACGGGCGGGCTTATACATGCCAATGACGGAAGTATCCAAACGAGCGACTTCTCCCTTGAAGGGGGCCACGTATGGGTGACTGTCAGCGGTGAGGGCGGCGATTTTGAAGCGACCAATACACAACAAACGACAGGCTGGGTTCCGCAGATGTATTCGATCGTTTACGTACAGGTACCCGACGGGTGGGAATCCCCGGGCATTTGGGCGTGGGGCAGCGTAACGGGCGGGCTTTGGGAAAATTGGCCGGGCGAACCCATGGCGCAAGACCCGAACAACCCCGGTTGGTATTTTCAATATGTACCCACAGATATGACGGGTATGTTGATTAACGGCAGCGATGGTGTACAAACCGATGATTTCGCCTTTGGGGGACATCCCTTGTGGGTGACGGTAACGGGTACGGGCGACAATTTTACCCTATCCGAATTCCAACAAACCGCGGGCGCGTTCCCGCCGTTTGTACCCCGCGCAGCGGCAGCGGCGGAAGAAGGCTCCATCGTGCTGGATGCCGTCGTTATCTACGCGCAAGTACCCGAAAACTGGGAAGAACCCGCCCTGTGGGCATGGGGACCCCGCGGTGACGCGTCCTCCGTCGGTTGGCCCGGCGACGTTATATTTACACCGGACCCGAACAATCCCGGCTGGTACTACACCTTCCTACCCGCCGATAAAACGGGCGCGTTGATTAACGCAAACGAAGGAACGATCCAAACGAGCGATTTCCGCTTCGAAGGCGTACCCGTATGGATAACCGTGCATAACGACGACGGCGACTTCGATGTGACCACAGAACAGCAAACCTCCGGCGCGTTGCAAGCACGCGACCCCTTCGTGTTCGGCGCGGAGCCTGAAGTTGAAATACCCGACGCGGACATTATTACTCTGCGCGCCTTCGTACCCGAGGATTGGGAAAGCCCCAGCGTATGGGCATGGACCGACGGCATCGGTAACGCTTTCCGCGGCGCGTCTTGGCCCGGGCAGGAATTTACCGAAAAAGAAGGCGACTGGTACGTGATGCAAATCCCCGGTTGGATCGAGAATATCATCATCGCGGCCAACGGCGGTTCCGTACAAATGCGGCCCGACCCGGAAGTCGAACCCGGCCGTGACGTTTGGATCATCGTTTCCACGGAATTCGCGTGGGAAGTATTATACGCGTCGGTGGATAATCCCGCCGACAGGGAAGTCGCCGCACCCGAGCGCGCCGGACCCGTAGCCATTACGGCCGACCCGACACCCACGCCCGCGGCTACTCCCGCACCACCCCCCGCCAACGATGACGGCGGCCTTTCAACCACGGTCATTATCATCATCATCGCGGCCGCCGTTATAGCCGTACTGGGCGCCGGCGCGTTCCTTATCATTAAGAAGAAGAAATAAAACGCAGGAGGCAATGATATGAAAAAATTATTCTTCCTTACGGCGTTTGCGGTTATTTTGCTTGCGTTGACCGCTTGCGCCTACGACGGCAGGACGACCCCGCAGGAAGCCGACCTCGGCGAAACGATCCACTTCTACGGCGTGGAAAAGACCACCCAACCCGTAGAGTTGCTCATATGGCTGGACAACGAGGAATGGGCAATGGCGATGATTCGCGCATTCGTCAATAAATATCCCAATGTAACGGTATTGTTTGAGCAGATGGGCAATGTGGAATCCAGGGCGCACATGCAATTGGACGGCCCCTCAGGGCACGGCGCGGATATCTTCGCTTTCCCGCACGATCAGGTGTCGTGGGCGATTTCCGACGGGATGATCGAACCCGTACCCATGGAGTTGCAAGCAAAATGGCAAAGCGAGTTGGTGCCCGCCGCCGTCGAAACCGTCACCCACAACGGGCGTATGCACGCCGTACCCTTCCAAGTGGAGAACCTCGCGCTGTTCTATAACCGTGACTTGTGGGGACCCACGCCGCCGCGTACCTTCGAAGAGATCTTCGAATTCGCAAGGTCGCACAACAACCCGGCTACCAACGATTGGACGATGGTGTGGAACATGGACCCGTACCACGTATTCCCGTGGTTTTCGATCGCGGGGTGGCAGCTTTTCGGGCCTAACATGAACGACTATACGCTGGTCGGCTTCGAATCGCCGGAATTAACCCGCGGTATCGAGACCTTCCTCACCATGAGGGGACTTTTTGACCTACCCATCGAGGACATCAACTTCAATACCGGCGAGGAACGCTTCCGCTTGGGTGAAATCCCCTTGACCATCACCGGCCCGTGGGCAATCAACGACCTGAAGGAGAACGGCGTAAACTTCGGCGTTACGCAAATCCCCACGATCGGCGGCGTACAGCCGATTTCCTTCTCGGGTAACATCAACGCCGGGGTGTCCAGCTTCGCAAGCCCGACAAACCGCGCGTGGGCGTACGCCTTCCTTGATTTTATGGTCAGCGTGGAAGGCGCGGTCATTTTGCACCGGTATATGAACCAAATGACCTCCCGTCTTGACAGGGAGCAAATCCCCGGCTTGCGCGACGACCCCCACCTGCTGGGCTTGGCGGAGCAAACGCCCTTTACCGTACCCATGCCCACCATTTCGCAAATCAACCAGGTATGGGGGCCTTGGGGTGATATCATCAACTTTACCTGGAACAACGAACTAACCGTACAGCAGGCGCAGGAACGCGCCATGGAGTCGTACCGGATGCTCCTTAACATCGCGGGGCATGACAATACGTTTTAACGCTTAAATTTGATACCCTCGCCAACTTGTGCCTAACTAAAGCATAAGTTGGCGGGGATTTTATAGCAAAGCGGGTGCAAACCGAATGGCTATTCTTGCGGCAATCATGTCCGCCGTTATATGGGGCAGCGGACAGTTCCTAAACAAGCAATATATAAAAGGGTTATTCTTCTTTGCGATACAAATGCTGATGGTGGGTATCGAGCTGTATACGGGTTCCCTCGCGCTGATACTGGGGCATGTGCCGCCGCACCCGCGCAACGCGGGGATGTTCATACGGGGGATATGGGGGGTCATCACGCTGGGGGAAATCCCGCGCGAATCCTCCGCCGTGTTGGTCTACGACCATTCCACCATGCTGATGCTTTCGGGTTTGATAGCAATTGCGATATTGCTGGCGTTCGCCGTATTTTGGCAATGGTGCATACGCGACGCGTACAAGACGCGTAAAAAACTGATAAGCGGGGAAAGGGAAACCACCCGCACGTATGTCAAGCGTCTTTTGAACGATTCCTTCGAATACATCGCGATTGCGCCGGGGCTGGCGTTCGTGGTGCTTTTTTCATTTGTTCCGATATTTTTCGCCTTCCTTACGGCGTTTACGAACTATAACAACCAAAACATACCCCCGCGCCATTTGGTGGAGTGGGTGGGCTTTGATACCTTCCGCACCGTCATTACTTCGGAGATATGGGGCAATACGCTCATCGGCGTGGGTCTTTGGACGGTGATATGGGCGTTTGTGTCCACACTCCTCGCCTTCGGCGTCGGGTTTATTCAAGCGGTATTTATCAATTCCAAGCTGGTACGATGGCCCAAGTTGTGGCGGGGCTTGTACATCCTGCCGTGGGCGATCCCGTCGCTGGTGTCGCTTCTGCTGTTCCGCAACTTCTTCGTGACCAACGGCGTTATCAACCAACTGCTGATGGACATGAATATCATATCCTCGCCGATTACCTTCTTCGGGTCGGTGGGATGGTCGCGCGCGGCGTTGTTTATTATCAATACGTGGCTGGGTTTCGCCGGACCGATGGTGTTGATCACCGGCGTAATGACCACACTTAACCCGGAAACCTACGAAGCCGCGTCGATAGACGGCGCGAGCGCTTTCCAGCAATTCAGAAAACTCACCCTGCCTACGATATTCGCCGCTATATCCCCGCTGTTGATCATGGGGATCGCGGGTGCGTTTAATAATTTCGGCATCGTATTCTTCGTGACGGGCGGGGGACCGATGAACGCGCGTTACATGATGGCGGGGCATACCGACTTGCTGATCACTTGGGTATACCGCCTGACCCTCGACCACCGTATGTATAACTTCGCGAGCGTTATGTCCACGTTTATCTTTATCGTCGTCGCATCCGTGTCCGGCTGGAACTTGACGCGCACCCGCGCCTTTAGGGAGGAGTAGGATATGAAGAAAGTAAAAAGATTCTTTCATCCCCGGAGGTTTTTCCCGTGGCTGGGCGTCCATATCAACTTGGTCGTGATGGCGATCATCGTACTGTACCCGGTGCTTTGGCTGGTGGGCGCGGCACTCAGCCCCATACGCGGCACGCCCGGCGCGGTTACGCAGGATACCTTCGGCATTATCCCTATACCCAGGGCTTTTACACTGGACAACTTCACCCGATTATTTACCGATCACAGCTTCGGTACGTGGTACCGCAACTCGCTCATCATCGCGACGATTACCCTCGTGGGTACGATTATCGTGCATACCTTTATGGGTTTCGTATTTGCGCGGTTGCAATTCCGAGGACGTAAAGCGGGTTTGCTTTCGATTATGGTATTGCAAATGTTCCCGTCCTTTTTGGCGATGGTGGCGATTTATTCCATTTTTCTCACTTTCGGTTGGCTGGATAATATTTACGCGCTGGCATTTTTATACATCGGCGGCGGGATACCCGGTACCATGTGGCTGATGCGCGGTTATATGTTGAATATACCCAAGTCGCTGGACGAGGCCGCGTATATGGACGGCGCATCGAAGATGCAGGTATTCACCAAAGTCATCTTCCCGCTTTCCAAGCCGATCATCACGTTCATCGGCTTCGGCGCGTTTATGGGGCCGTGGATGGATTTCATCTTCCCGCGTTTGCTCCTTCGATCCTCCCATAATCATACAATCGCCATCGGTTTGTTTAATATCTCCAACCCCACCGACGGCGCGTATGACATTACGGCCTTTACCGCCGGGGCGTTGATCATCGCCATACCCTTCGGCATCATCTTCTTCGCTTTCCAAAAATACTTTGCGCTGGGGGCCGCCGCCGGGGCTAACAAGGGCGAATAACCCATGTTCGTTTGGGCGGCGATAGCGCGATACGCAAGGCACGCGGGCATGGTTCGCGTGCTTTGCGTGTTTTTTATGGTGCAATGCTTATTAACGATACCCATGAGCATCATACTCCTGCGCGACCCGCCGCACGTTTTTTACCCAAGGATGCACGGCGGGCCGGATTGGGGGGCGTTTAACCGGAGTTGGGTGGAAAGTTTGGATATATTGCCGGATAACAACGGGTTTACGCGGCAAATTCAAATACGGAGACGGTTGTCGGCATCGTGGTGGACGGATGAAGGGGAATTCCGATCCGAAACCACGGTAACGTATACCCCGCTTTCACAAATGAATATCGCGATTTACCCAAACGATATGGATAAATTGCGTGACAATCCCTACCGCGTAATCCTAGCCCCACGTTATGACCAATGGCAAGATGTCATAGAAAGGCGTTCGCTTGTAGGTTTAAGTTATATAGCGGGGGATTATTACCTCGTGATAACGCCCGAATATATTTTTTACCGTGACGAAAATTCATCCCTTTCCGTACCTACGCGGCTGATACCCGCATGGGCGCTGGAGAAAGGGGCTTTTGAAGAAATTTTCGACCACTTGGCGTTGTACAACCGCTATTTTTCAAGCATCGTCGCGCCGACGTTTGTGTTGATTTTCGTCGTGTTTTTGATTATGCAATCCCTTATATTCGTGGCGGCGGTGTGGCTGTTCGGCCATTGGCAAAAATTATCGGGTAACATGACCGTACGCGAACGGTTTGCCGTTTGTACGTTTGCGTCCGTACCCGCGGGCGCGTTGGGTTTGGCGCTGGGGATATTGTTCCCGTTGTTCCATATTTTGCTATTCCAATTTGGGATGATCTATTTTTCCTACAAAGCGATGAAGGAGTATTTAAATGAAAATTCGAAGCTGGTGTTGCAAGTTTTATAGCCAATTATTTTTGGTGATTTTGTTATCCGCGGTCGGGTTTGCTTCGTCTTGCGGGCGGGGTGAACCCGAACGTATCCTCCCGCCGGAGGCGTTGGCGTGGTCAAACCCCTACGGTTTACCCGATACCCCCCACGGCGGTAATATCCTGCACGCGTGGAACATGCGTTTCAACGAAATCACCGAGCATTTACCCCATATCGCCCAAGCGGGGTTTAACGTAATCCAAACCTCACCCATCGGCGCGTCGCTGGTGCGCTTGGAGGGGATGGGCGCGTTCGGGCGGTGGTATGACTTGTACCAGCCCACGCATTTTTCAATCGGTAATTATTTGGGCACAAAAGAGGAATTCGAAGCGTTGACGGCGGCGGCGGCGATGCACGGCATTTTTATTATCGTGGATGCCATCCCCAACCACACCACGGCGTATTGGGATATGATCGACCCGTTCCTGCGTGACCATGAGCCGTCGTTATTCCATTCACGCCGCGGCGACAGGCCCTCGCAAAACCCGTTCATCAGGCCGATGGATTTTAACGACAGGCGCAGCTTCGTACGCAGTAACCTGCTGGGGCTGTGGGATTTTTATACGGGCCTCGAGGAATTCCAAGCGTTGTATATCGAATTCTTGGATGAAATCATCACGGCGGGGGCGAGCGGTTTCCGCTTCGACGCCGCGCACCATATCGAATTGCCCAACGACCCGCCGGATATCGCGAGCGACTTTTGGCCGAACGTTTCCGCTTTTGTGGACACGCGCGTGCGTGAACTGGGACGCGTACCCTTCCAATACGGCGAAACGCTGGGGGAAGGCTACCGCGCCAACCACTACTTGCACGCGCTGTATGAACACGCCGCCTTTATGGTGACGCCGTACGCTTTTTCACGCCATATCCTTAATTCGGTCGTTGGGGGTACGCTGAGCGACGGGCGCAGGGGATGGAACTCGAACACCTTCCATATACAAGGCAACCCGCGCAACCATGGTGAGAGCGCGTTCGGCCAGGCGTTTACCGCGGTGGATTTGGAAGGGCATGTAGGCTTCGCCGAGGGTGTGGTGCCATGGGTGGAATCCCACGACCAATTCGGCAACGACGGCCAATCCCGCCATTTAACCGACGAACAGATCATCGTGGGTTGGGCGTTGATTACCGCGCGCCGGGGGACGTCGCCGTTGTTCTTTGTGCGCCCGGGGGAAGGGTTCGTTAACAGCGGCACGGTGTTTATCCCGCAAGCGGACGGCTCCTTCGCCAACGCGTGGGGTCATCAACTTTTGTACCGCGACCCGCGCGTGGCGGCGATCAATTGGTTCGCAAACGATTTCCGCGCGTATCCCGAACTGACGAGTACCCACCGCAACATCGCAATGATCCAACGCGGGCCGTCGGGCGCGAAAACAGGCGCGGTCTTAGCCAACGCAAACAGGAACCCCGCCGCTGTCGATTTCCCCGTGCAAATGGTAAACGGGACGTATACATGCCGTATTTCCGGCGAGGTGTACAACGTAAACAACGGCCAACTGACGGGACCCGACATCGACGGCAGGAGCGTATTGGTCTTACGTAAATAAATTTATCTACCGAAGGAGACATCTATGTATATCCATCACCGATCGTTATTGCCCTATTGTTATTATGATACCGCCGAAAAGAAAATACGGTTGAAATTAATCACCGACGCAAGCGTTACCGCCGTAAAGGTACTGTACGGCGACCCGTTTATCTATGCGAAAACCGACAAAACCGACGCCTTGGGCAACGATGTGTGGGAGTGGGTAACCAACGAAGCACCCATGCGGCCGCAGTACGCCGATAAAAAGAATATTACGTGGCGTGCCGAAATTACCCCGCCCAAGGCACGCCGCATGAAATATTATTTTTCCGCCGTTGTAAAAAACGGAAAGGAAATCAACTACAGCGAGAACGGGGTAGGGGATAAGGAGGGTTGCTTCTTCTTCCCCTTCGTGCATGAAATCGACGCACCCAAAACCCCCGAATGGGCAAGCGAAACGGTTTGGTACCAAATCTTCCCCGAGCGGTTCCGTAACGGCGACCCCTCCATTTCCCCCGCCGAAACGGAGGATTGGGAAACGGGTTCACCCAAGCCACGCAACTTCTTCGGCGGCGATTTACGCGGGATCATCGATAAATTGCCGTATTTACGGGAACTTGGCGTTACGGGCTTATACCTTACGCCGATTTTCCATTCCCCCTCCAACCACAAGTACGATACACAGGATTACTTCGCCGTGGACCCGCACTTCGGCGATACGCAAACGTTAAAGGAGCTTGTAACGAAAGCCCACGCGTCGGGTATGAAGGTAATGCTGGACGCGGTGTTCAACCACATCGGCCGGTTGCATCCCTTTTGGCAGGACGTGATCAAAAACCAAAAAAAATCAAAATACCGCGACTATTTCCATATCCGATCCTTCCCCGTGAAGGAAAAGTTCGAAAAACCAAGCGACCTTACTTACGATACCTTCGCGTTTGTACCCGGTATGCCCAAGTGGAACACCGAAAACCCCGAAGCGCGGCAATACCTCATCGACGTGGCGTTATATTGGATCAAGGAATGTGGCATTGACGGCTGGCGGCTGGACGTTTCCGACGAGGTTTCGTTTTCTTTTTGGCGCGCGTTGCGTGAAGCGGTGGACGCGGTCAAGCCCGATTTCTATTTGCTGGGCGAAGTGTGGCACGACCCGTCAAAGTGGCTTCATGGGGGATATTTCGACGCGGTGATGAATTACCCGTTGGGTCACCTCATACGCGACTTATTCCTCACGCAAAAGATCAAACCCGACGTTTTCACGCAAAAATTATTTTCCAAGTTGAACAACTTTTCCGACACGCATAACCGTATCCAATATAACCTGATGGATTCGCACGATACCGTGCGCGTATTAACGCAAGCGAACGGTGATAAGCACGCGATGAAGAACGCCTTCACGTTTCTGTTTATGATGAAGGGTGCGCCTTCGGTCTATTACGGCACGGAAGTGGGCATGGAGGGCAACGGCGACCCGGGGTCGCGCGGGCCGATGGTTTGGGACAGCGCAAGGCAGGACAAGGATTTGATGGCGTTCTTTAAAAATATAATCGCCTTACGTAAAAAATATCACGCGTTAATCCAAAACGCCGACATTATTTATACGCGCCAAAAAAATATTTGCCGCTGGAAACTATCCGATGGTTCTGATATGCTGGATATCATATATGATACGAAAAAAAAGGAGGTTTCCGTATGCGCAAAGCGCTGATCTTCCAAGGCGGATGGGACGGGCACGAACCCGTGCAGGTTTCGAAGCGTTTCGCCGCGATGTTGGAAGGGGAGGGGTTTGATGTCACCTTATCCGACACGCTGGATTGTTTGGCGAACGCCGATGACCTGATGGAGCTCGACCTGTTGGTGTCGTGCTGGACGATGGGGCAAATTAACCACGAGTACACGAAGAACGTTTCGAAAGCCGTAGGCGCGGGCGTAGGCTTGGCGGGCTGTCACGGCGGCATGTGTGACTCCTTCCGCAATGATGTGGAGTGGCAGTTCATTACCGGGGCCAATTGGGTATCGCACCCCGGCAGCGACGGCGTGGATTATACGGTAAACATTACGGCTCATTCGAACCCCATCGTGGCGGGACTTTCGGACTTTCCCGTGTGCAGCGAACATTATTACCTGCATGTGGACCCCGCCATTGAGGTATTGGCCACCACGCGGTTCCCCGTTGTACCTTATTACCACATCGCAAACAAACCCGTGGATATGCCCGTGGTGTGGACGAAGCATTGGGGGCTGGGGCGTGTATTTTATAACTCATTGGGCCATCACGACGACGTGTTCGACAAATCACCCAACGCGGCTATTATCATGAAGCGCGGTATGCTGTGGGCGGCGGAAGGCAAGGCGTACGCGAAAGCGAACGGCTTAACAACCGACCGCTTCCTGGCAAGCGACGCGAAAATGTTTTAACTTGTCCCCTACTAGGGTACAAGTTACCACGGGAGGAAATATATGAAGAAAACAAGAATCGGCATCGTCGGATGCGGCGATATCAGCGGGATTTATCTGACCAACATAGCGGGTATGTTCGTGGCGAACCTGGAACTCGCGGGCGTGTGCGACCTAATCGACGCGCGCGCAACCAAAGCGTCCGAACAATATAACGTGCGCAAATACGCCGACATGCACGAACTTTTCGCCGACGACTCTATCGAAATCGTGTTGAACCTTACCCGCCCGTATGAACACTACGGCGTGACGATGGCGGCGATTAACGCGGGTAAGCACGTTTATTCCGAAAAACCCCTTGGCGCGACATTGGAGGAAGGCAAGCTGCTCCGCGCCGTCGCAACCAAAAAAGGCGTACAACTCGGCGGCGCGCCCGACACCTTCCTGGGCGCGGGGATACAAACCTGCCGTAAGATTATTGACGACGGTTTGATCGGGCGGCCCGTAGCGGCTACGGCTTTGTGGGCGAGCCCGGGGCACGAATCATGGCACCACGATCCGGCTTTCTACTACCAATTCGGCGGCGGTCCGATGCTGGACATGGGGCCTTACTACGTAACCGCTTTGGTAAGTCTGCTGGGCGCGGTGCAATCCGTGTGCGGCATGGCGCATACGCCGCACGCCACGCGTTTGATCACGAGCCAGCCCCACAACGGCACAATCATCAACGTGGAGACGCCGACGCACATCACGGGGCAATTGGCCTTTGCGAACGGCACGGTCGCCACGCTGATGACGTCTTACGACGTGCAGGCGCATAACCTGCCTATGATCGAAATCCACGGAACGTTGGGCACACTCAGCGTACCCGATCCCAATTACTTCGGCGGACCCGTTAAGCTGTACCGCAAGGAAACGAAAGCGTTTGAGGAAATACCCCTGGCTTTCGGCTACCCGCAAAACAGCCGCGGCCTTGGTCTGTCCGACATGGCGGCCGCACTCGCGGAAAATCGCGCCCCCCGCGCGGGCATCGACTTAATCTTCCACGTATTGGAGATTATGACGGGTTTCCTGCGTTCCGCCGAAACAAAAGCGTACGTTGATATGAAGACGACACCCGAACGTCCCGCGGCAATGTAGGAGAAATCTTTGCCATTCCCTTTAAAATCCTGTACAATAAGACCCGTGCAATTTTAACTTTCATGCACGGGTCTTTTTTTATCAAATCATAAATTCTCCCAAGAAAGGAAGGGATCCTGTTCATGGAAAAAAATGAAAAGGCCTTGTTTGCCGAATTGGACGCGCACATCGACGCATTACCGTCGAAGCAGGGCGCGTTGATTTCGGTGCTGCACAAGGCGCAGGACATCTTCGGCTATCTGCCCCGTGAGGTACAAACCCATGTGGCGCAAAAGCTGGACATCCCGGCAAGCAAGGTGTATGGGGTACTTACGTTCTATTCTTTCTTCACCATGACGCAAAAAGGCAAGAACCGCGTCAACGTGTGCATGGGCACGGCGTGTTTCGTGCGCGGCGCGGACAAAATCCTGCATAAGTTCGAACGCGACCTTAACATGAAGGCCAATACCACGTCGGAGGACGGCCTGTGGTCGCTGGACGCTTTACGCTGCATCGGCGCGTGCGGGCTGGCCCCGATCATCACCGTCAACGGCAAGTCCCACGGGCGGCTGGTGGAGGACGACGTAACCGGCATCATCGAGGCATGTCTCGCGGAAGAGGGGGGTAAATAATGGCCAAGGTAAATTCGCGGGAAGAATTAAAGGCCCTGCGTGAAAAATATAGGGACAACGTGGTCATGCGTTTGGTTTCCGACGACCAAAAGACCCGTACGGAAATCTACGTAGCCATCGGCAACTGCGGGATGGAATCGGGTGCCAGGGATACGTTGAAAGCGATTTTCGATGAAGTCAACGCCGCGCGGCTGGAAAAGGTATCCGTCATCGTGTCGGATTGCTCAAAGGGCTGCGACGATGCCGACGCGCCGAAGGTCGACGGCTTATTCCTGTGCGGCCACGACCGCATGGTGGACGTGTATTTCCCCGGGGAGGAACAACCCCTGCGTTACAAGGACGTGGACGCCGCAAAGGCGAAGGAAATCGTAAGCGGCATCGCCGTTAGATTGGAGGCCGCTCATGCATAAAACGAGATTGCAAATATTGATCTGCGGCGGTACGGGCTGTATATCGTCCGGTTGTTTGGACGTGGAAGAACAACTCATCGCAAGCCTTGAAAAACACGGCATCCGCGACGAGGTAACGATCATCAAAGCGGGTTGCTTCGGCTTCTGCGAGCAAGGCCCGATCGTAAAGGTCTACCCCGACAACACCTTCTACGTAAAGGTACACGGCGATGACTGCGATGAGCTTGTGTCCGAGCATCTCCTTAAGGGCAAGCATGTGGACAGACTCCTTTTCAAGAGCCCCATCACGGGGGAATCCTGCCACCACCATATGGACATGGCGTTCTATAAGACGCAATTACGCATCGCGCTCATGCATTGCGGCATGGTGGACCCCGAAAATATCGAGGACTACATCGGCGTAGGCGGTTACGAAGCATTGGCCAAGTGCCTAACCGAATATACGCAACAGGAAATTATCGACGTCGTCAAAGCCTCCGGTTTGCGCGGGCGCGGCGGCGCGGGCTTCCCCACGGGTAACAAATGGCAGTTCGGCCTCAACAACCAAAACGATAAGAAATATATCATTTGCAACGCCGACGAGGGCGACCCCGGCGCGTTTATGGACCGCAGTATCATGGAAGGTGATCCCCACGCGGTAATTGAAGCGATGGCCATCGCGGGCCGTGCCATCGGCGCGGACGAAGGCGTTGTGTACATCCGCGCGGAATATCCGCTGGCGGTCAACCGCTTGCGCATCGCCATCGCCCAGGCCGAAAAGTACGGCATGTTGGGCGACAATATCATGAACAGCGGCTTCAATTTCCGCGTGCGCGTCAACCTCGGCGCGGGCGCGTTCGTATGCGGCGAGGAAACGGCGTTGATCAACTCCCTGGAGGGGAAACGCGGCGAACCCCGTTTGCGTCCGCCGTTCCCCGCGCAAAAGGGCCTTTGGAACCAACCGACCGTCAATTGCAACGTGGAAACCTACGCCTGCATACCCCTGATCATCAACCGCGGGCCCGAATGGTTTAAGCAATACGGTACGGAAAAGAGCCCCGGCACGAAGGTGTTCGCGCTGGCGGGTAAGATTAATAACGTCGGCTTGATCGAAGTGCCGATGGGTACGACCCTGCGCGAAGTCATCTTCGAAATCGGCGGCGGCATCCCCAAGGGTAAGAAGTTTAAGGCTATCCAAACGGGCGGCCCCTCGGGCGGATGTATCTGCGAAAAACACCTCGACGTAGGCGTTGACTTCGATACGCTGACTTCCATCGGCTCGATGATGGGCTCGGGCGGGATGATCGTCATGGACGAAGACGACTGCATGGTCAACATCGCCAAATTCTACCTCGAATTTACCGTGGAGGAATCCTGCGGCAAGTGTACGCCGTGCCGTATCGGCAATACCCGTATGTACGAAATCCTCGACCGCATCACCAAGGGGAAGGGCAAACCCGAAGACCTTGTGGAGCTGCGTGAACTGGGGCAAACGATCAAGGACGCGTCCCTTTGCGGCCTCGGCAACACCGCGCCCAACCCCGTACTCTCCACGTTAAATTACTTCATGGACGAATACGAAGCGCACGTACTGCACGGTAAATGCCCCGCGGGCGCGTGTAAGGATTTGGTCAATTTCGTGATTACGGACAAGTGCATCGCTTGCAGCCTTTGCGCCAAGGTATGCCCCGTCAATTGCATCCACCCAACGGGTTCGGAAACGCCCAACGGTAAGAAGCGGTTCGTCATCGACCATGAAGCGTGCATCAAGTGCGGTGCGTGCCTGCCCAAATGCCCGCCGAAAATCGGCGCGATAATCAAGGAATAAGGAGGCTTAACTTATGGTTAATATTAAAATCAATAACTTAGCCGTGCAGGTTGAGCCCGGCACAACGATACTCGAAGCAGCCCGCACATTAGGCATCAATATCCCCACGCTTTGCTACATGAACATGGAAGGCGCGGGTTGCAAGAACGCCCCCGGTTCCTGCCGCGTATGTATGGTCGAACTCGAAGGCCGCGCCAATTTGGTACCCGCGTGCGTCACCGAGGTATGGGAAGGTATGGCAGTCCGTACCAACACCCCCCGCGCCATCAAAACCCGCCGCACCGTAGTGGAGCTGTTCCTGTCCAACCACCCCAAGGATTGCTTGGTGTGCGAGCGCAACCGTCATTGCGAATTGCAAACCCTCGCCGCCGAATTGAATATCCGCGAAAACAAATACGACGGCAAAATGGCCAGGCACGAAAAGGACACATCAAGCATGTCGTTGATCCGCGATCCGGAAAAATGCATCCTTTGCCGCCGTTGTGAAACCATGTGCAACGAGGTACAAACCGTAGGCGTGTACTCCGCCGTCAACCGTTCGCTGGAGACGACCGTTTCCACGGCTTTCAACGCCCCCGTGACCGAAACGACCTGCACCTTCTGCGGGCAATGCGTTTCCGTATGCCCCACAGGTGCGCTGACGCAAACCAACCATACAAGCGAGGTATGGACGGCCATCGCCGATCCGGAGAAGTTCGTAGTCGTGCAAGCCGCGCCCGCCATCCGCGTAGCGCTGGGTGAAATGTTCGGTATGGCCGTAGGTGCGCGCGTGACCGGAAAGATGGTCTCCGGATTGCGCCGCCTGGGCTTCGATAAGGTATACGACACCAACTTCGCCGCCGACCTTACCGTAATGGAGGAAGCGAACGAGCTCCTCGACCGTATCAAAAACGGCGGGAGGCTCCCGATACTTACCAGTTGCTGTCCGGCATGGGTGAAGTTTATCGAGCACCAGTTCCCCGAACTGTTGGACGTGCCCTCCACATGCAAATCCCCGCACGAAATGTTCGGCGCGATCGCCAAGACCTACCTCGCCGAAAAACTCGGCGTTGACCCCGCGAAGATGGTCGTCGTTTCCATCATGCCTTGCTTAGCCAAGAAATACGAATCCGCCCGCGAGGAAATGGGAAGGAATGTGGACTTCGTACTCACCACGCGCGAGCTGGCCGCCATGCTCCGCGAAGCGGGCATCAACTTCCACGCCTTACCCGACGAGGACTTTGATAACATTATGGGCGAATCCACGGGCGCGGGTACGATCTTCGGCACGACGGGCGGCGTCATTGAAGCCACCGTACGTACGGCGGTACACGCGCTGACGGGCCAAAACCCCGCTGACGCGGCATTTACCCAATTGCGCGGCACGGACGGCATCCGCGAAGCGACCGTTAAAGCCGGCGACACCGAACTCAAAATCGGCATCGCAAACGGGCTGGGCAACGCGCGTAAGCTGCTGGAAGCCGTGCGAGACGGCAAATCCCAATACCACGCCATCGAAATCATGGCCTGCCCCGGTGGTTGTGTAGCGGGCGGCGGACAGCCGTACCACGGCAACAACCAGTCGATCATTAAAGAACGCGCCGCGTCGCTGTACGTCATTGACGGGGAAAAGCCCCTGCGCTGCGCCCACGACAACGCGGAGATAAAAGCCCTCTACGCCGAGTTCCTAGAGAAACCCGGCAGCCATAAGGCGCATGACCTGTTGCATACGGCGTATGTAAAGCGGGAGAAAGTATAACCCGGTAATAAAATTCGATACAAATAAAAAGCCGCGGTACCCGTTTTGGGGCCGCGGCTTTTACCATACGGGATAAAAAATGCACCCCTCGCTGATGGATGGCAAGGGGTGCGTTTGCCGTTACGTGGTTTTGTTACGTGGCTACATTACATAGTTTGTTACGGAATCCTAAGTGTTTGCCCTACGTAAATCCTGTGCGGGCTGGTTAGGATGCTACGGTTGGCGTCGTAGATGCGGGTCCACAATTGCGCGTCGCCGTAGATGCGTTGCGCGATTCTCGAAAGGGTGTCACCGTCTTGTACTACGTATACCCTGCCGGCTGTTGTGGGTCTGCCTCCGCCGGGTTGGCCCGCCTGTACCCACCACTCGGGGGCATCGTATACGCAATTGGGGCCGCATACGGTACATTCGGCAAGGAGGAGGTAAGCGCGCATGTAGTTAAATTCTTCCCAGCCGTTGTTGTAATAAGCGGTGTTGATCCATCCCATTTCCGTTGTTTGGGCAAAAGTGGGGAAATGGACGGTAGCCGCATGAGAAGTGCCGTCCGTCATGGGCATGGTCACAAGATCCCACACGAGGGCACCGAAGGGGCCGATGTCGGGATCCCAAAGCACGCCTACGGGGGGATTGTATTCCGGCAGCCATGCACCGCCGCCGTCATTCATAATGTGAACCTGTGTGGTATGGTTGCCGCTCGGACCGCCGGGGCGTCCCGCGACTTCCATTACTAACCCGACAATCCTGTTGTAAATATGAACAGGGAAGCTGTGACCGACCAGGCCGCTGACCGGACATTCGTTACCGTCGGTCAACCAAGCACGCTGACGGTGCGATGCGTCCCCGCCGATCCTGGTAAAAGCCGGAGGCAAGGGCCAAGTGTTGGGTGCGATGGTCCTTACAGGTGCGGCCATATTTCCGGTGCGCTCTAAAATAAGGATATCCACATCCGGGCCGGGGTTGTAATTGTTGCCGGGGGTTTCGGCGTTCGCTGTCGCGCCGATGCCGTCATTGATAAAGAACAATTCAATGATGACGTTACCGGCGGGCAGGTAGAATTCCTCTGTGCCGCGGATAAGCAACGCATCGTCCCATCCTCCGGCGGGTAGGGGATTGTTTGCTGGAATGATAAATTGCGTAAGGACGTTTAATTGCATGTCCCTGATCACGACGATTTGCTCATTGGCGGTGGGGTTGGCCGCGCCCAACGTGGCACGGTAGGCACCTGCTTGGGCTACGTTCAACTCGTAGCGTATCCATTCACCGATGCGGGTTTGCGTGATATGCACCGGATTAACGCCGCGCCCACCCGGGAGGTTAGCCGGAGCGAACAGGACCTCGGTGCGTTGGGCAAGGGTTCCGCCGTCGGTATAAGGTGAATTGTGGGAGTAGGTGCCTTTGGTAAAGTGGGCGAAGAAATGTTGCTTTCCGCCCAACGCGGCACCCAGGTTCGGTTCGACATACCACGGTTCATCCTCCAGCATCCAATCCACAAGACCGATCGTATATGGCCCTGAAGCGGGGATGTCATGGACAAAGACCCACGGGCACGGTACGTCGCTCACCAAGGAAAGGAAGCGGGTGTAAGCGGCCCTAAGGGTGGCCAGCGCGGCGTTGATGTCCGCTTGTACCGAAAGCCTAAGGTCGTAAACGATAAAGGCTTCGTCCCAAACGGCTTGCAATACGGCTATTGAGCCGATGGGGTACTGGCCTTCCCATTGGCCTTCGGAAGCCGTCGCGAGTACGTTGGCGACTTCATTTACCAATGCGCCCAGCGCGCCTTTGTCGGTGCCGGGGTTAAGCGCGTAGTACGCGTCGTACAGCGCAACGTACGCGGTATGGGGGTTGGTTGCGGTCTTCGCGCTTGCGATCGCCGCTTGGAACACCGCCCATGACGCGTCCGTAATGCCGTTTTTCACTACTTCTTCCATATCTTTGATAATAGATTCCAAATCCGCTTGCGTGGCTTGCTTGCGGATGGTGATGCCGTCGTGCAGCCTTTCGGTGGTACCGTCGATTACGAAGGATTCGATCCGAAGGGTGCCGCCGTCGATGGTCATGACGGAATATTGTGTCAGCGGGTCATGCGCCGCGGGGTCGGAGTAGGCGACCCAAGGCTGCCAGGGTACGTGTGAGGTGTACTTGGGAACGTCCGCCGCCGCGCCAAACGTCATGTATACGATACCCGTGGGCGATACGAAGATGCCCGCGGGGGTATTGAAAATATCGCTTTCGTTAACGTCAAGTACGGTGGGCATTTGATAGCGTTGGATTTCGTTCCCTTGCATGAAGTGTGAACGCGTATGCGTGTGGTCGTGCCCGTTGAGGACGACGTCAATGTTATATTCGTCCAGGAAGGGGCTCCATGTCGCGCGCCTTGCGGCCATACCCATGGAGTGGCCCGTGCCGTTGCCGAAAATATCGTGGTGGAACGTTACGATACGCCATACGGCATTGGGATGGGATGCGATCGCCCTGTCCATGGTTACCCTGTGTACATCCAAATCATTTATATTGGAGTTTAAGGAAATAAACAGCGCGTTGCCGTAGCTGAAATACCAGTTGCCGCCGCCCCGCAGGAAGTCGTTGGTGTGTGAGGGGTTGCCGCCCAGCCAATCATGGTTGGGCCAGTTGTAAACCGTAGAGAACACCGAGAAGCCGGGTTCGAGGTGTGCTCCGGTCCTTTGGCTTTGCGTGTCGTGGTTGCCGACGGTAGCCATGACGGGCAAACTCCTAAGCTGTACGGGATCCAAATAATTGATAATCGCGTACGGGTCGTTGGCCCCGCCGCCCGTTTGGTCGCCTGCGCTGATCATAAAGCTGGCACCACCCGCGGCGTTCGTCCTGGCGACGGCCCTTTGCACCGTATCGCGCCAATTAGCCAATAAACGGTCGGGGGTGGGGTTTAATTGCGGGTCGCCTACCATAATAACCCTAAACGCATCGGACGGGTCATACGTCTTAAACGTATAAATCGGGCTCCAATTAGCCGCTGTGCCGTCACCTACGCGGTAAGCGTATTCGGTGCCGGGTACAAGTCCGGTCACCATTACCTTATTCACGTCGTATTGGTATCCGGCTAAGTCTGACGTCGGGTGCAAGGGCACCGGCCTGCCGCCGGGGATTCGCCTTGCGGTTTCGGGCATACCGCCCGCCGCTTCGCTTGCGGGCGCGATTTCCAATACGGATGCGCTCGCTTCGCCCTTGGGTGTCCACCATGTGAAGCCCATCGCCGTTTCATTCGCGCCGGGGTTGAGGGAAATGTTTGTGTTAAAGAAAATTTCTTCCAAAACGCTTAAGCGTATGTTGGAGATAATCTCAAACTCGAAGGCGAGGTCAACGCCGTTTACGCCGTTGCGCCTTGTGCCGCCCCGGTTGCCGTTAAGCATATTGAAATTGTCGTTGTCGTCCATCGCGCCCGTCGCGGGTTTAGCGAGGCCAAACATGATATAGATTTCGCTCGCGAGTTCTCCGGTGGCTTCATTGTAAATAATCCCTTGCGGAAGGGTGAGGCTGACGCTCGTCGCCCCCGCCGCAGCACCGCTTCCGAAGGTATCCGAAACGACTACCTTCTCGGCAAGGATATTATCCGTGGTGGTGATGGTAAAATCGCTTACCGCTGCCGCGCTGCCGGATAAATCCGTCCAAGCGAGGACACGCCTGCCGGAGTTGTGCGGCACACGTAAATTCACTTCTATTACCGCGCCGCGCGTGGGGATGTCGTTCGCGTCGAATCCCAGGTTGGATAACCTTAATACGTTACCGACACCGGTGCCTTCGTTGGGCGTGCCGATAAACTCGATGTTCGCGCTTTGCGGGTACGTGTACCATTCCCGTACGGTCAAGTCGCAAATGCATACGCCGCCGGGGTTGACTTCATAGATGGCGATGTTCGAATAATGCACGACCGAGCCCGACTCCTGCCCGGCGGTAATGGCGATGGCTACGCGCCCGTGGCCTGTGTCGCCGTAACCCGCCGCGGCCTCTGCGTCATACATGAACACATGCTCGAAGCGTGTTCCGGCAACGGGTTTGAGCGTACCCGCGGGTACAACGTTGGTGTTGCCGTATTGGGTGATACCCACCGTCGTCGAGGGGCCCGACCTGTGCGCATTTTCCGCGTTGAAGGTGAGCCTGTAGGAGCGTCCGTCCACCGGATCGAATCCGGCTTGTTCGGAGTTGTTCCCACTCGTACCCTTTACGACGATGCTCAGCCGCTCGCTGCCGCCGCCGGACTGGTGGCGCAGTACACCGCCGTCAAGCACTTGCAAGCCCGCGGGGGGTGTGCGGGAGCTGCTTAGGATAAAACCGAGGGTTTCGCCCGCGGCGCTCGTTACGTAGTTGCGGCCGCTGGGTGCGGCTTCCGCGCCTACGAGGTTAGGGGCCCATACGCGCGTACCTACATGCACGGGGCAGGGGCCGACGCAAATACATTCCGCATCCGTTACTTCAATAATATTAAAGTTGCTGAAATGTACGACCGTACCCGTACCGCCGTCCACGATGATGCCGATGGCGACAAGCCCGTGGCCTGTATCACCTTCCGTTGCCAGTTCGGCGTTATGTGTAAACTGGTAACTGAAAAATGTACCCATGACCGGACTTACATTGGCTACAGCCGTTTCGCCGTTAAGGCGGAAGCCGATCGTCGTAGCGGGGCCTGTCCTGTTTTCGTTTTCCGCGTTGAAGGTTAAACGGTATATCCTGCCGTCTACCGGCGCAAAGCCGGCCTGTTCGGAACCGTTGGAACTTGTCCCTTTGATGGCGATATTAAGCCTTTCGCCGAGGCCTCCGGTTTCGTGCCGAAGCACGCCGCCGTCAAGCACTTGCAAGCCCGCGGGGGGTGTCCTTGAACTGCTAAGGAACAATCCCACCGTTTCGCCGTCTGTATTGGTTACGTAATTACGCCCGCTTGGCGTGGCTTCCGCTCCAACCAAATTGGGTGCCCATACGGGGGTATGGACGGGACAGCTACTCCCCCCCCCCCCCCCCCCCCCCTGTTTCCCCCTTCCTCCCACCCCGCGGGGGGGGGCACAAGACAAAAGGGG
>Ga0131853_10000586_pt1 | contig 66033 bp, 34 predicted proteins | sample TergutLab28metaG_FD_92764 | JGI IMG/M metagenome (GOLD analysis project Ga0131853, IMG submission 92764) | Labiotermes labralis P1 segment gut microbial communities from Petit-Saut dam, French Guiana - Lab288 P1 (version 2) (version 2) | ecosystem: Host-associated > Arthropoda: Insects >... | reverse complement strand
TCCTTAGGGCTCCAAGCATTTTACATGGCGCTTCCAACTCCCGTGCAAGCAACTAAACGTCACGCAGGCACGATTAACACTGCATTCCACTCTCAAGGTCATCAACGCTCTCGCGTGACACATTAGCTGTGCAGGTTTCAGTATTTGGAACCGCAAGAAGCCCCACTTTTCTCTGTCCATTATCTCCGTAACCGTTCAACTTTGGATATAGATGTTTTGGGTTATATCGGTATACTTTAACATAAGGAACACTCTCCCGAAGTCTGACACATTCCTCCTGGGACACCCTGTATATATAATGTCGCACCGCTCCCGATTTGTCTAAACATGTTTAACTCACAGTATCATTTTGTAGCAACGGTAATTCCGATACAATCTCTACGCAGTCAGATATGTGAATATATAGGTGTATATATACACACACACACATATTCTTCAAAATGTAGATAAGCTATTCGGGCCAAAGACATACAATATCGGACCACAGTGAATGAGGCGTGCCAAGGAAATCCTTCCGCGTGCCGTAGGTTTGCCAGCCCTGCCCTAGAGGGAATCTAACCACGATTATTCCAAGTTTCAATCCATACCCAAGTCACTGCCGTGACTGCTAATTGCAACTACGACACGTTTATTAAACTGGACAAAATATTGACGGGGATCAGACACGTTGGTGCATGACGAGGGCGAGTCAGTAATTATCTGCTATGAATATTTAATATTTGTTAGAAGTGTAGAGATCGTAAAGTACAGTACATCGTATTTCAACGTAGTCCCCCTTTCTTTTGATGCACTTGGTCCCTCGTCATCCAGTCTTCTCCACCCCCTCAGAATAAAACTTTTGAGCTGTGGGACAAGCCACGCATTAGCCTTTTCCTGCAGTTGCTAGTTCGGTTCCATCCTCATGCTTAACGCTTGTGTGACCATTTTTGAACCTCTCAATCTAATCGAAGGCACCATGCTGCGACACAACACTGCGTCAACATAGTCCTATGCATTGCAGCAACTGTTACACCGTCACTCCATACAAAACGGACCACTGTTCTCTGCTCTTGTTTGGTACGATTGGATAGTGGGGCTTCCCTGTTGACGGCGCGAAACTCATAACAGGAAAACACTGTGAAGGTCAAACCTACGCCACAGTGTTACGATGGAGACACGTGTACTGCGTCTTACCCAACCAGCAGTGTAGCAAACCGCAAAAATATACGTACGTTGTGGATAATTACTGACTCGCCTTCGTACATAAGCTAGTTAGTTTTGAACAGAGGCATCACGATGTGCTTGTAACGTAATATGATATTAAATAGTGTGCGTCAGCACAAATATTTTATTACACAAGGTAATTACATAGACTACATGTTTCGACTATTGATAAGTCATCTTCAGGCCTATTTTGTCAACTGAGTCACAAGATGCTATGCACACACTGGGATCCCATCGTGGGATACATAACATTGGATCACTTGTGATCCAATTTTATGTACCCCCCTGATGTAAACACAATTTGCACGTCACACCATTGAAACAAATGATTTATTTTATGTATTTCCATGAATGTAAACACGATGGGATCCCAGTGTGTGCATAGCATCTTGTGACTCACTTGACAAAATAGGCCTGAAGATGATTGATCAATAGTCGAAACATGTAGCCTATGTAATTACCTTGTGTAATAAAGTAGTTGTTCTGACATACATTATTTAATATTATATAAGCTAGTGACGTCATTCGGAAACAAATTCTTCGGAATATAAATCCGTACAGTACGACTTACAACTCCATACCTCTAGTTAGACGGTGTTCTCTAAACTTCGCCCTTCTCTTTGCAAAAGTGTTTTCTCTTCGACGCATCTCTCAGTAGCTACCCAGTCCACTTCACGATCCGGATGTTAGTTCAGCTTGTCCTCGCCTTCATTCTTTACAGCCGATCTCTAGCGTGCTGTTGTTTTCATAACCATTAGCAAGACTGATGGCTAGTCGTTTGCTCAATCGGGATAAAGCTTGAGGTCCCAGAGATGGCGGGGCTGGTGTTATTAAAGTGTTAATTGGATTATTCGTAACGCAAGGATGCAGGTAATATAGGGTGATCGAAAATGATGGAACTAGATTCGAGACTTATAACATTTATGAGAAAAAGGTATAGAGATGGGATTAGCTCTAATGTGTTCATCAACTCGTATAGTTTTAATAAATACGCACGCGCACACCTCTTTTGCGCACACTACATGCGCATTCTCGACACGTGAGCAAGTATGCTGCTTCATTTGGTGGGCCGAAAGCAAAGCCACTCTTAACACTGCAGCACAATTCCACAGATCTTTCTGTCGGCAAAGCGATCCGACGCTGTTTTAACCAGTATTAAGGTAGACGGGGCGTGGGAGAGTGCAAATTACCTGGACGACCGCGAACGTCAAAATGTGACAATGAACACATAAGACTGTCGTGTCAGCGCAGTCCACAGATATCTCTTGCTCGTCAGAAATTGCAGCCGGTTGTGCCTAACACAACGTTCCAAAATGTCTTGCACAAGAGGTTAACGTGGCACCTGTACAGAATTAAAATTTTGCGTGAAGTCAAAAATACAAATTTTTTAAACAAGAGTTCAGTTTACGGATTTGATGCCGAGTGTGGTTTATGAGGATGGCAGATGTTTGTACTCAGATGAGACAAACATCCATATTAATGGTCACATGAAGACACAACACTGCTGCGTTTAGAGAGAGGAGTAGTCACATGAAATACGAGCATTTGAGCATTTGTGAGACTCCGCGAATGATAATGCATGGTGTTACATAATGCGTGATCATGTTGTGGGGTCTATTTTCTGCTGTAAATACTATCACGGTAAACATTTACCTGGATATGTTACCATTTTTGTCTTTCCACGCTAATCTATTTATGCCATTGACCAAGAGGAACACGGTGAGAATTTGTTTCAACACGACGACATTCCAGCCAACTTCAACCATGAGCTCCGAAATACCTGGAACGTCAAATCTCCTAATCGTTGGACTGGAAGCGGCGAACCAACTCCGAGGCCCTCACGAAGTCCAGACTTCTTAACAATGTTTTTTTTCTGTGCAGATATGTACAAAAGTACATTTTACTCACAGAAAATCCGTATTTACGTCTTATGCTAGAGGATTGGCCCACTTTTAGTGGCAGTTGTTCTGGAAATACTTCAACGATCATGGCAGGAACCTAAGTACCTTGCACATGTTTGCAAAGGTAAAGTGATCCCGTTTAAAGGCCCGGTGTGGCCCAGAGGGTGGATAGAGGTATACGTCTACTCTTCCATGACCGCGGCACTAGAAGGGGGTGAGTGGTCAGCAGCACGTCCCGGCCGCACTTTACCCCCGGGAATGACCCGGTACCCATTGTACAGGAGCCTTGGTGGGCGCAAGGACCGGTCCGGACGGGCAGAAAATCTCATCCCCACGAGGATTCGACCCCAGACCGCCCAGCCCGTAGTCAGTCGCTATACCGACTGAGCTACCCGGCCCACTTGCAGTTGTTTGTAAGGCTACTAAGGTAGGTACAACAACTTTATGAGTTGGTGCGCACTTTGCAATGCAACCGGTCTCTATACCTCTCTTATCACAAAAGTTATTACGTCATTTTCGATGACTCTGTACATGTTATAATAACAATAATAAGATTGCTTTAGAGAGGTGTTTTTATTTAATGGCGCGGTCGATGGCTAATATTATGTACTGTTCTTGGCAGATGAGTAAATGAGATGATGGAAATTGTTTTTGTCTTTTGAAGTTAACATAAATCAACAAAATTTATGAAAATTGCCCCTAATGTAACTTATTCACTTTGACACAAGTTTTCACAATAAAAGTCGAAAAAAGCAATTACAACTAAAATCTTGGGCTTTCAAATTGAAAATAAGTAAGGTAAAGAAGAACAATAACTTACAGACACTATCAACCGCAGACTTATTACAGCATAAATTTGATGTTTGTGTGACCTTGCATCTCTGATACAATAGTACAAACAATCAACTAGTTGCAACAATAGCATTTTATTAGTAAATTCAATCGGCTCAACAAGTTTCGGGCGATAATTTCGCCCATCTTCAGGAGCACTAGACTGTGTTTACAGCTTGTGGTATAATGCACCGAAGATGTAGCCTGCTGGTGACAAATTCACCAGCAGGCTACATCTTCGGTGCATTATACCACAAGCTGTAAACACAGTCTAGTGCTCCTGAAGATGGGCGAAATTATCGCCCGAAACTTGATGAGCTGATTGAATTTATTATTAAAATGCTTTTGTTGCAACTAGTTGGTTGTTTATACTATTAGTACAGCATACTTTATCTAGGTGGAAGTCACACCGTTCATGGAAACACGTGCGTTAAACGTATTTTGCATTGCGTATTTCCATTCCTTGCTGCATTATGCTGTTACATTTTAGGGAAATTTAATACACAGCACAAACAATTCATCGTACTCTATAAATCCGGCATATTAATGGCAGACTTAAATAAAAAAATTCTCATGTAGGGAATTCGTCTGTATTAAGTCCATTACATTTCCCCTTCCCAATGAAAACCTTCAGGCACTTGCTATCGTTCGTTGTAGACAAAATGGACAATTTATTAAAATAGTTAACGAATCTACAGTATCAATGCGAGGCATAGAAATGGCAACTGTGTGCCAGATATTAACCTCACTTTTCATTACTCGTAGTAAGCTTTACACTATGAAGGAATCAAATTTTACAGTACTCTTCAATCTAAGATTGAACCATGATGTTAAATAACTTAATCCAAAATTGGTTCATCAGCAGAGAACGTTAACTCACAGATCACTTTTTATAATACAGGGTGGGGCAAAATATCCTCCGTACTTTCAGTAGGGCATTGTGAAGGGAGGGGAGGCCGTAGAAGGGTGGGGTTGGGCTCGAAAGGTGCAGGTAGTTGGGAAGTTCCCGTTACAGTACTCCGCATTCGTAAAGATGGTGTGATTCAACGAGCAGCGCGCATTTGCCGTCGAAACCTACTCTTCGCAAAGTCACTCTATCGTAGCGGTGCAGCATGCATTCCGTACTCGCTAACAAATCCCCCCTCGGGACCGAGTACCGGACAGAAAATCCATCCTGTTGTGGGTTGAGAACTTCAGGGAAACGGGAAGTGTGTCTGAAAAAAAGATGACGACGATCATGGACCTCTCGAACACCAGAGAACATCGAGGCTGTCAGACGGTCCGTTTTGCAGTCTCCCAGGCGCTCTGCACGCAAACACCACGCAAACAACGGCCACCGCTTGCAAGATATTCTTTTTAAGACTACGTGATTTAAAACTTCCCATGTTGTAGTTTCAGAATCCAAAAATAAAATTTTTGTCTCGAATAGTTTTTTTGTTATTCACCTTAAAATTTAGAAAGTTTATTTTGCCCCATCTTGTACGTAGAATTATTTTTGTCAACTGAATGCTCGTCAGTAGTGGGCACGTTTTGCAGAATATTTTATTTGTGAGTAGTATGACAGAATGACTGCAATTAATTCTAAAGTCCAAGCATTTCGTACATATATATTGTTTTACCTATTATATACATATTATTATTCTATTCTATTTCCTTGCATAATTACTGATCATTCTTTACCCTTTCTTTCTTATTCTCTTCTCTTCTACCTACTTGTTAGACGCGCAGAGGGCTAATGTTGGACTTGATCACACTCAGGAACACATTCACACCAAGTATGACCTTCTGGACGAGGGATTAGCCCGTCACAATGTCTCTCCTTCTACAACACACAACATTATTAATAGACAAAGATGGATGCCGCCCGCGGAATTCGAACCCGCAATCCCGAGCAAGCTAGCGGCCGCAGACCTTCACCTTTGAATGCGCGGCCAACGGTATCGGCAATGAACGATCCGTGGAGTTTAAATAAATTCTAATTCTAATCTTAATTGACGACAGGTATGTAAATCAAAAGTTCCGTTGGCATAGTGTAATTTATCCATTTTTAAAATACTGGCTGTCCTGTTCGTAACGTAACGTGACGTGACGCTTTACGTCAGTTCAGTGCAGTGAACTTTCGAATTTTATTCCAGATCAATAAGAGGATTCGCAGTTGGCACGGTGCTGGAATACATTACTTTGCGTGGCAGGCGGTAATGGCACAAAAATTGCACGTCTGCCGTCTGCAAGTAAAAAAAGTAACATGGACATAAATATAGGGTTAATGAAGGCCGTTTCACTTTTTAATTGCAAATTAAACCCTTTAATGTTAATGGTAACTATGTATAATACTAGGTTTAAAATTCAGGAACTATAAGATTTTTGTTTTGTTGTGATTCTAACACCGGAATATCTCAGTCGGTATGGCAGCTCTCTACTGGTTGGACTATCCGCGACTTGAATTCCGGTGGGTTCGAGGTTTTCCTCACCTGTCCAGACCGGCACTGAGGCCCACCCAGACTCCTATAAAATGGGCATCGGTCCCTTTCCCGGTGGTAAAGCGGTCGTGTTGAACACCCAGCCTTATGTAGCTCCGAGGTTAAAGAAAGAGTAGAGCTATATCAGTACTCCCCTTAGGACCCTCATGACTTGTTATAGGGTGCAATTTGCCATTACGTTTTCATATGATTCTCAAAAAAAAGGCAGTGATTTTTTCCTCAAACAGCGTTAATCGCCTGATCATTCTAATGGAGATAAAATGGGTTGTTTTTTAGATAGGGGCTGCAGTGTTGTTTGTAATTGACACAAATTGTATTCTTTGCTGCTGTAATGTGTAATGTGAGCAATACTGTATAAGATACGGCATACTCTGCCTAGCGTAGCTTGGTCTGACAGAAGCCTTGTATATAAATACCACTGTGAATTGTATTTAATTTGCTTAGCCATCACACAAATGTCTTCTTTGTTTTTTTTTCGTTTTTCTTAGACTGACATCTTGTACCTGCTCACTGCAGGTGTCGAGGGTTGTGGCTGCACCAGATCGCACTCAATGACGCATACGTATACCCACACACGCACGCACGCACGCACACTCGGTAGGATTCCTCTGGACGAGAGATCGTTCCATCGCAGATACTTCTACTTGACAGCTTTCAACATGCACAAGAAACAGACATCCACGCTTCTGGGGGGATTAGAACCCACAATCCCAACAAACAATCGACCGCAGACCCACGTCTTAGACGACGCGGCCACCGGGATCGGTCTATCAATACATGCATAAATAAATATGTAAATGACAGAGCGAAACCCATCCTGTCGTGAAAGATGACGACACAAGACGATTACATTTTCCGAATAATTACTTAACAAGCGCTGGTTATGATCCACTTTTCCTCTTCTCACCCGCCGCAGCCGAGACGGACCGACTGTCATTTGTACTGCGACGGGTTGCGCTCCATCCTGAAATATTTAATTAACATTAAAACGATTATTGTGAAATTAGAGGAAGTAGAGATAACGCGGGGACCGCGCGGTCTAATGCGTGGGTCTGACGGCCGCTCGCTTGCTGGGATTGCGGGTTCGAATTCCACAGGGGCATGCTTTTCTGTTGTGAGTGATGTGTGTTTTCAGGTACTGGTCTCTGCGGTGGGCCGATCACCCGTCCAGAGGAGTCCTACTGAGTGTGGTCTGTCTGAGTGTGAATGTGAAGCCTCGATAATGTCGGGGCACTGGCCCATTAGAAGCTATCGTGCCATGAGAAAATAAAGTGTTAATATCGAAATTAATTAATTAATTAATTTTGTGATCAACGTCCTGAGCAAGTTTAAATGCATACTGGTACTTGCAATGTGAGAAAAATATCAGAACGATATTGATAATTGATACTGTTCAGCGATTGTTACCAGTAATAAAATTAGGGAGAATGAGATGGAGGAGTCATGCAGAATGCGTAGTAGACATTGCAAGTGCATACAAATTTTAGGTCGTGAAAATGCAGATAAGAGGTTACTTAACTGACCAAGATACGCCTGAGTATATTGTTAAAATGAGCCATTAAGAAGCAGAGCGTGTCACTGTGAACTTGATTTCTTTGACGTCAAGATCCGATAGCTGGGTCATGTAAACAAGGTAATAAACATTTCTTGGGTCACATAAAATATGTGCCATTCTTGTCCAGTTGAGCGCCTGTAAACTTCCTAAGAAGGTCTTTGTTACTGGAAGAGAAGAATTACTACTATCGTGTCATGAGTAAAAACTTTAAGTAGAGTGGCCGGCGTCAGTGCAGGCATTATCCTCCATTTCTTGTAGTGTACAGTTTCGGCTTGGCATTCTTCTTTGAAATATTTTCCACAAACCATTACTCTGTTCCGAAACATCTGCGCTCTTAAAGACTTCTTGGTCTCTTCTTGCCATTCTTCGATTCCTCGCTCGTTTCCACAAAGCAGGATGGTAATGTTATAGGCTTGTGTCTGGAAGGTGCCCCATTCGATTGACGGTCGAGGTATCAACCATCCTCGTGAGTTTACTCATCCCCTGCAGTGCAAACATAGCATTGAAACCCGATTAGGTTACTATCAATTCTTCCGAATTATTTCTGTTTTGTCAATTACCACTCTTTCTACTATCGACGCCGTGTATCAACTGGATCTTTCAATAAACCACACGACATTATAATTCTCTAATTCTGCTTCAATCTGTTTATCCTTCTACACTAGTTACTTATGAATAGGCTTTCTTGTATTCGCTAACGACTTATCTATGATCTTGTAATGTTTGTTACTTCATTACAGTAGGTTAGGCTTTTGGATTAGCTTCTTGGTCAGTTAGGTTATTGTGGGATGTCAGTTTCAAATTTCTTATGCTCTAGTGGCCACGTGTCGAAGACACGTGTGTCCTTGAATTCTGCTCTCATTATTTTCCTCTCAAGAAACCGTAAACGAACGACGTCGGCGCCAACCTCGACGTCGAAGTCTGCCTTACGGTTCTGTGTAGTTTTCTGAATTCTAAAAAGCCTGTTTTGGTAAAAGCGCCGTCGATGATCTTTTATGCGTGACATTTGATTCGCCTTACAGATGGTCTTTTGCAACAGTCAGCTGAAATTTTATGTTGCCCAGGGCTGTTCTGTATAGCTGTACATCAGATACGCCCTACATGCTTCTCTTTTTGTTACAAGTTGTTCCTCGGGATATGTGGATTTGTGCAAGTATTGCATTCGGTTTTAAACGTGAAGGAAAAAAAGCTAAACACCAAACAATATGACTGAGATCGAGATGGGGAAAACATGTTAGAGAAGATTTCACACAGAAAGAAGGAATAACACGGAGGGACGTTGACGAGGTGCTAGGGGAGGCAAAGATCGATGGAGAGGCTTGGTTGCAAGATGACACAAATAAAAGTGGCAATGTAGGAGGGTGACGTAGATTGCATAAGATATGCTGCACGTATTGATTGATCTTTACAGCTTTTATTAAAAAATGTCTTTCTGTCATCTAAAACGGTACACCGGAGAGATGATTTTAAACTCTGAAAATGCAGACTTTAAAATCATTAATTAATGTTTTGAGTGTTATGCAAGAAATTGTCATGTTTGTTGTATTGTTTCATCCAACTACGTTCAGTGACTGGTAATTTCAACTGACGAGTTCAGAAACCCCCAACACAAGAGTTATGCCTCAGACGGTAAGAACTGCACTGGTGATAAAAGTCTATGCCTATTCTAGTGGCCCCGCCGTCTAAGGAGTAGGTTTTCGGCCGCTTAAGTGCTGGGATTGCGTTTTCGAATACCGCCGGGGGCATGGATGTCTGTCCCTTGTGACCCTTGTGTGATGTGTGATAGAGGTCGCTGCAACGAGCTGATCATTCGTCCAGATTCACTGACGGTCCCAAACCAGTCCTTATTTGGTCACGTTTGAAGAAGCTTGCTCCCCAGATAGTATGATCTGTACCAGAGGCTGCAACTACAATTTTGTGTACTCCTGATGATGGGCGCGATGGACGCCCGAAAATGTGGAGTAATTTAGCAGTGAATAAATATATGCATACAGTTGCATTTCGTTGGATTTCTTCAACCTACCTTACTTACACTGAGAAGCAACTCTTTTTTCAGATGCCGTTTTGCGATTCATGTATATACAGGGTGGCTCGAAGCCGACTGACACATTTTAAATTTGAATATTGCGCCGGCGCGATAGCTTGTCGTGATTGGCGGGAAGAGGAACGGTAGAGGAGAGGACGCCATTTCATATGGTCAGTCGCAATGGAGCATTGGAACGTGCAACAACATGTTACCTGTGTTCGTAGTTTCGGCGACATCGCTTGGCCTGCTCGGTCGCCCGACCTCACTGTAACAAATTTTTTCCTTTGGGGGTTCCTGAAAGACCGTGTGTTCTGGAGGCGTATCGTGACTATTCAAGAACTCAAACAAGCCAATGTTGACGAAGTTGCGGCCATTGATGAGGACCTACGGAGGTGCGTGTACGGCAACTTCCAGACACGCTTGCAACAATGCATTGATGTAAATGGAGACCATCTGCCTGATGTTCAGAAAATAAGCTTGTAATCTGTAGGTAGTAAATAGCATACTTGGACGTATTTATAGATGGTTTCGCTTATTTTTCCCTGTTTTCATATATTATCTATGACCATTTGAAATGTGTCAGTGGGTTCCGCTCCACCCTTTACATAGCGCTTCGCCCCCGCAAAACGACACGATTGACTTCCAAACAGCTACGTGCTGACTTTTAAAAGGAAGAGTGCTTGAAAATACGGAAGTAAAACTATATGTGATGTTGTGGTCCAAAGAGTTGCAGTGAACAGCTAAGTCCACTTACTAGTAACTATATACCTTCGGACCACGTAGTGTCCACGGACCATATGTTGAGAAACACTGCCTTGAGAGACACCCTAGGCCATGGGCGTCCAACCTGTCTATGGCAAAGGGCTACACCCGTTTTTATGGGCCGGTTCGCGGGCCGCGCTTTGCAAAGTAACATAAGAGCTATGCCAAACCCCTTTAATTACATTGTAATTTGTATCGTGTATTCATAATTTCCAACCGTGGCCGCCGTCTGCATAATACAACGTGGCGTACCGTGGGGTGGAGACCCGTGCGCTAGGGAATGTTTCAAGTATACAGTCATGGAATAAATCACTTAAAATTTTCAATCAATTGTGTCTCATCCGCATTCAATTACTGGAAAGACCGATACTTGCGTATTGTATTTTATTTGCTCTTTCGTCTTGTACTCTGCGTATTCACTAGTTTCGAGGTACAAAATGAACATTTATTTTATGTAAAATTTGGAACTTCATGAGACAACTTTCACTACAAAGTTTCATTTATTTAAATGAAAAAATAATTCTGGAAAACACACATGTGAATAGTTGCCAACTTTATGTCTTTCGTATTGATAAATGCGTCTACTGAATAATGGTACACGTCATTTCCATTACATCCATTACAAAGAGATTATAGATTAGTGACGTAGCACTGATTCCAGGACGAATAATGAAGAGATTGTTATGTAGATACATTCATTAAGCAGAACAGTTTATATAAATGCATTAGAAGATCGATTTTCATACTAGCACGCAACAATCAACAAAAAATGGTTAATTCAACAGCCATATTTTCCGTACACACAGAGTTATGTCCCGTGCAGTTGGCGCTAGCACGAAAAGTAGCATTGTTTGCAGATGGGTACTACGTTCCAGACAGCCAGTGTGTATTTAGTGCTGGGACCCTTTACTTGGGGCTAAAATGGCCGGAGTACGAAGCTGATCTTTCATAACTTTCTAATACCGAGGTTAAAAATACGTGGATACATTCCTCCACTCTCTATACCCTTGTATGGCGTGATGGTTAATTCACTCTTTAAAGTCAAATGATTATTGTATATACCACATAATTTAATATTTTTAATCTATATATTTTGTCCATAAATTGTATTTATGTATTACTTGCGATTCCCGCAATAAAGAGCGATTATTTTCCTGCGAATCATTAGCCGACTCGTCTTTTGTAACTGAGACACAGTTTGTTCTCTTTAAGGTGAAAACGTAACTTAAATATTTTATTTTTGCTCTTTAAAGGTTTAGTAACTGTTTTGAGGTAGAAAGGAAGTAATTAGAATTGACTTCTGTTTCGTTCTGATTATTGTTAACAGGGTATTTTAATAAAATGAAAAAAAACTAGGATTTTATGTAAAGGGGCTTCATGAAATAATGCCTGGTTTTCAAATGTAGTTCAGTTTAGTTTGTTTGGTTAGATAATATTTAGAAAAAAAAATTTTTAACATAGGAGTAGTTACGCAGAAACCACTCCTTCATACATCTGCTGTACTATTGAGATATTTGCTGCCTTTGGTATTTATAAAATTCTCATGTATTTAACGACATTACGAATGATTCAGAGTTCGTAACGTTGGATTATAGATTGCAGTGCAGAAGAAACTGGAAAGGATTTGGCTTTCAGCGTTGTAATTGAAGATTCTATTCTGAAACTGGTCGGGAGATACTTAGAAAAACCAAGAATATCCTAAGTCGGAGTGATTCTAACCCCTTCACGCCTGGTGTCGGCCAAGTCTATAATCCGTTATGATGTCGCCGCTTGTTGGCCGCTTGTTGTATTTCCGCGAAATCTGAGCATGTATTGCAGCTGTTGTCATGCGCACTACAAAGTATATTTTCGGCTGAAGCAGCGTCGCCGACGCTCTCGAGCAGCAGATGTGCTGAATAAGTAGGCTAATGAAATGACATGGGACCGGTGAATGCATTGGCCTAGCAACCAGGGGCGTCGAAAGCGAGTTCGGGCCCCAATTTAAACGTTTTTAAGGAACCGACAAATTTCTTTACTCCATATCGGCAGGATTGCCTGTCAGTTGCAGAGTGACTGGGGCTTCGTCTGAGAGGGTTAATTGCTGCAGTCGACAAATAATGGTACTACCGAGAAAGACAAACACTTATGCGACATAGTTGTGGTCCCGCCCCGCTTGCGGACCGCCGGGACCCCGTAATTTACAACGGCTTCCGTCCCCCTTCTCGACGCCAGTGCAAGAAATCAGCCCTCTCCTTCCCAACCACTCATTCAGAAATTGGGAACTAAGTATTTGCTTCAGAGAACTATGGAACAGAATTCGGGAGACTCAGGGCCTTCGCAGATTCCGCGTTGAGGAGGGTCCTGTGGATAAGGGGGCCCTCAGTCTTAGAATACTGATATTTTGTGTTTGTTCTTTCGGACTGGATTCCACTTTACTGACAAAGGACAGTGTTCTGGGCTCCTGTTATGAGATTTTGAAGTAAATTCGGTAATAGTTACAGAGTGGCCCAGGCCCGGTTATTTACACCCCTGGGGACAAACCAGCTTGATGAAACATATTAGCTGTTGAGGGACCTAGAATTTAGCACATCCAAATACGTTTTTTTTTGTATAGTTGACTTCGTACAGAATAACAGACGTTCTACTTCTATGTTTGTATTTATGGAAGATTGTGTACATAGGTACGGTTGGGTTTTAAAAGATTAAGAAGTTGTTTAAAGTCATAATGAACACATTTTAAGACACTGTGTAGTTCTCCCTCCTTCACTTCGCTGTCAAGCGCCAAACAATAATTTGTTACGAATTTCGTTTGCGAAGTTTCCCGTTGTGCTTGTTCCACAGTTTCTCAGCATGCAACCCACGCTTGCTACGTCACATTCCGTCAGCGCCTCTCTCTGTTCAACGTGTCGCACAAAGTATGACATACCTTTTCGTGTTTTCCATTCAGCCATGTTTCCGAGAAGTAATAACTGACGGTAACAATGTCAATGGAAGTGTAAAAGCTGTAAAGAAAGATGAAACATAATTCTTCAAAGGGTAGACTTTCTGTGACCTTATTCCCGCTTTACAAATACTTTTAAGTCACTGTGCAAGGACATGTCAATGCATGTAATCAGAAGAACGAAAAGAGAAATTTCAGGAAACAATAAGGCTTTAGTAAAGAGTATGTACCCATCCAGTAACGTGAGAATCCGGGATAGCCCAGTGTCACTACATAAATCAGGCTACAGTCTGGACACCTGGAGTTAATTTCCAGGTACGGTCAGAGATTTCTCTCTTTTCTATAACGTCCAGTCTGGCTCTGGAACCCACAGCCTACGACAACCGGCGATTCGCCAAGAAGAAAACTAAAAGTACTACCATTAATCATAACAATGTTTAAAGTTAATCATTTTTGGAAAGACCGATCCCGGTGGCCGCGCAGTGTAAGGCGTGGGTCTGCGGCCGCTCTCTTGCTGGGATTGCGGGTTCGAATCCCGTCTGGTTCATGGAAGTCTCTCTCTTGTGCGTGTTGTTTATTGTCAGGCAGACGTCTCTGCGACGAGCTGATCACTCGTACAGAGGAGTCCTACCGAGTGTGGTGTGTCTGAGTGCGATCTCGCATCCTCAACAATGAGGAGGCCTAGGACCACTGTGGCTGTCGAGCCATAAATTATTGTTGAATGGTGTAAAGTGGCTAAGATTATACTCATTACGTACCTGCATCTCGATCAGACGTTACACATATGTGGAGATATTCCTCCACTGCTTCACACGTTTTCATGACAAGTGTACCTTTACCATAATATTAAAATGTTATGTTAACTTTGGTGCTGTGGCAGTAAATCACTGAGTGTTTTTAAACTATAACTTTAGCAAGGAGCAATGTATGCTTCCTGAGGAAGATCGTATGATCGAAACGTGTAGAAGCGTTTTAAGTTTTTTAATATGAATTTTAGATCATTAAATGAATATATGTGCATTTTTGGTGTATTAATGAAATAAAATATATTTGTACTTATTGCGTATTTTCAGCACCCGGCATTGTTGTACCTAACATAAGTACGTGAGACCTCATGGAAATGTCACACAACGTTTGCGATCACGGCAAATTTAAGGAAATTTGTCCCTCTACAGGCCAGGAAGTCATAAGGCGGAATGGAGTTATGGCCTCTCTTTGTTTTAGACCTGACACCGGGTGGAGATGGGTAGTCTGACTTATCTCCGGGAAGGAACTCCCGGTATTCATCGAGTAGGGGTCTCGCTGGAACCCAGAGCCGATCTGGAGACTTTTTGAGAAGAAATAAATCTCTTACAATATTACTAAACTTACTGCCATCGAACTTAACACTTTGTATTGTTTGTGTCCACATTTCGACAGCATTATATTTTGTAGTACTGAAACACGACATAGAGAGACGAACTGCATTAAAATTAAATCTCTTACCCTTGCCGGGAATCCAATCACGATTTTTTAGGCGTCCACCTAATGGCCTAGTCACTGCAACGACTGAACTAACCCGACCCCTTTTCACTTGTATATTACGCCCACTGTATCTGAAAACGTAATTCAGAATGCTACTCTCCAGACATTCTTTTCAACAACGAATCTACAAAATATGCTTAACATCACATATCACCGTTTCTGCGTAACAAAGGAAGTTTATCACTTCAGTCTTATTATTAGGAACCATGAATTATGTTTATGTTTAAAACACGATAATTATGCTACCGAAATATTGTGGGACTCTACTATATTCAGTGCGTAATGTGGGGACTCACTGACCGTCTGAAAGTTATTTTATAAAATACATTCAGTCTTAAATTTGGAGTATCTTTTGGCTTCCCCAGGAGGACTCAGCTCCAAGACCCTTGCTATTGGTTCTTAGCTCATTTTTAATCATCAACATCTTAAACACATGAACCTCCGTTGCTTGTGCAAAATATGGATTTATAAAAATAACTTTAATCTGGAGTCAGGATGACAGATTTAGAAAATAATGAAAATTTCTCATTTATTCGTTTAGGGTCTCTGAAATACGACAAAAGACAAACATTTTGCTTTTTATCATCCCAGTTTCGCTGGACTGACCTACTTGATCTCTTTGTTAGTACCACCGACACATAAAATTCTTAAATCCTTGTAGATTTGATTGCTGGAATGAAGTACAGTGATTTACATGTCCTCCGTATGTTAGCAGCTTCCCTATGGAATTGATGAATTAACACGGCACCTTTGTTAATCTTCTTGAAATATTCTTTAAACCCTGTTTGAACTTGTGCAAGATTTGTCTCTTGTTTCTACAGATACACGACCTCTTCCTTTTGTGTACTTGTTTGTTTATCCGATTTTATCACGAAACCTGAGACGGAGGAAGTAACAGGGGGTGGAAGAAAATTTCATCACGAGCTTCACATTACACAAAGCTTCAATTATCATCATCATCATCATCATCATCGTCATAATCATAATCACAATCATAATAATAATCGTTTTGTTATCTCTTTTTAATGGGTCTTTTCTCATTGGTACTTCTTTTCTTAACGCACTATGGTCCTAGGGACGACTCAGTCTTTAACAGAAATAAGTAGGATATCGTCTGGGGTGTAAAAGCGGCGGGCGCGTGAGGCTGACAAATGTACCATCTTTATGTACCGATGGTCTATAAATTGTGGGAGCCAAAAAACCTTGGAGCCCGAAAGTCCTGTCCAGGCCTGCAATTGGATGGCTTTACTTTTCACTTCCCCTCTTGAACCAACGGCTGTCCTCAAGTAACAGACAGCAGCACTCTCCATATTATATGTGATGGCCCAAATACAGCTGTCTTTTGTAGTGAATCTATTGAATGTTTCCTGTTATGGCTTCCAAATATTTCTGCAAAACTTTTGTTACTATTCTGGTGGCTCCTAACTATTGCCCGTGTAATCATACATTTCTTGTTCCACATTCTTGTATTTTTGTACATAAACCCTTGAATTTAATTTATTTTCTGCTTTCTTTTGCGTGACATTTGTCTGCTGGTTTTGCCACGTCTATCAGTGTGCAAGCTTTATCTGCTTGTTTTTTAATTATTAAATCTGGTCTGTTTTTTGTAACTTCTCTGTCTGTGCTTTACTCTTGATTCCATAACGCTGTAATATCTTCGTATTCAGCCCCTGGCTTGGCTTTGTGTGTTTGGGTGTGTGTGTGTGTGTGTGTTTCTTCCATTTCCCTGTAATTTCGACGCCTAGTGCTTTCCGTATTGAATAATGTAAATGTGTACCAAATCTGTCGTACTATTTCTTTGCCAGCATGGGGAATCCTGAAGTTCGGAGGTCAAAGGTTTCTTCATGTTGTTTGTGTAATGGGTATTTACTACAATTTTTTAAAGTTATTATTATTTTTATTATTATCCTCTTCATTATCATCTTTTATTATTATTATCATCATCATCTCCTTTATGCAGGATATTTATACTTATATTCCTGAGACAAACTATATCCCTAAGGAATACAGTGTTACAGCTATTCTGTTGTTACTATTCATGGTGCTTATATCGTTAGTTCCTGTGTTGATTCTATTGTAATTTTATATTAGTACTTTCCGAATTATTATTATTATTATTATTATTACTATTATACGATACGGATGTCTCCTGTCACAGGCCTTTTATTCCTGGTACTCCTCTTGAACCAGCGGTGATCCCCATCGCTCTGTCTTCAAGCTTCACTTTGCAGTACTTTCCGTATTATGTGTGATGTTCCAAGTATAGCTGTCTTTTGTAGTGAATCTATCGAATGTTTTCCTTGTACAGTTTCCAAATTCTTCCTTAAACTTCACGTTACTATTCCAGTGGCTCCAATTATTACTGGTACAATCGTACATTCCACGTTCCACATTCGCTGTATCTCTATACAAAAACTCTTGTATTTTAACTTTTTCTCCGCCCCCTTTTGCACAACATTTCTGTCTGCGTGTGTTGCCACATCTATCAGTGTGCATGTTTTATCTTTTTTGTTTTTAATTATTACATATAGCCTATTTGCTGTAACTTCTCTGTCTATGTGTACTGCTTGATTCCACAACACTGTGACATCTCCCTCTCCATACACTGGCTTGGACATGTGTTTATATCATTTGTCTGTGGTTTCAATGCCTAAGGCTTTGCATATTGTGTAATGCAAATGTGTACAAACTTTATCGTGTCTCATTAAATATTCGTTCTTCGCCAAAATGCGCCATCCCGAGGTTAATTGTTTACATAACCGGCATTTACTCTCAATTTCTTCCTTCAAAATATTATTCTTAAAATAGTTTGTACTAATTGCTTGGTCTTGAGCTGCCACTATTGTACTTTCTGTTTCTCCCTTGACGTCGCCAGATTTTAGCCAGCGATATGACTGTTCAATATCCACCAGTTTTCCATCTAAGCCACGTGGCAATTGTCAATGTATCTTCTTCCCGTGCCATCTTTCTTTTGTTTTCTCCGCTATGCTCTCCTTCATTTTTCTGTTTCTTTCTGTACTTCTGTCTTGAGCCATCTAGCTGTCTGTAACACTGCTGAGTCGGAGTTGTGTTGGTGTGTTCTGACAACCTGTATTATTATTATTATTATTATTATTATTAGTGTATTTATGTATCGTTGCTTTCGAGTATTGATTTAGCAAGTGACCCTGCTCTGCTAAGGCTCCATATCAACGCACTGGATTGAATTCTTCTATCAATGTATTCAGCAAAAATTATCTTAATAACTGTTACTTTAACATTACAATATTACTGGTGCTGTTTTGAAATATGATTTCTTATTATCTCTTTTATATTTATGTTCTTATGTTTTTTGTGTATTTTGTATAGTCCTTTGTGGTCTTTGTAATTGGCCTCAAGGGTGTTATTAATAATTGAATATTAATAATAACAACAATTATAATAATAGGATAATAAAATCGAGCAGGATTAGATCGTATGAGTAGTAGTAGGTACTGAAGAGAGGAAAAATTAACACCAAATTTTAGTTAACGATGGTGTTTATTGCTGACAATTTGGTAGAACTGGGTATTATTAAAATATTATTAACTAAATTTTGAGGGAAGGCGCAGGAGTTACGTGAATCAGCATAATTACAAGTGGCAAGCTTTGACAAAACGGTGATGGGTTCTGTATTTGTAAGGGGGTTGGAGGCGGGGGTGAGGGTGAATATATTTACCAGTTAGGTTAGTATTAATTTTTAAAGAAGAACTTTGTTCCATGGAGATAGTTATTCTTTGAGGGAATGTCAAGAGGACGAAACGTGAAGAACTGCATGCTTCAGGAATCCACACATGCACGTCACTGTTTTCCGCCATTATTTAGCATTCCACTCTTCACGCCTGATATAATACACCACCTGCATTCACTACTTTTAAGAGATTTCGAGGACCATCAAGAACAGTTTTGAGAATGGAAATTATTATTTATTACTGAGCGGTGCTCTGTGTTACTTCTTATCTGTCTTGTTCATCATCATTTATGTGTTAACAGATCTAATGTAATTAGATTTCGTTAACACTTCTCCAAAATTTGTATTTTTTTTTCTCAGAAGATTATTTAGTTTCTGTAAAATATTTTGGGATTCCGTAACTACTCATACAAATGAACTAACGTCTACATTATTTGTGGAAAAGGAAACACTTTCGAAGTTTTACACATCTTATATTTGGAGTTTTCAGCTTTTGTTTTACACAATGCATGAATTTGAAATGTTGCGTCAGTACATCTCAGAAATTAACTGAGATGAACCCGTGTGTAAAACATTCTGCGCTGTGACCTGTGCAACGTATATCAAATAAGAATATTTAGGGAATTGCGTGTTACTAAGCAATGTTGGAAAGACTGTAATGTCAGGGTTCTATCGATATTTCTTCGCAATTCCCAACATGGTGATGACCTTGATTCGTCCACCTGCGGTGCAAAGACCAAGTCAAACTGTATGCAGACACAGGTGGAATGGGAAACATAACGTCGAGTTCACAAGGAAAGAGAATTTTGCTTATTACGCAGGTTAAATTATTCTAAATACAGGTTCATCGAAAAAGATGGACGGGATTTGAAACCGCTATAACTTAAAAAGTACTAGACGGATTTACACTTTAAACCTTCGATCAAGAAATTGTAAGTAGGGTTATTTTTATGCAAGAAGGAGCTCCTCCCCATTTCAGTTACTTTGTGACTGACGTCTTAAATGAGAGATTCCCTGATGCCTGGATTGGAAGGGGTGGACCAATACCCTGGCCACCTCGAAGACCAGATCTCTCTCCACTTGATTTTTTGGGGGTACATTAAGAACATTGTGTATGATGAGAAGATAAGGAATATGCAGCACCTGCAAGACAGGATCACATCAGCCACTGAAACTGTAACACGAGACATGATTCAGGAAACGTGGCAAGAGATAGAATTTCGTTTGGACGTATCCAGAGCTACAAACGGTGAACATATTGAAATGTACTAAGGTAAGTCTAAATCTTTAAACTTTTCTGAACATTTTAAGACGCCAAACGTGTAAATCCGTCTAGTACTTTTTATGTTATAGCAGTTTCAAATTCCGTCCATCTTTTTCGATGACCCTGTAAATAGAATAAGGGCTGAATTAATATGGTTTGAATAGGCCGCATTGGTGGGACGTTGTCAACGCTGCGGTAAATCATCATGCTTTATAAGGGTTGAGGATTTTCGTAATGTCTGAACAACTATAAGCTTTTTCTGCATGAAGGAAAGTAATGATAAATTTATGCAGACACGAAGGTAATGTCTATGTGTATGCAGATATGAGCTTAACTTAAGAATTTTGTTCACCATAATGGTTATGTTGTTTTGAGCTTCCAAAAATTTTGGTTCATTTTTCACAGAATAGAGAACTACTGTATTTTACGCGACAGGAATTACTGTGAATATATTTTTTTGTTTTATTGAACTCTAAGTCATTCAATTTTGAATGTACCTTTTGAAACCCAAATCAACGTTCTTTGTTTCGTTGTAATTCGTATATGCAGTTTTTATTACACGTGATTTTCCCTTGATCCTCTTCGGTTGTCACTTAATCATCCAGTTCCGCGGTTCGCTTTAGCGGATTCGATATATTTTCTGCTTGCTCTTAATGAGATGTTGTCCACTGTAGCTTCATCACAGAATTGTGATCACGTGCTGTGGGTTCACAGCACATTGTAGCTGCATGTACTTCGCCTGTAATGTGACAATTTATTTCTGAATACCTTTGAGATGATTTATCCCGTTGTGTAAAAATCGAAACCGAAATTTTTCTGTCAACCACAACTATTTATTTAGAAATCAGGAAATTAGTTCCATGTTTCGACTTAAAATTAAGGTATCATCAGACTGTGTTTAGAGGTTAAAAAATAAAATGTTTACAACTCTAGTTATTAAATCTTGGTCTCTCACAATGAGTGAGGAACGTAGGCTGGGGTGTGTCGAAAATAGGGTGTTGAAGAAGATATTTGGGTCCAAGAGGGACGAGATGACAGGGTAGTGGAGAAGACTACATAAAGAGTAGCTTCATGATCTGTACTCCACACCAAATGAAGTGATCAAATCAAGAAGACTGAGAAGGGCGGGATACGTGGTCAGTATGCTGGACGGGAGAAGTTTATAAAGAGTTTTGTTTGGGAGACTTGCTGGAAAGAGGCTACTTGGAATACCTACGCGTAGATGGGAGGATAATATAAAAATGAAATTTCAAGATATGGGATGGAGGCATGGCTTAGATTGATCTGATTCAGAATAGGGACAAGTGGAGGGCTGTTTTGTATGTGGTAATGAACCTTCGGTGTCCTTAAATTGCAGGGAATTTCTTGAGTAGCTGAGGACCTGCTAGCTTCTCAAGAAGGATTCTGCTCTGTTGAGTTACCTAGGTAGTTTGTTTGTAATTACTCAAAGATCATGTTGAGTGAAATTTTATCCGTCCGTTAGGATACCCAAGGAAGTATAAATATTATGCAAACGCGTTACAGTATTACTTTAAGCTACAGCACTTTTGTTAGGAATTGACGGGTGGCAGCCCTCTGTTCGAGACTACCAATAGAAGACTGAAGGTGTATTTTACAGTTATTTCGTCTATTAGATACAATGACCATTAGTAAACTAGGATTTTGGCTAGGGATGTCAAAATTTTGAATTTTTTAGAAATTAATTTCTTTGATTAAGGCGTAAAATAGGAATATTTCCTTCAAGTCATTTAAAATTGTGTGATGTAGGGTAAAGCAGGGCCTACAGCATACACTCTAATGGAATGAAAGGACACAAGACAGTATAAATGTTTTTGCCAGAAGTTGTTTTGAAGTTTTTAAAAAAATTATAATTTGTTACTTAAGTATTGTATAGGGAATAGAAGGTTATTGGTCTTGTACATTGAACCTGAATTCATAAGGTACAAAATAAAAAAAAAAAGAAATCCATAGCAAGAATCATAAACTCTCTTTAAACCGAGTAGAGTCATTTTCTGACACAATGAAACAGCTGTCACAGAAAAATGACAGAAATGTTACTGTTTCAGTCTGTCTGTAGCTTATGACGGAAATTGAAGAAAAGAGCCACTTCACCAAACCATACACATTTCTATGATCCTGTAAATAGACCTGTCTGCGAATAGAACGTCTAGACCATGACAGCAGTGTTTTATTGGTGCAGCAAGATCGTAACAGACAGGGGTTCGTTCCCCTTTCGTCTATTCTTTTGTTCGCCTTAATTAATCTTCTTTTATTCACGATTCTACAGTATCGGTCATCAGTGGCCTACCGAGAGGGTTTTGGGGGGTTCAACCCCCCTCCGAAATTTCAAAGGCCCTCCAAAATCGTGCCAAACTCAATCGATTTGAAAACTGTTAAAAATTGCTGAATTTAGGACGCCAATACCCCAAGATGTTCGGAAAAAAAGGCAGTAAAATTCTGAATCCGTGTAGCAGGATGAAGCCTGCTACACGGATACCACCCCAACCCAGCCACACCGAAACTCCAACACACATCGAAACAAGACACACGACCAATGTGGTGATACAATAGAAAAGTCACAGGCTCCTGATGATGGATTTATTAAAGTCCGAATCATGTTGAGCATAGAAGAAGTGAAATAAATCTTAATAGCAAGTGACATCAAGTTGGTCTCTTATTCTTCAACTATCACAATGATGCACGGTAGAATATACATAAGAAAAAAAGAGAAAATAATTTTCAGAAGTGATGTTTTTGTGTTCTTAATCGAAGCAACTGTTATTCAAACTGAGTACTTATCGCAATACTCCCACTACAGACGGAATATAAGGTGACTACTTGCAATCTATTATTCTACTGTAACTACCTGCCATTTGTCGAATATCTGCAAACTTCATAACGACCAATGAACAGAGATAGATTAGAGTCGATCAGATGTCTGCAGTATCACAAAATGCGTTCCTGTTATAGACAGCCAACCGAGAATTGCATTCAAAGATACAAGTATTATGATTTTGAAATCCTGTACAATGTAGCTGTATGCGAGTTGCAAACATAACAGTTATTTGGGCTTAGGGCAGGATCTAATAACAGTGCGTGATATAAAATATAAAGCCCTTTCTTTAAATATTAATATGTACATTTATATTTGAATATGTGTGCATGAAATACACGGGATATAAAATATTCCGATACAGGCTAGCTGAAACCTTATGAACATTCGGATTTATTTATCACATTCATAACGTGTTATTTAGATTTTAAAGTTCGGTAGACGTTTGATGTGTGAAACTTGAAGTGAAATGTTGCTCTCAATTCAGTTCATTTTGCAGAATGTAGCTGTAAGGAATTTGAATTTGTTAAACGCCGGCATTCGTACGAGCTTTGCCAAGGCTAAGCGCCAACATATGGAGCAAAGAGATTGGTCATTGCATGTTCAAAAAATATATTACTTAGATTTAAATAACCGTTTTTAAGACGTAGTTTTGAATAAGCTTCCGTTCTGTGTGTAATACCGTACTACAAAGGAAAGGAAAACGTGCGCCGGCGGTAAGAGGACATGAAAAGGGAATAAGAGGTGGTGGTTTGGGGTAGGGGAACTTCCCCGTACGTTTACAAGAAGGAGATGCGCTATTTTCAAAGTGCTGGTAGCACTGTACCTATGTATACAAACAACTTTATCCTAATTCATGTTTCCAATGCGGAGTCTTTTAAATATTCATATTTCAATTCCCGCGGAATGAAAAGCCTCTTTCATAACTTAAAATAAGTTTAGATTTTATTCCTATTTATGTTTCCAGTTTTCGTGATTACGGCAAAGGGAAATTTAAAACAGATTTCAGATGGTTGTCATCATGATACAGATATGACCGTTAGAGTTTGTATTTCCTTAAAACAGTGCATTATTCGCGTTAATTAAGGATGTGCGGGGTGTTAAAAACTGTCAAAGTTTTGCGATTTCTTATTTTTTTTGGGGGGGGGGGTGTTTTTGCACTGTGTACCGTCATCAATGGGCCCCATCATTTCGGAGAAATGGGCTATCTCCATCTTCATGGCAAAAGAAGAAGCTGGAAGTAGCACATTTCACCAAAACCTTTGTGTTCTTCTGAAAAATTATACGTTGCCTCTTCACAGAAGGAAACAAACATTACGACCATCAACATAAGATCCTTGCAGGTTCCTGTTCGAGGCTTTATGTAACCTGCGCAATTCCAGGCTTCCGCTGCGGTATGGATGAAATCTCGGGTTTTTTGAACTGTTATGAAGCTTTGGAAAGTAGTACGGTGCGGACGTTTCGGGAAATCCTCCTGGTCTTATCTTCATAGTTACAATGATCAATTGTGACAGGTAGATGAATGGTTGCAGAGGGACTGGTGTGGATGATGACTGGTTCTGGGAAACAAGAACGAAGGCCTGTAACACTGCAGAAATATTATGCCTAATAAATGGCAAGAATAAGATTTAGCAATGAACAAATATGGACGGATCGTAACAGGAAGGTGATAACCTGCACCCGAAGTTGGGAGGGAGGTGTAGTGCAAAGGGAGGCATCAGGCATCGCGGAAGGGAAAGATAGGAGGGTGCAAGGTGAATTGGTATTGCAGTACTGCTTAATGTGTCTGTTACAAAGTATGAATGCCCTTGTGCACAATGTTTCTCCTTTGTGTGTGTGTGTGTGTGTGTTTGTTTGTTTGTTTGTTTTGGGAGGGGGTGTGTTGCCGTTAGACCCACGTCAGCATCGACGGCTATGTGTTAATTAAGAGTCCAGAAATCCATATGGTTTTAAAGTAAAAGCATCAAAGTCCAGCCATTCTTTAACTACACAGTAAGACAAGCTACATAGGGGCCGATCTACCAACCACATATTTGCCTAGGTGAGGTTTAGAATTCCAGCAAGAAAGGTAAAACTCCCGTGGTTTTATCAGAAGAATAAAAAACAGTGTGCATTGCATTCCATTTGTTTACCATCGATCGCTCACGTTTCGACCTAAAGTGCCAACATCAGGGATCACAACCCATCTACTAGAACCTTGCTATACAATTCCATGTTCAAAATTTAAATGTAAGCGTAGTGTAAAAGGTAAGGTTACCATGTATAATTGAAACATACATTGATAATAAAATATTATTTAGTTTTATAACTGATAGAATACAATGAAAAACACGGCAAAACATGCCCAAGCCATAACCATTGTGAGTGCTTTACAGTGAATCCAGTCTAGTGAAGCCCAGAATTTTTGGTTGATGGTAAATAAGTGGAATGTAGTGTGCCTTGTTAGTTCAGTTATCTGATATATTGAAGTAAAAAGGTAAAGTGATACCGTTACAGGCCCGGTGTGGTCCAGAGGGTGGGTAGAATTATAGCTCTACTCTTCCATGACCGCGGCACTAGAAGGGAGTGAGTGGTCTGCAGCACGCCCCTGCCACACTTTACGCCGGGAAAGATCCGGTACCCATTTTACAGGAGGCTGGGTGGGCCCCAGGGCCGGTCTGGACGGGCGGAAATTCTCGTCCCCACCGGGATTCGATTCCGGACCGTCCAGCCCGTAGTTAGTCGCTATACCGACTGAGCCATCCTGCCCATGATATATTGAATTAGAAGGTAATTATATGCTATATAATTGTCCTTTTTTAAAGTAAAGAGCCCTATTTAAACAGAACATTTTGCTGATACTCCTGTAGCAAGTGTGTATCTCTTAAGCACTCTGCGTGTAATGTTTACTTTGGCTAGAAATACATAATACGATTTTGTTTTTGCCTATACAGTGTCTCTTAACACAGATATGTAGAAGTGTGTCGAACATACCTATATGGACATAATTGAGAGAACTGTTTGTGGATGGTAGTTGATATGAAAATGGAGTAGCAAACAATTATGTGGCAGGATTTGGGCTTCATGTAGAAGGTCCTGAAGAGGTACCAGTGGCTCTCTGTTTTTTGACGCGATCTTACCAACCTGCCGCTCCTTGACGGAATCCAGTTCCCGTCTACCTGTGACGCAGCATGCCCCATATAGAGCGGAGAGTATTGCTCTTTTGTAAGATCTGCATTTCAGCTGTTGAAGGCTAATCTTACATCAGTAGAATTCGGCCAGTAATATCGTCTAGTGTTTATTCTTATTATCCGATAAACACACGTGTGTTAGTTTTTATTGGGTACTATTATGTGTTTCTGCTGTTCACTTCAGCCACGCTCAGGTAGGACATTTACTCAGGAGATTAAAAGAGGGAGACACTACACTACATGCGTTGTCATATTTCATTACACCACGCTTCATATTTTTAAGTAAGAACACTGGATTATACCTATAAATACTGCCAGAATAATCTACATATTAATTTGAACGTCGCTTATTTTTCTCATTTTGGAAAAATAATTCCTGTAATATTTTTACAGTAACATTACACTGACAGTACCCGTTTTGTGAACCAGTGTCCTACTTGAAGATGGCTGAAGTGAACAGCCGAAACATGTGGTAGTATCGAATATGAACTAATATACATGATCTGTATAGTTGTGTCTATCGGATAATAGGAATAAAGACGACAGTACGACGAAACGTAACAATAATATAGTAGTTCTGGAATGTAAGTTACCAGTAAAATACAGAACTGGCAATGCGCCTGGCGTAGGCGTCATTACCAACCGATGCTGTTTGGAAGCGGCCCTTGCTGAGTGCAGATTATGAGGTATCGCCAAATCCCAGTGGTGCTGGGTTAATTTAGAGGCATGAAATTTCTTGATCAGCTGAATTAATCTCAGTTTCTCAAGCTCGATTCTGCTGTATGGAGTCAGTTGTTTCATCCAGTGAATGCTGGCTAATTTGCATGAAGCCCAGACAGACTACATTTGGTTTTCCCAAAAACGGCACGTGGTATAAACATCGATGCTTGTTTGAAACAGACACGTCAATTAAACATGCAATTTTCATCGTTGCAACGTGCATTTTGAAATCTGCGCAGTTCACTCACCAACAAATGCACTATTTATTAACTTGGTTAAAAGTTTCAATTTACATTAAAATACACAATAATGTCGCTCCTACATGTTTCGGTCTTTGATGACCATCATCAGGGTGCTTTATCTTTACATGACTAAAGTTTTATGTATATTAAAACACTCGGTAAAATTACGTCGTTAAATATATTTGGTGATGTGGCAGCATGTTGTAGAGCGGCATGTGTGTTTTAACAGAAATATAACTTTAGTCAGGTACAGATAAAGCTCCCTGAGGATGATCATTAGAGACCGAAACATATAGGAGCGATATTATTGTGTATTTTAATGTAAATTAAAACTTTTAACCAAGTTAAAAAAATAGTGCATTTGTAGGTGTGTGAATTACGTAGATGTGTAATATTTAATGTAAATACTTCCCTTAGGATATCTTCGGAATGTTTAAGGGAACACAAAGGAAAATAATTGCTTTAATTTATTCAGTGAAGTCGACACGGAGAACTTTATGTGATTGAGTGACTGAACGGGCTTTTATTCGAAATAGCAGATTTATATTTACAGTCCATTTTTATCGAGACCAAGTAATTTATGTCAAGTCGGAAAGAACGAATTTTTTAAAATGTGTCTAATATTTGAGTACGTCTTTGTGATTTGCTTATTTCTTGTATAGATAAACGTAAGGCATTTCAAGTTTTACATTTTTTACATAGGTAATGCATTTCAATACTACCTTAAGCCGTGTACATCAATATTTGATAAAGACTATTCTACGTACTTTATGATATTTATTCCAGCCGGTTTGACTTCTTGGCCCTGACTGTGGAAGCACTACGAACCTTCGAAACATCGGCTACATTTTACCGAAAGACAAATATTAACATCCCAGCAACATCGCTCTAAGAACCTTAAAACTCAGAACCACACATCTGGCTTGGTTCTGCTTTGGCTCTAAATGACTAAGAATTCCGTGAAATTTGAAACCATTACAGTGTGTGGCTTCAAATAACGTTTGTATTGAAAACAAGTTTTATATTTTATTAAATTGCAAATTAATAATTTTATAAGATGTTTTAGATTTCTACGGCCGTTGCAGTGGTTTTGGTCTATCACGACGCGAAGTTTGATAAACGGGTTCCAATATTTGAAGACCCGACTACGCGTGTGATGACACTGGAGACCACTATACAGAAGTACACAGTTTGTTCGACCCTGATTTCGATCAGAACGATAGTTAATCCAGTCCGGCCTGGAGTTAAAAAATGTATAATTTTTTTAACATAAATTTAAAATTGCGCTCTCTTCATATATGCCTGTTTAGTTTGTGAACTAAATGTCTCTTGACATTTGGACTTCCGCCCTTGTTGTCATGTAAATCTGCTAAAGCCTTCCTCTGTACACAGCTGTCAGAGGATTCATCAATCAAAGTTGTTATAGAGGTCTGTACATTTAAGTTTACGCGTGGATTGTCGTAACTGGAGTACAGTGCTGTGTGAATTGGTGCGTTTATTTCACATATTTCTGTAGCAGTTTAGAGACGTCCCGTGTTGGATTTGTGAGAAAACACGTATCAGGTTTCAGTGTTTTAGAACGTAAGTTTGTTCTGAAGAAGGATATTCCGTTGTCAACAACAAAGGAGGACTGAGCATAAATTAATGGAACCACGAAGCAGATGTCTTTTTATTAATTTAATACTCTGCTCATTACTCATTTCGCTGTAATGCCTGTAACACGAATCTTCATTTTCAATGTCAACAAGTTCACAAGTTCAAGCACTGAAGGATTTCCTCAGCCAGATGAAATCATCCCAAATTCTCACAACTGTAAGTTTTTTTTTAAAATAGATTATAAACAACCTAGAGCTATGCCCCTCTTCCACTTACCTTTTTCGTACCAGAAGTTCCGACAAAAGTTACGTACATCTTATCTGTCATTTCATCTCATCGATCTAAATTTGGTCATTGCAATATTTCTCGATGAGCACACAGCGCATTGCGATGGAATTTAGATTATAAATACGCAGCAAATGTATAAGAGATAAAAACAAAGCTATTTTGAGGCAGACGTACGTCCGGAGTATAAATTTTAAATGTGACGTATAATTCACGAATTTCGTCTAGTTCAAGTACCATTTTGTAGTGAGATGTAGAAATGTTCTTATGTGAAGTCGTTCGTAAATAAATTCGTAAATTCCACTTTTACTTTATCTGAACACATGTGAAATTTCTGAATGAATACAAAAGTCTCTTAAAGATTTTTGTGTAGAATTTTCAGTAAAAAAATATCATTATAATTTTTGGTTTAGAAATGGAACGGGGGGGGGGGGAGCACAGAGGAGAGTCTGTTTTAACTCTATGGCCTTTAAGCAAATAATTTATAAATTAATATTATTATCGATATTTGCCTAAAATAATATCTTCCTGCTTTAGTTTTCCACGATTCGCGAATTTAGACATTGAAATGAAGATTGAAGTGTATACAGGGTGATTCAGGAGTAAAGGTCAATATTTCGAGAGGTGACATTAAAGATCACTGTGAGGAAAATGATCGTGTTAACATGTGGTTGATTCTGAATGGCTGAACTGGCGCACACTGGTTTGTGGGGTTGGATGAAGGGCGGAGTTTAAAAAAAGGGAGGTGGATACACCAGACGAATTGCTCACTCGCATTTTGGATGCTGCTGCCCGCATAAAGAAACGTGAAGTTCAAATCAGACTAACAACACGCGATCTTCTCACACCAGTCAAAGTGCATTGAAGTTGACAGTGGAATGTTCTAACGTTTATTGTGAACTATAAAGAATTTTTCATTCCTGTGTAAAGAAGAATTGTCAACTGAATATTAAATTACTGCTTTTGTGTTTGTAGACTCAAACAACTGTATCTCAGAAACCATTCGGAATTAGACACATGTTCATATGAACTTTTTTTCTCACAATGACCAATGTTGTGACCTACAAAAATTTTGAACCTTCCTCCTGAATTACCCTGTATTTGTGTGTTAAACATAGAAGGGAAGATTATGGGATAAATAGAATGTTACCGATGGCGACGAAGATGGCAGGAGCGACGATGATAGTGATGATAATAGGAGACTTTATAACGTATCTGAAGTAGTTGTTATATTGATGTTCTGAACAGGGTTGTAATCGGATTGCAGAGTTCGTATCGAACCACGCGAAGCGTGTGGGTTTGCCGTAGGCGTGACATCACACGTCGTGAGCAGGGTGGTTTTCCTCACCAGTGTTACAGTTTAGTGGCTTTCAATAACACGACGTAATTATTATGCTGTTTCCATTCCCGGCTCCAGTTTCTCGCATAAAGCATGGATAGACAGCTGGCGGAAAGTCAGAGGAAGTGAGCATGCTTATCTGGAATCCACGCATGAACGGTCTTGGCCAAAATTTTCGTCATAAACTAACACAGTTCTGTCTCTCTAGATTGTAATATCTGGAGGCTATTATACTGTTACACAAGCTCCTGTGAAGATATAGAGGAGATGGAATGATGGAGAATTCTTTGGTCAATGTACTACACTTCTTGATGTTAGCACTGTAGGAGATGAGTATGTAATACCAGATCTGTTACACAAACTTCCAGCGTATCTACGTGAAGACAGTGGGGGTGTTTCCCTTTATAGATCGCGATTACGGTAAACAGTGGTTGGCTGTTCTTGGAAGATATCAAAATCTGTACATTTAGTGATCAGATTTTCAAGGGTTCTTAAGGCCTGTGGCTTGGGCTCGTTCCAGGTCTTCATCGAATATACGTGAGCATAACCAAAAAGATGTACATTTTTCTCATTAATTTTGGCCAATTAAACTATTCTCTACATGTTTCGAACTAGTAACTGTTCATCATCAGGAGATTATTTCTTTACGCGCAACATACAGTATTTTATGATTCATTTATGGGTGTCCAGGCTCTAACACGATGTGACTGGAACTGTGTGCATCTAGTTTGTTATTCTCACGTGTATGTATCAAGATGCACGGTTCAGAGAATGTAAAGTTACTCATCGAAATATCTTCAAAAAATTAAATACGGTAGAAACCCGTTAAAAAAGGAACATTTTAAACTATGAATATCTGAAATACTATTTTAGCTGCAGCTAGCTTATTTTGATTTAATCGTCTTATTTCCATTCGCTTTCATCTTATTTTTCTCCTTCTTCTCTTTTTCCTTTTTCTAGCATCTTTACCGCACTGCGCAGGATGTGGACTAAAGGGCTTAATTCTGTTCTTTCTATCCACAGATGTTAAATTTCATTTTATTGTCAATTGTTTCTTCTCCTCTGCACGTCCGAGTGTCCAATCCTTATCTTGCTCTCTGTTGTCCTTCAGCTCAATTTCTTTGTACCATTACTTCTTCTACGCTTCTGGGCATCGTTTATTCTATCAGTTCCTTTATCTTAATGTTATTTTATTATTTATGTTATCTTAATATTCTTTTATCTTAACGTTATTTTCTATGATTAAACCAATTAAGGGCCCAGTTAGTTGGCTCATTATGGCAGCCATTGTCAGGAGGTTTTAAATGACGCCACGCATAAACCTGGACAGAATTAATATCCTTATTTCTTTAACCCCGCCTTACAATTTGCTAAAACAGGCAAATTTTAAAGCTTTCTTGTTTTGGACAGCTTCTCACTGCATTAGGTAACTGTATAAATTCGTACTTTTTGCACGTGTTACATCTTTCAAATATAAGCTACAATAAACTGTTCAACCTGTCAATGTTGGTAACAGCGACTGTAGTAGGAAACGTAACACATGAATAATTGACCTCTGTGGGGTCATCAAAATTACTGTTCAGGAAGCCTAACGTAATCTGCACGTGAACAGATATCATTGTTTCCTACCGCACCGTAACTTAATCCGCACAGTAAAACTGATTAACCCTTTCATGTAAGGTAACTAGGCGTAATGCGTATCGAAAGTCTCAAAAGTCTCCTTTAAAGACGTTAAATATGGAATACATGTATGGTGAGGCAAAATGGACACAGAGACCTGCCTCACTGTCTTCAAAAATGTAAAACGACCTAGAAGGTCTTTCCTGGAAAAGAACACACATTACGTTTTCGAGAGTGACCCTTGGCAAGCCAGTGATTGAAATCCTGGAAGTCCATGCTGGTTGGGAGAATAATTTCCTCTTTTCTTTCTCCCACACAGCTTGTACTTGATGTCCACGTGGCATTTGTAATGAAGAAGTTCGGTGTTTACTGTGAGGTAGGATCCGAATTTTTAATTCAGAAGAATTTAGTGCTCGTTCGAACTCCTTCCCACGGATCTCTTTACACAGCCCCATTAACTCACACTTTAATCCCACGACTCAGAAATTTCGTGACATTTTCTATTCGGTAGTTTTGGAGTTATTTTGAAACCGATGACAAAATAATAAATTTGTTGTGTAGGTTCTCAACACCTCCTTCACCCACTTGGAAAATTACAAATCACCTTTATTCGTAATTGCGTCATGTTTCAATAGTGTTTTACATCAAAACAACCAGATAGCATTGGATTCCATTAGTCTTTGCTACTTTCTCGTTCTTTCATCTAGACAAGTTACATATTACTATCAGAGAGCATGGAAGGCTCTCGTCCATTAATCACAATTACCGACCAGCAAACCGCAAGTAATCCCTTACTTTCTGTCTGACAGAAATATAAAGCATCGTTTTATAATAAAGTCAGAGTTATATTTCTGGCTGTAATTTCCTGACGTTACTCTCACTACCGTCATGCATCTCGTATTTCCGTCTACGACTTATGCTTAACATCTTATTTCCGATTTAGATATTTCGATTATATTCCATTTATCCCTCTTCCTTACCTACCAGCGCATTATGTATTGTTATTCTCATTATACCAACTTTCATCTTTTGAATTTGTGCCTGTTAGAGAAGCGTTTTATTCGAAGGCATTTCAAGTTATAAGATTATACATCGTCGGTGACAGACAAATTAAATGCTAAAGAAAACTATAATAGGATATTACTCGCAAGTGAAAAACAAAGTATTCGAAGAGACACTTGTATCACTGCCACTCTTTTCTCCATAAATCCCACATCGATGGCCTGTCTGCTACATTGTCTTAAGTCGTAATTATAGAACGATAGACCTAAGTCAGTTGTTCCATACATGTTCTTCTGTTGCTTAGCGTGTTTGTATATAATGGTAACATCATAATTGCACAGTGCTAATTAAAAAGCTCATAATATATTAAAGGATTTTCACGCTTTTATTGTTACCAGAATGTTCATTATACAGTTTACATTGCCATTCACCGACTTGCTTACTGAATTGTTATCTCTTACATGATATATTTTTAATATTATCCCTCCTATAAGCTTAGGTCTCTAAGGAGTTTTCGTAACTTCGGAATATGTGACTAATTTCGTCAATATTTATAACTTGTTTCTGCTTGAATGTTCGGCAGCTAATCACGCGTGCCAAGTATCTGCTATCATCTCAGTATTTTGACTCTGTATTACTTTCATGTCAAGCCAACGACTTTTATTATAGAACACTCTATCTTCCTCTCCCCCCCCTCCCCACGTTTCACCATAAGACACGTCCGCACCATATTGCTGAATTCGGAAAATATGTTACTGTTCTCGTTTTTATGTAAGTCAGTCGAAGAGTTGAGTTAGGAAGGCTGCATCTGGCAGGGGGCCTCTGTAGGGTAGTGCTGTATGTACAGTTTGCTTTGTCAACACCCGCTTCTCACAGACACTGTGGAGGAAAGGAAATTTATGAAAACGACGTGAAGAAGATTAGTAATGAAGTAACGTAAAACGGTAATACGACATTTTCCATCAGTGTACGAAATTGAATTAATCTCTTGCACTGATTTTTATTAACACGAAATCGACGCTTCTTGTACTGGTTGCAGTCGCCGTTCTCAGTAGGTACGAAATAGCTGGAGAATAATAAGAGTAAATTCATCGTGAAATCCGTATCTTACTGATGATTGCAATTAGGAAAAGAACATCATTACGGTTGAGTGGTTAGTTAACTCCTTCTTTGCATTTCCGGGTTCAATACTCAGCTTGAACAGAGGGTTTTCTAACTGACCTATTTTGTGTCTCAGTCTAATACTTAGCTCACAGAATGGAACCATTTCCTTACAAATACAGCAGATATTCTCCACTCACAACCTTCAATTCTTCGCTGTTTTCTACACGCTACAGACAATGACCTAGTCAGTGAGAGTGTCGTTAAATGAAGCAGTAAATTAACCTTTTACAGACTAAACGTAATTCGCTTTATATAACGAATCAGTTCGTATTGCGCTGTAAACACTGTCCATCACGGTTATAAAAACCAGTCAGCTAATGACGTATACAGCAAAGGTCGCTGTCTATTCTGAGATCCGTACAAAACCCTCAACGCAAAGCGAGCACTATGTAGAATTTTTGAGTATTAAACCTGATTTACGTAAAGACAACACTAGGCTTTACAACGTTAATGCAGTTCATACGATAGTTGCTGGGAACGTCTTGACGCAACAGCGTTCAGGTTTGAATAACATGAAAGGTATTTGTATGGACACGTTACTCGGGACGTATAAGAAATTAGTTCGAATTTGTAGGCATCCAATCCTGTTTTTATTTCGAGAAATCTGGAATACTAAACATACAGAAATTTTGAATGGTGAACGTAATGATCTGCAGGCCTAGTCGGGAGGGTTTCGGACAAATGAGTACGGAAAATTCAATTTACAATGCAAATTTAAAGACTTATTGAATCCCGGAAAGTATATTCGTATATTCTCTTGATCTACGGGTATGCCGTTCGACGTCTTGTCGCAGTCCCTGAAATAACTGGAGTCCTTAGTGAGAACTTAAGATTCTCTCAACAAATCTAGGAATTCCTCAATTTTTGCGGAACCCGACTTTTATTGTCGAGTTACAGGAGACCGACATTCGATAAAATCAATGCACATATCTCGAAATAAGTAAAGGAGAATTATGATAAAATTTCAAAGAATAAACCTGTGGTGTTTAACAACTAAATTGTTTGGAGTTTAGTCTGTAGCCTGTCACAGCTGTCACACAGCATTCATGCAAACGGACAGGCAAACCCCTGCAGAGCGATATAACAATCTTAAGCACCTTTTACGTTTGTGTTAGATATAACAAGAATAGAAATAAATTGATGTCAATACGACTAGTAAGTGTCATACTTGTGGGGTCTCAATTCAAAACTTAACACAAATGTACACAATTAGTTCTATGTTTTATTTTAACACTGGTGCCGTGCATCTTTATTATTTTGTACAATGAACCAACAAATACACAGTTAATTGACATTTTAACAATCATAGTTCCGTACATGGCTAATATATTCTCAGAGTACATCCAACAATGCAACGTTTCTAAAATTTATTTATTTCTGTAAGACGCTGTACATGTTTCAGACGGTTTTTACGTCCATCATCAGGAGCACAAAACTGCACATACAGCGTCAGGTATTTGTTAGACCATTACAGTAGGTATCAGTAATGGTCTGACAAGTGCCTGACGCTGTATGTGAAGTTCTGTGCTCCTGATGACAGACGGACAAACCGTCTGAAACATGTAGAGCGTCTTACAGAAATAAATAAATTTGAGAAACTTTGCATCTTGTTGGTTGTACTCTGAGAATTAACAATTTATTATACTGTTGCTACATGTTTCGACACTCTTGTGTCATCTTCAGGGAGCTCGTAGCTAGTGCTAGCTAAGTATGTATCACCAAGACTGAATTGACATACTTCTGTAACTCAGCAGGTACTAACTAGGAGCTCCCTGAAGATGATGCAATAGTGTCGAAACATGTAGGAGAAGTATAATAATTTGTCAATTAATTGTGCATTTGTTCGTTCTTTGTACAAAATAAAAAATAGTTTAAAATATTTTGTACTACTGGCCTGAAGATGACTCTCTGAAGTTGAAACATGTTACCAAATTAAATCATAACACTTACCGCTTGTGTTAATGGTAATTTATTTCTCATGTTACTAATGTTAAGTTGGTCGAAAAGAGATTTGTAAATGTTAGTTGAAAATTTCGGGCGTGGGACTTAGGCAGTCTGTATTTTCCAAGCAGTACTGGTTTATTATTCTTGCACCATACACTTTATTATTGGGTCTGCCTCCATTTGGTTCTAGTATCCCCTCAAAGACGGAATAGCATCTCCGACACTTCTGATCAGTTACTCTCCCAGGCTTTGTGAACGTGAGATTTTGTCGGACAGCAATGTCTTTGTACTGTTTTAATTAAATTCCATTTTTGAATGCTTTTTTCATTTGCGTTTATCATATCTATAAGTCATCCAACAGCAGCAAGGCGATCGAACCACGAGGCATGGACAGAGGTGTAATGGGGGTATCTCAATGTCAACAGTGAGAGTCCTAATCTTTTGAAACCCAACTTAACTTTCGTCCTGCCCGCTGCAACTTTGGAAACTCTGCATTTTGCCCACACCTTGTAGTAAAGTATGTTTTAAACGGTTCTCACAATAAGCACCGATTATTTACCTAAACGGTTTAACCGGTTGTTCTTTAAAACGGACGTGAGACCATTTCTGTTTGTAGTAAGAAATGAAATTTTTATATATAGCTCAGATGAAAGTCTGCCTTTTAAGACAGTGCTGTGGCTGAGAAACACAATGGAAGGCGTGTCTTTAATTCGTAATGGTGGCACACCTGTTATTCATGTTGACTGTACTGAACATTGCGTTTGGTTGTATTTTGTCTTTCTGAAGATTTCTAGATGTTGATATGTAGTACAACAGAGTTCAAATGCGAAAAAAGGCAGTTAGTAGCTAGCCTCTGACCTTGCTGAGCCGAGTTCAATCATAGGGCCGGTCCATGTGAAATTTGTGTTTGAAAGAGGGACAGTGGGACAGATCCTTCTCATAGTATTGCTGGATAATTCCACCGATGACCCAAACACATTTTAATCTTAATACTAATTCTGTTGGGAAGTACAAGCGTTAGAAGACTTTAAGCTACTAAACAAAGGAATGCTATTTTGGATGTAGGGAAGAATTGAGCAGAACAGCCATTGCATATTGTTTCATCAATCTTCAGAGGGTTAAATAAAGAAAATTAACTACAGTTTTTTTTTAATAGAATGATGCAGTTAAAAATAAAAGTCCATTAACCGTTTCGACTTCAAACAGCGTCTATTCTAAATTTTGATTTTGTTTTACTGCTTCTCAGAAACCATTATAGGAAAGATTATGGGCATGAGAAAAGCCGACAATAATCCAATATCACTTTACGACTTCCTCGTAGAATTTACTGCAGCAATATATTCTAGTATTAGTTTCCGGGCTATGCTGTAAAGTTATCACAACGTAAAAGTGCTGTGTTTATGAGCATCCACTAAATTTTAGTAATGTTTCTGTGTTCATTAATACTCGCGCACACCCTGTTTTATATGGTGTTCTGTACAACTGTATCAATTTGTCACTGACTAAATCTTCCCTCTATTATAAACATCCTGAACTGCCTAATCATTTCTGGAGCTGTTTCATAACTATTAAACATGGCTGTTCTGTCGTTTATTTTACCGCACTATTAGTTAATCGGACTGTGCAGCGTTAATTATGAGTTGGAAAGGATTCGGAAGGAAGCCTTCTTGATCCCATCAATATAATGGCCTCCCAAGTTCCTGGTGGGGCTGAGGTTATGTCCCGATAAACTTAAAAGACCTGGTGTTCTGGTTGAGTTCCAATTTGGTCATACCCTAAACCACGTGTAGAGCCCCAACGCTGCACCAGCCTCCCCTCTTTGTTGCTCATACCAAATTTTATCTTGGTATAAATCTCATTTTAATATAAGAGTAAATGAACATTTCTGTAAATGTGCTCTTAGTATGTCAGGTTTTGATATTAGTTTTTTTTTTAATTTTCCAACATTACTGTACTTGTGGGTAAGTCATCACAAAATATTCCTCTAAAGTTGACAGACATTCAGTTATGAAAACATCTTCTGCCTTTTGGGTAATCTGAAGACTTAAGATGTTTCAATTGTAGGAAGATGAAGAAAAGGGGGAGTAAAGAAACTGCGTGATGAAGTTCTTTATGTCTAATTGTTTATTCCCTGATTGACTATCTTCTTGTAAGGGATTATTTCTTGATAAACTGATGGTCGCTCATCTAGTCAAGAAATTCCCCACCTGTTATTACAAGAAACATTTCGCTGCCATATTCACAGCAACCCGTCATAACCAGGTGAATATAATCCACGCTGTTACAATCTCTGTCTTTCCGACGCCTATTTTGAAATCATTGTCTAAACGACTGTACTATGGGGATAATTCTTTGTAGCTGTGGCTGTGAAAGCATTCAGTTGCAGTGAGATTTGACGTTCTCCAGCAGTATTGCTGAAGATATAAATATTTTAGGAAGTTAGACTCTATAAAAGATAAATTTCAACCTATAACAGGCCACGAAGGCCAAGAGGGGGAGTAGAGATATAGCTCTACTCTTTCCTTTGCCTCGGCGTTAGATGGGGGTGGGTGGTCAATGCCACGCCTCGGTCGCTTTACCCCGGGAAAAACCCGATACACATTTCATAGGAGACTGGGTGGGCCCCATGTTCGGTCTGAACGTTTGTGCAAAATCTCGCCTCCACCGGGATTCAATCCGCGGACCGTCCAGCCCGTAGCGGGCAGTTACGCCGTTTAGGTTGGTAAATATGCATCGGTGTTGGAATTATCGTAGGGTCTTCATTTTTCTCAAAACGCCAATAACTCTTTACTAGACCACATATTGTAACACTAACTGGAACATAGAGTTGATAAATTTTCCACAAATTGACAATTTATAGTTGTTGGGTTGAACAAGCATTCTTTGTGTAACCTGTCTCCTTGAATTATGCCTTCATCCCTTTATGTGTGTTTGTCCTTTCGCTAGGTAGCTGTGCTGCATCAATAACTATCTGAACAACGTAAGCGATCCTTTAATTGCATTTCCTTCTGTTCTGAATCGCTGTTTATTCCAGTTGAACTGAGAATAAACAATCATTAATAGTGGAATTACTTCGTACGGAACAGCACCAATTCAATCATTGTTACTTGTGGTGGTAACGGTACATTCATCAGTGCAATCTGGCGGTCCATCTCAGTAGATGTTCGATTTTATCCAAGTTCTAACACAAAAAAAAATACTAATATAACCTGTATCCTCTGTGACAATTGAGGCTCTCTGACGGTTATTATGAATACTAGTGTCGTTTGGAATACTACGCCGTGTAATTTGATAGAAATAGGCTGGCATTTTGGGGGAATCTACTTCAGGTAACATCCCTTACGGCAGTATTTTTCAACCACTACCTGTTACGTAAACATGTAAAGTAAGTTTGACCTGTACGCACCATTAAGGCATACAGGGGGAGTAAGTTGTGGCTATACTCGTTCTTTACCTTGATACTAGATACAGACGACTGTTCAACCTCACGTTCCGGCTTTTTTACACACGGAAAGCCTGCCTGGTACCCAAGTCATCTTTACATACCACAGGATTGTCACACAGAGACGTGAAATTCTAAATCGCACTCATTACTGGAAGGTAAGTATTTGAATCCTGAATTACGCGTGGAAAATCTTATTTCATATTTTATTAAATATTATTTGTTTCCGCTTAAGGGGTTTCTATTTGAAATGATTTACATTAATTGCTTCTTTTCTTGTACGTACTAGAGTGTAAATCCGAAACCGTGATTTACCATACGTCAGTCCCATATCATCATTTACGTCTACTGAAATTTCTGTTTCGTCTGTATGTGGACAACATAGAATTCAATAAAATACTGAAAAATGAATTAATTTACATATAATTGCGCATATGTGTAATTGTACCTGTCTAATATTCTACTCATCGTATGCAATAAAATGAAACGGATAATAATAGGAAAAATAATGGTAAATAGGCTGTCAGTGTAAAGTTAAAAGCTCCGGCCGACCACTTGTGTCAGAGGAGAACGTGAGACGAATTCAAGAGAGTTTTGAGCGTAGCCCACGCAAGTCAACCCGTAGAGCGAGCAGAGAACTTGGAATACCGCAACCATCTGTCTGGCGTGTGTTGAGGCGCCGTTTAATTGAGTCCATCTTTTTGAATCGCCCTGTACAATTCACAACATAGGCTATGGTGTCTCGATTTTCACCACACTTTTAAAAAATAAACTGGTAATATAATGTCACCATAAAGAAACTACTTATTTGTTCTCAGAATTGCTTCGGCTAACTGTCTCGTTTATGCCAGCTGAATGGTTAAAGGACGGTTTTCATTTGGAATTGCAGCTACGGGTTGAGCAGTCACGGTATTCTTGGTTCTTATGCCCTGTACTGCGGTGCTTATGCTTCTTTCTGGACGGCGTCATATTACACAAGACCAAAATATTTATAACGCCGTGAGAACCATAGATTTCAAATTTTATTTGATTTGAAATTTTGCACCTGAGTCACAATTAGTGATGTGACATTACAAATAAATTGAATTCACTATCAACTTTTGTTTGTACTTTGAATACGGTAATATTCACGAACCCTTTAATGCTATCATCAATCTGTATCAAACGGAAAGGTAAGCGATTATCACCGTCATTATGCCGTATGTAATTACATTTGCAGAAATGTTAATCTAATAATATTTGATTATGTTGTCCTATATATTGGGAGCCGAGATTACTTGTAGGTGTAGTGAATAATACGGGGGGCTGAAAGACCGAAAATTCGTGGTTCTTCTTCCGGCATTTCAGTGCGTTCAGCCTTAACTTCTGAAGGACTTGCAGGTCCTGTAAATGGACTATCAGTTCCAATCTACAATTTTAAAATAAAGCAATCACGATATCATGTAGCTCCCCATTCCGTGCATTTTGTCTACAGCATGCTGACACACCTTTGTACAGAACGACTACTATTTCTTTTATTTAATAATGTTGTGGCTATATATATATTCCTTTTCTGTTCCAACTTTTGCGGTCCGTTAGATAATCCTGTGATTACTCCGTATCTTCCCAGAATAACAATGAGCCAATATTGTTTTAATAATTGAAAACTGCTTTCTAAAAACACCAACATGATATATTTCATGATCTGTAAATCAACCATTGTAACAACCTCACAATAAGCAGATGGTTTTGAGAAGTGATAAGAGTTCTCCCTGAGGATGCACATGTAGGTGATATTTAGTAAACCATACAAATATTCAATTTTACAAGGGTGCTGATAAGTCCTTAGCCCGACCAGGAGGAAAAAAGGCTAATGTTTTGCTTAGAATGGCGTGAATTTCCTTCGGCGCCTTGCCTTGCAGGAAAAAAAATTGATGACAGCTTGCATCTCGATATTGTTGAAATCGCAAGCGTCCCTGACATGCTTCCGAGCTTGTTCCCTTCCTGTTCGGGCTAAGGACTTATTAGCACCCCGGTTTATGTGAATTTATTTCCAAAATTATAGATATAATTGCAGTTACGATTTCGTTTATTCCTTGTCAAGGACCTGTTCGAGACATATGCACCTGGTGAAACTGACTGTCTGCTGAGACGTGCGGGCGTGTATTCTGGTAACTAGTTACCATATGTTGGGAGAAATTATTGCAGTCGCCTTCAGGCTATATCTGCCCTGAAAATGGTGGCAGTAGGATTTTCAGACACAATATGTCTAGCTGCTGCTACCCTACACTGCGTCACGTTCCACAACACATTACTGTCTCCAATACCCATTGTGAACACATATAGACTCGCGTGTGTAATTGATGATAACATGCAAAATATGATATTGATCCGTTCTGAAATCGTGGGTAATTCAACAGGCTATCACGTAGTTCAGTGTTTCCCAACTTCAGGTCGTGAACCAAATCAGGGTCGCGGGGGGTCTGACGTAGGATTACGAGAGGGTTTTATGAAGAACTCGATAAATATGGACCTTCCAAGTTTTTATTTGTAAGCAAATAATTTGTGTAAGTTATTTAAATACACATTTATTTCTTGCATGTTTTTTGTATTTGATATTGTCCGCAAAATATTGGAGCTGACAAAAACACTTGGACTTTAATATGTTTTTTTAATAAGTGACAGTGTTATGTAGTGTTCGAGAGAATGAATTAGTATGAATTCATTTACACTAAATATCACTGGCTACAGGCTTTTCCGTTGTAGGTCCGCGGGTCTAATACCATTTGCCACATCAAAGGTTGGGAAACGTCGCCATGGTTAAATACACATATTATGCACACGCCATGAGAAGAGGGGGAACATGTGTAGGTGGGAAGGGAGAGTAACTGTACGCATGCGCGCTGCACTCTTATAGACCACTACTCCTGTATGGCAGCATTATATATGTCTTATTTTTCTCCTGTAGTGCAGGTAAGTGGACTGATGTTCTCAGCATAGAGGATACAGTGAATTACCTCTCGTCCCGCCCACCCAGCTCTGACAGCTTCTCTTGATTTGCCTATAATAATTGGTTGCAGAGCTGAGATACTTGTAAGTTGCTTGGCTTGGAAACCAGCAGAATGCCAGGCCACAGGCTACGCATTTTGTGTTCGGAAGTTCTTTTTACGTTCTTCATCCATTTGTATCAGACAGAGTAACAAGAGAAATAAATTGTCGTTAACATAATTAGTAAATGTTATGTCGTTAATTTGGCAACATGTTTCGACGTCAATAGTGTAAAATACTTAAAGGAATTGTGTAAAATTATATTGGGGTTTGAATAGAGATCTCAATTTTACCCTTTAATAAAATACATGTTACTATGTCAAATAAATTTTATACAAAAATGTTGAAAGGTTGAAACAGTTTAATGACTGTTAAAATGTTCTTGAATTGTTCTATCATATCTTGAAGTAGTACCTGAGTATGAAACATAGAGTTCATGGGATTTTGTTGTAAACGTCTTGTTTATTAAACTTATTTATTGTAAACTTAAATATGTGTTCAGTCAACACAAAAAACATTAGAAAATTAATGTGTTACCGCAACGTGTTTCGACTCCAGAGAGCCATCATCAGGCTAAATATTTAAGAACCAATAAATACATATCCTTTATAGTGCTGTACATGTAACTATTGCATTACGGATCCCTCGTGCATTACATTGAGTGGGTATAAAATCTGGTTTTTTACTAATTAAATTAGGTATAAACTAGGCGCAGCTGTGGGTGTAGTTGTGGCTGTCGTTTTCCGTACTTCTCAGTGGGGGGGGGGGGGGGGGGTGTGTTTCTCCTTTCTGTCTATTCTTCAGCGTATCTTATTGGAGCGGAACTATGTTTCTTCCTCTCTGCATGTTTGGAATGAATTGATTTGTCATTGTTCTTGTTTATGTTGTGGTTTGGTTGTCCGTATTCGTTTTTGTTCTCGTTGTGGTCACATGTTTGTAGATATTGGGTCAGGATGGTTCTGGCGTTTAATAGTGTTGACAGTCAGAATATGTGGAAGATCTTTGAAGAATATTTTAGGGAGTTCTTCTGAGTTTCTGCTCTTCAGTTGTTGCTATAAACTAACACAGGATCTGCTGGATTGAAATGCACTAATTTACGACTGTTCACTTTATAATTATAGAAATGCCTCAGTTGTTAAGTACCCATATTAATATGCGTTGTTGATAGCTGAGACATTTTGAAACTGTTTTTGGGTTAGGTGAATATGTAAACAAATAGTAATCAATATGGCAACCATGCCGTTAAATATGCATATACTGTTCTCAAGTTTCATATTAGAGGCTTTTCATCCATCGGTTTTTCCTGGAATAATGTGTGGGTCGTGAAGTGTACATTTCGGTACACATATTAATTGCAAGTATGTACTATGCAGAATGTTGTAATGTTCGGTTCTCATTATACCTTCTGTCCTTTTTTATCTAACTAGGACCCTTTGTGTGACGAACGTCTAACCACATTTACAACGAAGTTTCCGTCCAGCTTTGAGCAACTTAAGGTCAGGTTTTCTGATAGTTTGGCATAAATTAATGTCTTCTCTTCCTAACTAACTACATGAATCTCGATCATTTTCATCATCATCACGATCTAAGAAGTGTTAGAAGCAGTAGCCGTTCCTTAACCCTCAAAGTGAAGTCGGTCCTTCTATCTTTTCCTCGGTCGTCCTATGCTTCTCCTACAATTTGATATAGAGTGCAATGCCTACGTGGGTATCCTCTTTGTGTCCATTCTTTGTTTGAAGCCGCCTTTCCAGGTTCGACCCTGGGAACAGGCTTCCCTGAGCTGTAATGGGTTTATTTAAAATTCATATAAATTCTGTATAACGTTTTGCATCTGCTATTCCGACCTTGGTTTTCCGCTTAGTGCCAGTTTTTGCTAAGATTTAGTGGCGTGGTTCATTTTCGCCAGCCAGCTGTGACGACTTAGCAGTCAGGCGACTCCGGCCTGACTTTGAATATCTGGCAACGAGTGATTAAAAAAAGATAAAAAGAAGCTATATTCACGCGTCTTCTTTGGAGGTATCCAGTCAGCGATCAGCATCCAAGTTTGGGTGCCCTGGTGAACATCAAGTGGTTTGACTCCAATAAAAGAGGTTGTTTTCTGTAACACCGATTTGACGTATCTTCCTTGTCATCCCCAACCCCCCACCCCTACCTCTCAATATTCTCTGAGAAGAATGAGGAGGCTCAATAGATGGTCGGGTACGTATAGATACAGCTGTATTTCTCGAGCAATGTTCTGCACCCCAGTTTGTTCCTAACGGACTGATTCCTTCCCTTCGCAATAAGAAGTTTATACTAGTTTTGTCATTCAAATTTTCCACCCTTTTTGGAAAGTTTCGGTTAATTAATTAGTAAAGAACGTGTTTCCATGTCGAAGAGAGGGTTTATTTCATATATATATATATACTCACACATTAAGGTTTTATTCTTACGGCTAAGGAAAACTAAGAAAGACCTGATGGAATGTCGAGGTCCAAAACACGGTGTATTCCGAGGTTACTATATTCTGGCATGTAACTTACTGCAGTTTGGCAGTTGTACCAACATCTCGGAGGAAATGTTTACCAAACCGCACAGCCTTTCATGTCAGGTGGAAGCATTACATTTCGGCAGGATTCTGACGATGATGTATCACATTTTGTTTCATTCACTCTTTGGACTTTGATTTTATCCCTTGACTAAAATAAAGATTAATTTAAAGTTTTTAAGGCACAATCGGTCCCCGTTCTCAGGTAAAAGAGTAGCAAAAACACCTGCATATTTGGGCACAATAGGAAAGCCATTCTAATCTCATTGAATTAGAATTGCTTTTTATCTAATAGAACCGACTAATGGAGATGTATTTCTTACTCTTGCCAGAGGACTGGGGTCGATTCGGTCCACGAAACGCCTAGTTTCAAATTTTAGGCGCTCTCTCATAAGTCGCGAAAGGTGTTCTTCAGTTTCGCCAGACCTCTCCGTCCGCATATATCAGCTCGGCTACCACTGGAAGGATTTTCGTGCAATTGGTTGCTGAGAGTTGTGTGAAATTGTCACGAAAGTCCAGATATGGTTAAAATCTGATAAAAATATGGGGCACGTTACGTGAAAAATTAAGCACGTTTATATTGTTCAGAGCCTTACGAAATATTCTGTAGATTTACAACAATGCACAGGGAATACATAGCCACATTTCCATTGCAACACTCAACAGTTTTCTATTGTTGACAGCGATAAGTGGCTCAACAATGTAGAGGGAAGGCATTGATCCTTTTTCGAGGCAGTACCTTCAGGGTCTGCATGCGTTACTTGTCTTATTATTGTAAAGTAGGGTTGTGGACGAAATTGCAATTATTAATTATTCAAATTCAAAAAGAGCCATTTTGATCCTGGTCACCGTCAGAGCCTCAGATCTCGCCGTTCGTCCAGAATATGCGAAGGAATGCTACCACAGATGTGTGCTAATCGGACCGCATTCAAACTTCTACTGGTGTGACACAAGTCGATATACTTTTGTGTTCAGAACTTTTATTCACATCGTACCAAAATTTTCCTTCCCTATTTTCGTTTTTAAAAAACTTTTGTGTCTTTAAAATCTCTGACACTCGCATTTTTGAAGAACATTTTGTGTGTCAGTCACGGAGTAATTAAATTACTTCAGTGCTAAAGCAAGCGATCAGAAACAAATATTTTATATCCACTATGCCATAATGTCAGTGATCCATGACAACGCAGTCTGTATAGAGGCCATGCTGCGGGTTGGACAAACCACGAATGTCCTCTGGAGGGCAATGACATTACGTGCGAACACGTTTTAAGCATTTTGTGACTCGCAGATTTAAAATTGTCGACATTTAATTCAAAATGAATAGGCCCTATTTTTTTTTTTAAATTTTAACATATCTCACATTTTATGAGAAGTTGTTTTTAATTTTATTTTTTGTTCGCCATTTTCTAAAACATTACAACGTGAAGGATTCACGGTTTTTCGTGGAGAAGCGAGTTAACTTTCCCAGCACTTTTCTACTCGATTTAGGATGCAGCAGATAAAATTCTCTCACCTAAAACTTTGAGTATCTGAACACACAGTGGGAGTTTCTTAAAAGTTTAATTTTGCCTTATTTTTTATGTAATAGCCTAGATAAAACAAAGTTTTGTTGTTTTCAGGCTTATTATGAAAAGAAAAAATTTCCGGCATTTATATTTGAGCACTTCTTGTCTGTAATAGCGAATTTAATTTTGTATTTATATTCCTTAAAAACACGGTTATGAAGGAAAGCTTCATTTCCTTTTCGGACTTTACTGTGCCTCGGGCAGTTAATCGTCGGCCTTTCACGTTGAAAGGTCGGGTTCAATCACAGGCCATTATATGTCCGATTTAAAGCGGAAAAGTGGCACTGAGGCAGGCCTTTATCAGAGTCCTTCGGTTTATCTGTCGACCCTTCAAAAGTCTTCGTCTTTATTCCTTAGCGTCACTAACTCTCTATGATCCTAGCGTTTTCAAGTAGCACACTTCAAAAACTTGTCTTTTGCCAGTTTTCGCAATGCAGCATCAGTTTTCAAAACACTGTCACATTTCTAGGATTTTAGAATTTTCTGACTACGTTTCTTCTGTTAACCAATTTTTTCACATCACTGTTTCACGCGTAAATACTGATAACAGATTGACAATTGTGAACTACTCTATATCAATCATGAAATGCTATTTGAACTCTGTTTTCGGAAGTCGAAATCATTTATTCCCTCATTTGTAACGTCAGTTCAAACTCGAATAATCTGTCTCGATTAAAGCGAATTGCCAAGCAAGGCAAACAATCTAGTTAGCACTTGCTGAACTGTGACATTTAAGGTGCGTGGCACACATTCCGAATTCTCACTCAATAGGACACAGGAATTATATGTACACGTCCCATAATTCTGTCAGATATTGCAGGTGGTGTAACTGGCAAACAGAAATTGTGCGATGTGACAGCTGACATCGTTGAACAGACTGCTCTGTTTAATGTAATGCTCTCGATATTAATTCTGTAAATATTTTGGATGTTCTAAAAATGAGCTCAAGTTCCTTGGTGTCGTGCATCCCGTTGTGTTTAGAGTTCAATAATTTTAGGCAATTAATATCACTTCTACACGACTTAGTAACGTGGGCGGTGGGGATAATTAGGAGGGGGCGTTCGGGAATGATTTGGACTGGGGCGCCTTTTTGAGCAAATAAAATATTGTAAGATTGCGCGAGTTATCATCGGATAATTTGGACTTAGTACTTAATTCCTTCACCATACGTAATTCCTTCACCATATGTTCTTCTTCGGAGCTTACGGATGACTTCACGTAACCTGTCTTGAAGGATGCCACGATACCACTCACGGACAGCCGCCTGCGGAACCTGTCTTTGCGGATTTTGCGGTACCACTTATGGGCAGCCGCCTGGAGTTCTTCGAGAAGAAAATTGCTCACCACGCAATCCATCCATGGTTGTGTCGAAATGAACGTTGTCAGATGGTGCCAGGTCAGATGAATATGGAGTTTGAGGCAATTGCCCACCCGTCTGTTTCCGTTTCTTCTTCAAGTTCTGTGGGGCTCAGTGTTCTCGCACATTTCCATCTTCAGACCGTTGTAGATAATGTGAAGAGCTCCTGGACCAAGGCCTATTGCACGCAGCAGCTCGTCAAATGTTACGCGTCTTTCCGCCAGGATCAACTCGGATTTGGTTTTCTGTCGCTGGTGGAAGGTATGTCGTCAGAAGACTGGTGCTTACACCTTTCTGTGCAGTTTTCTTACCACTTTTGAAGTTCCGTAGTCAATTAAACACAGTGCTGCTTGCAGATGCTTTCTCTCCACGAATTTCAGATAACAAATGATCAATATCTGACACTTTAACGCCTACTTTCCACAGGAACCAAGTGGTCCGTCTCTGCTCATGATAATCTACTTCCAATTTGAGACTCTTGTCCATGCCCTTCGACCACTAGACTCAGTAAAAACGCAGCAGTTTTCACAGTTCTGCACGACTAAGACCGTCTAGTGGTGGAATGATGTACTAGGACCATACTGTCCGAAGATCACTCTCACGATCTTAGAGCATTTCACAGGACCGAAACATGAGCCCCTGTCCAAATTATTCCCTAATGCCCCCTGCAAATAAAATTATAGCACTAGAGTTCCTGTAGCATTGCATGCTACATACTACACCATGATACAGGCAGTGTAGTTGAGAAAGCTTCACACATTCCTAAATTCAGCTCTGAATGAAGAAGTTTTGTCGGCTGTACGCTTGGTCTGAATTGTTCCGTAGGAATACTTCCCTGTAACTCATTCGACGGGAAACATTAGAGCCCTCGGTGTGGGACTCTAGGCAGTTACAAGGAGAAAATTCAGAGTATTGCAGAGAATTGAACACGTATCACCTTAACCCGTGTGATCTAACTTGAGGACATTGCTGTCCCACCTCCATTTAGTTAAGCTGATTATTTTGGAGACCGTATATTCGTGCGGTTAGGCAGAAAGACATGTATGCAGCAGAGCCACTGGTGTCTGACCCAGTGTCTTTGAGGTTGAGGTGGCTATTGAAAAATTAAAAAGAAACAAATCGCCACTTATTGACCAAATCCCAACAGAACTGTTCAAAGCATGATGTAGAACAATTCGCTCTGAGATCATAAACTTATTAATTCTGTTTGGAATAAGGAGAAATTGTCTGAGGAGTGAAAGGAGTCGATCATTGTACCTATTTATATGAAGGGTAATAAATCAGGTTGTAGTAATTATAGAGGAATACCAATTTTGTTAAACACGAACAAAATTTTTCCAGCATTCTGTTGTCAAATTTAATTCCATATGCGTAGGAAATTATTGGGGATCAGCAGTGTGGATTTCGACGCACCAGGTCAACTACTGATCATATTTTATGCATTCCTCAAATATCTGAGAAAAATGCGAATACACTGAAGCAGTGCATCATCTATTTATAGACTTCAAGAATAATGATCAGTCAGTTGGAAGGGAAGTCTAGTATAATATTCTTATTGAGCTTGGTATCCTTATGAGTCTGGTAAGTCTAATAAAAATGTGTCGGAATTAAAACTGTAGCAGAGTCCAAGTAGGCGAACATTTGTCTGACATTTCCTATTAAGAATTGTTTGAAACAAGGGGATGCTTTATCGCCATTGCTTTTCAACTTTGGATTACATTATGCCATTAGGAGGGTTTAGGTAAACCAGGATGGCTTGAAATTAAATGGTGCAAATCAGCTTTTGGCTTGTGCTGATGATGGTAATATATTGGGAGGTAGCGTACGTACTGTAAAGAAAAACAGAGAAGCTTTTTTAGTAGGTAGTAAGGAGATCGGTCTAGAAGTGAATGCTGAAAATGGTCATGTCTCGAGATCAGAATGCAGGATGAAGTCACAATACAAAGATTTATAATAACACCTTTGAAATGGTGGAAGAGTTAAAGTATTTGGGAACAATCTTAACATATCGAAATTCTATTCTGGAAGAAATTACGAGCAGATTAAAGTCAGGGAATGTTTGTTGTCATTCGGTACAGAATCTTTTGTCTTCCAGGTTGCTATCCAAAAATAGATATTAAGATACACATAACTAAAATTTTGCTTTTTGTTTTTTATGTGTGTGAAATTTGGTTGCTCACATCAAGGGAGGAACGTAGGCTGAGGGTATTTGAGGACAGGGTACTGAGCAGAATATTTCAGCCTAGGAGGGACGAGGGAACACGGGAGTGGAAAAAAACTACATAAAGAGGAGCTGAATGATCTGCATTCCACACCAAATATTTTTCGGGTGATAACATCGAGAAAAATTAGATGGGCGGGGCATGTTGCACTTATAGGGGAGAGGAGAGGTACATACAGGATTTTGGTGGGGAAACCTGAAGAAAAAAACCACTAGGAAGACCCAGGCATACATGGGAAGATGTTATTAAGATTAATCTTAAGGAATTGGGATATTGGGACATAGACTGGATTGATCTGGTTGAGCATAGGAACAGGTGGCGGGCGCTTGTAAACGCGGTAATGAAACATCTTTTTTCACAAAATTAGTATAATTTCTTGTCTAGCTGAGAAACGATTAGCTTCTCAAGAAGGATTCTGCTCCTTGGAGTAAGTAAGTAAGTAAGTAAGTAAGTTTAATCGCGATTTTGTGTCAGATCCCAGTAATGACTTAGGCCAGTCGTTGTCATACTGATCTTAATCAACCGTACTGGAGGGCTGTCTAGCGATGGTGTCCTGTGGTAAACCCACGTCACTGAACATGTACAATATGCTATGTCATCTCGCTCTGATCAAATTATGCAGGTATAAGCCTGCTGTTCAGTTCATAAGGAAGAGGCGATAAATCAGAAGAATTAGAAACGTGTTCACATTTAGTGGTCTTGTTTTGTTTTGTCTCCTCTTTGCCATTTTCATACTTATCACTAATGTTGTCTATTTTCTATTATTGTATTCACATCACAGACTTTCTGCCCACTTACATGTTCCTTAAATTATAAATACGTGAATATATTTTAATTTATTCTACATACTACACAATATTATGTTTATCAGATTGAGGAGGATCAGACAGGCAGGGTTTATAGTGTTTATCGAGAACGTGAAAAGTGTATAGAGCATTAAGTGAGAGGGAATAAGTATGGGAAGATTAGGTGCAGTTACAATAATGATATTATAAATCGATTGAACGTAATATGATATAGAGTTAGAGACTGGATGGCTCCGAATAGTAAGCTGCAAAGAGTTATTTTGAGAAAAGGGTTTGAGTATTTGAGTTCGAAAAAGAAAAGGCTGTATATATTTGTGACCAGCTAAGCGAAGATAAGTGTCTAAATCAGGTTATTATACTTATTAAAATATTAAAATTAAAATAATGTTTTGCAGATTCAAACGATTTTTCTAAACACGATTTAACACACCTTGGCTACCGTGAGAGGAACTGCAGGGTCGAGATAAACAGCCATAACGTAGAGGTCATTCCAGTTACAACGCGTTGACACAAATCCATCACATTCAATTTCTCAGCACATTTTGTAACAGATGCGGCGTTGCTCGGTTCAATAACGAGGTGCAAACGACAAAAAATTGCTCTGCTGGGCGATATCAGTTATGGAACTTCACATATATATATGTGGAATAAACTGATATATTTGCAATTGGTTTCCCCAGTTTCAATTCACATTTCGCGTAAATACCAGATATTTGTTCTGTAGATATTGTTTACAAATACCTCCTTGTTTCCACGTGTGTTTGCCAGTCAGAAATAACATCGGTGGGGGAGAAGGTTTCTGAACGAAAGAGCTTTTGAAGCCCAGTTTCTATACAATACCACGTCAGTTCAGTGTCAAATGTTACGTACTACCTGTGGTAAAAATTCAGTGTTAAAATTAATATTGTGTACACCTTAAAGGTATATGAGAGAGAGAGGCAGAGCGCCGCTTGTTCTGAACCTCGACTGTAGTTCGAGGAGCGTGACCATGACCTACTAGCGAAGTAGCTCCATGTACTCTTTGAATGGGAGGCTGGAAGAATACCAAAGCCAGACTGGAGATCTGAAGAAGTAAAAAATTCTTTACTTCTGCCGGGAGTTGAACCACGATTCCTCAGTTATCGAACACGTTTCCTAAGCAGTATACCGACTGATCTATCACTTATGATTTTACATGTAACTAACAACAGAAATAAATAGGCCTTATGAATGGAACAGTTGATTGGTTTACGGTACTGTAGGCATTCCATTTGTTATATTAACACGCAATCGTCAGGATCAAAATGAACGGTAAGTGTTACGGGACACGGTGCGCTATATTTATGTAGATACAATTTACTTTCCCTTTATGATGTGGTTTTATTGATCTGTTAAGCTTCGCTTTTCATCTTTTCAGTTATTTTAATGTAACTAAGAACTGTCACGAATTACGAGCAGCAGCAGATATCGAAAGTAGCGGTCGTGGCATATTATAATGTGTTAACAAACATTTCCTTCCAGTAACTGAGGCAATCTCGAAAGATCTCATTTAAATCAGGCAGTCCCTGGGCCGGAATCTGATACCAATCAGTTCTGTGTGAGCTGGTCGAAGAGACTGTGGAGTTATTGAACTATGGGTTTAGATACATGGAGGAATCAAGGATTTTGTGTTTGCTGCCAAATCCATAATCTGTTTGGGAAGCCAACATCTCCTTATGTAGTCGATTCTAAAGGTTTTCTTTCATCAGTTAAACTGACCTCACCGGGAAGTGATTTGCCTGCGTTAATGCAGTGATAGACCAACGTTGTATATAGGCGTTATGAAATTTTTCTGTAGATTTTCTGGGCACAAAGGCGTTATGGGGGGGGGTTTAAGGGCGAAAATGCCCTCCCCCTCCATATATTTTCGACCTAAGAATTTTTTTGGCTACTGAGTTGAACAGGGCCCAAAAAATATATTGGGTTGACGGAGGGGCAAGGGGGTGTTTTGAGTATTAAGGACTGGTTCAAACCAACCTTCCCCCTCTTTCTAACTTCACTACTGGTGAAGTTTATAACACTCATGATCAGATTTGCTTCCCCCCTCCCACCAATGTTACAGGCCAAGTTAGGCCTATGCCCGGTCAACGTCAGAAAGTCACCATCGTCAGCGTGACATCTGTCTTGAAGTGGTCGGCTGATGTACTGTTGTACTGATGTACTGTTGTACTGATGTACTGTTGTACTGTTGTACTGTTTCGATTGCCGTTAATAAGACTGTTGTTCCGGTATTTACGCATATTTACAAAATCTTAACAATATTCTTCAGTAGCCTGAATTATTGCGCTAACAACTGATATTCATAGTCCTCCAGTATCTTCAATACAGTTATGCTGTGCTGTTTTGTATCCTCGGATCCACGTGAGGAACACATTCCTGTATCTACTTTTCGTTCTTGTTTCATAGGTGCCATCCATGAATGTGATCCTTATAAAATGTAGGTATGACCGTTCATTTACAGTATTTTCATAGGTTAGTTTGTGGCATGTGTATAGTAATGTACGTTTGGCATTTGCTTAAAAGTGTTGAAATATGCTCAGTTTTGTATTAATGTAATTATCTCATGTACAAAACGAATGATATATGTGTTGCAGTTGGTCAAGTATACTGTGCTACCGTTCGCAAAGTAGTAACGAATCTTGAAATAATTGAAACTATTTTGGACGATGCACCATGCAGGTAACTTGTTACGTGGTACAGGCCAAATCGGTTCGACGACTTCCATGGACTGAGCTATATGTTGAAGTTCGTTTGTAGGACTATGGAAAAATTTTTTGTATTGATCAGTTTTTATCATCAATAATAATAATAACCTTCTGTTTTGCCGTTTATGGTCGCACCGAATATAATTGTTGTACGTCCTCCTGAAATTTTAAATTAAGTGGCAAATTGTAGTTATTAGAAATATTTTTATGGTTTCTGTGCTGTCTCTATTCTTGGTATTTTGGCTGTTGTACCAGCATATTAATAATAAGAACTGAATAATAATAATAATGTCTGTTCATATCTGAAATTGTATTCGCGATACTATGAAATCTAAAGAAGGTAATATTCACCATTCCTGTAGTTTGGTGTCATAAAACCAGTTTTAATTAATTGATGTATTTATTTATTTGTTTTATATTTATTTTGAATACAGTAGGCTATCATGGAAAATATTCTTTTTAAGGCAAAAGTTTTATTGGTTTTGGACTTACAGCACACTCTGTAGTAGTTAGTTGTTTCAGGTAATTAAGTTACTCGTAGTTGGACGCGCAGTTTAGCTCAGGTGGTTAGTGAAATTTCATAGTGGAGTTTCGGGTTCGATTCCAGTGATTAATACGCGGGATTTATGGAAAGGAATATGGCAATAGGGCAGGTGTGTCTTAGAATATTCAGGTTAACCTTGCCAATTTTTACGCCTCCATTGCTCCACATTCATTCATCTCTCATTCGGGCCTAGTGAAACAGACCAATTTACAGGATTAGTAACGAGAATGTCTCACTTATCCCAACAATGAAATTTGCTTTTAATTGCAAACATTTCTGTAGTTGGTCATGAGGTAACAAGAGCCGTCAGCTTGGCTGTAAGAATTACATGTATCAGAACACTTGTTGGTACTTCATTACACTCTAAATTAGGCAGGCAGTAATTACGTTTAATGGATCCGGCTCCCTGAGTTAAACTAAAAGGAAGTCGATAACAGAAGATATTGGATACAGCACCCCGGTCTGCATATAGTGAAAGAATTTTCCCTAGAAATTTGAGTGACAGTCCTTTATTAACCCTAATATGCCTGGGAACGGCGTTACTATAAAAAAGCCGTTGCAGAATTACATTAGAGGTTTTTATATTTACATTCTTTACTACATAATATAACATGAAAATGTGGTGGACAGTGTTACCCCCAAGCTTGTTGTCACTGATGTTCCCTTACCTTCCTTTCGTTATCTCTCTCAAGACCGTAACTACTCAACTTCTCGCCTCGGTACAAAATTTAGCCTTCAACTGTACCTCACAATTTAACTGTCAATAGAATATACATAATTGCACAGTCTAACACAACTTCTGGCCGGTCCCAGTGGCAGCGCGGCCTAAGGCGTAGGTCTGCGACCGCTCGCCTGCTGAGATTGTCGGTTCGAATCCCTCCAGGGATATGGATGTTGTGTTTTGTCAGGTAGAGGTCTCTGCGACGAGCTGATCACTCGTCCAGAGGAGTCCTGCCGACTGTGATGCGTCGTTGTGAATGAGGAGGCCATGGCCCTCGTGAGGGCTGCTGCGCCCAAAAAAAACACAACTTTGTATAAAGTAATTACAATTAAAACATAATTAAATCATTTAAAACAGCAACATGTTTCGGCTCCTCTTATAGAGTCATCTTCAGACTGAGCTCTAAAAAGTGTTATATACATAATTAACAGGGTTTATAGAATACGAGATCTCGTACTCTATTGATTATTGAACACAACGAGGATGTCTCGCCCGAAAATCACGATTTAACTGTGTGCACAAAAGTTCATTTCTGGATTACTAAATGCCTCTTACACATCGGATAAAGAAATTTATGTTAAGTCCTCTAGTCTCAAGTTATTAGCGATAGGCGGAATGTAATCTGATTCAATTTTACTGCCGTAATAGTATGATGAAGGATTTTCAGATTATGCAGAGTCATAATTCTTTTACTTGAATTACCCCTCTTGGGTCCAGATATTGTTCTGGGCATCAAAATGTGATAAAGTGTTTATAGACTATTAGTTAGCGTATAATGGCGCGGTTTACCCCAGTGTGCATTAATGGGTACAGCGTCTACAGCTTCCAGTCCCTTGCCTGACTTCAGAATAACCGATGCATATCTTTCTCCTGGCTTCCCTCTTCTCCCCACCCACCCCCCCCCCTCCCCCCCTTTTCTTCCCCTCCTTTCAAAAACCCCTCCCCTTCTTTTTCCCTGTCTTCCCCTTTTCCCCCCCCCCCCCCACCCTTACATCAATTTTGGGTGGCTTATGGATTTCTTCGGACAAAGCTGAAACCAAAGAAAACCAGTTGATGCTCTTCGTTATCTACCTCAATTAGAATATCCAGTGTCGATATTGGTAAATATTTTCCGGATATTTGATCGACTGGAGGAATGAGGTTGAGCCCAATAGGCGGACACTAAAACAAAGATTCAAGTGACAGAGTTTGTAATTCTTTATTAATCTGAAATACATCAGTGCCCGATTAATGAATTAAATCGTAAAAGCATTAAGCATTATTTCTTCCTTTAGAAAGTGCTTAACGTTAATGTGTGACAGACAGTGAAGGTACAGTACAATTGTTCCTATACGCTTCATGAAGGCCTGCAGGGGGAAAAAGGTACAGTTCCATTCATTTAACGTCGGCACTGATGCAGATGAGTAGTTAGCTGCCGGCCCGAGCTACCTTCAACTCCCGGAAAGAGCCGCTGGTATCATTCATTAGTTAAGATACTTTGATACGTCTGTTTGGTTTTTGTTCTCCGTAAATCTTAACGTCTTTGAAATATGGTATTAATAATATACAATAAATTTTTTTCACAACGTATTTAGGCGAAATTTTGTAGTATGGTTTTACTTTAAATTTTATCGGTCTTCTGTTGTGATATTGAGATTTGGTGTAAAGTGATATATGCTTTAAATTCGCAAGCTGAACTTTATATGCTTTTTTCGCACAACGTTCTTAACGAAACAAAACAAACATTACTTCCTGAGTAAGTAAGACTAAATATTAGTAATTATCTTGTGCATCAATAGGCTTATATCAGCGGCAGTGAAAATCAGTGAAGGGGAAATTGCAACGAAAAAGTTTGAAAAGAAGTTCTCGATTTTCTGATCTGCGTAGGTTTCTGCCTTTCAGTTCTGGTGAAACTCGTGCGTAGGACTGCTTACACTTTTATCAAAATGTCTGGTGAGGGGTAAACTTTCGTGTTAGGTAAAATGCCAGTCTTTTTAGAGATTTTGTATTTTACTAAGAGCTGAAACGGAAAATTAGATTGCCTTCGATCTGAGTGACCAGGGGTTTTTCCCTCGGAAGTGGACATACTGGAACTAATTCATGGTCACATTATCTTGAGGACTCCTGGGAAATGAAATCCCAGTGACGTGACATCCTATTCCAGTAGGACGGAGTCTTCAACCGCACAGTTGTGAAATCTGCAAGATTTAAATCTACATTGTTAGAGGTGAGGTGTATACAGGGTTTTGGTGGGTGAGCCTGAGGGAAAAAGACCACTTGGAATACCTAGGAGTAGACGGGAGGATAAATATAAAAATTTATCTTCATAAAGTGGGATGGGGGGGCATGGACTGGATTGATCTGGCACAGGATAGGGACAGGTGGCGAGCTCTTGCGAATGCGACAATGAACCTTCGGGTTCCATATGATGTTGGGAATTTCTTGGCCAGCTGAGGAACTTTTAGCTTCTTAACAAGACTGTGCTCTATTATGTTAGTTAGTTAATTGGCTACTTAGTTAGCTCCACGGCCTCATATCAACAGTAATTGTGATGAAATCTCATAGTGAGCGGATTACACCAAGAAGCTGGCAATACTTCCCAGTCACGGTTGGAGCGATAATTTGGTTCTGTTTCTTCATAATTTTAGTAAATCTAGTAAATAAATATGAACAGTTTGTTTTATTCGTTTTAAAAACGCGTGAATAAATTTTTCAATTTTACAGTGTATTTTAAAAATAAATACGATTTCAAGTCTTGAGTAATGACTACTGCTGTGTGATGATAGGCACTTCTGCTTCTTTCCGAAAGGCCTAACCTTCAAATTTCGGTTCGAAAGCTATTATGAGTTTTATGTGGGGTTTTCGCATCATTCGGGCTAATTCCGGTACAGTGTCTGAAATCAGAACCCTGTCACATATTTCTGAAATCTGTGAAATGCATTATTCATTATTTATCGCGTAATTCAACCGCATCATATCCGACAAACTAAGAACACCATGAAATAAATCTTAAATAAATAACGCAATGTGGGGAAAATGTGAATGTATGTGGTCATAAAGTGTTTAATATGACACCCCTTTTACAGTGGAAGAAAGGAAAAACTTCGTTCAAAGTACTTGGTCTCCACTGAAATTCGAAGAAATTTGATACAAAGAGTTTATTTATCGACTGCGGAAATTGCTGTCTTAGTAGATGTTACATTGAAGGTGTTACGATGTATGTGAATGCAATGAGACGGTTTATCGTTTTGAAGTCTATCTACTTTTGGTAGGAAGGGAAGAAAATTTATACTTCCTCTACCAAAATAACAGTATAAAAAGATAAGGGTGAAAATGTCGCCTTGCAAACCGTGAAGGCTTAAGGGGGAATGGACTTACAGCTGCTCTTATTCGCAGCCTGAACGTTGGCTGAGGGTGAATTGCTTCACAGTTCGGCCGGGCCGGTGGACTACCTGCCGGTAGACGTTGAAAAGGTGGCTGAGTAGTCTCCAGAGTCCAGCTGGACACTTCGGAGAAGTGATTGATAAATCTCTTGCTTACTTGGAGAATCGAACCACAGTTTCTCGGTTGACACTGCGTAGGTGACGTTAGAGGAAGAGTTGACATTTTTTCCATCTGTATTAACAGATGTGAAAGTTGTGTATTGCCGCATCTCTCGCGGGCCTGAGTCTGTAACATACGTACACACGTCCGCTGAACGAATGAATCTGATATTGTCAGGAAGTTTCGAACACTGGCGGACGACAGATTTTATAACGCATATAAAAGGGGGGGGGGGGTAATCATGAGCTCGGATTGTAAATGAATCTACAGGCTTATGGGAGTGGACAGATATAATCTATAAATTTCTGAAAATTAATTCTTGTCGCGTCCTGAGGTATTAATGTCCCAGTATCTCGGCTTTACGACTGTGAAATTTCAGATTTTTTTAAAACAACTTACGGGAATGTTTTAAATACAGAAATATTGTAGAAAGTTTTCTGTGACCTGCTGATATCTAAACGGGAAAATGTGAAAGGGATCGAAAGTCCTAGCGTAAATATATAGACGTTTATTTTGTGGAATTTCTGATGCTTTTCTTTATGGGATCCATCCTAATAAACGTTATATAATCAAGCGTCTCCTGCTATAATGAGAGTACCAAACGGCTGTGATGTTTAAAAATACTTTATATCAAGTAATTTGATATCGCCACGAAAAAAGAAATAAAAATTATGAAACAGAATTTTACCAAAAGACGGTACGTGTTTTTATAACGAACATGGACTGTGAATTGCTGAATGCATTTGTGTTTGTGGCTGTGGATGTATGTGAATGTCTGTGAAGACTGTGAGTTAGCGTTACACGTGAGAGTGTGTGGGAGTTTGTGTGGATTGTGATTAAGTGTGTTGGATTATTTGCGATTTGATACGTGTGTTGGTATGAATAATATTGTGTGTGTGATATGGGGGGGGGGGTTGTGAGTGTACCTGCGTGGGGGACGTTAGTGCCCACGTTTGCTTTCTAGTGTTTCTGGAAAAGCTGTAATTGCCTAATAATACATGTGAAGATTAAGGTACAGTCATTGACAGACTGTGCCTACATTGACCTATGAATCTGTCATTGGCTGAAATAAGTTACACATCGATTTTTATCCTTCCCACATATAAAAATAAGAATGGGCGACGCCTTCAGATTATTGTAAGGCGTGAGTGTAGGATAATCACGACGCCTCTCATTAATCTTTTATATGCAATTTCCCTACACTAACTTCCCTACAAAACTTGTCAACGATTCTGAGTTACACGCCAGACTCCAATTACTCCCTAAACTTATAAAATAAATTGCAGAATTATATAAAATATTCGTATATGCAATTTTGTCAATAAAATGGCAACAGGGCTTAAATGTACACGCTATACGTGATTTGTAACCTACTATTAAATTAAATTAACTGTAACTCACTATGCTGTTTTTATCATGAAAGTACCGTAAACTGTAAGAAGGTCAAAGATACAAAGTTTAAACGTGTAAATTAATTTTTCTTCCTCTGACACAGGACTGACAGACAGACTTGAATTAACTAATAACTAGGCTTATCACATCTATTATCAACCAACAACTGCACTTATATAACTTTCACATAAAACACTTTAAAAACACTTAAAATCACTCCGACATGTTTCGATATTGTCAGATCATCATCAGGGAGCTTTGTTGTTCGTTGCTAAATTTATATTACAATATTCACAATTTAATTCGTTTTTGCAAACAAGGTGTTGTGGCAGCGTATCATGTTGTGTAGGAATGTGTTGTAGGGAGAGCAGTTGGCTGGGTGTGCGTCGTACGCTACGTAGTGAGGGAATCATTACGTAGCGTACGACACACACCTAGCCAACACAACATGATACGCTGTCACAACACCTTGTTTGCAAAAACGAATTAAATTGTGAATATTGTAATATAAATTTAGCAACGAACAACAAAGCTCTCTGATGATGATCTGACAAGATCGAAACATGTCGGAGTTATTTTAAGTGTTTTTAATGTGTTTTATGTGAAAGTTATATAAGTGCAGTTGTTGGTTGATAATAGAAGTGATTCTACAAAAATGCACGGTGCAACAATAAGATTTATAACTAAACTTATGTTTTTTTTTACATAGAAATACAACACACTTGAAAATATTCCCATTTAAGGAGTAAAGCTAGCCTGAATTTCATTCAAAAACTCGCTTCCTAATGCGTAGTGAACGTTCTCTGTTTCTGTTACAAAAAGCACCCAGGTCATTTAGATTGTGTTTAGGCAAATAATCGATATTTGTTCTGAGATGCGTGCGAAGCGCATTTCTACGCTTCGTGGGTGGAGGGTAGAATTTCTAAACGCTAGAACCTGGTGGTACATATGGTACATATGGTACCTCTGGACTTTAAAACTTTTGACGATTACGTTGTTAGACAAGGAAGAGACTAGAAAAACACATGGAAGTTGTTCGAAAAAGAAATACATGAAATCAGTTATTAATATTTCGCAGATAGAAGTGAAATTATGTTGAATTCAATTTTAATCGTACATTTCAAAATTAGAATTTGCTTATTGCTTTTCAAAGGCAGTAATTGTAATTAACAAACAGAACGGTCAGGCGGTCGAATAAAAATATTTGCAGATTTTTAATTACACTGAGATCAGTTTTGTGCTTATGACAGTTGAAATACACGAGCCAGCTAACTGCACGCACGGTCTGTGTCCTGATTGGCTGCGCTCGCACAGTGCACGTTTATTCCATGACGCAATTCATACATTCAACTGCCTAACCTTCTTTTATTTAAACACATAATATTCAAAAATGGATAATTTTTATTCTGAATTATTGAGGTAAAAACAATTTTAAAAAGGCAGAACTTCTGTAGCAGCATCAATATCCACGTACAGAAAGTTAGAACGTTTTCTGGCAACGGCATTGACCGCGCGGTCATCAAGACTTCTTGTCTCTGCAGATTTCAACATCAACTAAAAATGTAACTGACAGTTATCGTTGTGTTTCATTGTGCATGTTTTATTTTTAGCCTATTTTTCTCTCTTAAAGAAAGAGCCTGTGACTCTTATTGCACTTGAAAATGAATTCGCTTAGAAAGTATTTCTTAGAGTCACATGAATAACAATACCACGGACGCGCGTACTTATGCATCGGAAGCTACATTACCGACACTGGTGCTGAAGCGATGTGCGATGCTGAACTTCTAGAGTTACTCGGCTATTGATAGGAAACTTTTTCTCTAAAGTGTCACATAACAAATAAAATAATGCCCCTCAGAATATTTTCTTTATTTTGTTGTATGATGAACCATAGAAGTAGGAGCGCGGAATTTGATGTCGCGATTTATCCTAAATAATAATAATATAAAACATATAACATAAACATTAAAAAATATTGTTTTTATACAGCAGTTACAAAATAGCGACTGTACGAAACTTTGAAATTCTATAGAATAAATTTAAATAATTCGTTAAGAAAATGATATAAAATGAAATGTTATGAAGTGAAATGTAAAGAGTAACACTAGAAGTCATAAATCAGTCCAGTGTGAAACTAAGCTTTATGAATCCCTTGTGTTTAGCCTTATATTGAACAGCCGAATTCTGAAACCTTAATATCACAAATTACACACCAACAGCTTCTTCTTCTTTTTACCTTTCCGTTTTGGGCTAACCAAATGTCCATTTTAACTTACTGAAGTGTCGGATGATTCTAAAGTGACTGGCTACGTAATGGGCAACAGACTTCGATTTCTATGTTTATTTTATCAACCCTTTTGACGCTTATCTAAATCAGTACCGGCACTTCTGATCTCAGGATTGGATCTGTCGGAGCCTGAAGAAGGCAAATAAACTGAATTTAGTAATGAGGGTAAAAATCCATGGAGCCACGTTCCCCATATTTCGCGATGGCATACAGAATCGCCATTTATGTACCCTGCACATTATTGTTCTTATTTAGCAATTTCGGCTTTATATTATGTAAAGAAAGTTTTTATAATGAATCTGAGGGGTAACAAGTTTTGGAGTCAATCACGAAACTTAGTTTGTCTGAGATCGCCGGATATTTCATCTACACAATTAATTAGCTTTTTATATTGTTTGGATGTACGGCTTACAGATTATTAAGCCTTTCCGGAACGTAAGAGAGTGATTTAGAGTAGAATGTTCTGAAAATTGTTAAAGCAATATTATCTCGTTTTCAGATGCAAAGCTAAAAATTACAGAATTTGGTGTACCGCGGAACTTCGCTTAGTTTACGCGGTTACTCGTCGAGTGCGAGGGATTTGTGGTATGGAAAGAGGCAACGAGATAGCTTTCTGATCAAGAACTCGGATTTTTCACTTGTCCGAACTCATTCCATTAGTTTTGCGTATTCATTCATCTGCCATCGGGGTACACGTTGTGAATGGATTTACTAAAGGCCGAAGGGCCAATAGACATTGTCTTACCCTACCCTGAGTATAACAGAAAATGAAAGAAGGTGAAAATATGTGTGCCTCTAATGGAACGTTACATTTCCATTACTTCGCTTGGCAAGAGGAAATACTGCAACGGTGCGCTATCACCAGCTCATCGACGTCAAGATTGAAATCGCCAGAAATAATCACCATGAGGACATTGAAATCGCCAGAAATAATCACCATGAGGATATAGGTCCGTGTGTTCTCAGTTTTATGGAAGAGGCTGTGTTTATATTTTGTACTTAAATATCATATCTGGCCCATTAAACCAATTTAATTCGCCATTTTCCTTCCAATATACTACTTATGACTACCTCCGTTTTTCACTTAGAACTATTTTAATATTGTCGTCCAAGATAGGCGTCAGGCTGAAAGACGAAAGTAGATTTTACACCATGTATCTGTAAGTATCATCAGTTGGTACATCGTTACGGTCTCCTCAACTCATCTGAGACTAAGACATAAATAAGAATAATAAACATGAAGCCACAACTCTAAAGTTTATGTTGATATGATGATGATGATGAGATTACTCAACTGCGCCCAAAGAAGAAGTTTACTTACAGTTCTAATGGTCTGTAACACTCTAGTTTTGCCTACATTTTTATATGGGTCAGAAAATTGGACTTTGACAGCCTCACAAAGACGAAGAATTGAGGCTGCAGAAATGAAGCTATTGAGACCTCTGGCAGGTTACGCCTTCTAATACTACAAAACAAAGACTCCATTCGCCGCGAACTACAGACAGACTGCATACTAGACAAGATAGATGAATACAGAAGGAACTGGCTTTTACATCTACAAAGAATGCCACAAAACCAAATCCCTTTAAAATCATACCTTTACAGGCAACAAGGAAAGAGGACAATTGGGAGACGAAAGAAACGATGGAGAGAACAACTGTAACTCTGGAGACGGAACGGGCCAAATGGCCCAACCCTGGATGTTTGTGATGATGATGATGAATAATAGAAACTCCTTTACTTTTCGTACAATGTGTCTCGTTGTGTTACATGAGATTACAAAGGAACTGTTATTTACCGCAAACATAATTTTACTGATATCAATGTTAATTAGTCATGTCTGTAAGGAGATATTATTTTCCAATGTCCCCGGCGGCCGCGCGATTTAAGGCGTGGGTTTGCGGCCGTCTGCTTACTGCGATAGTGGGTTCGAACCCGCAGGAATCATGAATGTGTGCCTGTTGTTAGTGTTGTGTGTTATCAGGTAGAGGTCTCGACGACGGACTGATCAGTCGTCCAGAAGAGTTCTACCGAGTTTGGTGTGTCTGAGTGTGATCTCGAAACCTCAACATTGAGGTGTCATTGGCCTACTAGGGCTGTCGAGCCTTGAGAAATGATAATTAATCTGATTAATAAGGACTTACATGAATAATCAATCTTAATACGAACATAGTGTCGAATGTAAACAAGTACGTCTTTATACAGATTTGTTCATTACCTCGAAAATGCTGCAATTAGGCTAGTACATTTTATGGAAACAATTCAAAAATTGCATCAAGAGTTAAGAAGTTTTTGTTCATGTGAACGTGTAGGTAGATATACATGTGTATTGTAATAATGCACTTATTACTCTTAGTAACACGCAATTTAAATCACTCGTAATACCGTGAACAACAACAACAACGACGATACGACGCCTACGACGACAACAACAACAACAACTACTACTACTACAAACCTGACATACTGGTACCGTAACCGAAGTGTCTCGCCATACAGCATATTCCCTAAATACACTGCCCTTCACATCCCATCCTCACAACATACTTAAGCTACTAACCAATTAACTTATTATTGTTCTTCCTTACTCTCTGTCTTTCAAGTGACAGCTCTTGAAACTTTACCCCATAAAAATATACTGCAGCAAAAGTAATACTTACATTGTTAGGCGTGTCTCGCAGTATTGCTAAAAGTGACTATTAATTTCGTCATGTCCGTCCGTCCGTCTGTCCATCTGTCAGTCCATCCGAATGGGAACAACTCGGCTCCCACTGCACGGATTTTCATGAAATTCGATATTGGAATCAGTTTCCAAACTCTGTCGAGAAATTTCAAATTTCATTAAAATTGGATAAGAATAACGAGTACATTACATGAAGGCCAATATACATTTTTGATCATATCTTGCTCATTTCTTCTTAGAATGAGAAATGTTTCAGACAAACATTGTAGAGAAAATGAAACGCGTTTTATGTTCATGAACTTTTTTTCCCCGAAAATCGTGCCATATAGAGATAATGTGAAATATATGGTAGGGCCAGACAGACCTCAGATGGCAATACGTTACGGCTCATGCGCTCTGCTTGCTGGATACTTAAGGCTCCAGACGCACACTCGGAATATGTAATCCGTATTGCTTTTCCACTGCAACATTAGTTGCACGAACGCGCCTTAGTGTGACGGTATACGTACGTTGTCTGTTTTTCTATATATATCTATGTAAAATGTGTAGGTTTAATTAATATATGCACAATACCGTTGCGTTCAGGATGCCTTTTTTCTACTGTTTGTTATATACAACGATAAAAATAAAAATATACAAAACTACAGTTCTTTCCTTGGTTCTTATATCACTATGGAGCGTGGCCTGCTACATGAAGGGGAAATTCCTAGCTGAAGATATTTTGCAAGAGGTTTCTGCGGAAGGCGTTTGTAACACTGTATAATTAGGGGTTGAACGGTTTGTGCGCCTCTCCGTTTTTTGCTGGGGTGATGAAGTCGAAGATGATGAGCCGGGTGGCGCTTCTGTCACATGTTAGGGGAGATGGGAAACACTTCCTGTATTTGGTAATGAAGAAGGGCAGCTGGAAGACCTAAGCTTGGATGGATCTTACAAAAATAAAATGGGAAGGCGAGGGCTGATTTCATATGGTTCAGGGAAGGGATAACTGGCGTATTATTGTGGGCATTATTTTGGTTACTCAAGGGGGGATCTGTTACATGAAGGTGGTTCATACTGGGGCTCTAATAAATAAGTGAAAATGTTTGGTTATTTGTTTCCGGCGCGACAACCCCCCCCCCCCCCCCC
>Ga0131853_10000585_pt1 | contig 66089 bp, 47 predicted proteins | sample TergutLab28metaG_FD_92764 | JGI IMG/M metagenome (GOLD analysis project Ga0131853, IMG submission 92764) | Labiotermes labralis P1 segment gut microbial communities from Petit-Saut dam, French Guiana - Lab288 P1 (version 2) (version 2) | ecosystem: Host-associated > Arthropoda: Insects >... | reverse complement strand
TATGAGTTTTTATAAATAATTGTTCAACCCAAAAAGAGGAGGATTTATGAACAAAAAAGGTTTTACTTTGGTAGAGTTGATGGTGGTGATAGTTATCATCGGAGTTTTGGCGGCGGTGGCTGTTCCGCGTTTGATGGCGGCGGCAGACAGAGCAAGAGCTGCAGAGGGTCCGCAAACATTGGGAACGATTGCGAGAATGCAACGTGCGCACTTTGTTGAGGCACAGTCATTTATAGGTGAAAATGGAGCCATTGTCACTAACTGGCCTGCACTTGGATTTGATGTTGCGCCTAACTCAAGATTTTTTGGCTTTGGAGTGTCAAGTAACGCAATAGTGGGAGCTAATGCTGCCTTTTTGGCAGAGGCACGTGTCAGACAAGGCTCACTTGGATTGGGACAAGGTGGCGTTATGTGGCTAAGAGGAACAGGTGGCAACGACCCTGATACTCGAGGTATTAGAGATAATCCAGCTGGACTTGTTCTTTTTGGATTGGCTCCGAGTTGGCCAACTGTAGTCCCTGCAGCTGTAGAGAATCCTCCTGCAGCTCCTGCAGCTCCTGCACTTACAGCTGCAGCTATTCCTGCGCTTTAATTCGTTAACTTGCAGAATTTGTATAATTGTCCAGAGCCGAGGAGTTTCTTCGGCTCTTTTTTTGAATTTTGAGATTTTTTTGTTTTTACGTGTGGAAATATAGTATTTTTGTATTTATGGAAAATGACGGAAAAATAAATGTTTTTCACGCAATGAAGTGTAGAAAAACGTATATTTCTAAAATAGAAACGTTAAAATTGAGAGGTAAAATATGACAGACGAAGAAGCGGACTATTGGGACGAATTATTTACAAGAACAACTCCTGAAGTTTCGAAAAGCGGAAAACCCGGTTTCTTTATTAGAAACAAAAACAAAACGTTGGTGTTCCAAAATCCTGACGATACGATTACTATTGTTCCGCCAAGGGTAAATGATACAACTACTTTAATTACTTTCGACCCGAAAAATTTGGCTTCCATTACAACTAAAACGCACACAACAAAGCTATCGGCGATAAAAACTGCAAAAAAAAGAGCAAAAAAAGAATTGGCGTTGGCTTAATTTTTTATATTATGGAAAACAAAAAAGACAAAACTTTAATAGATTTCACGAAATCCGCTTTTAAGCACGGAATAAAAGAAGACGATATTCTTCACGCTTTGTCAAGCCGTATATTCAGCGACATTTATGAGGATTACCCCGAAAAATTTTTGGTTATAGGTTTTGACGGAAGCGGAAATTTGCTTGAAATAATGTATAATGTGGAAAAATACGAAAAAATCAAAGTTTTTCACGCAATGAAGTGTAGAAAAAAGTATATTAAGGAACTTAACCTTAACATTTGGAGGTAATAAATGACAGATGAAGAAGGAGAATACTGGGACGAATTATTTACAAGAACTACTCCGAAGCTTTCGGGGAGAGGCGTGGATTTTCTTTCAGGCAAAACTTTGGTATATAAAGATGATGACGGCACTATCACAATATTGCCGCCAAAAACTACGAGTGCGAAACCTCAAAACGGGACAATGACTATAACAATAGACGGCTTAGCTTGTAAGTATATTGAGGCAAGAATGCTTGCCACAAAACAGTCCCCTGCAAAAATCGTAAGCAATCTTGTAAAAAAAGAATTGGCGCTGGCTTGATTTTTGTTTTGCGTGGAAACAAAAAAATGAATAAAAATTTTTATACTATAATAATTTCACTCACATTTGCGATTACCGCATTCGCTTCGTTGCCGCCTGATGTGCCGGGGGAAATGCTCAGCAATGAAGTGTTTTTTAATCACTTTTTCAGAAATCGTGCGCAACAAACAAATGCGGAACAAGTACAAGAAAGCGGAGCGCAGGCGGCGCCTACGCTTCGTCGGTCGTCGCGAACCATTATCCCTATTCACGACCAGATAGCGCAGGACACCACCGTAATTCGCCACGGGTCAGGCGCGGTTTTTGTGCCGCGAATGAGCGAGGCAAGTGATGTTGAGCCGATTTTTCACGTGTACGATACAAAAGGCGAACGGGTTGAGGTTGGCGAAACAGGGCGAAAAATTTCTTTGCCGCCGGGGCAATATACCCTCAGAATAATAGACCGAACACCGTTTGAAATAAAACAGAATTTTGTAATTTACCAAGACGAAATAACGCCGATAACACCGAATTGGAGCGCCGTACGAATAGAGGTTATAAGTTCTTCGGGAATTCCTATTCGCAGTGAATACGACTTGGCTTCTATTGACCCGCTTATGTTTATCGGACGAGGATACGGACGCGATTTGAGTTTGGCGGAGGATTTGCGGATATGGTTTTTGCCTATGGGGTATTACAAAATTTTGGGGGTCGGCTCCGCGCTTAACGCCATAGACAATTTTTTAACATTCGCTTTATACGGAAACGGCGAACTTCTCCGTTTTACGGTAGTCAAAGACCCTGACACAAGAAGAATTGTAGGCGGCGGAACGGTTTTCGGCGATATAATGTCTCCCACAAGAAGACAAAGAGATTGGCGACACACCGTAAATATCGGCGGAAGCGTAGATTTTAACCATTACAGAGACCAAGCCACCGACTCGCTGGCAAACATCACATATTTCTCGCTTTTGCTTTTTGACCGCCTGAATTTTCGACGAAACCGCGCAGACTTCCAAAACATAGTAAGATTTGACATAGGAATGTCGGTTGAGGAAGCAGACTTAAAAACAATGCGGATAACAAACGACGAATTTCGCATAAATTCCCTCTTTACGCATCGTTTTGTTGATAGGTTCGGTCCTTATTTCCGCAGTGAATTTTCGACTTCGCTTTTCAGAAGAAGCATCGATTTCAGCCGAGAAACAAGAGAACGCGAAAACGCACGGCACGCATTCATAATTTTCGACAACTACATTCCCGACACCGTATCAGACCAAACGTCGCAAAGAATTGACAGCACATCCACTTCTTTTACTACCACGCCCGCCTTTTCGCCTATTCAACTTCAAATCGGAAGCGGCGCTAATATCCAAATTATGAAAAATCACCTTTTGGATTTGCGATTTTTGAGCGGTTTGGGGATGGAACACGAAAGACGTTGGGATTCTTGGCGTTTAATTTCGGAACATTCCCTTGTTTTCGACAGTACAAGCGCAATTTACGAAGATATTTTCAATACCAACATCGAAAGAATTGTATTAACCCAAAACAACGGCGAAAGATTAGAGGTAGGTCCCGAATTTATACTGAATTATTTTTTATTCGCTACGCGATATTTGACTTTGGACGGCGAGTTGCGACTTTTTATGCCGTTTGACAGATTTTCAAATCCGAATTTCCGCTCGCACACGCTTGTTTCGCTGAGAATTACGAGAAATTTCAGTTTGGATTACGATTATACCTTTAATATTGTTATGCCGAGACAAGAAGAATTACGCACACAAAGCCACAGACACAGAGTTTTGGCAAGATTTTCTTTTGCAAGAAGATAGACGTGCAGTGTAATAAAAAACAAAAAAACAAAAAAGGTCGCATAGCAATGCCCGCCAAATATTATTTTCTCTCCAAAAACGGAGTATTTTTATGGAAAAATGCACAAACATATATTTAGACAACAACGCCACCACGCAAGTCGCCGACGAAGTAATTGAGGCAATGGCGCCGTATTTCAGTCAAAAATGGGGAAATCCCTCAAGCGTTCACAGATTTGGCGGAAGCGTTGCAAAAGACGTTGCAAATGCGCGTGAAACAATCGCCGATTTCTTGAATTGCAAGTCTTCCGAAATCTTTTTTATTGCAAGCGGCTCAGAAGGAAGCAATATGGCGCTGAAAGGTTTCTGCGCAAACCGCGGCTACGAAAAATCGCACATATCTACTACGGCAGTAGAACACCCCGCAGTCTTGGAAACAGTGCGCTACCTTTCGTCAAAGGGAGTATTTACTCGCGAAGTCGGCGTTGACGGCAAAGGTCGCATAAATGTGGACAAACTTTGCGAAAATCTGGGAGAAAATTCGATTGTTGCGGCAATGTGGGCAAACAACGAAACAGGCACAATTTTTCCGATAGACCAAATTTGCGAAAAAGCGCAAAAAAGCGGCGCATTGGTTTACACCGACGCAGTGCAGGCAGTCGGTAAAATAGACATAGACCTGCAAAAAACGCGCGTGGATATGCTTAATTTTTCCGGTCATAAAATCCACGCACCAAAGGGAATTGGAGCGATTTTCATTCGCGAAGGAGTAAAACTTGACCCGCTTATTCACGGCGGACACCAAGAACGCGGATTTCGCGCGGGCACCGAAAACGTTCCTTACATTATAGGGCTTGCAAAAGCTTGCGAATTGGCAAAAGCAGGACTTTATAACGAGAAAACCGAGATAAAACGCCTGCGCGACAAATTGCAGGCGGCACTTTTGGCTAAATGCAAAGGCGCAATAATAAACGGCGACGTCGAAAACCGACTTCCGAACACGCTTAACATATCGTTTGAATTTGTAGAGGGCGAGGCGATTTTGCTTCACTTGGACGAAAACGGCATTGCGGCGTCAAGCGGCTCGGCTTGCACAACCGGTTCGCTCGACCCGTCGCACGTAATGCGCGCAATGGGACTGCCTTACGTATTGGCACATTCGTCAATTCGGTTTTCCGTAAGCAAATACAATACCGAGCGCGATATTGACAAAGTTATAGAAGTAATGCCCGCAATTATCGATAAACTCAGGGCGATTTCTCCATTTACGAGCGGCAAATAAGGCAACGATTTATGGAAAATATCGAAAAAGAGAGCGCGGCTATCGAATTTTTCAGAAAAATACACTTGTCGATATTCAACCGCGACTACCTTGCCGACGAGGTTTTGTATTCAACCGTCAAGCAGACGCTTTTGTTTTTCTTTATTTTATTTGCAATATCGGTCGGTGTTTCGGGGATTTCGCGTACAATTTCGGTAAATCGAAACGCGCCGAACGCCATTTTTTCTTCTGTCGGAGAACTTCGATTTGAAAACAACATGCTTGTCTCGCCCGATACCATAAAGCAAGTTGAAGCGTGGAGGCTGAGAGAATTCAGCGCCCTTATCACAGGTGTCAGAATACCCACAGAAGCAAATCAGCCGTTTTCGCTTACTGTCGGCGGCGACAGTATTCCAAATACAGACGACAACTTTATGCATTTGGGAAAATCCGCATTTTCAACCAATATGACTACCTTTATTTTTGGCGACGAAATGCAGGTTATAGAATGGTCGCGCATATTACCCGACCCAAATTTAAGAATAGATAACGCCGATTTTTACAAAAAACTGTTTTTACAACCTGTCAACGCAACAACGATGTTTTTTCTGCAAAGCGTAATGCTTGTCGGCAGAATGTTTTTCGGCATAATTCAAATTTGGCTCGCGCTTTTCTTTTATATGCTGTTTTTCGGAAAAAGATTAAATGCGGCGGCAAGGTTCAGACTGCTTTTATTGACCGCTACGCCGTATTTTATAATTACTCCGCTTTCGATTTTTGCGGCGGACGGCGTATGGTTTGCGACAGATATTGCTTTGGTTGCGGCGCTTATTATGACCGTAAGAAGTCTAAACAAAGTTGATGCAATCCACGGAACAAGAAAGGAAAAAGCGTAATGAAAAGTTTAGGCGATTTTTCATTGACGGAAGCAAATAATTTACTTGCCGAAAGCAAACGGGTAATTTGTCCGATTTGCGCGCCTGAACCTGTGCAAAATCTGTCGCTTAATATATGCGAAATCATAACAAAAAAAATCGCCGAAAAAATCAGCGAAAAAACAGGTATTTATCAAACATCGCCAATTTTACAGGGAATTATTACCCCGTTTAAGCCTGTTGCCGATATTGGTTTGCACAAAAATCGCTTTCGTGCGATAATTTCGGATTGCGTTTGTTCGCTGAGCAGTGCAGGTGCAAAAAAAATATTTTTTATTACATCGTCCGATATTTTTACATCGTCGATACAAAAAGCGATAAAAGACTACAAAAGCAAACTTCCGACTGATTTTTCCGCTGAAATTATTTATTGGCAAAACACCGATTGCGCACAAAAAAAGACAGGCGAACATTTTGAAAATCTAAGCCAATTCTGGCGAAACGAAGCCGCAATATTTTTGCTTGCCAATGAGTTGGCAGGAATAGAAATACCGAAATCAACGCCAAATTTGTCGTTCTCAAAAGAAGATTTCGTAAAATGGAAAAAGCGAGGAATGGATCCCGAAAAACTGCGTAAACTGTCGCCGAATTTTCAGTTTTCGCAATGGACGAATTTTACGCCGATGAACGCTTCCTTTTTTGAAGAACTGTGCAACGAAATAACAAAAAAAATCGCAAACGTAGGGGTGGGATCTGCCCGCCCTGCAAAAACAATTTCCGACAATTTGGGAGGGCAAACCCCGCCCCTACAAAAAAACAAACCACATCATTTATGAACTGCCCAAATTGCAAAGCCCCAATGCAAAAACGCGAATTATCGCACATCTGCAAGACTTGCGGATTTGCAATGCCTTTTACTTATCGCGGAAGAAGAATAAGCGAAAAAGAAATCGAAGAGCTGTACACGGCAAAAAAAACAAATTGGCGTAGCGGATGGGACAAAAAAGACGCAAAAGGAACGCTTGACGGACGGCTTATTTTGCAAGAAAACACGCTCGCTTTCGAGGCAAAAACGCTCTCGGCAAAATGCCCAAAATGCAAATCTGCAATCTATAAAGACGGCACAAAATGGCGATGTAGCGGCAACGACTGCGATTTTGTCCTTACACAAACGCTTTACGGACGAAAATTCAACGAAACCGAGACCGAGAAACTGCTCGCATTCGGCTATTCCGACGAGTTCGACGATTTTGTGTCGGCGAAAGGCAAATATTATCGAGGTTTTGTGGAAATAAGCGATTTTTTCGCATTGAAAATGAATTTTTTGTAGAGACGTAATGCCTTGCGCCTCCTTTTCATTCACGGCAAATGATATTTTTACACAAAAAAAGGAGAACAAAAATGCAATATTTCAAAGACGAAAAAAGCATAGAAGCAACCATACAAAAGCGCGTTGAATTCATCAGAAACGCCGTAAAATCCGCAGGGGTAAACGGCATAGTCTTCGGCAACAGCGGCGGAAAAGATTGCGCGCTTGTCGGAATTCTCTGCAAAATGGCGTGTAAAAACACCATCGGCGTAATTATGCCTTGCAAATCCATTCGCAATTACGAAGCAGACAAAACAGACGCAGAAACCGTCGCCGAAAAATTTGACATAGAAACGCGAACGGTTGATTTATCGAAAACCAGAGACGAAATTTCAGAGGCAGTGCAAAAAACGACGCAGGTCTCCCCTGCCGCACTTTCAAATATTGCGCCGCGGCTCAGAATGACCACGCTTTACGCGATTGCCGCAAGCGAAAATTTGCTTGTCGCAGGCACAAGCAATAAAAGCGAGCGATATATGGGCTATTTCACAAAATGGGGCGACGGCGGATGCGATTTTAATCCGATTGCCGACCTTACCGTAGGCGAGGTTTACGAATTACTGCGCTTTTTAGGCGCGCCTGAACAAATCATAGAAAAAGCCCCCTCCGCAGGACTTTTCGACGGTCAAACCGACGAAACCGAAATGGGTATCAGCTACGCAAACATAGATAATTTTTTGCTGACAGGCGAAGCAAACGAAAAAGATTTGACGATAATACAAAGATATCACAAAACAAGCGAACACAAAAGAATTTTACCGTTATTTTTCGAATAACAAGAAGGGCAGGTTTGAAACCTGCCCCTACATTATTGCGTTTATTATGTAGAGACGCAATGCTTGCGTCTCCTTCTCCCAATTATTACCCCCCAAAGAACAAATTCCCGAAGAAAATCGCCGCGCCTATTCCCACAAAATCAGATGTAAGCCCTGCAAGCAACGCATAACGAGTGCGACGAATGCTGACCGAGCCGAAATACACCGCGATAATGTAAAAAGTAGTATCGGTTGAACCTTGTAATATTGACGATATAAACGCCGCCAAAGAGTCGGGCGCGTTATTTACTATCTCGGACATTACCCCGAAAGCGCCTGTTCCCGACAAAGGACGTAAAAGCGCGTGAGGAATGACTTCGGGCGGCAAACCGATTTGTGCCGTGAACGGTCCTACCAAACCTGTAAATAATTCGAGCGCGCCGCTTGCGCGAAGCATACCTATTCCTACAAAAATCGCCACCAAGAATGGGATAATTCTAACAGCCGTATCAAAGCCCTCTTTTGCGCCTTGGGTTGCGGTTTCGTAAACGTTTACGCCGCACAAATAGCCGCCCATCAGAAGCGCGCCCATAAGAAGCGGAATAAGCCAAACGCTTGACGCCGCTACTCCGTCAATGAAGTTTACGGGCATACCGCCACCTGTAATTATGGAATACGGAATTGCAATAAACACCGCCGCAATCGCCGCCCAAGCAACGATTTTCCCTATTGTTGACGGTGGATTTTTCTCGACTTCCGCTATCGGATTTTCGATTACTTCGGTTGAATTTTTCTCCGCGCCGACAAAAGCCTCTTCTTTGTTTCGAGAAGCCAAGAATTTTGCCATAAAAATAGCGGCAATGGTAGAACATAAAGTCGCCAAAAGTCCCGGGATTATTATTGCGCCCGGACTTGTTGCACCCGCCGCCGCGCGAATTGTTATTACTCCGAGAGGCAAGATTGTCACACTCGACGTATTTATCGCCAAAAACAAACACATTGCATTGGTGGCAGTTCCTTTGTTGGGATTTAACTTATCGAGTTCCGCCATTGCTTTCAGTCCCATCGGCGTTGCCGCGCTTCCGAGCCCTAACATATTTGCCGACATATTCATTATTATCGCGTGCATTGCGGGGTGATTTTGCGGGATTTCGGGGAAAAGCCATTTCATAACGGGGCTGATTGCCTTGCTGATTGTATTCATAAGCCCTGCCGCTTCGGCGATTTTCATAAGCCCGAGCCACAGCGCCATTCCGCCGATTAAGGTTATTGCAAGTGTTACCGCCGCGCGCGCCGCCATAAAGGAAGCCTCGCTTATTGCCTGCATTCGTCCCGTATATGCCGCCACAATTATGCTTATGACTATCATATACAACCAAATTACGTTGATTGCCGCAGGTCGCTTTTTTTCTGTTATATTTGACATACTTATTTTGCCGTTTCTTGAAAAATCTCCAATTTTACGGCATAAAAATACTAAATGGGTGGATAAAACTGCGAAAAAAACAAATTTATTACAAATAAAATCTAAAAGAAATACTATATGTTCCGTCTAAAGCGGAGGAATAGAAATAACCGAAGTCGATGTCTGCGCGTTCAAAAAGACGAACACCGCCGCCAAAAGTCAGTTTATGAGAGTCTGTTAGACCGACGCGCAAGGAGACTAACTGCTTTATGACAAATTCTGCGCCGTATCCTGCGGCGGTGAATATATTTTGCGGATTATCGAAAATCGAGCCGCTTCTTATGTTGTCTTCAAACTGATTGCTTTCGCCGAGGGTACTTGCCGCAACGCCCGAATTTCCGAAGAGGTCGGGAGAGCGATAGACTAAATTCATACGCAAATTCTCGTTTAAGTCGCGGGAAAAGCCGTATGACAAAAAGCACTGCGGAAGCGTGTTCTCGTGATATTCGGGACTCCAATGCGTGTAGTGGGTCGTAATATTGTCGATTTGCAGTCCGACGTGATTTCCGCGGTCGGTCGTAAGCAAAAAGCCCAAATCTGCACCAATTCCGTAGCCCGTCCAATTTATAAGGCGGCGACGCATCATATTCAGCGCGGCGCCTACACTTAAATTTATGCGTGGGGTGTTTATGATTTTTCGCGCAAAATTAAAATTTACGGACAATTCACTGCTCGATACCATAGAAATTTCGTAGCCGAGGGTGTCGTTTGGGTTGGTGCCGATAATAGCGCGCACGGAATCTATGTCGGGGATGCTCAAATATCCCACAAAAATGCTTGCCGCGTTTAAGGAGTCTATTAAAATAGTGGCGTAAGTGTTTCCGACCCATAAAATATTGTTGTAAAAGCTTGTGTAGCCCAAAAAGAAATTTGTTCTTTCGCTTAAAATTACAGACGCAGGATTATTTGCGGGAATAGGCTCATCCGAAATTGCATTGCTCGCTTCCCCAAGCGCGAACGAACGAGGCGAGGCAAACATAAATCTGTTCTCGTTTCCGTAAACCGACCTTTCCGCAAAAACGCAAACAGAGGTCAAAAACAATATAATAACAAGTGCTTTCACAAAATTCCTTTGCTAAATTTAACTGAAAATACTTTTTTCTGCTTGCAAGATGTCATAAAATATTATATTATGTGTTATTTAATATGTAAAAAACCAAAAAACCGGGAGGAATTTATGGGAAATTTCGATGAAGACAGAGATTTCGACGAAGAAGAAGCATTTGATAACGACTTTTCTTACGACGAAGATGATGATGAAGACATGGACGAATTCGACGATGAGGACGACGCGCCGTTCTTCGGATTAGACGACGAAGAAGAGGACGAAGGCGATGAAGACGACTTCGATGATTTTGATGAAGACGGCTTAGGCGGCAGAAGCAAACGCTCTCCGTGGGGTAGCGGATTTTACGTAAGCGACGACGAATAGGAATAAACATATATGATTTTTTGGACAAATCTTGTAATCTTCATTCAGGCGCTTTTAATGCCGATGTCGATTATTTTTGTAGCGGTTCTTGTTGGGCTTGGACTTTGGCTTTTTCATAAAAAAATAGCGGCGCGCACACTTTTTGCGGTCGCTTTTGCCATATTTGTATTTTTTTCTTACGACTTCGGAACAAATCTTTTACTGCGCCCGCTCGAAAATTCCGTCAAAACAGTAAACCCTTTGGATTTTCCGCACGTTAATACAGTCGTAGTTTTGGGCGGCGGCAGACAACCCGATAGTGGCAGGTCTCCGACTGCAACATTGGGAAAAATATCAACAACAAGGCTGGTTGAGGGTGTAAGTGTTTTAAGGAAAACGGGCGCACAAAATTTAATTTTAACGGGGAAAGACCGCAATTATGGCTCTATTGCCGCTTTAATGGCGCAAGTTGCAATAGATTTAGGAGTGGAAGAACACCAAATTATCACCATAGATAACGCCGTAAACACTCGCCAAGAAGCGATGTACACGGCTGAATTTGTTCGCGGCGACACGATTTTCTTGGTTTCTTCGGCGGCGCACCTAAAGCGAGCGGTAAAAAACTTTGAAAGAGAAGGCGTTTACGTTATCCCGATAGCAACCGATTACAACACATTTCCTAATGCTGTAAAAAACATACACCATTTTTTCCCGAGTGCGGAAAGAGTTGTAATTTCAAACAGAGCAATTCACGAGCATTTGGGTTTGTTTTGGGAAATTTTCAGAAGATAGTTTTATAGAGAAGGAAAAATGGCGCTGTTAGAAATACGAAATCTTGCCGTTGATTTTGAAATGAGGCGTGGTGCTACCGTTCACGCAGTTCGGGACGTTTCGCTTTTGGTCGATAAGGGACAAACTCATTGCGTTGTCGGAGAGTCGGGCTGTGGAAAATCGGTATCGTCGTTTGCGGTTATGAATTTGCTCGACAGCAATGCGAAAATTGTCGGCGGGCAAATTTTGTTTGACGGGCGCGACCTGCGAAAAACCACCGAAGACGAGTTTCGCAAAATCCGCGGCAAAGACATTTCGATGATTTTTCAAGACCCGATGACCTCGCTTAATCCCGTTTACCGTTGCGGCGACCAAATAGCCGAAACCCTTACAAATCACACGGATATTTCAAAAAAAGAGGCGCTTGCCGAAGCCGCAAGAATGCTTGACTTGGTAAAAGTGCCGATGGCGCAGAAACGTTTAATGCAATACCCTCACGAACTTTCGGGCGGGCTTCGTCAGCGAATAATGATAGCCGCCGCGATTATCTGCAAGCCCAAACTCCTTATAGCCGACGAGCCGACCACCGCGCTTGATGTCACCGTGCAAAAAGAAATCCTTAACCTGCTCTCGGATTTGCAAAAAGAAATGGGGATGGCAATGCTTTTTATCACTCACGATTTGGGCGTTGTCCGAAAAATCGCCGACAAAATCTCGGTACTTTACGCAGGCGAACTCGTAGAAAGCGGAACTGCCGACGATATTTTCAAGTCTCCCAAGCACCCATACACCACGGGGCTTTTGGGTGCAATCCCAAAACTCGGTAAAAAAGGCGAAAAATTAACACCGATAGACGGCAATTTGCCCGACGCAACAAGCGATTTTGAAATATGCGCATTTGAGCCGAGATGTACGAAGAAAATGGAAATCTGCAAGAGCGAAAAGCCGCGGATAAAAGAAACGAACGGACATTGCGTTAGATGTTTCTTGTAGGGGCGTATTGCATACGCCCAATTAGTCATAATTTGCAGATTTACCAAAACAAAAAAAAGGGCGTATGCAATACGCCCCTACGACATTATCCAATCACTCGATTTATCCATTTGCCTTTTCTTACCCGCCAAAAACCTACCGCGGCTTTTATCGGTTCTTCGGATAGGGCGAAAATCAAAACCCATATCAGAGGCAAACCCAAGACCTGATTGGCAAAAAGCGCCATTGGAAGCCCTATTAGCCAAACGCCTACCAAATCCATTGCCATTCCGAATTTTGTGTCGCCGCCGCTACGCAGAATTCCGTTTACCGTGTGCAGGTTAAACGAGCGGAAAGGCAAGGCGATTGCATAAATTATCAGAATTATTGTCGCCGTGCGTAAGGTTTCGCCGTGAAGTCCGTAAATCATCGGGAAAACGGAACTGCCTAAAGCCATAAGTATTCCCAAAACCACGGAGGAGATAATTACGAGTTTATGCACAATTCTTGCGTATTCGCTTGCAAGGGCGAGCTTGTTTTCGCCGATTTTGTTGCCTATCATTATGGCGGTTGCCGAAGAAGTTCCGAAGAAAATCACGAAAAAGACGCTGAAAATCGTGTTTGCCACAACGAGCGAAGTAAAGCCTTGCGTGCAAATTGAAGCGTAAATCTTGTTGAAAAGCGTCGTTCCCAAAACCCAACCCATTTCGTTGAGCAGAACGGGATAATTGGTAATTGCGAATTTTTTGATGAACCCGTGCGGAAAAGCAAAAAGGTTTTTTATCGGCGCAAGGGCGATAGATTTTCGGGCGCGCATAATTGCAAACAGCAAGGCGAGCTCAAAAAGTCGCGCGAAAAGGGTTGCCAAAGCGGCGCCTTCCACTCCCATTGCAGGAAATCCCAAATGTCCGAATATAAAAACAAAGTTAAGTCCCGTGCTTATGCTGAGCGCGAAAATTGAGACGACAAGCGGGATTTTTGCCTTGTGAATAGTTCGCAAAACCGTGCCGTAAGCAATTAAAAGCGCGATTAAAGGGTATGTAAAACCCGTGATTTGAAGATACGCAACGCCCGATTCGATTACGGCGGGGTCGCTTGTGTAAAATGAGATAATAGGCTCGGCAAAATTCACCGCCGCAACTGCAAAAGCCGTGCCCGACAAAACGGTTAAAAGTAGCGTAAAGCCGATTGTGCGGTGTATTCCCTTGGTGTCTTTATCGCCAAAATATTGGGCTATGAAAATTGCGCTTCCCGAGCAAATTCCAATCATCATAAGTATAAAAACGAAGAAAAATTGATTTGCAAGACTTACCGCCGCTATCGCCGTATCGTTTATTGTGCCGACCATTATTGTATCGACTATGTGAACCATTGACATAAGAAATTCGTGGGCAGCTACAGGAATTGCAAGAGGAAGCATTTCCTTTACGAAGTCGCGAGTTCTTACTTTATTTTGGTGTATTTTTTGCACGGTTATCAATTAACGCATTGAATTGGCATATTACCTTTTTGCGGAACCATTACTACATCACCATCTATTGTAAACGCTTCACCGCCACAACCGTAAAAATGGTAATTTAGTTCGCCTTCGCTCCACCATCCGTCAAAAAAATAACCCTCTACTACAGGAGTCGGAGTAGGCAAGATTATGACAGTTCCTTTTTCGCCACGTATTTCATCACAAGTGCTACAATTAAAGTCTTCGTTGACAGTAAAATGAACAGTAAAAATAAGAGGACTGTCGTCAAATCCGCCGAGTTCGATTTTTCCTACGATAAAGTCGCAGGCGGGTATCATAAGAAAGATACAAAACAACAAAGCAAATAAAAATGACTTTTTGAAAACATCGATATTTTTATTTCGTCTCATAATCACTCCCCTCCCGTCGCGTTTGCACTGCGTCTTCTTTTAAAGGTGTATCCTATGCTGACACTGTAAACGGCGTTAAATTCTCTTTTCCACTCAACTCTCGATGGTTCGCGATAGTACCAGACAGGGTTTTCCTTAAATCCGAACAGTACTCTGTTGGTGAGGTCAAAATTTCTTACATCGCCCGAAAGTATTTTCCAGAAAATGCCGCCGAATGCGCGATTATTGCCCATTGTTCGGTTTCGGACGGGATGATTGTCTATTTTATTGCCGTCTTCGGTAAAAGTTATCAAATACCGCACGTTCAGATAACCGCCGCTTATTCCCGCTATATGCCGCATATTTTTATCGTATCCTATTACTCGTCTGCCTAAATTAAGCATTCCGCCGTAATACACACCGCCGCCGCTGAGTTCGGCGGCAAAATAAAGTCCGTGATTGTAGAGTGTGCCGAGTTCAAAAGTTAATCCCGCGCCCATAACCGAAGTTCCCGCGACAAATTCGGGACGCACCGAGAATAAAAGCGGGGCTAAATCAGGCTGAAGTTGGGTGGGCGCAACAAGACGTGTCGCTAAGTGCAATGTGTCTCTAACATTTACGATTGTATCGACTTGCACTACCTCATCTTCACCGACAAGTTGCTCGCCTTCACGCTCTTCCACCGTAAATTCATAACCAAGCGGCGTTAAATAGGTTCTTCCGAAGTTTTGCGCCTGAGACCTTAAATCGAAGGCGCCTATGCGAATGGCAAAAAATGTGCCGATTTTCGTCGGGAGCGGGTCTTGCACCCACACATAATAAGCAGGGCTTCCACCTTGCTGAAATCTTGCGACTATATGCTGTGCCAGATGACGGCTGTCAACGTAAAAAAGTTGAACGGCGAAACGTCCGTGCTGTGAAAAAACTGCTGTCCGAACATCAGGAACCTGCGACACAAGGTTATTTTGCGCTAAAGCCGCCTGAGGTAAAAAACAAACAATTAAAAAACACAAACACTGCAAATTTTTCATAATCTTAATCATTATCTTCTAACTCCTATTCTTGCCGAATACTGATGTATTTTGCCGCTTTCGCCACGTACCTGAACCACAATTAAATATGTGCCGTTTGCAACCATTCTTCCTGACTTGTTGGACAAATTCCAAACAGTCTTAATTTCATAATGCTCGTCGCCGAATACAGGTTTTTTGCTCGACTTCTTGGAGCTGTCAAACAAAAGATTACCCGTTGCGTCAAAAATTCCAATCCTTGCCTTTGAGACTTCGGGAACAATAACTCTTATAATCGCCGAATCTCTGACTACCGCGTTTTCAAGCACTATGCCGTATCTTTCGCCGTCGCAGGCTTCGCGAGCGTCGCGATTTTGCGATGGATCGTAGCAATTATTGCCATTGAGTTGCGCTATTAAACGGACTACCTCATTTACGACACTGCAAAGAGTACAAAGTCTTACTCTTTCCATCATCCCCGGAAGTTCGCAAGTTGCAGGTTTAATTACAGACCAATCACTCCAATCGCTCCAAACGTGAATACACGGCAGGTTGTAGCAATTATCGCCGTTGAGTTGCGCTATTAAACGGGTAGATTCGTTAACGATAGCGCAATGAACGCACACTCTTGCCCTTGTCATCATTCCGGGAGCGTCGCAACTTGCAGGAGTTATGATGTCCCAATCGCTCCAATCGCCCCAAACGTGAATGCACGGCGCAGTATCTATTATTTCAAATGTAGCGGCATCGTCCGCCAATACAAGTTCGTAGTTGCTTCCCGCGCTTAATGTACCGAGCACAAATTCGTAATCTCCTATCGCCTCGCCTTCAACACGTTCGAGCGCGCCCGTAAATGTGTCATTTCCGATTAAAGCAGGACTGTGCGTAAAGGTAAATATCGGGTCGTCCTCGCCAAATTCTTTGCTTTGGTCTGCGTCGGGAGTAATCGTTATTTGCAACGGAAGTATTTCAAATGTTATGGTTGTATCACCGCTGAAGCCGCCAATGCCCGTTATAGTTATCTCTACGGTGCCGACATTTACATTAGCGCTGAAGGCAACTGCAAAATCTACACCTTCAACGAGAGACAGCCCCTTGCGGCTTACTTCAACCGTCGGAGTTATCGCCAAGCCTGTAAACACGTGGGCGGCAATATCGGCAATCTCTATGCTTCCGTCGGAAATATCCAAACCTTTGATTTCAAAAGTTTCGGGGTCGTTAACCATAACGATTGTATAATTCGCACCCGCAACAGCCTGCAAATTACCCAAAGTGAACGCATAAATACCGACAGTTTCACCATCTGCGCGACCCAACCGAGCGTTTGCCGCAAAATTGATTTCGTCTGCCGCAACAACCAAAGTCGGATTGTGCGTAAAGGTAAATATCGGGTCTTCATCACCAAACAATTTGTTTTGGTCTGCGTCGGGGGTAATTACTATCTCAAACGGAACGATTTCAAAGCTTGTAGTTGTAGTGCCGCTGAAACCGCCAATGCCCGTTATAGTTATCTCTACGGTGCCGACATTTATGTTGGGGCTGAATGCAACGGTGAAATCAACGCCTTCGACAAGAGCCGTACCGTTTCGGCTGAGTTCTATAGTCGGAGTTATCGCCAAGCCCGTAAACACGTGGGCGGCAATATCTGCTACAATTATACTTCCGTCGGAAATATCCAAACCTGTAATTGCAAAGGTGGCGGGATTGTCAACCATAACGATTGCATAATTGTTGCCTGCGGTCGCCTGCAAATTGCCCAAAGTAAATGCGTAAGTGCCGACTGTTTCGCCTGTTGCGCGTTCCAAGCGAGCGTTTGTCGCAAAATCGGTTTCGTCTGCGCCACCATTACCGCGCAAAATCGGAGCGTGCGTAAAGGTAAACACTGCAGGGTCTGCATCGCCAAGAACTTTGCTTTGGTCAACGTCAGGAGTGATTACGATTTCCAACGGAACTATATTAAATGTTATAGTCGTATCACCGCTGAAACCGCCGATACCCGTTATCATTACCGAGACAATGCCGACATTTACGTTTGCACCGAAACTTACGCTGAAATCAACACCTTCTTCAAGAGAGAGACCCTTGCGGCTTATTTCAACCGTCGGGGTTATCGCCAAACCCGTAAACACTTGGTCGGCAATGTCTTCAATCTCTATGCTCGCGTCGGAAATATCCAAACCGTTAATTGCAAAGGTGGCAGGAGCGGCAACCATTACAATATTATAGTTATCGCCAGCAATTACTTGCAAATTACCCAAGATAAACGCGTGTGTGCCCACTGTTTCGCCTGCAACACGAGCCAAACGAGCATTTGCCGTAAAATTGGTTACGTCTGCGCCAAACAAAATCGGAGCGTGCGCAAATGTAAACTCTGTCGGGTCATCGTCGCCAAACAATTTCTCTTGACCCGCGTCAGGAGTTATTACTATATCCAACGGAACTATTTTAAATGTTGTAGTAGTTGTTCCGCTGAAACCGTTTATACCGTTTATCGTTATAATTACAATACCGACATTCACGTTATCAGCACTGAAACTTACGGTAAAGTCCAAACCTTCAACAAGAGCAGTGCCGTTTCGACTGAGCTCTAATATCGGAGTTATCGGCAAGCTCGTAAACGGTTGGTCATCAATAGAAGCAATCACTATGCTTCCGTCGCCAATATCCAAGCCTTTGATTTCAAAAGTTTCGGCATTGGCATACATTACGATTTCATAATTGGAACCTGCAATACTTTGCAAATTATTCAATGTGAATTCATAAGTACCGATTGTTTCACCGCTCTCACGATCCAAGTAAGCGTAATCAACAAAATTGGTTTCGTCGGCACCAATTAAGGCAGGGTTGTGTGTAAATGTAAACACAGCAGGCTCTGCGTCGCCAAGAACTTTATATTGGTCTGCGTCGGGGGTTATTGTTATCACCAACGGAACAATTTCAAATGTAGTTGTTCTCGTTCCACTGAAACCGACAACACCGCCGACATTACCTGCACCGCTTATCGTTATCGTTACTGTGCCGACGTCCACATTTGCGCTGAAGCTTACTGTGAAATCAACATCTTTAACAAGAGGCGTACCGTTTCGGCTGATAACTACAGTAGGCTCTATCGCCAAGCCCGTAAATGTTTCGTCGGCAATAGGTTCAACAATTATATTCGGGTCATTTATATCCAAGCCGCGAATTTCAAATGTTTCAGGATTGCCGACCATTACGATTTTATAATTATCACCTGCTACATCTTGCAAATTACCCAAAGCAAATGCGTGAGTTCCCACTGTTTCGCCTGCAATGCGAGCCAAACGAGCATTGGTTTTAAAATCGGTTTCGTCCGCACCAAACAAAGCAGGAGCGTGGTCAAACGTAAACTCTGAAGGCTCAGGGTCGCCAAATTCTTTGTGTTGTCCCGCGTCGGGAGTTATCACTATTTCAAAAGGAATAACATTTACAGTTAAAGTTTTGATAATTGCGCTGTAATTTCCGCTTGGGTGTATAAATGTCGCTTCGTGTTCACGATTGCCGACATTGCCTACAAGGTCTGTAGGTATCACCCATTCCCATCCGTCATAAGAACCGGTGAAAGTAATTACTGACAACTGATCGTGGAAAACTGCTGTCAAGCCTGTCGGTATCGTAAATTGGTCGCCTTCTTGCGGTACCGCTTTCTCAATAGTAAAGTCGATATCTCTATACAATACCAACGAAGCGCCCGCATTCCAGTAGTGATTTCCGTCAACTGTTACGCGGATAGTATGTGTACCTGCGGCAGTAGCGGTGCCGTTGGTGTGAGCATTGGCACTTTGACCTGCTTCGGTATAACCTACTCCGCCGTTTACTGTTGTTATACCTACTTGCGGGGTGCTGTTATAAGTTAAACCTGTTATGGCGACGGGAACATAGATTGACTTGCGGGTTATAGCAAACGTTATTCCCGTAGTAATCGTTATGTTATAATTATTACCGCTGTTGCCATCGTTGATTTCAAGGTCGCCTCGCAAAATATTATAAGGTGAATCACCAACAGTCTCACCGAGGACACGGCTCAAAGCACCCGTAAACGCATCGCCGCCGACCAAAGCAGGCGGAACAGGGGTTTGGGCGGAAAGCGGAGCGCCGACTTCATACGTATATGTTAGCACAGGGTCGGTTTCGCCGAAAATCTTACTTATTAACGCATCAGGAGTTATTATTATCGGACGAGCGGTAATATTTGCGGTAGTTGTGTTTATTGTTTGTATCGTGTAATTGCCCGACGCGGTTCCAGAAAGCGTAAACCCTGTAGCTGTCACGGTTTTTGCTGTGCCGACGTTTCTGTTGTCAAATGTCGCCGTGCCGCCGACTACTTCTACATCATTTTCGTCGCCCGCCACCAAGCCCAAAAAAACACTGCGGGTCAATATCGTCGCAGATGTGTTGCCGTCATAAATTTTCTCGTCCGCAGTAAATTCGACAGTCAGCGGTCTTGCGGTAATATTAACCGTAATACCTGTAGGTTGAGTTAATATGTAATTGCCGGCGCTACTTCCCGTAAGTGTAATATTTGTTGTTACGGCTTTATTGTCTCCTACATTTTTGTTTGACACAGTTCCGTTGCCGGGCGTGAAACCGATGAAGTCCGCAATGTTGCCGACATAGAACGTAGGATTGACAAGACCTTGCAGTGTACCGCCTGTTAGAGCAACAACATCCGTACCATCATAATTACGATTAATTGCATTCACACCTGTTATTGTAAGCGGTCTTTGATTAACCGTAATTGTAGCCACGTCGGAAGTTTTGGGAGCCGCTCCCAAACCTGCGCTGACAACAACGTAATAGAAATATGTCCCGACCACAGTGTTTGGCGGTATGATAAAATTTGCAGAATTAGTACCGACAGGAGTTTGCGTACCTGTTCGGTAGATGTTTTCGGAGCGATACCACTGATAACTTATTGTTGCCGCCGTATTATTGACTGTCGCCGCAACGCTCAAAAGATTGGCAGGGTGAGTATCTCCATACGTAACCGTTCTGTTTACCGGTTGCGTGCCGATAGTAATTTCCGGAGCTGTAGTCGCGCCAAACTTGTATGTCAATGTCGCGGTAAAGCCGTCCGGGGCTATACTTATACTTGTTGCGGTTTCTCCGTTAATTTCTACAATACCATCTAAGCCGTTTTCAAACGTAAAGTTTGCATTTAATCTTTGAAGCACAACACTTACAGTATATTCTTCGCCGCCGACAAACGGATTATCCGCCGGAGTCCAACTTACGCTTGCTACGGTGAAATGCTCGTCGCCGTCATATTCGTCGCTTTCGCTATTTTCAATAGTATAGGCATCGCTCGGCGCTACGCCTGTTGCAGGTGCAGTCACCGTAATTTTTGCAAGACGGATAGTATCAGGAATTATTTCAACGCCTGTTTTAGTCGCAGTTGTCGAGGTAAGCTCATAATAACTTGCGTGTGTACCGCCAAGCGCAAGTCCCGCAAATGTAACTGTTCTTGAACCTGCATCAGCATTATTGAATGACGAAGGCGGATTGGCGCTGTTGAAACTGACAGTAACAATATGAGCGGCATTTTTCCACTGCACAGGAATATCAGGCGTTATGAGCACTATTCCGACCACATTTGTATTACCGTCGAAAACTTTGCCGCTGTATGTTATATCGTCGCCCATAATGGTTATAGGCTGTACAATGGTCAGCGTAATAGCGGACGTTGCCGGAGCGACGTTAATGCCGTCCATTACAAATGTCTCGCCGAACGGATTATACGATACGGTTAAAGTGTGCGTTCCTGTCGCCAAAGTATTCAGATAATCTGCGGTAAACGTAATTACGCCGCTCGCATTTACAGAGAATTGCGCCGATGTCAATGAAGTTGCGTCGTTCGCAATTCCTGCAACCGTGTTGCCGTTCAATGTTATCGCAACGCTTCTTTCACTGTCGGGAGTAGTCGCGCCTCTTACGTGTCTTATGTTTGCGGTAGCAGGAGGCGCAGCGTCCGTATAAACGACAATTCCGTCAGAGCCGATAATGCTAACGTTTCCTGCAACATCCGTAATTCTGGCGTATATGAAACCTTTCCAATTAGCGGACAAATTAACGCTTGTTCCATCTGTCCAAGTAAGTGCATTCCAACCCAAAGTTATTTGTGTTTCGGATGTGTGGAACTCAATTTTTGCCACACCCGAAGCGTTTGTTCCCAACGGAGCAAGATTATCCGTTGCGTTTATGGTTGCGGTAGCCGTATTTTTTAAGAAATACTTAAATTCACCGTCTGTATAGGTAATATCCGTTGCATCTATTGTAATAGTAGCGCTCGGGTCAGTTTTGTCTATTTTGTAAGTCTCGGTCGCCTCAGCGGAAATCGCGCCGTCTGAAGTTCTTCTTACAAAGAACGATATACTGCCGTTGTGGGTTTCTGCGCTACGAGTTAAGGTATTAGACCAAGCGGTATTATCGGCAGTATTTGTCAAACTGAGTTGATAACCTGTTCTCGCAGTAATCACAAAATCGGTATTTATCCAGCCGTTCGCATTCGGTTCTGTTATGCTGTAATGCCAAGGAGCAGGCGCCTCAAGCGGTCCCTTGATTGGAGAAAAGCCCGCTGTGATAATACCTCTTATATTCGTCGGCTGAGTTATTGTGTAATTGCCCGGAGTTGCGGGATTTGTTGTGCCGGGCGTCATTCCGAATGCACCGCTGAAAGTAATCGCCTTATCCGTTCCAACCTCTGCGTTATTATACGTCGCCGTAACACCTGCAACATTTACATTTGCAGTTTCGCCGTTCACAAGACCTGTAAACGTAAGATTGCTTAAGCAGGTCGCCAAAACCGCATTAGTTCCGTCGAACGGCTTACTGATGTTAAAGCCGCTGATTGTAATTACTGCAGGCTTTATTTCAAACACAATATTGCTCGGATTTGCAAAATTAAGCGCAAAATTATCACCTGCGGACAAGCCGTTCGGAGCAGTTCCAAGTCCTGTAAACAAATAGTTCGCGGCTCTTACGTTTTCACCCGCTTCGCGCGCAATTCCGCCTGTAAAAGTCATTGCTATAGTTTGAGTAATATTCAGAGTAGAAGACCAGTCCGCTGTGAAATGATCATCGACAGTTCCAAATGTCGGTTCGGTTTCGCCGTAAGTTTTGTTCAGTCCCGCTTTAGGCGTTATTGTCACAGGAAGCGGTTTGATTTCAAAAGTAACGGGCGTTGTATGCAAGCTAAGCGTGTAGTTGCTTCCTGCCGCCGAACTTTGAATATTGACAAAGCGATAGTTTGCAGCTCTTACGTTTTCGCCCGTTTCACGACTAAACGGCACTGTGTTGCCGATTGCCGCAGTAAAATTGCCGGAAAGTCCTGCGGGCGTGTTTGGAATATCGGACGCAAACGTAAACGTCGGATCTGCCTGCCCGAATATTTTTTCTTGATTGCTCGCGGGAGTTATCACCACAGGTAGCGGCTCAATTGTGAATTTCACTACTCGCGTGCCGCTGAAATTGTTGCGCAGCGTTATAGTAAGCGTTGGCGCTGTTGTAGCGGTTGCCAAAGCAGCGTTTATATTGTTCGAGAACTCAAAACTAAAGTCGTAGGTATCCGCAACCGTCGCTGTCGGCGAAGCGGCTGTTCCTGTTAATTCTTCGCCATCAAGTTTAACTGTAAACGTTGGGCGGTGCGGTTCGCTGTTAAATATAAACGGCGCACCGAGCCAAGCCACTTCTATTTCATCGCCGACATCTATTTCGTCCACCGTTAAAGTCGCGGGAGTTGTGGGAGCTCTCAAATCGTCGGGATCGTTGGAATTTGCCGTGTGCGTGTGCCAGTTAAGCACAAGCGGTTGATCGTCGTGTATGGTTTTTATAAGCGACATTCCGTCATAAACACTTTCGCCGCCGATGTTTGCTATCGTTATATTATTGGCGGCAAAATTCGCAGGAACAATATCGGTGATATACGTCCCGTCGTTGAAAGTTATGCGCGCCGTAAATCCTGCGAGGTCGAGTTCGTCGCCGTGGTCGTAAGACATAATTGTCGGAAGCGAGACTATTTCAATCTTACTTTCGCCGTCTGTGGCTGTGCGGGCACCGGTCTCAGTAAATGTGCGCGATATGGTAATGCTGTTGCCGGCATCGCCTGCAACAGTTCCCGAAATATATGTAATACCTGCCGCACTGCCGTTAATCTGTGTGTTAGTTGTAGCATTAAATGTAAAATTAGCGCCCGCGGTAAGCGTAACGGTAGCAGTATATATAACGCCGCCTCTGAACATATTCGTCGGACTTAATTCGGGTGTCCACACTATAGGAGTTGCAACAGACACGCCGCTGAAAACAAAACTGTTCGCAGGAGTTATGCCGTCTATTGTTGCCGCGTTAGACGCTTTGTCGCCAACTAAAGGAACAGTTGCATTAGTTGCGGAATTTTCAACATTTATGCTTGCCATTATCCGCGCCAAAGTTATCGGAGCAGGGCTTACTTGCACGTTTACAGGAGACGTCGGCGAACTGAAATTGACAAGGTCGTCCGGCACAAATCTTAAAGTATGCGTTTGCTGTCCAACTTCGCCAACCGCTGTTGCGTTTGCATCAGCTGTTATCCACACAATCGGCGTAGCATTGGGATTTTCCGGCACCACCCAAACAAATGTTCCGGGAGCAACGCTTGTACCGTTGCCGGGAAGCGAAACGTTAGAGAGGTTTTGCAAGTAAACTGCTGTTAAATCAGTGGGGAAAACTACTTCCGGGTCTGCTTTACCAACCACAAAAGTCGCCTCTACGGTCTGAGCCGCAATGTCGTGCGAACCGCCCGAAATCGTTATTGTTGCGATATGGGTTCCATACCCCAAAGCCATAGCCGGTTGAACGCTTATAGTGCCGGATTGACCAGCGCCTGCCGCTACCGAGAATGTTGCCGGAGTTCCAGGAGCGGGCGTTATTACAAACAAATCTGCGGGCAATACGGTTATATCCAAATTACCTGTCGCTCCCGTTCCGGTGTTTGTTACCGTAATAAGCTGCGCTTGCGGCACTGTTGCCGAAGTATAACCGAAAGGACGCTCGCCGAAATCAAGCAAAGCAGGCGCAACCGTCATTCCGTATGTAAGCGTAGCCGGGAAAGTAAACGAAAGCGTAACTCTGTTGCCGGCGTTTCCGATTACAGGAGAAGCCATTGTTGTAAAATCGGAAGGAATTGCCGTTTGTCCGTTTATTTCCCACACAAACGAAGCGTCGTTTACAAATACGAAATCCGATGCCGCTTCCAATACAACTTGCACGGTATAAACGCCGCCGCGAGAGAATATATTGCCTGCAGGAACAGGCGACCACGAAACTGAATGCACCGAATAATTAGTAATGCCGCTCGGCACGTCTGCCGTCTGACTGCGGATAGAATCGCTCATCGGCGCGACAACGCCTATAACTCTTACCGGATTTATTGCCGTCGGAGTAATAGTAAAGACTTCCTCCGCCAAGGTTATATCATAGTTGTCGCCGTTGTTGCCGTCGTTTATTGCAAGCGTGCCTATATCAATATTGTAGCGATTAACAGCGGTACCCGGCGCGCGAGTTAATGCTGTTCCGGTCTCAAACGCATCGGGAGAAATTAACGCAGGAGAAACAGTAAATGTTATTGCAGGATCTGTCGCAGTTCCGAACTCTTTACCTTGATTTGCATCGGGGGTTATCGTTATCGGTTTTTTAGTGATACCTGCTGTAGTTATTGCCACCGGAGTCGGAATACCGACGGTTAGACCGTCCCAAACTTGTTCAATGCTGTAATTTACAGACCCCGTACCGCTGAGTGATACCGCGCTGATATTTATTGTGGTTGTTCCCGCATTTCTGCTTGTGTAAACTGCGGTGGCGGTTGCACTGACATCGTCGGGACTTACCACGCCGTCGAGAGTTATTTCTACGCCGACCGCGTCAACTCCGCCGTCATACACTTTGGTATGGCGAACAGAGGTAATGCTTATAGGTTTTGCTGTGATACCTGCTGTAGTTATTGCCACCGGGGTCGGAACACCTACGTTTCCGCTCCAAGTACCCGCAATGCTGTAATTTCCTGCTTGCGCGCCGGTTAGAGTGATACCCGTAAGATTCATTGCAACGGTACCCGCGTTTCGACTTGTATAGTTCGCAGTGGTTGCGGTTGCACTGACTTCATCTGTTCCCAATATACCGTCAAAGATTATCTCCACTCCTGTTGCGGTGGTGCTTCCATCGAATACTTTGGTATGGCGAACTGACTGGATTGTAAGTTCCCGCGCGGTAATGTTTGCTGTGGTTGTCGCAGTCGCAGAAGCGTTTGTTATTGAATAGTTATTTGCTATCGCCGCATTTGCATCAGAGGGAGCTATTAACGAAAGCCCGCTGACCGTTACGGTTTTACCTGTACCGACACTCGCGTTGTCAAAAGTCGCCGAAGTGTGAGTAATTGTCGGCGCGGGAGTAGAAATAAAGTTCGGAGTTGCGCTCAGTGTAATCGTAGCATTTGTATTTCCGTCGTATTCTTTATTGCTTGCCGTTGCCGTTATTGCAATATTTTTTGCGGCGATAGTCAAATTATTTGTATTTACTCTGATTGTCGCGCTGTTATCAAATATCACTGCAATTGAAGTGTTATTATGCGTATGGCGTATGAGTTGAATATCGTCTGCAACATCTGTTGTTATATTATTAGCGCCAAAATCGGCAAAAGCAACAACTCTGCTTGTGCCGTCGTCGTAATGAAGTTCCGCTTTAAGCTCCGACAAATTAAGTTTATCGCCGTGAGTGTAAGATAAATTCGGTTGCGTTTCAACGGTAATACTCGTAACGGTAGCTGTACCTGTAGCGGCAATTGCACGCGCAAGCTTTATAGTGCCGTCGCCGGTGCGAGCAACCGTTGCAGTTTCACCGTTAATCGTTCCCGTAATAACCGTCGGCAACGCAGGGAAAATATGATTTTTATTAGCCGAAAGCGTAACACTCACGGTATAAGTTTCGCCGGCTCTGAACGGGTTGTGAGTGGGACTCCAAGTCGCTCCTGCAGGTGTCACACCGTAAGTGCTTCCAACCGCATTAGCCGTGCTCTGCGGAGCCTGAGCAACTTCCGGTTCAACAACGTCAATAACTGCAACAGATGTAATCGGCGCCGCAGTAATTGTAAACACAGGAACATCTGTCCCCGTCGCCAATGTGAGATCGTAATTAGTTCCCCAAGACAAATTATCCCTAATAAAAGGATACGCACCAACGTCATTATTGGTATTGTCATAACGATTGAGACCACCCGTTTGGGTATTACCCGCAATAATGGTTTCGCTCGGAGTAAATGCAAAAGGCAACGGATCCGCTTCGCCGTACACTTTAGTTGCCGCGTGCGGCGTAATAGTTACCGGACGACGAGTAATATTTCCCGAAGTATTATTAGTGGACGCAGGCGCAGTATAATTATGCGCACGACTTCCAGCAATAGCATAAGTAATGGTTATCGTATTTGCGTCAAGCACATTGTTCACGTCAGGCGAAGCAAAGGTCGCCGTCGCCGTAAGTCGAACGCCGACTACGTCTGCCGCCACGGTCGCTTGGTCGGTATATTGAACGTCGCCTAATCTCAATTCGGCGCTGATGTCTCCGTGTACCGTTATTACCGCAGCATCGTTTCCGTCATAGGTTTTTGACTGCGTTACCGTAGTTCCCGCAACCGTAAGCGGTCTCGGATTTATGGTTATAGTTGCAGGATTTGAACGCTGTGCAGTCGCCCCCAAAGTAGCGCGGACTTCTACAAAGAAGAAATGCGTACCGGGTGTTCCGTCCAAATTAACTTCGAGCGTATCGGGAATTGCAAATGTTGCTGATGTCGCGCCCAAAATCGCTGTTCCGCCGACACTACTTGCAGTTGTGTTCCAAAACCATTGATAACTGCGCTCTGCGCCGCCGTCAACCGTTGCAACAACTCCCAAAGTGTCTGTCGCTGTTATACCTCCGTAAGTAAGCTGACGAGATGTAGGATGTGTTTCTATCGATATAACCGCACCCGCTGTCTGTACAAATTCTATCGCAACCGTGGCGGTTCGCAACAACGGCGTTCCCGACGGGGTAATCGAAGCTCCGTTTGTAGCAACTCCCGACAAATCCGCGTGTGTTATTGCAACATCGCTTGCAAATACGTGGTTGTTATCTGCCGTAAGCGTTATGCTTCCTGCTGTATAAGACGTATTCGACAAGAACGAAGTATGCGCAGGCGACCAAGTAATTGCGCTTGCAGGAATATTTATAGTACCGCCGGTAACCGTTCCCGTTGCTGTAGGCGCGGCAGCTACGGGGGTTGCGTCTCTTACAGGTTGAGTAATTCCGCTTATTGCCACACTTGTAATTACGCGGGGAGTAATACCAATCGAACCGCCCGTTGTCGGAGAAATAAGAGAGAAATTATTCCAAGTCTGACCTATGGTATAGTTGCCCTCTGCGGTTCCGCCAAGTGTTATAGCGCTTACATTTATTGTGGTTGTGGCAGCATCAACGGAGGTATAAACGGCGGTATAAGTTGCTACATTTACCACTTCACCCGAAACTACGCCGGTATTTGTTGTAGTGTTATAATCCGCAAACGTAAACACTACATTGGTAGCGCCGATAGTATTGCCGCCGTCAAATTCACGGGTATGAGCGGCGCTGTACAGTATAAGTCCACGTTTAGCAACCGTCAAATCGCTTGTTGAAGCCGTAAAATTACCCGTTGCAGGCGAAGGACGCGGTATGGATACTACAAGAGGATAATCATCGTGAAGCAAGTGAACCAAACGCTCCGGAGTTGCTAAATTTACATTTGCTCCGTTTATGCTTAACGTAATATTGCTGTCGGCAAAATTTGTAAGAGAAACAAGAGCGGCGGTGCCGTCGTCGTAGCTGAGCGTTGCTGAAAGATCGGTAAGATCAAGGAACTCGCCGTGAACATAGCTCATCTTAGTCGGAGGTGTTGTGATGGCAATACCGGCAAGCGTGCGAGAATCCGTAGTACTGAATTTATACGAAAACGTTATTGTGCGGGCAACGTCATCACGAGAAACAGGCGTCGCAGCTTCTCCGTTTATTGTCGCCGAAACGCTTGAAGCAAAAATATGGTTGTCATTTGCTTGAAACGTAACGCTCACGGTATAAGCTTCTCCGCCTTGGAACGGATTGTGAGCAGGATCCCAAGTAGCTCCCGCCGAAGTCACGGTATAAGTATTTTCAACGCGATTTGCCGCATTGCTCGGCGCAACCGCAACAACAGGAGGCACAACGCCCGTAACGCCAACCGCGGTAATTGGCGCAGGTTTCACATTTACAGATACATTCCGCACGACAGCCGTACCGTTCCAACCTGCAACGCCAGCTGCCCAATTTATATTAGCCGCCCCCAAAGCATTTGGTGTAAAACTCATCGCAAACGACTGATTATCGCCTACATTAGGTGTATGGGTAGCAGCATCGCTTCGCACCCAAGCAAAGTCTCCGTAATTTTCGCCGATTGCCCCCGAAAGCACTGCCGTACCAAGCGCCGCCGGATAAGTAATGTCTCCCGCTGTCGGGAAACGCAAAACCACGTTAGCTGGGTGGGTAGGATTATTTATGTCTATTACATCGTCTCCATTAGGATTACTTCCGCCGCCTACTTGCATTTTCTCTATAGTGAAATTCGCTGTTTTTGAACCGCTGTAATTTCCTGTTGTTGTCGCTGTAATGGTAACACTTCCGATATCCGTTCCCACTACTATGTTAGCGCCGTGAGAAACATCGAAGTCGCTTGACGCAATAATATTGGTAAGCGTTCCGCCTACATCAACATTATCGGTTACCGTCGGCGCAGGCGTATGTTGCGCTCCTGTATATCTTACGGAAGATATTGTGGCAATATCGGCAAGTGCAATATCCCGCTGGATCATTTTCGGATCTTTGCTAAGCGTTACTCCCGTAGAGGATACAAACGTGAAATTTCCGTCGGGGGCAGGGGTAAATTCAGTCAAATCTCCGACGTTTCGAACTGGACTCCAAGAGCCCGGCACAGTCAAGGCAGGAGAAGTACCAAAAGTTACCGCTCCACCCAGTGGTGTTTGCAGCGCGCCGTTAAAGGTAAACGCGCCGAAAGCGGCAACGGTGAGAGCATCAGGGTCGTCAATAACAATTGCCTCTACCTCAAAAATAACATCAAATTTCTCGGAAATATTGTTGGTTGTGTTGCTGACAGTGACTGTCGCAGTATATTTTCCCACCGAAAGTCCGTGATTCGGAACTACCGTAAATGTTGGCGTACCGTCGGCGGCAATACTCGAAATTGTCAGAGTAGACAATGTAAAACTGCTTGCGCCTGTGCCGCTCAATTCAACCGTCAAATCATCTGTCGGCAAATTACCCAAGTTGGTAATTGTTATGCTTAACGGCGTTATCGGAGCATAGTTGAAATCCTCTTTACCGAAATCGTGAGGCGAAAGCAGCGAGGTCTGTGTGGTTTGCGTAAGCGAAATTCCTCTCCAACCTGCCCAGAATTCGCGCGGGGCAGTAATATTGTTTACAGGGAATGTTACTCTGTTCGCATTTGCTAAATCTGAATTGCTGAACCAAGCGACAAATTCACAGCCCGTTCTCGCTGTCGCGGTCTCACCTGCTGCTATATTGCCGTTGTGTTCAACTGTCGTTGTAGTAATAACTGCAGGCGAAGTTGCTGCATTGTTATGATTCCAAGTTATAGTGTGATTATTCAGAGCAAAATTCGCAGTCACGGCAACTGCATTCGTCGGCATACCAAATGTCAGCGGACTTGCGGTAAGTGCTGCTTCCGCAAGAGGTGGTGTTATTCCCGTAACAGTCCAGTTTACAAATCTATAGTTTGCATTCGGTGTCGCAGTTATATTGACAGAATAATCGGCAATATAAGCCCCCGCCGCCGTACCACCGACAGTGCCGTTTGAACCCGCTGCTGTCACCGTAAGGTTGTAAAGACGTGTCCACTTCGCCCAAAGCTTGGTTGCTGCAGTTACGTTTTGTATCGGGAATGTTATCTCAGTACCTGTCATCGCCGAATTACCAAACCAACCGTCAAAACGGTAAGTACCGTGTGTATGGGCAGTTTTCGTAATATTCGCAGGTGCGGCTATTGTGCCGTTGTGATCGACCGTGGCTTGCGTCGGCGCAGGAGTTCCGCCGTCGTAGTGCCAAGTTACTGAGTGCTCGTGAGAGAATGTTGCCGTAATGGTTATTATTCCCGCATCCGCGTGAGCCCGATCCACAGTATAAGGAGATATTCCCGAACCCGCTGCAGAAACTTGGCTGATTCCTAATTCCACGGGTGTGTAAGTAATACGATTATGCAAAGTACCGAGATTCGCCAATACATAATTGAAATTGACTGTTGCGCCGTGTGCCGCCCAATTGTTCATATTTCCCGTTGTCTCGAAGAAAACGTCATCGGTTTCTATGTTGCCCGTTCTCTCCAATCTTATGGTAAACGGAACAGCACCTGTCGGAGTCGAATTTGCAGAGCCGCTGTGATTCCCTCCCTCAACTGCTGTGGCTATTACCACTATTTGTTTTTCGACATCGCTGCCTTTAATTACGTATGTAGCACCTGCGCCCAAAGCCGTACCCGTCGGATCTCCCGAAACGTCTGCGTGGAACCATTCAAAAGTAAACGTAGTTCCCGTATGGGTAGCCATATTTGCCGTTAATGTCTCGCCTATACGCACTGTTCCCAAAATTGTGGGTGTGCCTATTGATGCCTGAGTAATTTCCGCATTTGCAAAGAATGGCTGAGTATTTTCCGTGCCTGTACCGTTGTTTGGCGGCAAATAGTTGCCTGCAGCAGCACCTTCAATCCCCCAACCTGTCGCTGTTATCGCGTGAGTTGCGGGTGCTGAGTCGGCAAAGTTCAATTCTCCGACTCTGACGGTTACGGCATCGCTGAGAACAATTTCCGACAAAGACGGCGAATTTAGGTGGGTAGCAGTAGTATTTCCGTCAAACGGTTTCGGATTGGCTGTTGCACGATTTGTTTCACTTCCGACATTCCAAGTCAATTGTTTTTGACTTACTGTCAAATTATTCGTAATTGCAGTAAAAAATTGCCCTGCATTACCGGGATTCGGCACACTAAGAGTAATCGGCTTATCGTGGTGCGCGTTCGCCGCCGGATGCGCGCGAATAAGCGGAGTGCCGTTCTCAATATCTGTAGTTATGTTGTCCGCGGCAAAAGCGGAAAGTGCGACATTTCGAGTTGTGCCGTCGTTGTAAGTAAGCCTTGCTATAAGTCCCGTAAGAGCAAGTTCATCGCCGTGGGTGTAAGTCAATCTTGCCGGTTGTGCGTGAACGGCAATGCTTGCAAGAGTAGCCTCGCCTGTTGGTGTAGTAAAATTATACGAAAGCGTAACGGTGTTGCCTGTATTGGCGGAAACAGTCGCATTATGCTCGTTAATCGTTGCTGTGGTTAAGCCTGTAAATGTGTGATTTGTCCCCGCCCGTGTAAGCACAACGGTAACGGAGTAAGTTTGACCGCCTTGGAACGGATTATGGTTCGGGTTCCAAGTTTCTGTGGTTACACTGAAATTGCTTGCATCGGCACCTGTCGGCGTTGCAGTACCACGCGCCACCGCAACCGCAGGAGTGGTAACATCGACTGCTGGATTTATAATAGCAGGATTTACCGTAAGCGTTGCGTTTTCAAATTCAAAGCTATAATTTGCAGCCGAAAGACTGCCTGCTCCAATAGTAATAGTATAACCGCCGACATTGCTTGCAGATGTACGAGTGGTAGTTATTAACGGAGTACCCGTAAGCGCGCCATCTTTGTATGCTTGATTATCGTTAATAAAGCCGCTTGCCGACCAAGTAGTAATCGGATTGGGATTTGCCGCACCGAAAACAACGCTGTTGTCGGCGGCAGTAATAGTAAGCACAGCGCGATCTACCGTTATCTTAACATTGCTGTTTACTGTTGCGTAATTTGAACTTGTCGGAACAAATCTTATCGGAAAATCATGGCTATTGCTTTGCGCAACCGTCGGTAAAGTCGTAGGATCAACAAATTCAAATTCTCCCGCAACCAAAGCCGAGCCGCCCGCAAGTGAAATACTGCCGAGCGTTTCTCCGTAAGTCAGCGATAAACCTGTAGGGAAAGTTACGGTCGTCGGATCTGCCGGGTTAATTGTAAACGTTCCGGACGCCGTTCCCGTAAAGTTTCCTGTTCCCTCAACAGTGAAACCCGCCAAAGACGCGGGAGGGTTAGAAGCATTAGTATTATCAGTATGCGCAGTAACACTGAATGGTCGTGGAGTTGCCGCCAATAACGGATTAAACTCAAAACCGCTAACAAGCGGGTCAAGGGTCACCGTAATATTTGTTGGCGCAATCGTATGAGCAGAGCCGTTAAAAGTCGGATTAAAAGTAGTAGATACCGTCGCTCCTGAAATATCTCTGCGATTTACAGTCAATGTTCCGGGAACAAACGTAATATTATAATTAGTAGAGGTTAACCCGGAAACAGTAATTGAGGGGGTGCCCACATTGTCGCCTCTTTGATAAGTTGTAGCAATATTTGCAGTGCCGCCCAAAACAGCCCGAGTTTCGTTATTCACAAAACTGCTGAATGTCAAATTCTCCACAGTCCAAGTCGGCACGGGATCGCCGAAAGTTATTGTTTCGCTTGGAGCGGTTATTGTAAGCGGCGCACGCTCAATAGTCCACGACAATACAACATTTCCGCCAACCAAATCTGTTGTACCACCCGCCCATTCAAAGTTAGCAGGATCGTTTAATGTTGCCGTAACAGTGTGATTGCCGGCATTTGTCTGAGTTTGGGTAGTCAAGCTGTAACGCGCAGAATGTTCAGTATTTGCCAAAATAACCGTTTGCGACAAACCCGTGAATGTAAATGTTTGCCCTGTAGCAATGGTCGGTCTTGTCACTACCGCTTTTGCAACAGTAACCGTAGCCACATTAGAAGCAAGGGTTACAACACGCGTTCCTACAGTAGATGTCGCCGTAACAACAACATAAAAATAGTGTTGCCCTGCGATAAGATTTGTCGGTATGTTAAGCGTTGTTCCCGTCGCATCCAAAATCGGTGTACCGCCCGTATTGCTGTTCGTTGTATTTCTGAACCACTGGTAAGTTAAATCAGCGGCACCATTAGCCGTCGCCCCTACAGTCAAACTGCTTGTTATAGCTCCAAAAATAACCGGTGTAGCAGAAGCAGGTTGCGGATTTATAGTAATACCGAGGTCTGCCGTCCGTACCGACAACGCCGTAGAAGCCAACGACACAGAGTTTTTTTCAGTGTTCGCTTTATATCGCGCAAAGAAGAAATATTCGGTATTAGGCGCTAAGCCGTCAAAAGTCAATCCGTCTTGCCAACTTGTCGGAGGAGTAGCAGCAGAATTGCTAATACCGTATTCAAGAACAAGCGACATAGGCGTTGCTGTGTGGGGCGCGTTTAACGGCACAATAATCGTAATTGAATTGGGATTATCGGAAATATGGTGCGGCGTACTGCTCGAGCTATGTCTTGGCACAGGTGGCGCATTCGGCGCAAAAAGAGTAATCGCTCCCGTTATACCCGTCGGTTGTGTAATTATATAGTTTGCTGAATTTGCAGTACCACCCGTCATTGTAAAATTGCCGCTGAAAGTAATCGGATGTGCAGGGTTAACAAGATTTCCGCCGTATGTTGCTGTAACCACTGTAGAAGCGACATTTGCCGTTTCACTGTTTTGAAGCCCGTTTTCACCTCCGACTGTAAATACAAGCGTACCAAATCCTCCTACAATCGTGTTTAATCCGTCAAATTGCTTGGTAATATTAAAACCGCTGATAGTCAAAGGACGTCGAGCAATATTAAATGTTTGAGTTCTTTCTCCGCCTGCATAATTCCCAATTCCCGTAATTGTTATGGTTGCATTTCCCGCAGCTGTATTATTAGTATAAGCCGAAGTAAAATCCGTATTCCGCTCCAACGTTCTCTGCGTTCCGTCTATGGTTGCCGTAACGGTATAAGTCGGCGTTAGAGCAACGCCTGTGTAAGTATGCGTACTTGAAACATTTATGGCAATGGCCACAGAAGCGTCGTTTATAGGTCTGGCGGAAACCGTCAACGTTCCGTTTGCGGGAGTAAACCTATAGTTAGTAGCCGCCAAGTCTGATACATTCGGAGTTATATTATAAGTTCCCACTGGACTACCCGCTGAATACGCCAAGCCACCAACAGTATTTGCAGTAGTAAACACCGTCTGCAACAAAGGGTGTCCTGTCAGACCTATATTGTCAATATTATGCCCCGTTGCAAATCCCGTAATTTCAACAGTGAAATTATTAGGAAGAGCCGCACCGAATTGTATGTTATGGCTACTCGCCGTAACCGTAAGTTCTCGCGTCGCAATGCTCCACGGTATGTTCCGCGCCTGCGTACGATTATCGCCACTGTTCCACTGATGGTTAGCGTCCAAAGTAGCTGTAGCGCTATGATTACCTGCATTTGTTGCCGTATTTCCTGTAAGAGAAAATTCTGTACCTGTATTAACACCCGTTTGCACAGCGTTATTAAAAATAAGTCCCGTATTAGCCGTCGGAGGAGCGATTTCTTTGCGGGCGATAGTAAAGGTATTCATCGCTTCGTGTGAGTTATGATTTGTAGTTTGCGGAAAAACCGCGCGAACTTCATAATCACCTGCGGCAGTTGTAGTACTTATATTAGTGGCATTCCACGGCAACCATTCGGTAGTCCCAACTCTTCTGAATGTAATTACGGGAGTTCCTGTATAACTCTGCGGCGTTCCGGCTACTTGCGGACGAGTTTGAATATTATCAAGCACATCACCAAAAGTCCAACCTGCAACACTGACAGTTCCCGAACCTGTTGCTCGCGTTATTTCCCAAGTAATTGTAATATCGCCTGTTCCACCACCGTCCCACTGGCGACAATCAGGGACAGCCATAGGAGAGGTCAAAGAAATTGTAGTAGTATGAGCTCCCACCGCACTTGAGGTTGTAGTTCCGCTTACCGCATAATGATATTCCCAATTCGGCTGATTATGAGTTATCTCCACCGTATGAGAGCTACCAAAAGGAAACGTCTGATTTGCCGCAAAAGTCGGTCTGGCTACAGATGTCGGAGGAAGCTGTAGAAGAGGCGCACCAACCACTTCTGTCTGCCTTCCCCTGGGAGTTGTTCCGCAATTTACTAATGTACAATATCTCGCACTGACATTACCCCCCGGAGCAGTACAAGTAGCAGGAGTATGCACAGGAGCTCCCCACTCTCCCCAAACGTGTCCGCAAGGCAAATTTCCTCTTATTCCAAATATTTGTAAAAACGGAAAGCCATCATTTATTCCCGAATTTCTTGCCCAAGCATCTGGATTGTCAAGAGCAAAATCCCAATTAGGGAAACTACTGTTAGGCAAGTTTCGCATATCAGCATCTGCCCTAAATTCCCCAGTCCCGCCAGCCAAATTGGCACTATTATGATAACTATGAGTAACTGTACCACCAACGCTATTTCCTATTAATCCGCCCATATCACCTACACCTACATGCAAAGTTGAGCCGGGGCTTAAAGTCACCGTTGCATTGGCGTAACTATTAAGAATTGGTCCCGCACTTTGTCCTACCAATCCGCCAATGCCCGACACCCAATCGCCCGCACCACCTATACTTCTAACTGCTCCCTCAAAAAAACTATTATTAATTGAGCCTGCGTTATTCCCAACCAATCCACCAGCCCAAGTACTACCTATTATATTTCCATTTGTAATAAAACATCCTACAATATGAGCCCCACCCAAAGCATCTCCAACTAATCCACCGAGCTCAGAATTCCCACTAACAGCAACATTATTAAGCCCAAGATTTTCTACTCTTCCACCATTACCTAAAATACCAAAAAAGCCTATCTGTCTATCACCTATAATATTAACATTATGGACAATATGACCGTTGCCGTTAAACGTACCTGTAAATGTAGGAATTGGCGTCCAAGGATTATGAGTAGTAGCAAGATTTATGTTAGCCCCAAGCACAAAATGCCCACTTGTATGATTTCGCACTTGATTTAATTGGTCTGCAGTCATTATTATCCAAGGAGCGGAAGAAGAAGGACTAGCACCTGTTCCCCACGGAACTGCATTGGCAGGAACCGCTGGAAACTGCCCGAATACAGGAAAGACACCTGCCAAAATGACAAGCGTTAATAAGAACGTGTGTAATTTCAAACCGAGTTTTTTCATTACAATGCCCACTTTCCTAAGGTTAGAGCCGCCAAAACACCATTTGCAGAAAACTGCAAAACCTCTTAAAACCCCGTCAACCCTCGTACATAATATAGGTTATATCCTGAAAAAATCAAGAGGAAAATAAGATTTTAAGTATTTTTTAATGAAATTAAGAAATTTTTTCCGTGTTTTCGGCAATTATTGCCTGCCAAAAGAACGGGCGCGCGTAAAACTTCGCGGGTTTTTGCGGAAGAGGCGACGAAAGTCCGTCTTGGGGAGTGTTTTGTGGGGGTTTTGGGGGATTATTTTCTACAGAAGCGTTGATTTTTTGTTTATGTTATTCGTAATGCCCTTTTGCCGAAACAACTATTATGCTTATTATATTTGCTTCAATAGCATAAATAAGCCGATGCTCTCCGCTTATCCTGCGAGACCACAAGCCGGATTTGTTAAATTTCAAGCGTTCCGGTTTTCCTGTTCCGCTTTCGGGGTGGATTTGTAATTCCGATAACAAACTTTCTATTTTTCTTACGATTGCTTTATTTCCGCTTCTTTCGTGTTCAGCAATATCTTTTTTTGCTTTTTCGTCAAGCAATACAATGTATTTCATTATGCGCGGCACCTTGCAAAAATCGCTTGTAATTCGCTGTCATCAAGAGGTACGTGTTTTGCAGTTCCGTTTTCCAACGCATTAACCCTTTTTACGACCTCCGAATAATTTTCGGGAATATCCCACCAAGGGTCATTACTCGGACTTGGGTTTTTGTAGTTTACGGCAAGTCTTTTTCTTTGACGGCGGACAACTATGCCTAATTGTCTTGCTACTTTTATTACAAGCTGTAAGTTATTTTTATTCTCTGTTTCCAATACTGCTACCAAAACCACCTCCTTTTTAAACAGTAAAATAATATTTGCGAAAAAGTAAAGATTAAAGAAATGATGATTATAGTGCTTTTTAGCAAAAAAACATTCTTTTTCCGTTATTTATTTTGGAGAAAAGGTATTTTATGGTTTCAGGGAGGACTGATAACGGAAACAACGGAGAAGATGATTTATATGAAGAGTTTTAGCAGTGTGTTTTTTAATGACCTTGCGCTGTTTTTTTATGGTGCTACAGGGTTTATAGGCGCGGGTGTAATTGCAGGCAGGGTTTTTCCCAGTATGTTTAATTACACGATTTCAGACGCAGATTTTCGCATCGGAATTATTTTCTTTGCTTTTTTTGCGGTTTTGGGTGTATTTTTTAGATTTTTATCGAATTCAATCAGGAGGTAATTTATGGAATTTTTTTCGGAGATGTGGGCGTCTATGACAACGGGAATGTGGTCGGGGGCGTTTGCTGTTCTTATTGTGCTTACAACTATGGGATTTTTAGGTATCCTGATAGCGCCTAAACTTGACAAAATTATCGAAGCAAAGCATTTAGCAAACAGCGGCGGACTGCAAACAGCGTAGAAAAATCAAATGGCGAAAAAAATATATTTAGCTAATATCAACTCTTCGGGGATTGTTTGCGGGGGACTTGCCACGCAGGCTAAAAAGACGCTGTCGGCTTGCCGCGAAATCGGGTTGCCCGTCGAAATATATAACACTTGGGAGACTTTAAAACCGCAAGAAGTCGGGGCGTTTCATCTTTTTTCGTCGGCTTTTGAATTATTCGACCTTTCGCGCACGCTTTACCAAAGAAATATTCCGCAGCTACTTTCGTCTATTTTTTACACCCGCCATCCTGCGTGGAAAATTGCAGGTATTCGCACAATTACAAAATTTATTTCGCGTTTTGATAAAGGAACAAATTCGGTTTTCGATTACGATTGCGCAATTATGAAAAACGCCGACTTGGTAATGCCAAATACAAGCGCAGAATTACAACAAATTCAGCAATTATTCAAAATCCCCGACAACAAAATAACGGTCGTTCCAAACGGCGTGGACAAAAAATTCGCAAGCGCAACCCCCGATTTATTCAAGAAAAAATACGGCGACGACAACATAATTCTGTCGGTCACAATGCTCGGACCCGAACGCAAAAACGGACTAAATCTCATAAAAGCGCTCGGAAAAATCGACCATCCGTCGTATATTATCGGCTCGTTTCACACCGAAAGCGATTACGGAAAACAGTGCAAAACCGAATTGGAGAAATATCCGCAGATAAAATACATAGGAATGATGGATCACGAAGACCCGATGCTTGCAAGCGCATACGCGGCGGCAAAGGTTTTTGCGCTCCCCTCGTGGCTCGAAACACCCGGACTTGCAAGTATGGAAGCGGCTTTGGCGGGCGCCGAAGTCATAACAACAGCCGTAGGCGGCACCAAAGATTATTTTTGCGAAAATGCAATTTACATAGACCCATATTCCGTAAATTCCATTGCCGACGGAATAACAACCGCGCTAAACCGCAACGGCAACGAGCAAAAAAAGATGAAAGAATTTATTCTGAATAACTTTTTATGGGAAAAAGTCGCCGAGAAATACAGCGAAATTTACAGGAAATATTTGTAAGATAACCGCTCGCATTTCCTCAAAAAAACTGCTCAACTTTTGAGAAATTTTTATAAAACAATGCGCTGAAACTTCCGATATTGTATTTTTTGAACGTTCTTAAATTCTCTCTGCTTTTGCAAATAATATTAGAAATGCTTCGATTTGTCATTCCGCCCGCTCGCATTTTATAAGAAATAAAATGTAAATATTTAAGATTGGCGCCGGTAGAAAATATTCGCAACATAAAATCATAATCTGCCGCTATTTTATAGGAAGTATCAAAATCTCCGAGCTTTTCGTATATTGATTTTCGCAAAAACACAGTCGGGTGAGGCGGCATCCATCCCTTTTTCAATAAGTCGGGACAAAAATCACAACTTTCCCAATGCCTGAAAATTTTATTTGTATCTTTTTTTTGAACATAAACCAAATCGGTATAAACTCCGTCTGTAGAAATATCCGAAAAATGCTCGGATATTTTAGATACGACATCTTTATCGGCATACAAATCGTCCGAATGCAGGATACCGATAATGTCGCCCGAAGCAAGTTTAACGCCTTTATTCAGAGCATCATACACTCCGCTGTCGGGTTCCGAAATAATTTTCATATTTTTATTTTCATACTTTTTTACAATGTCAATTGTTTTATCTGTGCTTAATCCATCGACAATTATATGTTCAATGTTTTTATATGACTGCATTGAAACAGATGCTAATGTATCTGAAATAGTTTTTGCGCCGTTAAAAACAGGCGTAATTATCGAAATTTTCGGACAATCCATTCAACACAATCTTTCGGATTACTGTTTTTCGTTCGTTTTTTTATCAAAAATACTATATGCCATTCAAAAATAGGAACACGAAAAATAAAAACCGCAATAATTTTCAAACTTTTCTCGCGGCAATATAGTATTTTATTCCGACAATATCTCTGAAGAGGAACTAATTTATGAAAAAAAAACTGCGCAAACTTGTGCTTCGACCATATCACTATCAGGTTAATCAATACATATCGTTAATGAAAACAGCTTACGAAAACAGCGGGTTTTCGGTATGCAAATTTAATCTGAAAAATTTAATAGAATGCGAATTTATTGCGCTGAATTTTTATGAAAACTCAATATATACGTCAAAACTTCTCGCAAGAGCACTCGTGCTGATTTTATTAAAACTTTTCGGAAAAAAAATTATTTGGACTATGCACGACAAGCAACAAGTCGTAAAAAAGAATCGTAAAAACTCAATGCGTTTCGTGAAACTTCAGATAGCGCTTTGCGACAAAATCATAATTCACTCAAAAATCAGCATCGACGAAATAAAGGCAATAAATTCATCAGAAAAAATCCTCGAAAAAATAATACATATACCACACCCCAATTATATAGGCGTTTACGGCGACATAAAACATACAAATTTACCAAGCGACAAACTAAAATTATTGCACATCGGACTTATAAGACCCTACAAAAACGTCGATTTGCTGATAGAGGCGGTGAGCGAATTAAATCTGCCGAATTTGGAATTGTTTATAAGCGGCGCCTGCGACAAAAACCTGCAAAAATGCCTGCTCGAAAAAATAAACGGAAACGCTAAAATAACAACGGACTTCAGATTTATCCCCGACGACGAAATAGCAGAATTGATTTCAAAGCATCATTTGCTTGCTCTCCCCTACGACTCAATCTGCTCGCTAAATTCGGGAAGTGCGATATTGGCGTTTTCTTACGCAAAATCCGTAATTTGCACCCTAAACGGAACATTGTCCGACATCGAAGACAAAGGCTTATTTTGGGCGTACGAATATAAAAACGACGAACATAAAGACGTTCTGAAAAAGCAAATTAAAGAAGTTTACGACAGATTTAGCGGAGACTTCAACGAACTCAATGCTGTCGGAAAGAAATGCTTTGAATACGTCGCCAAGCATAATTCTTCACAGAAAATCAGTTCGGTGCTAAAAGAGACTTTTTAACTGTTGCTTAATTTTCACCCATTTTTTTGTTAATGCCATAAAAAATCTCGTATGTTTTATCCATCGCGGTATCACGTTTTTAATGGTTATTTTTATTGAAGAAGCGCGATAGTCTTTTATTACAAACTTAACATTTCTTTGCCGCGAAGCCCAGAGCGGGAAGCCACTTCTATACATCTCGTATTTTTCTTTTTCGCCTTTAATCTCATCGACAACAAGAAACGATTTTTTTGAATATGAAATTAAGAAATAATCAACAAACGAAATCAATGCGTATTTTTTGTCCATTTTTGGAATATTCAAATGCTGCCTTTTTCCGTCTATCGTATAAACAAAATCATATTTTGCAGCAGCATTTCTAAATTTTTCGCTATCCGAACACAGTAATATTTTTTCTTTTTTGTTCCGTTTATGTATGTTTATCAAGTGTTTAATGTTTTTTTGTAAGAACGGTTCTTGCAATTCTTCGGGCAATGTCAGAAAACCGTCGTCGTGTTCGTCAAAATCGCCAAGCAACTGCTGAAAACGAAACGTTGCAGATAAATAATTGTCATTCATATTTTTTCGATGTAAATCAACTGCGCTTTGTAATATTGGCGTCAAAACAAACAATTCATTAAATAAAGTCGAGTAATTGTCGCCGTAAAAATATGCGTTTGTATAGAATAAAATATAGTCGTTATTTTTTGCCGCTTCTTTAATAATCGGCACGTCTTTTTGTAAATCTCCGCTTGTAGATTGTATAGAAACGTCCGAATACAGCGATGGCGCATATATACATCCTCCAAAATTGAATATACTTACACTTCGGCTGTTGTTTTTTATTTGCGATATTTCTTTTTCTGAAATTTTCCAATCTACAATATTAGGTAGCAAAAAATCAGATAAATCAAAAGGTTGCGTGTAATTTATCTTAAATTGAAAGCCACAATCTTTAGATATTTTATACAAGGTAATTATTGCGCGAAATCTATCGGCAATTCCCCCTTTTGGTCTTACATCGTCCGCCATATAAATTATGGTAGTGGTTTTCATTTTCACAGCACTTGTCCAACCTTTCTTTTTACAAACGCATAAATTTTAACTCGCTCGTCATTTTTTAGTCCGACAAACAAAATCACAAATCCTGTCCACAGCACACTTGTCAAGAGAACAATCCAAGACTGCCAAAACGATTGCAAAAATAGTTTATTCACAAAATAAAAAGGCAAAAACGACAGCATCGAAACTAAAAATATAGGGATAAGCGCTTTTTGAGTAAAATGTTTAATTGAAAAACCGACCTGCTTTTTCATAACCATACATTGCGCTGTAATACATATCGGAAACAGTAAAATCGGAGCAACAAAGGCAAAATACGGCGCAAATCCCGCTTTGAGAAAAAAATACGCAAACAACAATTCAAGCGCAGAACCGACATATCCCACGCTCGAATACGCGCCAATTTTCCCCGTTGCGTGATTTATGGAGTCCATAGTATAAATCAGGACGTTGAGCAGAGAGAATATTATTATCAATCTGGCAAAAATCGCCGTGTATTCAGGGACTTCGCCAAGCCAAAGTTTTAGCAAAAATTCGGTTTCCAAGAGCAACGGCACAGAAAAAACAAAGAACAAAAAAAACATAAACCTTGTTCCGCGCGCCGACAAATCCCACATATATTCACAGTTTTTTTGAGCATACGCTTTCATAAGTTGCGGGCTCAGCGATTGTTTAAAACTGTTTCCCAAAGACGAAAGCGCAGTATTCACGGTTGTTGCAATTCCTTTTGCGGCGTTTATCGCAGGTCCAAAAAACATATTCAGCATAATACCTATTCCATAAATATTGAGCACCATAAAAACGCTTGAAATAAAAACGTGTTTTCCATAGCCGCCAAATTCTTTAAAAAGTGATTTGTCAAAGGCAAGCGAAAATTTGGTGTCCGAATATTTTTTACGACAATAAACAAAATAAAAAAGCGACATAGCGCAACTTGCCGCAAAGCCCAACATTCCAAAGAGAATAAGTTTGTCGGCATCTGCAATTACCAACAAATACACAGTGCCAAGCCGCAAAACTGCGTCAAAAATCCCGACAAATCCGTATATGTGCATATCTTCGTGGGAGACTATGAGCGCCGTAAATGTGGAATTCAGCAACGACAGTAAAAAACTGAGCACTGCAAATTGATACACCCAATTCGCCGCCAAAAGTCTCTCGGCAGGAATATTCAATTTATTATTCAAAAACCACAATCCCACCGTTTGAGAAAGGATAACTACAATAATGGCGATAGCGATTTGCAGAATTATGCTTGTAGAAAATATTTTTTGCAGATTGACGGAATTGCCGCCGTTTCCAAGTTCGACGGTTATAAATCTTTGTGTTATAACCGTCAGCGTATTGCTGAAAACAACAAACATTGCAACGACACTACCTACAACATTACTTATCCCGAAATCCGTGACGCCAAGCGTTTGCAAAATTATTCGGGAAGTAAATAACATCACAAGCATTGTTATTATTTGGCGAAAATAGAGCGCAAGTGTGTTTTTTACAATTTTTTTGCTGTTTTGGGAAGACGCATTCAAATTTTATCCCTTCCGCTTTTTGAATAACACTTCACGAAACTCACGTAATTTCACTGTTTTTTGAGCAAAAATTCTAAACAAACCCATAAATTGCAACGGTTTTAAGAAAAAAGGCGTTTTTGACATTATAATTTTTGCGGAGGAAAAGTATTTTTTAAGAGAACCCGAAAGTTTGCCGCTGTCCGCCATAAAATATTTTACAAGAACAACCCTTATCCCCTTGATTTTCGCTCTGTTTCTTACAAGTCGAATTAACAAATCGTACTCTTCCATTGACTCAATACGCGGGTCAAAACCGCCGATTTTTCGCAAAGTTGCCAAATTGAACATCATTGTAGAAGTAGAACCTGCAAAACACCCGAGAAATACCGGAAAGCGACGGTGAAAATAAATCTTATCGTTTTTTTGCGTAGTCAGCGCCGTGTAAATTAAATCAAAACCATTTTCGGCAAATTCATTTTGTTTTTGCAGTTTTTCGCTCAGCCATTCGTCGTCGTCGTCCAAAAACGCGATATATTCGCCGCTTGCCTGCTCAATCGCTCTGTTTCTGCTGAAAGACACGCCCGAATTTTTATCGTTTCTAAGATAAATAACAGGAAAATCAAGCGATAAATTTTCGCAATATTCTTTTGTGCCGTCGCTCGAATTATCATCGACTATTATCAGTTCACACGGCAAAAATGTCTGATTTTCCACCGACACTATCGCTTTTTTAAGCATACCAAGCCGATTATAGGTTGATATTGCCGCCGTTATCTTCACGGTATTATCACTAATTTATAGGTTTTTGTGTTTCGTCTTGCAACTCTGTCGCTTTCCAGTTCTTTCACTGCTATAATATATGTTCCGGGAGCGAGATTTGAGGGTATTCGCCACCTGTAAAAAAATGTTCCGTCAACAGTTTGCGTCCATTCGGGGGAATTTTGATTAAACGATTGCACCAATTTGCCCGAAACGGTATAAACGTCCACAAAAGAGCTCTGCGAAACTCTCGGAATAGTAATAAATTCGTGCCTGCTCAACGAAAACGGATTTGGAAAAATAAAATCGTTCCTTTGTTGCGACGCGCCCACAGTTCTTTCGGGCAAACGCATTCTCGTAATTCCTCTGTCGCCGCCGACCCATAAAAAGTTTTGAACGGTATCGACTGCAACTGCAAACGTTGCGGAATTTATGCCGCCGCTTGCCGCATTCAGCACAAATTCCGTTTGTAATGCCGTCTGTGGAACGTTATAAATTACAGTATCCAAAAAACCGTCCGACGTTATAATTTCGTCAATTTCAATTCGTTTGGCGCCGAGGTCTCTGCTCGAAACCCAAAAGACATTTCTTATTCGAGTTCCGCCGGGCGACCACAATTCGTGTGAATACTCAAAGGCTATGTCATTTATATTAAGCGATAAACTCGGCGGAAGGTTTCCTATAGGAAAGACACGGGCGCCCAAAGTTCTGCTGTAGCCGAACACCCTCGGCTCCCCCGTAGTTGCGATTAAAACATTTCCCGCTCCGGTTGTATGCAATCCTGTCGCCCTGCTTCCAACGCGAATTACGCTTTTTCTGTAATCGGCAGACGGTATATTTTCGTCAAACGGATTTTTGTTTGCGTCAATAACCCATAGAGAATCACTATGGTCTGTCTCGCCCATTATGCCTCCAAAGCCCAAAAGCAAATCGCCTCTGCCTGTAAACGCTAAACTTAAAGGAGCTCTCCAACCATTACGATTAAAATTCAGTAAAAAGCGAAATCTGTTATTATTAGGGTCATACGCAAAAACAGTAGGCGCTTCAACAGGGTCGTGGTTCCACGAAGTCCCCCAAACAATTCCGTTTTTGTCTGTAAGCAGAACGTCCACGTGGTTCCAGCCTGCTATAGCAGCCCAACTCGTAAAATTTTCAGGCATTGTCTCATAAAAAATCGGAAAATCGGGACTGCCCGTAAAATTTATTGCGTCAAGAAGCATTATTCTCCAAGAATTTGTCCTGATATTATACTCTCTCATCGGACTGCCGCTATACCCAAAAAATATTCTGTCTCCAACTTGGGCTACACCACTGAAACCTTCGTCGCTAACTCCCGCCAAACTGCCGTAGCCGCGGGTGTTTTCGTTGAAGTATGCCACATCACCTCTTCTCGATATTCTGCTGAGCGCATTTGACCAATGCCTCGGTCCCTCGCTGTCAAATAAAGGTAAAATCCAAAGCGATTGCTCGCTGTCCACAAATAATTTTCTGATGCGGTTATTGTTTACAAGCCCCGGAACTACAAACTGCCTGTCGTCGTCCGAGCGCCAAAGATAATCTGCTTCAGTCCCAACAAAAGCCCGATTGTCAATTCTTTTAACAAAGGTTATGTTTTCATCGCCGAATCTTGCGCGATCTTTGTCAATACCCATATTTTCAAAATTATCTGAATACCGAATTCTGTTGTTATAAATGTCATAAAAAAGCACGCGAGCAGGCGAAGAAAGCAACGGATAAAGTTCCTGTATCCACTCAAAATCATCCCCCGCCGACAAGGGAGAATCGTCGCCAAATCTTGCGTCGGAAATAATGCGCGAAAAACCATTCAACCGAAAAACTCCGCCATCCGAACCCCTTCTTGCCGCTACCCAAAGCGTGTCGTCTTTAATTTCGATTAAATCCACAGCGGCGCCGATACCGAAATCGGGAAAATTCCGCTTGGTTGAAATTATATGCTCCCGCCTTTTATTAAACACCGAAACGCCACCCTCGTGTCCGATAAGCAGATAGTTTCCGTGTGATTTTATTGTATTTATTCCTGACGCACCCCCTGCCAAATCGTCAAATACCCTCTGTCCGCGCCTTTGACGACGGTATAAAAAACCGCTTTGAGAGCCTATCCAAAGCGAACTGCCGTCAAATGCAAGCGCGGTAAGCGAAATATCGGGAAAATGCTCGTGCGAGTGGTGAAGCGCAATAAAATTTGTACTTGAATTCTGAAACTGCGCCAAACCGCCGCTTGTTGCAACCCAAAGCGTGTCGTTCTGCTTGACGACATCAAAAGCGCCGTTTGTCCGCGCAAAGTTCAATATATTAAGCGGCACGTTCGAGGCAAATGACAGAACTGCGCAAAACAACAAAATTGTGATATTTTTTATCATAAAATCCTTTTTTATCAATAATTCTTTGCGGCAAAACGTATATTACGGAACGTAAAATAACATTTGGAACGTTAGAAGGTGGGAACTTATGAACATTTACTCCAAAATTTATCGGCTTTACAAAAAAGATGTTGAAGCGCAAAAGATTTCTTTAATGACGAATATCCCTCTCAAAATGATAAAAAGTATAATTTACAAATTTGAGCACGAGGGCGAAACAGGCGACGACGAATCACAAAAAACCGTAGCGCCGTTTTTGGACATCACCTCTTCCAAATTTCACAAACACGTCATCCTCGACCTTTCGGGAATGATGGTAGAACAATTCATAGACAACATAAAAGACGCACTCGACGAAGCCGAACGTATGACAGGTTTCTTAGTGGCAATAAAACTCGAGAGCGTTTTGGAAGTCGATAAGGCGGCAATGGAATTTGTTATAAAATTCAAAGAAAATATAGCCGAATCCACAGGAAGAATAGTAGTTTTGCTATCCCCTAGCGACCCCGTCGAAGAATACGTTCAAGCGCACAAAGTCGAGGACAGGATTAAAATTTTCGGAACGCAAAGTTCTTTTGAAGATTACGTTTTCAGAAACGTTATGGGACTTGCTACAAAAGGCAACCGCCGCGGATAAATCAGGGTATCGAGCAAAAAAATGATAGAATTTACGCACGCCACAAAAAAATACGAAGACCAAACAGAGGCGCTTTCGGACTTGTCGCTTTTTATTGACAAAGGCGAATTTGTCTTTTTAACAGGGCAAAGCGGCGCAGGAAAAACAACAATGCTGAAACTGATTTACCGCGAAGAAATACCCACAAGCGGCACCGTAAATATATGCGGAATGCAAACTCAATCCACAATGCCGATGAGCAAACTGCGAAAAACCACCCCACTGCTTCGACGAAAAATCGGAATTGTATTTCAGGATATGCGGCTTTTGCAATCGTATTCGGTTTTCGATAATATCGCCTTTGCCGCTCGTGTAGTCGGCGGAAGCGAGCAAAACATAAAAAAGCGGGTTTTCAATTCGCTTGCGGTAGTCGGACTTGCTCATAAAAGTTGTAATTTCCCTCCCCAGCTTTCGGGCGGAGAGCAACAGCGTGTAGCAATAGCAAGAGCAATAGTAAACGAACCGCTGATACTGATTGCCGACGAGCCGACAGGAAACTTAGACCGCGTAATTTCAGACGAAATATTTTCGCTTCTTCAGGAAATAAACAATTGGGGAACAACAATCCTGATGACCACGCACGATTTGTCATTTGTAGAAAAAACCTCTTATCGCGAAATAGTTTTGAGTAAAGGTAAGGTTATTAAAGGCAAAATTACCAAGGGAAAGCCAAGTAAATTTAAATACTTGTAGGGGCGACCGAGGACGGTCGCCCGCAAAAAATTTGCATTGTCGGCATTTCGTATTTTGTGTGCTATTTCGTGCGACTATTTCTTCGCAATCAAATTCAAAAATTCTTCCCTTGCTTTGGAATCGCTTCTGAAAACTCCCAGCATTGCGCTTGTGGTCATTACGCTGTTTTGCTTTTCCACGCCGCGCATCATCATACACAAATGTTTCGCCTCAATAACTACGCCCACGCCGCTTGCGCCTATCGGGTCCATAATCGTTTGCGCGATTTGTTGAGTAAGACGTTCCTGCACCTGCAAACGGCGCGAATATGCGTCCACCACACGGGCAAGTTTGCTGACGCCGTAAATTTTTCCGCGCGGAATATAGCCTATATGGCATTTCCCGTAAAACGGCAAAAGATGATGCTCGCACATAGAATAAATTTCTATATCCTTTATGATTATCATTTCGTCGATATTCTCGGTAAAAATCGCCTTTTTGAGTATCTCGTCGGGGTCGATTTTATAGCCGCCCAAAATATAACCAAACGCCTCTTTAAACCGTCTCGGAGTATCAACAAGCCCCTCGCGATCGGGGTCTTCACCGAGTTTTTTTAATAAACTTCTTATTTCGTCCTGCATTGAGCGCCTCCTATCTTACAGCTTCTATAATAAAATAATTTTTCTTGCCTTTTTGAAGCAGAATATACTTTCCGTGAAGCAAATCGTTCTCCGAAAATATGTATTTTTCGTCTTCTGTTTTGTTCTTATTCACACTTATTGCGTTTATATTTCGACGGACTTCGCTTTTAGACGGGAAAAGCGTATCAGCAAATACTGCGACATCTACGATTGACTTGCCGTTTATCTCGTCAATCGACACCTTTTTCTGCGGAACTCCTTCAAAAACAGACAGGAACAAGTCCGCCGACAATGCCCGTAAATCGTTTTCCGTTGCATTTCCAAAAAGAATTTCACTTGCTCTTACCGCGCTTTCGTAATCTTCTTTTGAATGCACCAAAGTTGTCGCTTCGCGCGCCAAAGCTTTTTGCATCGCTCGCAAATGCGGCGCTTTTTCGTGTTCCGCCATAACCGCGACAACTTCTTCCTGCGATAAAAGCGTGAAAACTTTAAGGTAGCGCTCGCACATATTGTCTTCGGAATTAAGCCAGAATTGATAGAACTGATACGGCGTGGTCATTGTCGGGTCGAGCCAAAGCTTTTGTCCGTCCGCCGATTTGCCGAATTTTGTTCCGTCTGCGCGAAGCACTAACGGCTGAGTAATTCCGTGCGCAGAACTTCCGTCAATTCGTCTTATGAGTTCTGTTCCGCCTACTATGTTGCCCCATTGGTCGCTGCCGCCGAACTGCACAGAAATGCCTTTTGTTTTGTGCAAATGATAGTAATCGTAAGCCTGCAAAAGTTGATACGAAAATTCCGTGTACGAAATTCCCGAGTCCAAACGATTTTTTACCGCGTCTTTGCCCAGCATATACCCGACAGTTATGTGTTTGCCGACATCCCGCAGAAAATCCAAAAATGTTATCGGAGAAATCCAGTCGTAATTATTTATTATTTCCGCCTTAAATTTGCCTTCCGAAAAATCCAAAAACTTGGAAAGTTGCTTTCTGAACTGCGAAAGGTTATGCTCTACAGCGTCGAGAGTAAGCAAATTTCGCTCACTCGATTTCCCGGACGGGTCGCCGATAATTCCCGTTGCACCGCCAATTAAAGCAAACGGCTTGTTTCCCCTGCGCTGAAAGTGCATCATCATCATTATTGCCGCCAAGTTCCCCACCTGAAGCGAGCTCGCCGACGGGTCAAATCCGCAGTATCCCGAAACGCCGCCGACAGATAGCGCGTCCACTGCTCCCGGCGTGGAGTCCTGTATCATCCCCCGCCAAGATAATTCTTCTATAAAATTCATATAATTCTCCTATAAATATAATATCGCACAAAGAAAATACGTTATGCGCAAAATAGAAACTTGCCAAAACCACCGTTAAAGATGAGTATAGCTGAAAATCTCTCTAAGGTCGTCGAATTGTCCGTGCATAGTAAAGAATACGTCAACGATTGCAGGGTCGAACTGTTTACCTTTGCCTTCCATTATTATTTCTACCGCTTTTTCGTGTGGGAAAGCAGGTTTGTAAGGTCTTTTTGAAGTCAGCGCGTCGTAAACGTCAACAACCGCCATAATTCTGCTCTGAAGAGGTATTTCTTCTCCCTTTAAGCCTTTTGGATAACCCGCGCCGTCCCAACGCTCGTGATGAGATTCGGCGAAAAGTTTTGCGGAAGCCAAAAATTCTTCGTCGCCTGTTTTATCTATGATTTGCTCTATTATTTGCACTCCTTGCGACGCGTGGCTCTTCATTTTCTCGAATTCTTCACTTGTCAGCTTGTCGGGCTTGTTCAATATTAAATCCGAAACGCCTATTTTTCCGACATCGTGTAATCTGGAAGACGCTATTGCGGTTTTAAGGTTCCATTTATTTAATTCGTCCGCGTAAACTCCGCTGTCCTTCATTGCCAAAACCAATACGCTAACATAAGAAGTAGTTCTGTCGATATGTCCGCCTGTATCTTTGTCGCGGTGTTCTATCAATTCTGCAACAATGGATACGATATTGCCGCTTAGATTTTTTTGAGACTTCATTTTTCGTATCAATTCGTCGGTCTGTTCGGTAAAAGAAGCTTTTTGGTCTTTTTTCCCTTTCAAAATAAGAATTAACGCAACAGCAAAAGAAACTACCAGTATCAGTATAATCAACCTGTATATAAAAAGTTCATCGGGTAAGCCCATACACCTTCTCCAAGAAAATATTGTTTTTCACAATAAAAATACATTATGCGAAATGCGCAAAATAAAAAAACTATCGAATTTTTTGTCTTTCAAAAATTTTCGGGGTCTGAGTTCTGCGCCGACGGGTTTCGGCAATCGCTACAGGAACTGTTTTATGCTCATCGCATTCCACATCAAATTTTATTTCTCCCGTAGAGTTTCGCAAGATTATATGATTATAGCCATCAAAAACGTCAGGCGGGATGTACGAGCTATCGGTTATAATAAGCGGTGTTGCAAGTCGCCCGTCAAGCCTGTTATGCAACCAACGCAAAATTTGGGGATTATAATACAGTCGCGATTGAGCGCCGCCGATAATTATTGCCGCAGGTTGTGCGCTACAGTAAACTTTCATTCTTAAATTTTGCGATGATACCGTGTAAACAGTATCGGATTTGAACAAATTGACAATTCCCCAAACTGTAAAAAACGCCAAAAGCAAATAAATCGAATAAATAATCCCGCGTTTTGGAAAACAGCACAAAATCATAATAAGCAAAGTAAGCAATATAAAAATGAAAGGCGAAATTTGCGTGTAATTCTCCCCCATTCCGCTCAAAAGCACAAATCGATTTATCGCAAAAAAGAGAATGTCAAGCACCTTGTCGCAAAAAGAAACCATAAGTCGCGCCACAAATTCAAAAATCGGAACAGCCGACACAAAAACCGAAATAAGCGCAATCTGACAAATTATCGTCAAAACGGGAAGCATAATTATATTCGCAATAATCGACGCCCAAGTAATCGTTGCAAAATGAAAAATCTGTATAGGCGTTGTAGCGATAAAAAGAAATATCGGCAACATCAAAAATATTATTTCGTTCTTATATTTGCGCTCGCCTATCATTTTTGGGAAAAGCAAAACCGCAAAAGTCGCCACAAACGAATATTGAAAGCCAATCAGAAAAATGTGCATAGGATAAATCGCCAAAATAAAAAACGCCGCCACAAAAAGTGAGTTCACAGGATTGCTTTTTCTGTTAAAAATCTGCGAAATTGTCAAAAGCAGTCCCATAATTACCGCCCGTAAAGTAGGCGGACCAAATCCCACCAAAAACGGCAAAAACAGGATTGAAGCCGCAATCATACACCTTCGCACGAGTTTGGGCAAAGGTAAAAACCAAACAAGCAACGATAGCGCAGTAATTAAAATCGCGATATGCAATCCCGAAATCGCCAAGAAATGCACAAGTCCGCTTTCGCGAAAAAACGCCCGTATGTGCGGCGACAAATTCGAGCGGTCGCCCGTAAAAAGCGAAATATACAACGAATTATAACGGCTTCCTTCAAAATTTCGGCGAATATGCCTGTAAATGTCGGCAACAAACGGTATTTTTTCTTCTTTTTCTATGGAAATTATCTCTATTTCACCGATAGTATTTTTAATTTTTGCCTGAAAAATGTTGTCGAATTCCCAAGGCGCGGCTGTGTTTTGGGTATCGAAGCAACGGAAAATTCCCGTAATTTCTGCTCGTTCGGCTGGGGTTAGAATTTCGGTTGTTAATTCGGCAGGGAAAATTAGGTTTATGCGATAACCTTTGGTAAATTGTAGGGGCGTATTGCATACGCCCTGACGTTCGGACGGGATTGGTGAATTATTAAGGGGAATATCAGGGCGTATGCAATACGCCCCTACATTTACAGGAACAATAGTCGCCAACTGTGTCATTTCTTTCTCGCTCTGAAAAGTCGGCGGAGAATAAAAATCTACCGAAATCTTAATTTTATCACCATCCGAAAAGAATTTTTCGCCCTGTTCCATACTCGCTTGCCACGAATTTTGAAAAATAACGCCGACGCATACGGCAATAACAGCCGACAGAATTTTTGAATAACGGTTAGTGAAAATAAGTGCAATTACAATTATTAAAACCGTCGCTAAATTTAGCGAGAAATTAAAAATCTGCAAATTTGAGCCGAGAATTATTCCGAAAAATAAGCCGAACGCAAGAAAAACAGCAGGGGTAGAATGCAGAAAACCATCAATCCGTTTCACCGAACAACTCTTTGTATTTTGCGCGGCTTACAGGCAATTCCTTGCCGTCGGACAAAATCGCCGTGTATTTTCCGCCGCCCAAAACAACCGTCTGAACAACGCTGTTTTTATCGACCAAATACGAATTGTGAATACGCACAAAATTGTCGGTTAAAAGGTTGTTGAATTTTTCGAGCGTGCGACCGTCAAGATACACTTTGCCGTCTAAACAATGGATTTCCCGATAATCGCCCGCGCCCGAAACATACAAAATGTCGGAGGCGGATATTGCAAAACGCCTTGAACCGTCTTTTATGAGAATTTCCGCGCCCGTCTTTTCTTTAAGGCGGCTTCTGCGACCCATAAATTTTTGCAATGCCTTGGCAAAACGCTCTACTTCGTAGGGCTTCAGTACAAAATCTACTATTTCTAAGTCAAAGCCCTCCAGCGCCCTCTCTCCGTTTGCTGAAACAACGATAGTCTCAAACTTCTTTTTCTCTATTTTTTTCAGGATATTAAAGCCGTCTTGTCCATTAAGATTCAGGTCTAAAATGAGTAAATCGGGCGTTTGCGTTTCAAAAACAGAAAGCGCTTCTTCAATCTCGCAAAAAGTCGAAATTTCGTTTCCGGGCAAAGTTTCTTCAACGTGCCTAACAAGCCGTCTGAGCGCCACTTTTTCGTCTTCCACAATAAATATTTTCATTGTTCGCCGCTCCATAAAAAAACGCATTTTTATTTGATAAAATACTATTTATTTTGGAGCGGAATGGTGATTTGGTGGTTTTTTGTAGTTTTTTTATCTTATCTCATTTCTGTTCGGCAAAAATATTGGATAATATATTAGTCAAGCACTGCTTTAAACACTGTTTAGTTTTAGGGTAAAACGAAAATGTCAAACGAAAAATAGTATTTATTCGTAATGCTTCCACATACTTATGATTTTAACAATTTTTTCGCTTTCAATTACTTCATAAACAATGCGGTGTTGAATATTTATTCTTCTTGAATATGCGCCTTTGTAATTTCCGACAAGTTTTTCATATTTCGGCGGTATTTGAAACGGGTTCTCGCGTATTATATCTAAAAGTTCTTTTGCTTTTAGGTAAAAAGGTGATTTTTTTATGGTTTCGGCATCTTTTGCAGCATCTTTTGTAAAAAATAGTTGATAAGTCAAAAATTTATCTCGCTTTCAGGAATACATTCCGAAATCGGTGTTTTGAGCCCGTTAATTATTTTTTTTCTCATTTTAGAGTGTTGCGACAAGTATGCGGTTTCTTCAAAATTACTCCAATATTCCGCTGAAATCATAACCATTGCCTTTTCTTTACCGATAACAAATATCGGCTCGTAATTGTTTTGGATATTTTCAAAAACTTTGTTAAAGTTTCTTTTTGCCGCTGTCATTGTCATAGTTTGCATACTATACTCCTTTTTTGTAATAAAATACGCTTCGCCAACGCAAAAAGTCAAGTTTAAAAAAAAGGTTTTTAGTTTAAGACAAAGGCTTTTTTTCATCATTCGGGATTTCAAAAACAACTTGCCAACCGTCGGGGCTCGGTGTCGAGTTAAATGAAAAATCATTTTCGTAAAGTTCATTCAGTCGTTTTACAATATATTTGTTGCCCGTCCCCGACAAATCCGTTTTGTTTTGCGAAACTTTATTGTCGCCGTCATTTTTTAAGATAATGCGGATTTTTTTCGGTGTATTTTCAACGCTTAAATTAAAAATCCCTTTGTCTTTTTTGACAAATCCGTGCGTAATCCCGTTTTCTAAGGCGGTATGTAAAATAAGCGGCGGAACGGTAATGTTGTCGATATTTCCGTGGACTTTAAGTGAAATTTCTTTTTCTTTGCGTAAGTTCATAACCTGTATGTGAGCGCGGCAAAGTAAAATTTCCTCCGAAAGCGAAACGGTTTTTCTTTCGGCAAAAGCCATTAAAAGCCGAAGTTCTTTCGACAGTTCGCTTACAAGTTTTGTGGCGTTTTTGGGGTCTTCTTCTATCCACGCAATTATGGAATTAAGCGAATTTAAGAGAAAGTGCGGACTTATATGCCCTTTTAAAAGTTCTAATTCCAAGCGCGCGCTTCTTACTTCCAATGCCGATTTTTCGCGCATTTCCGCCCAGAAAAACCTGCCCATTACGACCGTCATAAAAACCGACAATACCGCAAAAGATGTCGCCCAAGTGCTTATTTGGCGAAACGCAAATGAGAAAAAAACGCCTATTGCAAAAACCACAAGTCCGACAAGCAACATTTTAGCGCCTTTTTTGCGTTGAATTGCCGCCCGAAACGCAATCACTATAGAAACAATAACCGAAATAATTGCAAAAATCTGATTTGCAAAATCCCAAACCCAAATTGTGGAAATCGGCACGATGTCGTAAAAAGCAAGACGAGGAAAGACAACCAAAACAACGCAAACCGAAAAAATTACAATCGATTTTATTTTCCAATACTCGTCTTCAAAAACCAAATAAAGGTAAATCGGAAGAAGCGACAAAATTCCGAACCAAAAGATGTCGCCCCAAAGCACAAGCGAATAATAATGGCTCAGATTAAAAGGAAAAACGCTCGAAAAAACCGGAATTAAAATGTAGCCTGTGCAACAAAGCGAAAGCACCGCAAAGCAGATATGCGCCTTTATGTTAAGCGATTTTGCGATAAAAACAAAGTTGAAAAGCGCTGTTATAAGCAAAATTCCGACAATCAAAAATGAAACGGAAAGCGTTTGCAGAGAACTTGTAAAAATATTCGACATAAAGCCGATTTGCGGACTTTCGGAAACAAATCCCGAAATTGTGCTGAAATTGGAAATCCTAAGCGCCAAAATATGCTCGCCTATTTGGGAATAATCGTGCGGAATGGTGAAAATTCCCGCAGAGCGCCCTATTATTTCGTCGTAAATGTTGTCTGCAACACGTCCGCTTTCACCGATTTTAACGCCGTTCCAAAAAACTTCGTAAGCAGAAATCACCATAGGAACGAATATCGCCAAATTTTCGGTTGACGGAATATACTCCGAAACAAAAATTCGCGCGCGATACCAGCGAATGCCGTCGGCGCCTTGTTCGTCCAACTTCCAAAGCCCTACAATCGAGGCTGTGTCCCAATGCCTGTCGTCGTATTTGGGATTGGAGAAATGCGCGCTGTCCGAAAAATTTACGCGCCACTGAACAATGTCGGTCAAATCGCTTTCGGACGGAGAAAAACGAAGCGCCGCAAATGTCTGTGCGGCGCAGAAAATAATCAAAGCGAAAACTAAAAAATATTGTTTAAGCATTTTTATGTTTTATTATGGACAAAATCCATTCTTTTGCAAAAACTGAAAATATTCCCGCAAAAAAGCCGCCCGCAAGACCTATAATATAAAGCAGTCGTCTGTTCGGCTCGCTTGGACCTAAAGGAAAATCCGCTTCTCTTATTATTTCAAACGCAGGCGATTCTCTTCTTTCGTCAATTCTCGCGATTTCAAGCTGTCTAACAAGTTCTGCGTAAAGCCCCGCGTGAAGCGCTACTTCGCGCCCAAGACGCTCGCCCTCAAGCATTACGGTCGGACTTTGCACGCTCAGATTTCTTTCGCGAAAATGAACAAGTCGCGCCTCTGCTCTGTGCAGGTTGTCGCGCACTTCCGCTACACGCTCTTCAATAAACTCCCGACTTTCTTTGCCGCGGTTAAGGCGGTCTTCCTGAATAACTTCCATCAAATATTCCAACAAAAACTGATGAACGGCGTAGGACAACGACGGATTTTCAAAGCGAGTTCTTATCTCCAATATTCCTGTTCTTTGGTCTCTGTCAATCGTGATAAAACGATTACTTCGCAATGTGTTTACTTGCGCCATATTCCACCTGATTTGCCAGTCGGGAACAGTTGTATCGGGCTCGGTAAGTTTCCAAAATCTCGTTTCCGTCCAAAACTGCGCAAGAGTCATTGTATCATAAATAAAAGGCGCGCGAGCTATTTGCTCCTCTCTTGTCTGCAATCTGCGGATAACCCATTTTTGGTCTATTATGCTTTGATTAAACGCCGTATTCTCCACAAGAAGGTCAACAAAATTCATAAGGTTTATGCCGCCGCCACCCGCAACAGGCATACTTATTCCAGCCAAAGCCGCAAGCCCCGCCATTTGGTTATTGCCGCCGCCGCCACCGCCCGATACGGCGACAGTTTTTGCGACATATTGGTCGGGAAGCAAATTCGCGTAAACCGCAACACCCACAGCAACAACTATTGTCGCCGCAACAATTATAATCCAGTTTCTAAACAAAACCAACACTAATTCTCTGATGTCGATTTCGTCGTCTTTCTCAGACCATTCGTTTGATACATTTTCGTCAGACATTTTTCTTCGCCTTTCAGTTTTTACATTTATTTTTGCGTAAAAATACTATTTGGGCATATCGGAGTTGTAAAAATATTATTTTACAGTTAAAAAAGAGGAATTTTTATTATGTACCGTCGCGTTTTATCCTATATGAAGCCCTATTGGTGGCTTGTTGTTCTTTCCGTTTTGTCGGCGTTTGTGGCTGTGCTTCTTCAGGGAGCATCGGCTTGGTTTTTGGGGTCTTTGCCGCAAGTTCTTTTTGCGCCCGACGAAATAACCGCCCCGCTTGAAACTCCCATCCTTTCGCTTGCAACCATTAACGAATGGCTGAAATACCAAGGTAATAAAATTTTCTTGATTGACGGGTTTTCGCACCCGCTTTTCATTATAACTTTGCTTTTGGCGGTGGCGTTCACCATAAAAAACATATTTTTGTATATAAATCACGTCAGTATCGGTATGCTTAATTTTTCGACCGCCCGCGATATGCGCAACAATTTGTATCGCCATATTCTTAAACTGCCTACAAAATTTTACGACCAAAACAAAAGCGGCAATCTCGTAGCGTTAATGGTAAACGACCTCAGCGTAATAAACCAAACCGTTGCGGGCTCGCTCGGCTCGCTTCTTATGGAGCCGCTGAAACTAATCGGATTTGTAGCAATGATGCTCATAATAAACGCCGAACTTACCCTTGTAATTTTTGTGATTTATCCGATTTTAATTTTTATTATGGCAAAAATCGGAAAATACGTAAAACAACGCTCGCGAAAAAGCCTTACGAGTTTCGATGAAATGGTTTCTCGCATAACCGAAGTAATCGGCGGCGTTCGAGCGGTGAAAATGTTCAATATGACAATGCTGGAAAACAGCAAATTCTCCGCGATAAGCAACCGTTTGCGCAAAAATCAGTTTAAGCAAAAAGTTATCAGCGATACGCTTTCTCCTTTCACCGAAACGCTCGCTTTTTATCTGATAGTCGGTCTTTTGCTTATAGGCGGCACTCAAATCATAACAGGCGACGGCAGTTTTACCGCAGAAGACTTCACGCGCTTTTTGGTGTTTTTGTTTTCTTCGTATCAGCCTCTCAAAACTCTGGGAAATGTAAATGCGGGAATACAGGCGGCGGCGGCGGCGGCAACCCGTGTTTTTGCGGTTTTTGACACTCCCGCAGAAGCCATAAGCGATTTGGATAAGAGCAAAACACCGAATTTCTCAGACAATATAACATTCAAAGATGTGTCGTTTTTCTACGAAACCGCGCCCAATTCCATAGTTTTGGACAATATGAATTTCTCTATAAAAAAAGGCGAAACTATTGCTCTCGTCGGCGGAAGCGGCGCGGGAAAATCGACAATGTTAGACATTCTCCCCCGATTTTACGATATAACCGGCGGCGAAATTCTTCTTGACGGCAAAAACATCTCGCAATTCGACTTGACTGCCTACCGCGAACTTTTCGGCATAGTCTCGCAAGATACCATTTTATTTAACACAAGCATTCGCGAAAACATCGCCTACGGCAGAATTGGCTGTAGCGACGAAGAAATTTACGCCGCCGCCAAAGCCGCAAACGCATTTGACTTTGTATCTAAAATGGTAAACGGCTTCGATACGATTATCGGCGAGCGCGGAGTTGCACTTTCGGGCGGTCAGCGCCAAAGAATAGCCATTGCCCGCGCAATTCTGCGAAACAGCCAAATCCTCATTTTAGACGAAGCGACATCCGCGCTCGACACCGAAAGCGAGCAGTTGGTACAAGTTGCACTATCGCGACTTATGCAAGGAAAAACCACCTTCGTTGCCGCGCACCGACTTTCGACAATCCGCTCGGCAGACAAAATCTTGGTTTTGGAAAAAGGCAAAATAATAGAGAGCGGAACTCACGACGAACTGTTGGCAAAAGGCGGACGATATGAGCATTTGTATTCCATTCAGTTTGGGAAGAGCGGTTCGACTTCGCTCACCGACCGGTGATGTTTAAATGATTTTCCGTAGGGGCGTATTGCATACGCCCTGCAATGCCGGACGAACGTACAACAATGAACAATGTCGGCGATTTGGGCGTATGCAATACGCCCCTACGAATTACCGGCACCCTGCCGCAAATCTTCTTATCGCGTCTAAATGTCTTCTGACCCACGTAATTCTTTGTGTTTCACTGTCAATATTTTGCGAAAGTACAACTGTTTCTCTTGCCAGTTCGCAGGCTTCCGCTCTTGTAAGGGCGGGTTTCAAACCCGCCCCTACGTGGGGCTGCGGGGGTAATTCGGAGGTGAAAATCAAGGCTCGCCTTGCGGAGAGTAGGTCGGAGTAATTTATTGGTGTTCGCTTTATTGAGATTTCGTTTAGTTGCGTTGCGAAGCGTTTGATTTCGGCTGTGTTTTCTTTATCGACGGCTATTGTTTGGGCGGCGCGAAGCATCATAGTGTTGTTGGGAAATTTTGCGAAGAAGCGTTCGTATGTTTTTTGCGCTTCATCCCAAAGGCGTTGTTCTTGCAATACCCAGATGTAGGAAAGTGATAGGTATAACGAGGTTTTGTTATCGGGTAAAATCGCAGTCCGCATTCTTTCAAGCACAGCATTCAACCGGTCTCTTCTCGGCGAGCGGCTAAAAAGAGTAATTCTATAATATTCGTCGAGAGCAAGCGCAAAATTCGCCTCATTGTCAAATTCACTGCCCAAAAGCTGCGCCCACAATCTTTGCGACTCATTAGTTCGCGAGATACCGCGCACAAACGAATTTCGTTTGAGGTGAATGCTTCCTGCCATTCCCTCCAAAATCGCTCTTCTGTAAAGCTGAAGTGTTCCGTTTGTATCGAAGCGGTTTATTCTGAGCGCGGCGTCTATATTCGCTAAAACTTCCCTGCCCAAAAATGTTTCGTACGCCTCATAATCCACTAAGCGAGAAAATGCAATCTGCGTTGCGAAGAACGCACTGTCCGCTCTGTTCTGCGAGACGGGTATTTTTTCGTAATTTTGTGAAAGAATAATTGAATTAACGTTCAAGTCCTGTGCAAAAACCAAAGATATTGCAATAAAAATCAAAGTGTAAATTTTTTTCATGGCGCTCCTTCGGGAACAGATACAAGATAACCTTATAACTCCCTTGTTTGATTACTCATCCGTTTTCCACTCGACAATATTTCGTAATTCTCTGCTGAAAACAACTCCCACTTTTACTATTTTTCTTCCGTCTTTTGCGTAAAAGAGGGCATAATCTTTCTTTTTTATCTGCCTCAGCGCATTTTCTACGGGTTTATCAACCTTGAATTCAAATATGTAAATGCGATCTTTCGTGAAAATTACGCTGTCCATACTTCCGTTGGCAGTGTGCGCTTCGTTTACACAAACAAGACCAAGCATATTTATTATGTTGGAGACGGCAAATTCTACGTAAGACTCTGTAATTTTACTGCTTAACGAATAATCAACCGTGTGAAGATACCATTTCAGTAAATTCATAAATTCGTCCACATTGCCGTCAAGAATAGCGTCCACAAACTCAATGGAAATAGATTTTGCCAAAATACTTTGCGCTTGGGAATAATTGTTTGCCAAAAACTCGGCAAATGTTTTACGGACTTCAATGTTGGGATAATTTAATCTGTAAAAACCGGTTCTTTCGTCGTAATCCGAGATCGTCAAATATCCCGCTTGGTATAAAAGCGGAAAAATAGAGATAGTATTGTCTTTGTAGTCGGCAAACATATTAGCTTCCATTCGGGCATTTTCTATTTCTAATACGTTTATCCCTTTCATTTCGAGATATTTCAACACAAACGACGGCGTTCCGCTTAAACTCCAATACGGCGTAAACTTTGCGTCGCTATCAAAATGATTGAGTATTCCGTAAGGGTTATACACGGACAATTTCTTTTCCGTAAAAAAATACCCGTTGTAAAAATCTCTCAACTCTCTTAAATAATTCTCTTTGCCGCCGTATTTTTTTGAGTACTCATTTATTTCCGGTACAAAATTTTCTTCCAGTTCCCGCTGCGTTATTCCGCAAATATCACAATATTCGGTATCCATAGAAATGTCTTTTGGCTGGTTCATTCCGGAAAACAAGGTTATCTGAGCAAATTTTGTTATTCCCGTAATAAAAGTGAAACGCAAATATTGGTCAGAGCCTTTAAGAATACCGTAAAAGCCCTTTAATGTTTCTCGCAATTTTACATTTAGCTCAGTTTGATTTACAGTATTTAACAGCGGATTGTCATATTCGTCAATAATGACAACCACGCTGTTTATTTTTTGGGAAAGTTCTACTATCAGTTCCCTGAAAACTATAGAAATATCTGCGTTATCGCTTATATCAGTCTCATACTCTTTCGCACAAATCGACAACTGGCTTCTTATGTTTGCCTGAAGCGCCTCATTGCCGTTTTCCTTAGTAAAATCCCCTAAGGATAAATCAAGGTGAATAATCGGGTGTTCTTTCCACGCCCAATCGGTTTTGGATATTGCCAAGCCGTTAAAAAGCTCTTTTTCGCCGCTGAAAACGGATTTTATAGTCGAACATAAAAGCGATTTCCCGAACCTGCGAGGGCGCGACAAAAATACGGTTTTGTATCTTGACGCTATATTATAAATATGCTGCGTTTTATCGACATACATATCGTATTCTTTACGAAGTATGCTGAACGTCTGAATTCCGCCAATCGGTAATTTTCTTTTTTTCATGGTTTCCCTATATTTTTGTCTTTGTTTACATTATCCATATAAAATACTATTTGCCTAAACAAAAAAAGGCGAGAAATCCCGCCTTTTTTATTTGTATGGCAAATCTGCCGTTTTTATCGCTTGATTGCTTCGCCTGTCGCAAAATCGCCTTTGGTGCCATCTTCTGCTATTGCGCGAACAGCGTAAATGATTGTTGCTCCAACAGAAATATCAACAAAACCGGTATCGATTACAGTGCGCCCGCTCAAACTGCCATCTGCTATAAGCCAAGAGTGGGTCGGCTGAAGACGGCTTGTTTCAAAGAAGACTTCATAACCGACTGCGCCGCCGTTAATACCTTCATCCCAAGTTATTCTGACATCATCATTTGCGATGATTTCTACCTGAACATTTCTCGGAGGTGCAAGCAACGTTCTTGCCGAAGCCATATTTGAAAACTCGCTCACTAATGTATCATTCATCACTGCTTTGACCCAATAAAAATACGTAGTGTTCGGAGATAATCCGATGTCTTGATAATCTCTCCGTGCGGCGCCGCTTATCGTAGCTATTCGATTTTGCGCCGTTGTAAGCGTATTAGGATTGTTGGTTGTGCTTCTGTAAACATAAAACTGAGTAGCCTCCACAGGTTCCCAAAGCAAATCTATCCGAGAAACCTCATCACGATTTATATGAAGAGGGCTTACCGCCGTTGCCGTCAATCCTGTGATTACGGCAGGAAAAGCAAATCTGAGAGCCGTCCATTCACTTGAAACGCCTGTGTCCGCTCCGTTAAAAGCGCGCACTCGATAACTGAAAGCCGTACCGCGCGGCGCTCTCGCGTCAAAGAAAACCGTATCGGGATATGAAACAACGGCGAAATTTCTTGTCTCCAATCCTGCCGCGCATCTTCTGTCGATTTCATAGCCGCGAACGTTTGGCAAGGCATCCCACCATACTCTAAGTCCCGCTACATTTTCTCCCGTTTGAGGGTTTGTGCCGAAAGCCGGCTCTACTTTCGGAGTGTGCGCCCTGAAAGGCGCTTCGGTGGGCCACTCGTAAGTTCCGAATTTGCAAGAAGCAAGCGTAATTAACGCCAAAACCGCAAAAATCGCTACCAAATATTTTTCAAATGTTTTCATAAATCAGTTTCCTCCTTCTGTTCTTCTGATTGAGCGAATTTCCACACGACGGTTCAACCCTCTGCCCTGAGGAGTTGTATTGCTTGCAATCGGTCTGTCGGGACCAAAGCCTGTCGCTACCAAACGGTTGCTGTCAATTCCCATTTCTACAAGATAATCTACTACCGCCTGCGCTCTTGCCTGCGATAAGGTCATATTTGCGTCTCTGCGACCTGTGTTATCCGTGTGTCCCATAATCTCGACTACCATTTCGGGATTATCTACCATTGTGTAGTGAATACCCGCAAGAGTTCTTCGCGAATCTTCCGTCAATTCCGCTGTACCAACGTCGAAGTTTATACCGTCCTGAACAGTTGCTTCGGCTTTGATTACTACAGGTCTTACATAACTGAACGTCGCTTTTACGTCCACGTCGCGGTCGATATTACGTATGGTATATCTGTTGCGCGCGCCGATTGACGTTTCGTTAATAATAAGATTGCTGAGAACATAGCCCGTTTGCGGAGTAATATTGATTTCTTTATCTTCTCCTGCAAGAACTGTGAAGTTTTGTCTCAGTATTGTATCTCCGCTTTCGGGGTCAAGCACCAAAATATTTATGTTAAATGTTTCGGGCGGAGCTGTGAACATCGCCAAAATCTGCATATCGTTTCTTATACGATTAAATGTATGCGTCCCGATTTCACCCGTCATAATTGTGTCGTTTACAATAAGAGAATCCAAAGTCCAACGATAATTCGCCATTGCCGCAAAACCAAACGTATGGTTGCTTCTTATACGTTGTTCGCCTCTGGGACTTATTAAACCACCGCGCTCGTCGTTTACTTTTAAGCTAATCGTAAATGTATCGGCGGGCGCTACTATTGCGTGCTGTCTTCTGCCGCCTTCATAGCGCGCAAAAGCAGGAACGTATTCATAACCAATTCCGAAAGACCTGAACCTTTCGCCATATCCAAAACCGAAACGCGCGTCGCCGAACAAATATCCGTTTCTGCCTAATCTGCGACCTATAACCGCTCCCATTGTAAGATTAACCATTTCTTTATTGCCGAAAAAACTTGCCCCTGTGTATGCGTCAAACATAAAAACTCCGGGGCGAAACATTAAATTAGCCAAAATAGGCACTGTAAATGCCGCCGCTGTGTCCAACTTAGCGTATTTCTCGCCTCTATAACCAACTACACTGTCTGCAAATTCGGTATTCATATAAGAAAATTCCCCTCTGATACCGAAATGCCGCCATAAAGGAAACAAAAGTCCGAAACCGACGTTAAAACGGTCAAGATTGTCCTTATAAGGACGACTTGTGTGCCACACGCCGTTGCCTATCCAACCGTACATTCTCGGAATACGCGACCCTGCTATGGAATCTCGTATGTCTCCCGCTATTCTTCCGTCAACCAATACGGTAAGGTGTGCAAAGTCAAGAACTGTGTCTTCGGGAGTGGGAGGCGGTGCAAATACAGAGTCGCGAAAAGCCATAATCGCTCTGTCCGCCGCGTTGTTAATGTCTAAAACACGTCTTATTACTCCGTCGTCTTCGTCTTCATCCTCAACAACCCTTTCGATAGGGTCAAGATGCATACCAAATCTTACTCTTTGCTCGATTTGTCTTCTTTCACGCCTGCTTGTTGTGTCTGCCGACGCTTCTTCGCCTCTGACAGGAACTTGTATTCCGTATCTTACACCTCTGCCGGCGCGAGCAGTTGTTTGCCTTGTTTCTTCGGGTGCGGAAGCGGCTTCTTCGACGACGTCCTGAGTTTGTGCTTCGGGTTGAGCTTCTGCTTCATTATCAGCAGTCTCTTCTTCTTGGCTAACAGTAGCAACAGCCACTATATGCCCTTCTTCTTGTGATGCGTCTGCGTAGCTCGAAAATAAAAAGCCTGTGCTGAATAATGCCGCTACAAATAAATACAAAATTACTCTTTTGCTGTAAATCACTGTTGAGCCTCCCTTATGGTAAACGGCGCCAATCCACTGCTTACATTACCTGAAAAGTTAGACATTCCGGTAGGCGACGCACTCAAACGCGCCTGTGCGCGATATTCGCCTCTCCATCTCGGAGCGTCTTTTCTCCACGCAGGAATAAAACGAGGATCGCAATCATCTCTTACTACTCCCGGAGGGCAGAGATTATGCTGATCCATATTCGCCTGCGCCCAACGTATTTCTATATTTTGTCTCCTCCAGTCGAGATCCCTCCATACCGAAGGAATAGATTGGGCAGGAATATTTGGATTTAGAGGTTCTATTGTTATATCCAAATCTTCTAGATTAAGTGTTTGTCCTTCTGTTATATTTGGAACTGTAAGGCTGATTACCACAGATGCAGGACGAATTGTCGCAGGGAAATCTTCAACTTCCTTAAAATTAAGCCTATCCGCCAAGTGTGATCCCTCTGTTGCGCGCACTGTTATTGTCGCTGTTCGGACGCCCGCGTCAGGCGAGTCAAATTCTATGCTCTCAAGCACAAAATCCGTTCCCTCTTCCATACTGCGTTGCCATATCGGATTCTCATCCGGTCCAGCGGGATTTTCCGAAAAAATCCGTATGTGCTCACCGCTAATGACACTCATACCGTTTACATCCATTCCGTCCCTTGTGCCGTCGAATTCCTTTCCAATACCAATCATCACCTCAAACCACGCATTACGGTTTGCCTGTGCGCTTATCGCAAAAAGCGATAAAAACAATACCGCGCCTAAAATAATTTTTTGCTTCCCAAACATTTTACTATACTACCTCTTTCTTTGGTTTCGTTTTTTATTTTTTACGTGTGGACAGGCATTATACCTGCCCACACAATCACCTGACTATCTCTCGTTCTGGCTTATGTTTACCGTTCTGCGAATGTCTTTCATTTCCAACAAACTGCCGTCTTCAAGAACAAGTCTTATATTGATTATTGCAACGTATGCCTTAGGCGCTACCACACGACCTGACTGATTATGGACATCCCAAACCGCAACGCCTGCCATAATGCCTCTTTCAAGTTCCATAAATTGCATCTCAAATTCGTCGCTTACCGCATTACCCACTTGGTCAAAAATTCTCACGCTACCGCTGTGTTTAGTGGTATCACTGTCGATAGCCACCGACGGCTCAACTACAAATGCCACGCCTCTCGGCTCTCCGTTGTGAATTATTTCCGGGAACCGCGAAGCATTTATATTATAATGCCTTGCCATACCTTCCGTAATTGCTCTGGGTT
>Ga0131853_10000584_pt1 | contig 66157 bp, 55 predicted proteins | sample TergutLab28metaG_FD_92764 | JGI IMG/M metagenome (GOLD analysis project Ga0131853, IMG submission 92764) | Labiotermes labralis P1 segment gut microbial communities from Petit-Saut dam, French Guiana - Lab288 P1 (version 2) (version 2) | ecosystem: Host-associated > Arthropoda: Insects >... | reverse complement strand
GGGTCGGCGATGTTGCGGGCGTCGGGGTAGAACGTCGAGAGAGCACCCACCGAGGCCATCAGCATGCCCATCGGATGTGCGTCGTACCGGAAGCCCTTCATGAAGCCCTTGATGTTCTCGTGGACGAAGGTGTGGTACGTGATCTCGTGGACCCACTGATCGAACTCGGCCTTGCTCGGCAGCGTCCCGTTGATGAGGAGGTAGGCCACCTCGAGGAAGCTGGATTGCTCGGCCAGCTGCTCGATCGGGTATCCGCGGTACTCCAGGATGCCCTTGTCGCCGTCGATGAAGGTGACGGAGGAACGGCAGGAGGCGGTGTTGACGAAGCCGGGGTCGTAGACGGCCAGGCCGGGTGCGTCGTCGGCGGCCTTGATCTTCCCGAGGTCGGCGGCCTTGATGGTGCCGTCGACGATCGGGACGTCGTACTCCTGCCCGGTGCGGTTGTCGCGCACGGTGAGGGATTCAGTCACGTTCATGTACGGTAGTCCGCTGCTCTCAGCATCCGAAACTCGGCGTCCCACTCCGTGGGTTACCGATGAGTACTTTTTTGGGGCGACCAGGCCTGAAACCGGGTGGCGCGGTCGGGGAGAATGGTGCGGTCATGCAGATCACCTATCCGCCGCAGCTGCCGGTCTCCGAGCGACGCGACGACATCGCCGCCGCGATCCGCGACCATCAGGTCGTGATCGTCGCCGGGGAGACCGGCTCCGGCAAGACGACCCAGCTGCCGAAGATCTGCCTTGAGATCGGCCGCGGCGCCGACGGCCGGATGATCGGCCACACCCAGCCGCGCCGGATCGCCGCGCGTGCGGTCGCCGAGCGGATCGCGACCGAGCTCGGCACCGAGCTGGGCGACCTGGTCGGCTATCAGGTGCGCTTCACCGACCGGACCTCGCGCGCCAGCCGGGTCAAGCTGATGACCGACGGCATCCTGCTGGCCGAGCTGCAGCGGGACCGGGACCTGCGGCGCTACGACACGATCATCATCGACGAGGCCCACGAACGGTCGCTCAACATCGACTTCCTCCTCGGCTACCTCAAGCGGCTGCTGCCACGCCGGCCCGACCTGCGGGTGATCGTGACCTCGGCGACCATCGACACCGAGCGCTTCGCCGCCCACTTCTCCGACCCGCGCACCGGCGAGCCCGCCCCGATCATCGAGGTGAGCGGGCGCACCTACCCGGTCGAGATCCGCTACCGGCCGCTGATGGAGCTGCCCGAGGAGGACGAGGAAGGCGAGCCGGTCGTCCGCGACCAGACCGAGGCGATCGTCGACGCTGTCAAGGAGCTCTCGGCCGAGGGGCCGGGCGACGTACTCGTCTTCCTGCCCGGCGAGCGTGAGATCCGCGACGCCGCGGACGCGCTCGGCGCCGCCCTGGGCACCGACCGGCCCGCGGCGGCGGTCGAGGTGCTGCCGCTCTACTCACGGCTCTCGGCGGCCGAGCAGCATCGGGTCTTCCAGCCGCACCCGGGCCGACGGGTCGTCCTCGCCACCAACGTGGCCGAGACGTCGCTGACCGTTCCCGGCATCAGGTACGTCGTGGACACGGGGGTCGCGCGGATCAGCCGGTACAGCAGCCGGACGAAGGTGCAACGCCTCCCGATCGAGCCGATCAGCCAGGCCTCGGCCAACCAGCGCTCCGGGCGCTGCGGCCGCACCTCCGACGGCATCGCGATCCGCCTCTACGCCGAGGAGGACTTCGAGGGCCGGCCCGAGTTCACCGACCCTGAGATCCTGCGCACCAATCTCGCGTCGGTCATCCTGCAGATGGCCTCGCTGGGGCTGGGCGAGATCGCCCGCTTCCCGTTCGTGGAGGCGCCCGACAGGCGCAACGTCCAGGCGGGCGTCCAGCTGCTCGAGGAGCTGGGGGCGCTGAAGACCGGCGTCGCGCTGACGAAGCTCGGACGTCGCCTGGCCCGACTCCCGATCGACCCCCGGCTGGCCCGGATGATCCTGGAGGCGGAGCGCCTCGGCTGTGGGCGCGACGTCATCGTCATCGCGGCCGCCCTGAGCCTGCAGGACCCGCGCGAGCGTCCGGGCGCCGATCACCCGAAGGAGCAGGCGCAGGCCGACCAGCTCCACGCCCGGTACAAGGACGAGGCCTCCGACTTCCTCACCTGGCTCAACCTGTGGCGCTACATCCGCCAGCAGCAGCGCGAGCTCTCCTCCAGCGCGTTCCGGCGGATGTGCCGCCGCGAGTTCCTGAACTATCTGCGCGTGCGCGAGTGGCAGGAGTTCGAGTCGCAGCTGCGCCAGGTCTGCAAGGAGATGGGCGTCGAGGTCGGGCGGGCCGTCAACGAGGACCAGCAGAGCCCCGACGCGGACGGCATCCACCAGGCGCTCCTTTCGGGCCTGCTCTCCCACCTCGGAGCGCTCGAGGAACGCGACAAGCCCGCCTCCGGCTCGGCGCGCGAGAAAGGCCGGCGCGCCGGTCCGAGGGAGTATCTCGGCGCCCGCAACACCCGCTTCGCCATCTTCCCGGGCAGCGTGCTCGCCCGGAAGAACCCGCAGTTCGTGATGGCCGGCGAGCTCGTCGAGACCGGTCGCCTCTGGGCGCGACAGAACGCCGCGATCAAGCCGGAGTGGGCCGAGCGCCTCGCCGGCGACCTGGCCAAGCGCAGCTACTCCGAGCCGCACTGGTCCTCGCGCCGTGCCGCCGTGATGGCCCGCGAGAAGGTCACCCTGTACGGCGTACCGCTCGTCGCCGACCGATTGGTGAACTACGGCCGGATCGACCGCGAGCTGGCGCGCGAGCTCTTCATCCGACATGCCCTCGTGTACGGCGAGTGGCGCAGTCATCACCGGTTCCTGGCCGACAACAAGCGACTGCTGGAGGAGGCCCAGGAGCTGGAGCACAAGGCGCGTCGGCGCGACATCGTCGTCGACGAGCACGCGCTCTTCGACTTCTACGACGCCCGGATCGGTGCCGAGGTCGTCAGCGGCGCGCACTTCGACCAGTGGTGGAAGAAGCAGCGCGACAAGCGGATGCTCACCTTCGACCCGAGCATGCTGGCGCGCGAGACCGACATCGACGAGGGAGACTTCCCCGAGCAGTGGGACAGCTCGCTGGCCGGCCAGCCGCTGTCGTTCTCGATCAGCTACCACTTCGAACCGGGGGCGACGGACGACGGGCTCACCATCGACGTCCCGGTCGCGACGCTCAACCGGGTCGGCGACGACGACTTCTCCTGGAACGTGCCGGGGCTGCGCGAGGAGCTGGTCACCGCGCTGATCCGCAGCCTCCCGAAGTCGATCCGGACCAGCTTCGTGCCGGCGCCGGACAGGGCCCGTCAGTTCCTCCATGACGTCCCGCCCGGTGAGGAGCCCCTGCTCGACGCCCTCGAGCGCTGGGGGCGCGCGGCGGCCGGCGTCGTGATCCCGCGCCAAGCGTGGGACTGGGCCAAGGTGCCCGAGCACCTGCGACCGACGTACCGCATCGTCGGTGACGACGGCCGCGAGCAGGGCCGGGGCAAGGACCTGGCGGCACTCAAGAAGCCGTTGGAGGGAGAGTTCCGCGCGGCGATCGCGGAGGTGGCCGGCGAGGCCGGGCTCTCGGCCACCGGGCAGACGTCGTGGACCTTCGGCGACCTCGCCCCGAGCGTGACCGAACGGCGCGCCGGCCACGAGGTCACGGTGCATCCGTGCCTGACCGACGAGGGGTCGAGTGTCGGCCTGATGGTCGTAGGCTCGCAGGAGGAGGCCGAGGCGCGCCACCGGCTCGGCGTCGGCCGATTGCTGCTGCTGGGCTCGAGCGACCCCACCAAGGCGATCGTCGACGGCCTCTCGACCACCGACAAGCTCGCGCTGGTCGCCACGCCGTACCCCTCGACCGCGGCCCTGATCGAGGACTGCCGCGCCGCGGTCGTCCAGCAGGTCGTGGACGCCCGGCCCCGGGTGTTCACCGAGTCCGGGTACGACGCGCTGCGGGCCGCCCTGGGCACGCCCGCGGACCACGAGGCCGCGGTGCGGTCGGTGCTCGCCGACGTACTGCGCGTGCTCGAGGGCTGGCGTGCGGCCGACAAAGCGCTCTCCGGGCGGGCCGACATGTTCCAGCTCCCGGCGCTGACCGACATGCGCGACCAGCTCGCGCGGCTGATGGCGCCCGGCTTCATCCGCGACGCCGGGCCGGTGCAGCTGCGCCGCTTTCCGGCGTACCTGCGCGCGATCCAGGTACGCCGCGAGAAGCTCGATGCCTCGCTGCAGGCCGACCGGCAGCTCCAGGATCGCATCGCCGACCTGCAGCAGGCCTACCTGAACCAGTGCGCCGCGCTGCCGGCCGGTCGGCCGCCGGGGGAGCGACTGCGGCAGGTGCGCTGGATGCTCGAGGAGTACCGCATCCAGCTCTGGGCCCAGCAGATCGGCACGGGCCAGCCGGTCAGCGACGCCCGGATCCGGAAGCAGTTGGCCTGACGCCGAGTCGGGGGTTGTGGCCCGGCGAGTCGGGGGTTGCGGCCGGGCGAGTCGGGGATTGTGGGCGGGCGAGTCGGGGGTTGTGGCCGGGCGAGTCGGGGGTTGTGGCCGAGCGAGTCGGGGGTTGTGGGCTGCCCTCAGCCCAGACGATGCGCCAGCTCGGCGTGACCCGCAGCCTCGAGCTGCTCGGCGAGCTGGAGCATCCGTGCCGCGTCGCCCTCGGGGTGCTGGGCCCGCCCGAACGCCACCACCCGAGCGAACGCGGCGGCCCGCAGCAGTACGTCGGCGAAGTCGCTGCCGGCGATGCCTCGCAGTACCTCGTCGATCATGGTGCGCAGCTCGTCGGGCCCCGGCGGGTCGGCCACCCCGGCCACAACGCGCGCTACCGGGGCCAGCGTGCGACCGGCCTCGTACTCGCGCGCGACGCCGACCGGGTCGGCGTACACCCAGGAGCGGAGCAGGAACAGCCGCCACAGCGACCCGGCCAGGGAGTCGGCGGGGGAGCCCGACCAGACCTCGGCGATGGTCTCGATCCCCTCGGAGTCGGCGAGATGCAGCAGCCGGTCGGCGATCGCGGGATCGTCCGCCTCGCGAGCGCCGCGCACCAACAGGCGCGCGGCCTCGTCGGCAGCCTCCTGGACCCGCGCCGGGTCGGTGCCGCCGAGAAGGGAGTCGAAGAACCGGTCGCCCGGCTGCATCGGGCGGTGGTGTGGCCTGGTCATCGCGCCAACTCTATGTCTCTGCTCGGCTGCTGCGTTCCAACGCGGGACTCGGCGGGCCACAACCCCCGTCTCGGCGGGCCACAACGCGGGACTCGGCGGGCCACAACCCCCGACTCGGCGGGCCACAACCGCCGTCTCGGCGGGCCACAACGCGGGACTCGGCGGTCCACAACCGCCGTCTCGGCGGGCCACAACCCCCGACTCGGCTCCGCCGGAGATCTCTAGAATGTCACCCCGGCTGGTCTCGGCCCGTTAAAATGGGGAACGAGTACGCCGGGCTGCGGCAGCCCCGGGTCCCAACATCAGCCGCCTAGAGCGGCCTTGCGCCGTGAGGCGCTCCCGGTCCGGCGTACTCCTCAATCGTTGACGTCCGCGCCGTCTGCTGCGCCGTCGGCCGCGTCGTCGGCCGAGCCCTTGCCCGCGGTGTCGGCGGCCAGGATCGCGTCGGTGATCACCGGCGCGGTCAGCATGATCTGCCACGAGCGGGCGCCGTACCGTGCGAGCTGGCCAGCCACGTTGTCGAGCAGCTCGCCCGCGTTGCGGGTGCGCGGCGGCGTCCACAGCGTACGGCGCAGGTAGTCGGGGGTCAGCAGGTTCTCGGTCGGCAGGTGCCGCTCCTCGGCGAGCTGTGCCAGCGCGGCGCGAGCGAGGTCGAGCCGGCGGGCGGCGACAGGATCCTTTTCTGCCCACGCGCGGGGCGTGGGCGGGCCGTCGCCGCGCGGGGTGCGCGCGGGCAGCTCCTCGTCGGGCATGGTCAGAGCACGGTTGAGCGCCTTGACCCAGGAGGCGGCGTACCGTTCGGCGCCTCGGCCGTGGAAGCCCTTCGTGCCGAGCAGCGCCGCCCGGTCGGCGGGCAGCTCGATGGCGGCGGCGACGATCGCGGCGTCGGGGATGATCCGCCCGGGCGTGACGTCGCGGTCCTGTGCGATCCCGTCGCGGGTGACCCAGAGCTCCCTGACGGCGGCGAGCCCTCGGCGCCCGCGCACCTTGTGCATCCCGGAGGTACGCCGCCACGCATCGACCCGCGGGGCGGGCGTGAAGCCGCGCAGCGCGTCGAACTCCTGGCGCGCCCACTCGGCCTTGCCGGTCTCGCGCAGTTCCGCCGCCAGCGCGTCGCGAAGCTCCGCGAGCACCTCGACATCGAGGGCGGCGTACTCGAGCCAGGCCTCGGGCAGCGGCCGGGTCGACCAGTCCGCGGCGGAGTGCTCCTTGAGCATCTGGAATCCGAGCACCGTCTCGACCAGGGTCGCGAGCCCGACGCGCGGATAGCCGAGCAGCCGGCCGGCGAGCTCGGTGTCGAAGAGCGCATCCGCGCGCAGGCCGAGCTCGGCCAGGCACGGCACGTCCTGGGTCGCGGCGTGCAGGATCCACTCGGTGTCGTGGAGCGCATCGGCGAGCGGCGCGAGCGTGGAGAGGTTGACCGGGTCGATCAGCCAGGTGCCGGCGCCTTCGCGCCGCAGCTGCACCAGATAGGCCCGATTGGAGTAGCGATAGCCGGAGGCGCGCTCGGCGTCGACGCCCACCGGCCCTGTGCCGGCCGCGAGCGCCGCGGCGGCCGACATGAGCTTCTCGTCGGTGTCGGTGACGCCTGGCAGGCCGTCGCGCAGCCGGAGCATCGGGACCGGCGGCTTGTCGTCGGCCCCGGACTCCTCAGACGGCTCCGCGCCAACCAGCTCGGACGGGTCCACGCTTTCGCTCACGCGGGACCCCGCTGGCCGCGGCGGGTCGGCATGACCGCGACCCCTTCCGGGACAGGCGGCAGGCCGGCGGCGGTGCACAGCAGCTCGCCCCAGGCCTCGACGTGGCGGGCGATCTCCGAGCCGTCCTCGACCTGGGGCGTCCAGGAGGCGCGGACCTCGATCTGCGCGGTGGGCTCCTCGCCCGACATGCCGCCGAAGCTCTCGGTCGCAACCCGGGTCACCGTCCCCGAGGCCGCGACGTACGACGCGCCGTGGGCGTCCAGGGCCTCGGTGAGCCAGCTCCAGGCGACGTCGCCGACCATCGCGTCGGTGACCAGCTCGAGCTCCACCTCGGCGCGGGCATAGGCGACGCAGCGGAACGTGCCACCACCCCAGGTGTCGTTGCCCTCGGGGTCGTGCAGCAGGATCAGGCGGCCCGTGGCGACGTCGGTCTCGTCGACGGTCACGTCGGCGGAGACGGCTGCGGCGTACGGGGCGATGCGCTGCGGCGCAGGCATGTCCTCGCAGAAGATCTCTGGTCGCAGGCGAGCACTCCGCATCGCCGCCCGGGCGGCCGCGAAGAGCGCTGGCATGTCACCATCGCCGGAGCGCGCACCTCTGCTGGCACGCGTCTGCTCACGCACGCTCATAAAACACACCATAAGCGGCAACCGGTCGGACGATGTGCGCACACGCCGGATATGGTGCGACCATCCTCGGCGTGACGCTCCACGATGCACCGTTCCTGCAGGCAGCCCGCGGCGAGAAGCCGTCTCGTACGCCGGTGTGGTTCATGCGGCAGGCGGGCCGCTCGCTCCCGGAGTACCTGCGGGTGCGCGAGGGCGTCGGGATGCTCGAGTCCTGCATGAACGCCGACCTCATCACCGAGATCACCCTCCAGCCCGTACGCCGCCACGGCGTCGACGCGGCGATCTTCTTCTCCGACATCGTGCTGCCGCTCAAGGCCGTCGGTGTCGACCTCGACATCCGGCCGGGTGTCGGCCCGGTGGTCGCCACGCCGGTGCGCACGCTCGCCGACGTCGCCGCCATCCCCGATCTGACCCCCGAGCACGTGCCGTTCATCACCCAGGCGGTGCGGCAGCTCACGGCCGAGCTCGCCTCGATCGGTGACCACGGCACGCCGCTGATCGGGTTCGCCGGCGCGCCGTTCACGGTGGCGTCGTACCTGGTGGAGGGCGGCCCGTCGAAGGAGTACGCCAGGACGAAGGCGCTGATGTTCGGTGCCCCCGACATCTGGGAGGCGCTGATGACGAAGATCGCGGGCATCTCGGCCGCGTTCCTCGAGGTGCAGGTCGCGGCCGGCGCCTCGGCGGTGCAGCTCTTCGACTCGTGGGCCGGCGCCGTCACACCCGCCGACTACGAGCGCTTCGTCGCGCCGTACTCCGCCCAGGTGCTTGCGCGCGCGGGTGCGCTGGGTGTGCCGAGGATCCACTTCGGCGTGAACTCCGCGATGCTCCTGCGTCAGATGGGCGAGGTGGGCGCCGACATCGTGGGCGTCGACTGGCGCACCCCGCTGGACTGGGCCATCTCCCAGGTAGGGGAGCGCGGTGTGCAGGGCAACCTCGACCCGGCGCTGGTCTTCGCGCCCACCGAGGTGATGTTGCAGCGGGCGGCCGAGGTCATCGAGGCCGGTCGCGCCGCGCGCAGCCACATCTTCAATCTCGGCCACGGCGTGATCCCGAGCACCGATCCCGACCAGCTCACCCGGCTCACGGAGTTCGTGCAGTCCTACTGAGGACCATCTCGCGACCTCAGCTCCTCGAGACCGGGCTCAGCTGATCCTTCAGGGCCGGGTCCGTGGTGGTGGCGAGGTACCTCTGCACCGCGGGATCGAAGAAGATCCGCTTCAGCACCGCGACCTGAGGGTCACCGAGATAGTCGCTGCCGACCACGAGCTGGCCGGCGAAGTCCTTCGGCGCGGCCGGGGCGTAGATCTTGTCGGTCTCCGCCACGCCGGCCGAGATGAACTGCATGTTGTAGGCGATCACGGCGTCGACGTCGGGCAGGGTGCGCGGTCCGGCGCCGTAGTCGATGAAGGTGAACTGGTAGCCGGCCGGATTGGTGGCGATGTCGGAGACCTTGGCCGCCCACGGGTTCACGCCGGGCTTGAACGTGATCTTGCCGGCACGTTGCAGGAGCCACAGGGCCTGGGCGGTGTTCGCCGGGTCGTTCAGCAGGGCGATCCGGGCGCCGTGCGGCAGCTCATCGAGGCTCTTGTGCTTCGCCGAGTACACCGAGTAGGCCCACTGGAAGACCGGGCCGAGCGCGGACAGCTTCCAGTGGGTCTGGGCCACGACCTCGTTGAGCCAGTGGATGTGCTGGTAGATGTTCGCGATGTAGGTGCCGTCGGCGGTCGCCTGGTCCAGCTGGTTGCCGTCGCCGATCGGCACGGGGGTGATGGTCACGCCGTACTTCGGCGCGATCGTGGTGTTGAGGTACTCCAGGAACGCCTTCTCGCTGGCCGAGTCGGCCTCGTAGGCGATCTGGAGGTCGTTGCCGAAGTGGCTCCCGGCCACCGTGCCGGCCGCGCTGTTGCCGCCGGTGGCCTTCAGGACGATGCCGATGACGATCGCGGCAACGACGATGACGCCGGCGGCGCCGTACCCCAGGTTGCGGCGGGTGCTGGAGCCGAGTCTGATCTCGGGTCGCTCGGGTGCTCCGGGTGTGGTGGTCATGGTCTTGCCTTCCGTGGTTGGGCGTGCGTGAGTACGCCGCCGGGCCGGCGGCCCTGCGGTGGGGTGGAGGTCGGGTCAGTGCGCCAGTGCGCGGACGAGACGGTCGCCCGCGAGCTGCACGAGCTGGACGATGAGGACCAGCGCGACGATGCAGCTGATCATGATGTGGGTGTCGAACTGCTGGTAGCCGTAGTTCACGGCCAGGTAGCCCAGGCCGCCGGCGCCGATGGCGCCGGCGATGGCGGAGTACTCGATCATCGCGATCACGTTGAGCGTCAGCCCCGCGACGAGGGCGGGCAGCGCCTCCACGAGCTGAACGCTCCGGATCACCTGCCACCGGCTCCCGCCGCTGGCCAGCCCGACGTCGGCGAGCTCGGTGGGCACCTCGCGCACGGCGTTCTCGACGAGACGCGCGAAGAAGGCGATGCCGGCCAGCGACATCGGGATGATCGCGGCCTCGATCCCGATGGTGGTGCCGACGACCCAGCGGGTGAACGGGATGATCGCCGCCATCAGCACCAGGAACGGCAGCGAGCGGCCTAGGTTGGAGATCCAGCTCACGGCTGCGTGGACCGGCCGGCTCGGGCTCAGCCCGCGCCGCGAGGTGTTGAAGATCAGCAGGCCGACGGGCAGACCTGCGGCCACGACGATCGCCATCGTGACGCCGACCATCACCGCCGTCTGTTCGAGTGCGGGCAGCAGCAGGGTGTGGACGTCTCCCCACGGCGTCACTGTCAGCGCGATCATGCGATCGCCTCGTGGACCGTCGGATGAGGCACGCCCTCGTCGGTGGGCCGCGACGCGATGCCGTGCCGGGCGAAGGCCGCCACGACCGCGTCCGTGCCGAGGCTCCGGTCGAGGCCCACCGTGAGGCGGCCGATCGAGACGCCGCCCGTCCTCTCGACGAGCGCGGCGCGGACTGCGATCTCGGTGTCGAGGTCGTGGGAGATCCGGCTCAGCCAGCGCTCGTCCACGGTGTCCGCGGCGTAGCGCAGTACCCACGTGCGAGTACGCCGCTCGCCCTCGTCCATGCCGGCCGGCAGCGGCAGCAGCGCGCGCGAGAGCGCCGAGTCGCTGCTGCGCACCACGTCGGCGACCGCGCCGTACTCGACGATCCGGCCGTGGTCGAGCTGGGCGACCACGTCGGCCACGGAGCGGACGACGTCCATCTCGTGGGTGATCACGACCAGCGTCACGCCCAGGTCGTCGCGGAGCTCGCGCAGCAGGTCGAGGATGGCCCGGGTCGAGTCCGGGTCGAGCCCCGAGGTCGCCTCGTCGGAGAGCAGCACGGTCGGTCGCAATGCCAACCCGCGGGCGATGCCGATGCGCTGGCGCTGACCTCCGGAGAGTTGCGCTGGGTAGTGGTTGGCGCGATGGAGCATGCCGACCCGCTCGAGCAGGTCCCCGACGCGGGCTCGGACCTCGGTGTCGGAGAGGCCGAGGTAGCGCATCGGCAGCGCGACGTTCTGCGCCGCGGTCAGGCGGCGCAGCAGGTTGGCGGACTGGAAGACCGTGCCGATCTGACGGCGCGCATCGCGAAGGTCGCGCCGGGAGAGGGTCGTCACCTCCTGGCCGTTGACCGCGATCGAGCCGCTGGTGGGACGTTCGAGCAGGTTGATGCACCGAGCGAGGGTGCTCTTGCCGGCTCCGCTGGGGCCCACCACGGCAGCGATCTGCGCGTCGGCGACCGTCAGGTCGATGCCGTCGAGCACGGCGGTCGAGCGGTGGCGTCGCGACGTGGTCGAGGGGTATGTCTTGGTGAGGCCGGAGATCTCGATCATGTGGTCCCCAGTGGTCGAAGGTAGTTGTGTAATGTCGATCAAGTTACACGACTTAACTTGGAACCGCGTCGCCTTGGTGCGCGGTTTTCCCGATCCCCCGATCGGCGCATCCGTGATGCCTGGGGTTTCGGCCCGGAGTGCTGGACTGTCAGCCCAAGTCGGGCGGCCAACTCTGTGCTGGCAGCGCAAGCCTCGGCGCCATGAATGTGCTGGGCTGGCCAGGAGTAGGCCGCGCCGCGGTGGGGTGGCCTTGAAGGGCATCCACATGGGGACGGTGAGAGGTATGGCTCAGTTTGCACGGCTTGCTAGGAGAACGATTGCTGCAGGAGTTGTCGGCGGTGTCGTGGCGGCTGCCGCGGGCTTGACGCCCCCGGCTGGGGCGCTGGACGCCGCAGGCGGCCGGCAGAGGATTGACAGTGTTGACGCTGAGGCGTCGGTGGGCACGGACTCAGTGGCGGCAACTGTCGCCAGGCTCGCACCCGCTGGCGCCGCCATCGCGTCTGCGCCGATTGTCGAGCCCTCCGTCGATCCTGGGCCGGATGGCGGCATATCGATCGACGGCTCGGAACTTCCGCTCGGTGGGACTGGGCAGATCGAGGTCGGCGACAGCATCGGCATCTCGTTGCCCCGCGAGGCGGCAGTTGGAGGAGCCGAGGTGGCCGACGGAGGCTTGGTCGTCTACCCCGGCGAGCAGAAGAGTGACGTCAGTGTGGCGGTCGGTGTCGCGGACGACGGCAAGCGTGGACCGTCGATGGCTATACACACGGTCATTCCTTCCGCCGACTCTCCGCGTGAGTACACCTACGACATCTCGGGTGCGAGGCCGATCCTGAACGACGACGGCAGCGTCAGCCTTGTGGGCGACGACGTGACAAGCGCTGCTGGCGACAAGGTTGACGGCCCGGAGCGTTCGCGCCCCGCGGCTCAGCGCGTGATGGGGTCCATCGCGCGGCCATGGGCCGCTGACGCGCACGGTGCCCCTGTGCCTACACGCTTTGCGGTTCGCGGTGGCGCTCTTGTGCAGACCGTCGACTTCAAGGAGACCACCGCATTCCCGGTGGTTGCGGACCCGTCCGTGAAGTTGTGCGATTTCTGGACTGCCTACTGCGTCAAGCTCAGCCGCTCTGAGACGAAATCGATCAACGATGGCGTGTTCGTTTCGGCTGCAGCTGCGGCATCCCACATCTGCGCGTTCATTCCGTTCGCTGGCTGGGGCATTCCGATCAGGTTCGTCTGCGGGGGTGCTATTGCTGCCGTCGTCTGGGCGATGCGCAGTACCTTCAGCCAGGCCAACAGAGAGGGCAAGTGCGTTGAGCTGAAGTGGGGAATAGTCCCGATGTCGATCCTCCGTGGCTGGAAGGTCGTCTCGTGTTGACGGAACTGCTTGCGACGGCCCTCTGTGCTCTGGTGATCGTTGGTGCGGTGCTGCTCTTCACGGATCACGACGGTGACGCGTGGCTGTTCGTCGGGCTCTCCGTCGGCGGTCTCGTGGTCCAGGATCTCGCTCGGGTGGTCTGGAGGCGTCGGCGGAGCAGCCCGCGGGTGCGTCGTGAGGGCTGACGACGGTCGGTGCCCGGCGCGCGGCGAGGTGGGGCATGGAGGGCACGAGGGCGAGTTTCGCTGGCCGGTGGAGCGACTTGTGGTGAGGGCGCTTCTCGGCCTCGGGCTCACTGCGCTCGGGCTGGTGGCGTTCGTGCTGCTCTTCACCGACCGGGGCCGTTTCGCATGGGAGCTGGCCGGTGGAGGCCTGGTTGGTTCCATCTCGGGGACGTTGATCATGGGGTTGCGTGACACGAGTCGGCGACGGACCTGAGGGCACCGGGCGGCGGTTGTCGGTGCAGGCTGCGCGTCCGCGCGGACCCGCCGCTCGGTCGCTGCGACTTTCCGGGGGGCGGCTTCTCCCGGGCCGGCGCCGGCACTCGTGACAGGACTGATCTGGGGCGGTGGCGTGTCGTCCCGCCGCGGGTTCACCATGGTGAGTGGTCGAACCAACGCATCCCATGCCCTGCGGACCATGTGAAGCGCGGCGCCGCCCACTTACCGTGGTGAACCTGCCCAAGCGCCGGCGCGCCCCCAAGGCGCGCGACCTCAGCCGCCGACGACGGCCTCGCGCCCCCAGGTGCGGGCCCGGTTCGCGAGCGTCTCGGCAAGGTCGCGCACGTGTGCCGGCTCATGCGGGTCGCGGCGTTGGAGCATCACCAGGGAGACCGTCGTATTGGCGTCCGAGATCGGGCGCGCCGTGATGGCACCCGCTCGCTCGAGGGGGTCGCCCGCGACGCTGAAGTCGGGCAGCAGTGTCAGGCCGAGCCCCTCGGCGACCATCAGCTTGCCCATCTCGGCACCGTCCGTGGCGCGGCAGTTCGGCGGTAGCTCGTCGCCGAAGAGCCGCCGGGCCAGCCGGTGCATGAGGTAGCCCGACCGCATCAGGACGAAGGGCTCGCGGCGCAGGTCGCCGACAGTGACGGCCGGCTGGTCGGCGTACGGATGCCAGGCCGGCAGTACGACGACGGGTCGTCCCCGGAGCAGCGGCGTGCTCCGCACGCTGATCGGCAGGTCGTCGCCGGGCAGCACGTTGACCAGGCCGAGGTCGAGGGTGCCCTCCTCCAGCCCCACCTGGATCTCGGCCTGCAGCATGTCGAGCACCTCGACAGGCATTCCGGGGTGGCTCTGCTGGAAGGCCCGCAGGCTGGGGAAGAGCAGCTGCGAGGTCGCCGTGTTGACCGTGCCCAGGCGTACGGCGCGCGCCGCCGCATGGTCGCCCGCGGCGGCGCGCAGTGCGGCGAGGGCGGCGAGCACCGCGTTGATCCGGGGCAGCAGGTCGCGGCCCTGCCTGCTGATCCGCGCCCCGGAGCGGCGCCGATCCAGCAGTGTGACGCCGAGCTCCTTCTCGAGCTTGCTCACGGCCTCGCTCAGGGCGGCCTGCGAGACGTGGAGCTCTTCGCCGGCCCGGCGCAGACTGCCCAGCTGGCTGACCGCGGCGACGTACTCGAGCTGTTCGATGCGCACCCTCTGATCGTCCTTCCGTTCCTCATCGCGAGTGGGACCTGCGTCGGCCGCGGCTGACAGGTGCCGCCGATCACCCCATCGGCGATGCCGAGGGTCGCGGGGCTTCATTCTGCCCCGTGCATGTGCCATTCTCTAGTAACTCGCTTGTATTTGACAACGAAGGACGGATCACATGACCGCGCCCATCGCAGCCGACCAGCTCGCACAGCCGCTCAAGTTCGCCTACTGGGTGCCCAACGTCAGTGGCGGCCTGGTGGTCAGCTCGATCGAGCAGCGCACCGACTGGGGCTACGACTACAACAAGACGCTCGCCCAGCTCGCCGAGGCGAACGGCTTCGAGTATGCGCTCTCGCAGGTGCGCTACATCGCGTCGTACGGCGCCGCCTATCAGCACGAGTCGACCAGCTTCTCCCTTGCTCTGGCGCTCGCCACCGAGAGGCTCACGGTGATCGCTGCCGTGCACCCGGGGCTGTGGCAGCCCGGCGTGCTGGCGAAGTGGCTCGCCACCGCCGACCACCTCACCGGCGGCCGGATCGCCACCAACGTCGTCTCGGGATGGTTCAAGGACGAGTTCACCAAGCTCGGCGAGCCGTGGCTCGAGCACGGCGAGCGGTATCGGCGCTCCGAGGAGTTCATCCGCTACCTCAAGGAGATCTGGGCCGGTGACCACGCCGAGTTCAACGGCGACTTCTACCGGCTGCACGACTTCGACCTGAAGCCGAAGCCGCTCGATCTGCCGGGCCGGCCGCACCCGGAGGTCTTCATGGGCGGCAACTCCACCGATGCTCGAGGCATGGGCGGCCGCGTGGCCGACTGGTACTTCTGCAACGGCAACACGCCCGAGGGCATCGCGCAGCAGGTCGCCGACGTCGGCGAGATGGCCGAGGTGCACGGCCGCAGCGTGCGTGTCGGCGTCAACGGCTTCATGGTCGCGCGCGACACCGAGGCCGAGGCACGCGAGACCCTGCGCGAGATCATCGACAAGGCCGACCGCGAGGCAGTCGAGGGGTTCGGGGCGGCGGTGAAGCAGGCCGGGCAGTCGACGGGCGACAAGGTCGGCATGTGGCAGGACTCGGAGTTCGCCGACCTCGTCCAGTACAACGACGGCTTCCGGACGGGCCTGGTCGGTACGCCGGAGCAGATCGCCCGCAGGATGCTGGAGTACAAGAAGATCGGCACGGACCTGTTCCTGCTCGGCTTCCTGCACTTCCAGGAGGAGGTGCAGTACTTCGGCGAGAAGGTGCTGCCGATCGTCCGCGAGCTCGAGGCCGAGCTGGCCGCCGGCGAGCTGGAGGCGTCCCGGTGACGGCGGTGCACGACACGCGCGTGCCGCTGTTGGACGCCGCGGGCGCCCTCGCCGAGGCGCGCCGACTCGGCGCGGAGTTCGCCGTCGGAGCCGCCGTCCGCGACAAGGAGCGGCTGCTGCCGCACGACCAGATCAAGGCGCTCGCGAGGTCGGGTCTGCTCGCGCTGACGGTGCCGGCGGAGTACGGCGGCGCCGACGTGTCGGCGGCGACGCTGGCCGAGGTCGTCCGCCTGATCAGTTGGGGCGACCCCAACATCGGCCAGATCCCACACAGCCACTTCGTCTACCTCAACCAGCTCCGGCTGCACGGGACGGGCGAGCAGCGGGCCCGGATCTTCGGCGAGGTCCTGGCCGGCGCCCTCGTGGCCAACGCCCAGTCGGAATTCGGGACCAAGCACGTGCGCGACTACCGCACGACCCTGCACGCGGACCCCGTGACGGATCCCCAGCCGGGCCCGGACGGCTCCGACCGCTGGCTGCTGACCGGGGAGAAGTTCTACTGCACCGGCTCGCTCTTCGCCGACTACCTCGCCGTGTTGGCCCACCACGGCACAGGTGGTCCCCTCGCCGTGGCGTGGGTGCGCACCGACGCTCCCGGCGTCGAGATCGTCGACGACTGGGACGCCGTCGGCCAGCGGACCACGGGCAGCGGGACGGTCCGGCTCGCCGACGTGGCGGTGACGGCCGATTGGATCACCGACTACGCCGTCGAGTTCACCGGCCCCACGACGTACGGCGCCTTCGCCCAGCTGTTGCACGCGGCGATCGATGCCGGCATCGCGCGGCGTGCGCTGGACGAGGCGGCGGAGTTCGTGCGCACCAAGTCCCGTCCGCACCCCGACGCCGGGGTCGAGCGCGCCGCGGACGACCCGCTGGTGGTGCGTGCCTTCGGCGAGATGGAGCTGGCGACCCGGGGCGTCGAGGCCCTGCTCGCCGCGGCGGGGCATGCGGTCGACGAGGCCAACGCCCACCTGACCGACGCGAGCGCCGGCGCGGCCAGCCTCGCCGTCGCCGCCGCCCGCGCGGGCACGACAGCCGTCGCGGTCGACGTGACCAGTCGCCTCTTCGAGGTGGCGGGCACCCGGTCCGCGCTCGGTGCGCTCGACCTCGACAGGCATTGGCGCAACGCCCGCACCCACACGCTGCACGACCCGGCCGCCTGGAAGGTCCAGCACCTCGGCCGGTACGCCGTGGACGGCACCCTTCCGCCCCGCCACGGTCAGCTCTGACCCGACGAAAGGCTCAACCGATGTCCGATCTGACGTTCCACTGGTTCCTGCCCACCAACGGTGGCGATGGCCGCCACGTGCTCCGCGGCGGCCACGGCGTGCCTTCGCACCTGAGCGGGCGCCCGGCGTCCGTGCCCTACATCGGCCAGGTCGCCCGCAGTGCCGAGCAGCTCGGCTTCGAGGCGGCGCTGACGCCGACCGGAGCATGGTGCGAGGACGCCTGGGTCACCACCGCGATGGTCAGCAGTCTCTCGGAGCGGCTGAAGTTCCTCGTCGCCTTCCGTCCCGGTCTGACCGCGCCCTTCCTTGCCGCGCAGATGGCAGGGACGTTCCAGAATCTCTCCGGCGGCCGGCTGCTGCTCAACGTGGTGACCGGTGGCGAGAGCCACGAGCAGCGGATGTTCGGCGACGTGCTCGACAAGGATGCGCGCTACGAGCGCTGCGACGAGTTCCTCGAGATCGTCCGGCGGCTGTGGGCCGGCGAGGAGGTCACCTTCGACGGCACCTACCTGCAGGTCGAGAAGGCCGTGCTCAGCCAGATCCCCGAGCCGCTGCCGGCGATCTACTTCGGCGGCTCCTCGCCCAAGGCGCTGGAAGTGGCGGCCCGGCACTGCGACGTCTACCTGACCTGGGGCGAGCCGCCCGCGGCCGTCGCCGAGAAGATCGAGCGGGTCCGCAAGCTGGCGGCCGAGGAGGGCCGCGAGGTGCGCTTCGGCGTCCGGCTGCACAGCATCGCCCGGGACACCTCCGAGGCGGCCTGGGCGGAGGCCGACCGGCTGCTCGCCCAGATCTCCGAGGAGGAGATCGCCCGCGTCCAGGACGGGCTGAGGCGCAGCGAGTCCGAGGGCCAACGGCGGATGCTGGAGCTCAACGCCGGCAGCAAGGACGGGCTCGAGATCCACCCGAACCTGTGGGCCGGCATCGGCCTGGTGCGTGGGGGAGCGGGGACGGCGATGGTCGGCTCGTTCACCGAGGTCGCCGACCTCATCGAGCAGTACGCCGAGATCGGCGTCGAGGAGTTCGTCCTCTCCGGCTACCCGCATCTCGAGGAGGCCTACTGGTTCGGCGAGGGCGTGTTGCCCGAGCTCGAGCGTCGCGGTCGCTGGCAGCATCCCGCCCCTGTGGCCGGCCGTGCCGCGGTGCCGTTCGGTGCTGCCGCCTCGTGACACGCCGGGCCGATCTATTGCCATAAAGTCTAGTGATTAACTAGAGTAAACATCATGACCAAGGAGATCAGATGACGCGCCGCAGCCGAGTCGCCGTCGTCGTGGGGAACCCGAAGCCGCAGAGTCGCACACTCCACGCCGCCACCCGCGTCGCCCGCGAGCTGAGCGGCGGTGAGCCCGACCTGGTCGTCGACCTCGCGACGATCGGCCCGGCGTTGCTCGACTGGGCGGACGACCACGTGGGTCGCCTCGTGGCCGAGGTGGGTGCGGCCGACCTGGTGGTCGTCGCCTCCCCGACGTACAAGAGCGCCTACACCGGGCTGCTCAAGCTGTTCCTCGACCGGTTCGCCGGCGGCACCGGGCTCACGGGCCTCGCCGTCCCCCTGATGCTCGGGGGATCTCCGGCGCATTCCCTTGCGCCGGAGATCACCCTGCGGCCCGTGCTCACCGAGCTCGGTGGGACGGTGCCCGGTCGCGGGCTCTACGTCATCGACAGCGCCTACGACGACCCGGCGGCGTACGCCGAGTGGCTGGCCGCGACCCGGCCCCTCGTCACCGCCGTACTCACCGCCACGACAGGAGTCCTCGCATGACGCAGCTGCAGACCAACCAGGACCTCGACCCGGCGGCCCTTCGCCAGGCATTCGGCGTCTTCCCCAGCGGCGTCGTGGCCGTCGGCGCGCTGGTCGACGGTGTGCCCGTCGGGCTCGCGGCCTCGTCCTTCACCTCGGTGAGCCTCGATCCGCCGCTGGTCTCCTTCTCCATCGCCCGTACGTCGAAGACGTGGCCGGACCTGCGCCGCGCCTCGCACGTGGGGCTCACGATCCTGGCTGAGCACCACGGCGAGGTCTGCCGGCAGCTCGCGGGCCCGGTCGATCAACGCTTCGACGGACTCGCCGTCAGCGCCACCGACGGAGGAGCGCTCACACTGGACGAAGGGGTCGCGCAGTTCGACTGCACGATCTACCGCGAGGTCGACGCGGGCGACCACATCATCGTGCTGCTGCAGCTGCACGCGGTCGAGCACGGGCTCGGCCAGCCGCTGGTCTTCCATCGCTCCGGCTTCGGCCGGCTGGTGGGCTGACCGGCACCTCGAGCCCCTCGCGGGGTGGCGGCCAGCACCCGGCCACCACCCCGCGAGGTCATGGTGGGGTCCGGCTCCTCGAACAAGCGTTCCAGATTTCAGGGGCCTCTCCCCGCATCCGAAGCCAACGAACCTTTGGTTCGTTGGCTGCGTGGCGGGGAGAGGCCCCTGAAATCTGGAACGCTTGTTCGAGGAGCCGGACTCGAGCCCCTGAAAGGCGGGACCGCTGGCCGGCTGCGACACTGAGCGCGTGCGCGTGATCGTCGTCGGAGCCGGCATCGGTGGGCTGACCGCCGCCCACGACCTGGCCGCGGCCGGTCACGAGGTCGTCGTACTGGAGGGCTCCGATCGCATCGGCGGCAAGCTCCGTACGGCGCAGGTGGCCGGCGTGAGCGTCGACGTGGGCGCCGAGGCGATGCTCGCCCGCAGGCCCGAGGGCGTCGCGCTCGCCGAGTCGCTCGGGCTCGAGATCGTCCACCCGACCAGGGCCACGTCCCGCATCTGGACGCGTGGTGCCCTGCGACCACTGCCGCGCTCCCTCATGGGCGTGCCGATGGACCTCGACCAGCTCGAGGCCACCGGGATCCTGTCGCCCGAGGGCCTGGACCGTGCGCGCCGGGAGGCATCGCTCCCGCGCGACCCGTCGTCGAGCGACGTCGCGGACGGCATCGACGTCACGGTCGGGAGCCTCGTCGACGCCCGCTTCGGCCCCGAGGTCACCGACCAACTCGTCGAGCCCCTTCTCGGCGGCGTCTACGCCGGCCGGGCGCGCGAGATCTCGCTGCGCGCTGCCGTCCCGCAGCTCGCCGCCATGGCCGCGGCAGGACCGCTCACGCCGCAGACCGCGGCGATCCCGCCGGCGTCCGACGCACCCGTCTTCGCGGGCATCGCGGGCGGCATGGGGCGGCTCCCGGCCGCGCTCGCGGACGGCCTCGACGTGCGCACCGGCCGCCGGGTGTCGCTGGTCGGGCTGCCCAACGGGCATCGGCGCTTCGAGGTGGCCATGCACGACCGCCGGGGTGAGCAGATCGTGGAGGAGGCCGACGGGGTCGTCGTCGCCACGCCTGCCCGCGCCGCCTGGGACATCCTGCCCGAGCTTCCGTGGCTGGCCACTGACCCCCTGCGTGACCTCGACTACGCCTCCGTCGCCGTCATCACCCTCGCCTTCCGAGCCGAGGATCTCCCGCTCGACGGCACGACGTCCGGCTTCCTCGTGCCGCCACGGGAGGGCCGTTTCATCAAGGCGTCCACGTTCTCCTTCGCCAAGTGGGACTGGGTGCGGGACGCGGGCGACGGCGTACTCCTGCTGCGCACGAGCGTGGGGCGCGCCGGCGAGATCGGCGCGCTCGACCACACCGACGCCGAGCTCGTCGCGCGCTCGCTGGCCGACCTTCGCGAGGCGATCCCAGCGGTCGGCGAGCCGGTCGACACGCACGTGCAGCGATGGCCGGACGCGCTCCCGCAGTACCGGGTCGAGCACCTCCGCGAGATCGCCGAGTTGCGTGAGGCCGTGGCCGACGTGCCGGGGCTCGCGATCTGCGGAGCGGCGTACGACGGGGTGGGGATCCCGGCCGTCATCGCCAGCGCGCACCTCGCGGCGGACCGATTGATGGGCCGGTGACCGGTGCGCGTCCCGTCCGTCGCCCCCGCCCCGATCGGTCCGCGGCGCCGCGGATAATGGAGCCATGACCGACCCGATGACCGACCCCGTGAACGACGCAGCGGACCCGCAGGCCCACCTCAAGACCAACGCGGCCAAGATCAACGAGCTCAACGCCACGACTCGCTTCACGATGTGGTCGGTCTTCAGCCTCATGGACCCGATCGGCGAGGACGACCGCAAGGCGGAGATCGCCGAGTTCGAGGAGCTCCTCGCCGAGCTCGCCGCCGAGGACGTCACGATTCGCGGCATCTACGACGTCGCGGGACTCCGCGCGGACGCCGACGTGATGTTCTGGCTGCACGCCGGCACCTCCGAGCAGCTGCAGAGCGCCTACCACCGCATCCGCAGGACCGCCTTCGGCTCTCGGCTGCTCCCGGTCTGGTCGCAGATGGCCCTGCACCGCCCCGCTGAGTTCAACCGCAGCCACCTGCCGGCCTTCCTGGCCGACGAGCGCGCGCACGCCTACGTCGCCGTCTACCCCTTCATCCGCTCCTATGAGTGGTATCTGCTGGAGGAGTCGGAGCGCCGCCGGCTGCTCGCCGAGCACGGCATGATGGCGCGCGACTACCCCGACGTCCGCGCCAATACGGTGCCGGCGTTCGCGCTCGGCGACTACGAGTGGATGCTCGCCTTCGAGGCCGACGACCTCACCCGGATCGTCGACCTGATGCGTCACCTGCGCGGCTCCGAGACGCGCCGCCACGTGCGCGAGGAGGTGCCGTTCTACACCGGTGCCAGGGTCGAGATCGCCGATCTGATCGACCGCCTGCCCTGAGCCTTCACACTCCGGGTCGTCACACACCGAGTCGTCACACGACCGGGGTGCCCTCGCTCCGCGTCAGGTCTGAGTACGCCGCGACCAGCTTGGACGTCAGCGGGCCTGGTCCGTGGATCGCCCGTCCGTCGACGCTGAGCACCGGCGTGAGGCCACCCATCGTGCCGGTCACGAACGCCTCGTCCGCGTTGTAGACCTCGGTCAGCGAGAAGTCGCCGACGACCGTCGGCACTCCCAGCGAGCCGCAGAGCTCCAGCACCGCGTCGCGGGTGATCCCCTCGGGGCAGGCCCGGGTCGTGGAGGTGCGCAGCACGCCGTCCATCGCGTGGAAGAAGTGGGTGGCGTTGGTCTCCGCGACGAATCCGGAGTCGTCGAGCATGAGCGCGTCGTCGGCGCCGGCGACGTTCGCCTCGACCTTGGCCAGGATCGAGGGCAGCAGGTTGTTGTGGTGGATCTTCGGGTCCAGCATGTCGGCCCGCGGCCGGCGCTGCGACGCCGTGATCAGGGTGATGCCGCCGGCGTCGTAGACCGGAGACTTGAACTCCGCCAGCACGATCAGCGTCGGTCCGGACCGGTTGAGCCGCGGGTCCATGCCGGAGGTGATCTTGACCCCGCGGGAGAGGGTGAGCCGGATGTGCACGTCGTCGCGCATCGCGTTGGCAGCAAGGCACGCGCGGATGGCGTCGGTCATCTCCTCGTCGCTCGGGATCTCGGTGAAGGCCAGAGCCTTCGCCGAGCGGCGCAGTCGGGCCAGGTGCTCGGTGAGGCGGAAGATCCGCCCGTCGTAGAGCCGCAGCCCCTCCCACACGCCGTCGCCGCCCTGCGCGAGCGAGTCGAAAGGGCTGATCCGGGCCTCGTCGCGATGGGTGATCGTCCCGTCGATCCAGACCTGCAGGTCGTCGTTGCGGGGGTCGTAGCTCTGCTGCATGCGCGCTCCTGAGGCGGGTTGGTCGGGTCAGATCCGGTACGGCGCGAGCCGGTCGAAGTAGGGACGGCACTGCTCAAGCAGAGGCCGGAGCCGGTCGGGCAGTGGGTCGGCGGAGCCCGGCGACTCCTTCGCGAAGCCCGTCGACGCCCACACGCCGGCGTACCAGTGCGGCGCCCAGACGCCGTCGCTCTCACGCGGCCCCGCCGGCCAGGCGAGCATGGTGGGGGAGAAGTCGATGTCCAGCGCCGTACACAGCCGTCGCAGTGCCCCCTCCGGGTCGGCCAGCACATCGGCGGCGTCGAGCACGGGGCCGCCGTACTCCTCGTAGAGCGCGACCTGCTGGGGCAGGCCGAGGTCGGCCAGGGTCGGTTCGTCGCGCACCTTCGCGTACGACGTCAGGACGCGCTCGGGGTCGCGAATGAGGAACGCGTGCCGCAGGCCGGCGAGGTCGCCGTGGTCCATCGAGTCCAGCAGGTGGTGGGTCATGTGCTTCTGATACTGCAGCGACGTGGCGACCGGCCCGGCGGTGAGCTCGCGCGCGATGACGGACCACGCGGTCGGTTGGCTCGCGATCACCGCGTCGCGTGCCGGGTGGTCGAGCCCCGTCTCGGCGAGGTAGGCGGCGTAGAGCGGCTCGTCGACCACCGAGCAGTCCGGCCGGTTCTCGAAGCTGCGCATCAGGGCCGTGGAGAGGTTGCGCGGGCCCGACCACATCGCGATCCGTACCGTCATGACGCGACCCTACCGGCGCCGGATGGCTATTAACACGGGCGTAACGCGACCGCGCGCGCCGCGAAACAACCACCGGGGAAAGTCTGCGATCGTGTTTCTTCCCGATGTCCTGCCGCAGGTGAGCGGGGTGGGCGCCGGCCTCCGCATCGACGCCGGCGACACCGCCTGGGTGCTGACCGCCTCCGCCCTCGTGCTGGTCATGGTGCCGGGCCTGGCGCTCTTCTACGGCGGCATGGTCCGCTCCAAGAGCGTGCTCAACATGATGATGATGACGGTCGTGTCGCTGGCCGTGATCACGCTGGTGTGGGTGCTCGTCGGCTACTCGGTGGCGTTCGGCAACGACGTCGGCGGCGGACTCGTCGGCAACCCGTTCCAGGATTTCGGGCTCCAGGACATGCTCTCGGGCCGAGGCAACTGGCTCTCGGTGCCGCCGATCCTCTACGCGATCTTCGAGGGTCTCTTCGCCGTGATCACCGGCGCCCTGGTCTCCGGTGCCATCGCCGACCGGGCCCGCTTCGGCGCCTGGGTCGTCTTCGTGGCGGCGTGGACCGTGGTCGTCTACGCGCCGATCGCGCACTGGGTCTTCGACGTCGACCATCCCGGTCACACGGGCGGCTGGCTGGTCAACCGGCTGGGTCTGGTCGACTTCGCCGGCGGCACCGCGGTGGAGATCTGCTCCGGGGCCTCCGGACTCGCGCTCGCGCTCGTCCTCGGGCGTCGGCTCGGCTTCGGGAAGGAGGCGATGCGCCCGCACAACCTGACGCTGGTGATGCTCGGCGCCGGGCTGCTGTGGTTCGGTTGGTTCGGCTTCAACTCCGGCTCCGCACTCGCGGCGAACCGTACGGCGGCCGACGTCTTCGTCGCCACCCTGGTCGCCGGTGCTGCTGGCACGCTGGGCTGGCTGGCGCTCGAGCGGTGGCGTGACGGCCATGCCACCACCCTCGGCGCGGCGTCCGGCATGGTCGCCGGCCTGGTCGCGATCACGCCCAGCTGTTCCTCCGTCACACCCCTGGGCGCGCTCGTCATCGGTGCCGTGGCCGGCGTGCTGTGCGCGCTGGCTATCGGCATGAAGTACCGCTGGGGCTACGACGACTCCCTCGACGTCGTGGGCGTGCACATGGTCGGAGGCATCGTCGGCACCCTGGGGATCGGCCTGCTCGCCAGCGCGGCGGCGCCGGCAGGCGTCAACGGCCTCCTGTACGGCGGCGGGCTGGCGCAGCTCGGCAAGCAGTTGGTCGGAGTCGGGGCCGTGCTCGCCTACGCGTTCGTGGCCTCAGCCGTGCTGGGGGTCGTCGTCGACAAGCTGATGGGCTTCCGGATCGACGCCGAGCACGAGATGGCCGGCATCGATCTCATCGTCCACGCCGAGTCGGCGTACGACCTGCATGCGGCTGCCAGCAGCCGGCCGCACTCGTTCCTCGGCGGGCACGGCAGCCACGGCTGACGCGTCCGCGCGGCCCGCTCAGGCGTCCTTGGGCTCGAGCCTGAGCGAGATCGAGTTGATGCAGTACCGGTCGCCCGTCGGCGTGCCGTAGCCATCGGGGAAGACGTGACCGAGGTGCGAGCCGCAGTTCGCGCAGCGCACCTCGACCCGCTTCATGCCGTGCGAGTCGTCCTCCAGGTATTCGATCGTGTCGCTGATCGGCTGGTAGAACGACGGCCAGCCGCAGCCGGAGTGGAACTTGGTGTCGGACTCGAAGAGCTTGGTGCCGCACGCCTTGCAGCTGTAGACGCCCTTGGTCTCGACGTCGGTGTACTCGCCGACGAACGCGCGCTCGGTGCCGGCCTGGCGGAGCACGGCGTACTCCTCGGGGCTCAGCTGCTCACGCCATTCGGCGTCGGACTTCTCGACGTTGTAACCCACTCTCCCATCCTACGGTTCGCCGGTAGGTTTGCCTCATGGCGAAGGCGGAGGCGGCGTACGTCCAGGCGGGCGGGCGCGAGGTCAGGGTCACGAGCCCGTCGCGCGTGGTCTACGAGGCCACCGATCGCACCCCCGAGATCACCAAGCTCCAGGTCTGTGAGTACGTCGCCGGGCTCGGCGATGCCCTCATGCGTGCCCTCCGTGAGCGGCCCACGGCGCTCGAGCGCTGGCCGGACGGATGGCGCGAGGGGATGCGGCTGGCCACGGGGCCGACCGACCGCGAGGGCGATGGCTTCTACCAGAAGCGAGCGCCGAAGGGTGCGCCCGACTTCCTCGAGACCGTGCAGGTGAGGTTCCCGAGTGGACGCACGGCCGACGAGATCTGCCCGACGGAGATCGCCGTGCCGGTCTGGTGCGCGCAGATGGGCACCCTGACCTTCCACCCGTGGCCGGTGCGTCGCGCCGATGTCGACCATCCGGACGAGCTGCGCATCGACCTCGACCCGCAGCCGGGCACCACCTTCGCCGACGCCCAGCGCGTGGCCGATGTCGCCCGCGAGCTGCTGGGCGAGCTCGGCATGACCGGCTGGCCGAAGACCAGCGGCAACCGCGGCATCCACATCTACGTGCGGATCGAGCCGCGCTGGGCCTTCGAGGACCTGCGGCACGCGGCCATCGGTCTGGGCCGTGAGCTCGAGCGTCGCGACGACGGCGTCACGACGGCCTGGTGGAAGGAGGACCGCGGCGAGCGGATCTTCATCGACTTCAACCAGAACAACCGGGATCGCACCATCGCCAGCGCCTGGAGTCTGCGACCGCGACCCGGCGCCCCGGTGTCGACCCCTCTGACGTGGGCCGAGCTCGCCGACATCAGGGACCCGCGCGACCTCAACATCACCACCGTGCCCGACCGCCTCGCGGACGGTGACCGGTGGGCGGGCATCGACGATGCTGCGTGCTCGCTGGAGCCGCTGCTGGAGCTCTGGGAGGCGCTTCCCGGTGGCGAGCTCAACTTCCCGCCGGACTATCCGAAGATGCCGGGCGAGCCGCCGCGGGTGCAGCCGTCGAAGAAGGTCGCGGACCACTGGGACGAGGAGGGCAACCGGATCAGCTGAGGGCGGGACTCACTCGGCGGCGTGGCCGATCAAGTGCTGCTTGATGATCGTCATGTCGCCCGCCAGATGGTCGAGCCGCACCTCGACCGCGGCGAACTTGAGATCGGTGCGCTCCTCGAGTGCGTCGATCTTGATGTCGATTCGCTCCTCGAGTGCTTCGAGCTTGGCGTCGAATCGCGCGTCGACGGCGTCGAGTCGAGCGTCGACGGCTTTGAACCGGTCGTCGACGGTCCTGAACCGCGTGTCGACGGCGTCGAACTTCGCGTCGAGCAGTCGCGTGAGCCACTGCATCTGCCAGGTCATGAAGCCCGTCAGAGCCGCCATGATGGCGACGATGATCGTGATCGTCTGCGCCCAGCCGCCCATCGGCCCCCCTCGGTCGAGTGGCACCAGTCTCCTGGGTACGGCGACGACGCACAAACCCCTTCGGGCGGGCTGTGGATGAGCACCGCGTCGAGGGCCCGCCGTCCCCATCCCCCGACCGGGACGACAGACCCCCGCACGCATGCACGAACCGGCTTGTCCCCCGACGCGCCGGCAAGGCACCACCAAGGTAGGTTTGCGGCCGCCACCGAGAAGCCACGGCGACGACAGCCGGCGGTAACAGTTCGCCAACAGCCGTACGTCAGCGATGGCCGCGGGGACGCGCCGACTCAGATGAGGTGAGCGCCCTCGCCGCTGCCCTCTTCGCCCTGCTCGTCGAAGGTCTCGTGCTCGATGAGGTGGAGCACCGGGACGCCGATGGCGCGCCGTGCCTGTGCGGTCCAGTCGAGGTGGAAGAACTCGGCCACCACATGCGGTCGTGTCAGCACGATGGCCTCGCGGCCGTCGACCTGCTTGACCTTGGCGGCGAGCGCCGGGACCGGGTCGGAGACGAGCTCGCCCTCCGCGGCCGCGCCGGCACTGCGCAACGACGCGAGCGTCGTGGCCAGGTCGGTGATCGCGCGGTCCTGGGACTCGGCGCGCACCGCGTCGAGGTCCACCTCGCTCATCATCGCGCCCGGGGAGCCGAGGAACTCGCCGGAGCCGAGGCTGCCCATGGCGGCCTCGACGCGCGCGGCGGCGTCCTCGACGGGCAGGAGCACGTGGTAGGTGACAGGGTCCTCGATGCCCTCGTGCAGGGAGCGGACCTGGGCGGCGTCGGCCGCGGTGAGCGCCTGCTCGACCAGCAGGACGACGTGGTACGACGTGGGTGCGGCAGCCATGCCCAGAACCCTACCGACCTTCGGCCCGGTGTGGGTCCAGTACGTCGGCCAGGTCGTAGGAGACCGGCTCGTCGAGCTGGTCGTAGCGACACGACTCCGGGTCGCGGTCGGGGCGCCACCGGCGGAACTGGGCGGTGTGGCGGAAGCGGCGCCCCTCCATGTGGTCGTAGGCCACCTCCAGCACCCGCTCGGGGCGCAGCGGCGTGAACGCGAGGTCCTTGCCCTGGCTCCAGCGGCTCTGCGTGCCGGGGACCCGGTCGGGGTTGGCGGTCAGGAACTCCGCCCAGCGGCCCCATGGATGCTCCTCGATCCCTACGACGAGCGGCCGCAGCTCGTCCCACAGCTCGGCCCGCCGCTTGGCCGTGAAGCTCGCGGCGACCCCGATGTGCTGGAGCTGGTCGCCGTCGTACAGCCCGAGGAGGAGGCTGCCCACCAGCGGCCGTTGCGGGGTCGAGGTCTTGTGCTCGCGTACGCCGGCCAGGACGACGTCCGCGGTGCGCTCGTGCTTGATCTTGAGCATCGTCCGCTTGTTCGGCGCGTACGGGGCGTCGAGCGGCTTGGCGACGATGCCATCGAGGCCCGCGCCCTCGAAGTGCTCGAACCATCTTTCGGCCACGGCGTGGTCGGTCGTGGTGGCGACGAGGTGGACCGAGCCGTCGCCCGACGCGGACACCGTCGAGGCGAAGAGCTCCTCCAGGGCTGCCCGCCGCTCGGAGAACGGCCGGCCGGCGTACGACTCATCGCCCTGCGAGAGGAGGTCGAACGCGACGTACTCGGCGGGTGTCTCGACGCTCAGCTTGCGGATCCGGGAGGCGGCCGGGTGGATCCGCTCCTGCAGCACCTCGAACTCGAGGCGCGAACCGATCGCCACGATCAGCTCGCCGTCGAGGACGCACCGGGCGGGCAGCGCGGCGCGCATCGCCTCGACCACCTCGGGGAAGTAGCGGGTCAGCGGCTTGGTGTTGCGGCTGGCCAGCTCGACCTCGTCGCCGTCCTTGAAGACGAGGCAACGGAAGCCGTCCCACTTCGGCTCTATTTGTACGTGAGGGAGCAGCGCGAGCGCCTTCTCGAGCGTGGTGGTCTTCGCCAGCATCGGCAGGATCGGCGGCATGACAGGCAGGTCCACCCGGTCACAGTAGTGTGCAAGGGACCACCGGTTCGTTCGTGGCGGGCACCGAGGGCGGTGGCGTTGTGCGGGTGTCGCCGTCGGTGACGGCCGCCGACCCGCCTGTGCCGACGACTCTGATCCTGTGGCGGCAACAATGGTGCCGTGAGCGCGCAGGTGGCTGAGGCAGACTTCGAGGTCAAGGAGTTCTACGACTTAGGCCGAGTGGAGATCCGCAGCGCCGTGGATCCAATCTCGCTGCAGGCGAGTGCCCGACGGAAGCTGGCGTTCAAGCAGGCTCTTGGGACAGCGGTCCAGAAGGCCACCAAGGGCATGTTCCTCCACGACGTAGAGGTGAGGCTGGTCTGGCTCATCGAGGAGGCGCAGAGGTATCAAACGCACCTGGTTGCCGACCTCGACAATGTGCTCAAGCCCATGCTGGACGCCATCACCGGGCCGGACGGGATCCTCATCGATGACAACCAGGTCCAAGCCATCCAAGCGTCGTGGATGACGCCGGGACGGCGGACCGGATTCGAGCTGACGGTATCGGGCCTCATCGAGGGCAGCGGTGATTACGCTGCCCGCGAAGGAATGTCCTTCGTCGAGTTCAGCGCCGACCGCTGCTACGTCGTGTTTCCCCAGGCTCCGGGATTGATGGCTCAGGGGTATCGACGGCTGGTGAGTGCTTACCAAGAGCTGGTCGACGCAGGCATCGCGAAGGAAGATGCACGGTCGGTACTCCCGATCGCCCGACCTTTCCCTCGGGCACGGCTCGGTCGATTCACGGTCCGGCACCACACGGAGTACCTCGAAGAGACAGATCCCCCAGGAAGATGAGGATGTGGGCCCAGCGCGGCAATCGGAACAGTCGCGAGAGCCGGACAGCGTGTGCGGCTGGACAGTTGGCCATTTCGCTTGCGCCGCCGTTGTCGGAGCCACTGTGATGGGCTCGTGTCTTCTGAAGCTGACGGTGCCCCGAGCACCGGCGCGGCATCTTCTGTCCGCGCCGAAGGAGTCCCTGACGTGGATGGTGCCCTAAGCGTCGGCGCGGCTGCCGCCGTCCACGACGGCCAGTCGCCGGACGACAGCGGCTCGGGTGTGGGCGGACCCGATCAGGCGCGGGCTGCTTGGTCGGTTCCGAGTTGGGTGCGGCATCCGCGGCTGGAGGGCATCCTCGGGGCGCGACTGGCCGACCTCTCCTGGAGTCATCTGGAGGGTCTAGTCACTCGGAAGGTCGCGGAAGACCTCAGTATCGACTTCAAGCAGAGCCACTATGCGCTGGACCGAGAACTCGGTCGCATGCTGCTGCGCAAAGCAGACGCCGCGACCATCGACCAGCGGGTGGCGAAGGATCGCGCCGAGCTCGCGAAGGACATCACCGCCTTCGCCAACGCGGCTGGCGGACTCATCGTGATCGGTATGTCGGACTCCAATGGCAGCGCCAACGGTATCCCTGGAGTCGAACTGAAGGACAAGCATCGGCTGACCTACCTTGACACCCTCAGGACCTGGACCGCGCCGTACCTGCTCGGCGTCGAGATCGGCCATGTGGCCGACCCGACCGACCCGGGGCGGGGATGTGTTGTGATCTACGTTCCGTCCAGCGCGGACCGGCCGCACGCTGTGGTGGAGCCGAACTCACACCGGTACGCCTGGTACGTGCGCGACGGTGGGCACGTGGCGGCACTGAGCGAGGCGCAGATCGCCGTGGCCTACCGCGACCGCTACGCCGGTCGGGCTGACATCGAGCAGCGCATCCAGGATGTCTTTGATCAGGGCGTGGCTGACCTTGATCGGCAGGACCGTGTATGGCTGGCTGCAGCCGCGATGCCATCGAAAGGCGCGATCGGTCGTCACCTGGATCGGCGTCTGCTCGAGGAGTTCAAGGCCCAGAGCACCCTGCGCCAGGCGGACCTGCCCGGAGCGGCGCTTGGACATCACGCCTCGTTCGGTCGGGGCCGCGTCGTGCTGCGTGACTCGCCGGCGACTATCGCTCAGGCGGTCGATCACCTGGTGCATCTCTACGTTGACGGCAGCGCTTTTGCTGCCGTGGCGCTCGACAAGCTTGAGGACACCGAAGTCGTCCGGCGCGGGCATCCGGACATGGAATGGGACGTGCAGTGCATCCGGGTGGGGAGCATCACCACTTGGGCCATCACCTTGCCTGGGGTCGTCGCCGGTCATGCCGTCGACATTGGCGCTTCAGGGGACCTCGAGCTCGTCTGCGGAATCATCACGGCCACGCACGAGGACTCCGACATCTTGTCGCCCGAGACCGTTCTACCGCCGCTCCAGCACGTCGTCCTCGACCAACCGTGGCGCTCGTCGCACGAGAACATGATCGCGGGCTCCGCCTACCGCAACACCCTCACACCGGTTCAGATGACGGTCTCGCCTGTCGTTGCAACCGACATGAGAGAGCTGGTCACGGTCGGCGCCCAGCTGGTGAGCGACATCGTCGCCGAGTTTGGGCAGCTACCCAGTGACCCGATGCTCACCGCAGACGGGCTAGTGGTCGGCGCCCATTGCACAGGGCGCCATACATGGCTGCGCGACTGGGCGCACTCGCACCGCCTCCTGACAGAAGACCAGGACGAGTGATCGTCCAACCTTCAGGAGCGTGCGTGCAGAAGATGTGCGCCTCGATCTAACACAAAAGCAGATCGCGGCACACTGAGATGCTTGGTTGAGGTGTTACTGAGATTGCGCTCCACCGTGGCGGCGGGACCCTCCGCCGTGGTGGAATGGCCTTATGTCCGTCGCAAGGTCTGAAGTAGCCTCCCCTGAGACGTCTCTAGCCGCGTCGTCCACCGCATCTGAGCCGGCCTCCCCGTCGGCGCGGTCCACGCAAGGTTCATGGCCAAGCGAGCCCGGTTCGGGCCGTGGACGGAGCCACGGCACGAGTAGCCATGACGCGTTCGACCGTTGGTTCCGTTACCCCGCAGGGTTCGCGAGCGACTACGTCGGCCTGCTGCTGGATCGCCTGCAGGTCGAGACTGGGACGGTAGTGGACTGCTTCACCGGGTCCGGAGTGACTGGCACTGCCGCACGTGCGCGCGGCCTGGGCTTCGCAGGGATCGAGGCTCATCCCCTGATCGCTGAGCTGGCGCGTCTGAAGTTGACCCCGTCTGCGACCGGACAGGCCGTGCGCGACCTCGCAGCGCACATCGAGGTCTCGGTTGATCGCGACGTTGAGTCACCGGCCAAGGGATGGCAACACGTTCTTACAGGAGAGCCCGATCTCGTGCGGCGCAGCTTCTCTGATGAGACCCTTTACGCCCTGGTGCTGTTGCGTCAGGCGGTCGTTTCACACACTGACGATCCAGCGGCTGAATACCTGAAGTGGGCGCTACTCGCCACCCTCCGCGACGTCGCCGAAGTCAAAGTCGGCTGGCCCTACCAGCGTCCCGGTGTGGCGAGGAAGCCACGACACACTGATGCTCTCAAGCGGTTCCTGGCCCGCGCGCAGAACATCGCCACCGACCTCGACAGTGTCGGCGCCGCGGCGCCCGCGGTCGTGAGTGCTCAGGTCGTCTCGGGAGATTCACGAGACCCCACAGCGTGGGCTCAACTCTCCGGCTCAGGAACTGCGTGTGTGGCCTCGCCCCCCTACCTCAACAACTTTGACTACGCCGACGCGACCCGACTGGAACTCTACTTCTGGGGTGACGTCACGACCTGGGGCGACATGTGCCGAGAAGTTCGTGCCGACATGGTCACGGCCACCACCCAGCAGTCCTCGGTACGCGGGAAGGCCGATGCGCTCGATCTTCTTCGTCTGCGCGTGGCCACCCACCCAGCGCCGGCGAAGGAGATCGTCGAACTTGTCGACGACATGACGAGGGTCAAGAAGGAGAGGCAGAAGCGGTCGAAGGAGTACGACCAAGTGGCGCCTGCCTACTTCGTCGCTATGTGGGACATCCTGCAGAACCTGCACGACTTCCTCGAGCCCGGCTCTAAGGCGGTATGGCTGGTAGGTGACAGCGCGCCCTATGGTGTGTACATCGACACGCCGCGCCTGATCGGTGAGATGTCAGAGGCCGTTGGCTTCACCTTCACCGAGGACGTGCACCTGCGTGCGCGTGGAGACCGGTGGGGCCAGAACACCGACCGTCACAACGTCAAGCTCGCTGAACGACTCATCGTCATGGAGAAGCCCTGATCAGCGTGTCGCATTGCCCAGGCGTCGTCGGACCTATGCAGGCCGTCGTCGTTTGGGCTCTTCCAACGCCTGGGACCGGTAGGTTGGCCGGCATGAGCGATGCGACACAGGCCCTGCGGGTGCTGGGGCAATTGGAGCGTGTCGAGCGGGCAGAAGATGCGGGACTCGCCGAGTCACATTCGCGGCCTGCAGCGGACGCTCCGATGACGACTTTGCTTGCGGCACTCGTGGAGAACGACTTCGATCTGGGCCGTGCGATCGTGGACAGCGCAAATGGCGCTTGAGGTCACGGTCACTGGTTCCCCCAGCGGCGGGCTGAAAGTCATCAAGTACATTCCGTCGCTTCGCCCTTGTCGCCTCGAAGGCCGCAACGGGATTGGCAAGTCGGCGTTGATCCGGCTGCTGAGGCTAGTGAGCGGGAGTCAGCCCTACCTTGACGAGCCCGCGTCGTGGGCGTCGATGCGACGACTGGTCGGGCCGATCACGATCACGTTCCGCGGCCTTGCCGGTGCCGCCACGGAGGCCGCTATCCGACTCACGCCCGACCTATGGCCCGAGCGTCCTACCGAGACGATCGGTGAGTGGGTGGGAGAACTCACGCTGGACGGTCAGCCCACCCCCGTAGCGGAGTTGTTCGACCTTCTCGATGTGGTCCACGTGTCGGGGACCGAGCGGCTGGCTGACACGCTCGCGCAACAGACGGGCCGTCTTCACAGGTCGATCAGCATGGTCAATGCACGTCTGAGCTCTCTTTACGACGCGCGAGCCGATCTCGGTGAGTTGGCCGAGCGCCTACTGCAGGCCTCGCCCGGGCAGGACGGCGCTGACCGCGCGCAGCGCAAGGTCGCTCAAGCCCAACTGTCCGATGTCGCAGATCGTCTTGGCCGCGCGCGGCCGCGTGCCGATGATCTGACCGAGGCCAGCATGTTCGCCGCGATGGTCGAGGGTGGCAGCGTTGCCGAACATCAAGCGAAGCTCAAGGGTCTTCAGCAGCAGCTCGAGGAGGCGCGTCAGCGGGTTCGGCTAGCAGACGAGGCGCAGGCCAAGGCTCTTGCCGAGCTCAGCCAGGGCAACCAAGCACAAAAGGCGATCGCCACGCGTGAGCGAAAGGTGCAAACGCTTGGGCGGACGCTGAGCAAGCAGCTAGCCCGGCTCGCGGAGCTCGCACCACGACTGGAGGCTGCCGGTCTACCTTTGGACGCCGAGTCTCTCGATCCGGGGCAACTGCTTCTCCTCGATCAGGCGACCGAGGCTGCGGCGAACCGGCAGCACAGACTCCACCTCGCGGCCGCCAATTCGCACCGAACGCGCGAAGAGAACCAGCTCGTCGACGACGTGCGTGCTGTGCTTGACGACGCAGTCGAGTCCGGGCTCTCCGAGACAGTCCTCGCGAGGGTCGATGACGTCGATATCACGGTCGACGGACTGCGTTCCGGACTCGGCTACCTGCCCGTCGAGGACAGCAATCTAAAGGAGCTCACCGAGGCCAACCGAGAGCTCGCGGAGCTGCGCGAGATCGCTGACCTGTACACGAAGCGCGAGAAGGCCAACAGAGAGCGAGGCGATTTGCTTGAAGAGATGCGGCAGCTCGACCCCGAAGCTGCCGACCACGATGAGCTTCGCAAGCGCGCTTCCGACGCCCGCGCGGAACTTGAGGACGCCACCGCGGCTGTCCGCGCTCTCAACATGAGCATCGGTGCGATGAGCAGGGGGGTGCTTGGGGACGATGGCGAAGTCATCGACTTCGCGGCTCGTTTGGCGGAGATCCTTGAGCATCACAGCGTGGATGCAGACCAGCTGCAGCCGGCATTGTCGACGGCGCTCATGGACGTGGCGACACTGACCCAGGAAGCACGGGACATCGAGGCTCGCATTGAAGAGCTGACCCGCAGCGAGCAACGTCGGCGCCGCTTGCGAAGCTCGCTGAGACGCGAAGCCGACTCCGAGCCGGACCAGGCATGGCTAGGAGAGCTCGCTCGCAAGCTCAACGGGACACCGAGCTCGGCCTCAAGGACGGCAGGGACGGCGGCCGGGAGCCATGCAGGCGACCAAGCGACCGATTCGTGGGTAGACGACGATTGGCCGGACTCTACGTGGCAGGGCCTAGCCGACCACGTTGGCCAGTTCAAACACACCCTCGACGGTCTCGCGACCGCTGTGGTTGGACTTGAGGATGTGGCGTCTCGGCCTGTCTCCGCCCTCGCTGACACCCCGATGGACTCGGCGGTCAAAGCGGTGGTCGAGGAGGAGGCGCTCCGAGAGCTGTCCGCACGACCGATCGTCGACGCCCTGTTCGATGGCGGGACGTTAGCGCGGGTGAGCTTAGACGAGGGCGAGTCGACCGTCACGTGGCAGACGCCCGACGGTGAGTCACGCACGCGCCCTATGTCTGCATTCTCCTCGGGCCAGCAGGCGCTGGGGTTCATGCGCGCGCGACTTCAACAGGTCGCCGAGGAGAACCCTGAGAACCGTTTGGTGTTCCTCGACGAGTTTGGGGCGTTCATCTCCGCCGAGCAGCGGCGACCTCTGGCTGATCTGCTCACCAGCAGCGAGTTGCAGACGCTGACTGACCAGGTCGTCGTCGTGCTGCCCCTCCAGGCCGATTACGGCGGCGAGTTGGACGAGACAACCGGGGAGCTGCACGCCCAGTACGAACGACGCGCTCGGGACGTCGAAGCCCAAGGCTATTTCACCGAGGAGTTCCAAGGGTGAGCGCCGGGGATCTCTTCGGCGCCCCGACCTGGTTCTCCGCGATGGAGTGCCAACGTTGGATCCGGATGCTGAGCCGCACCTGGTCAGCCCTTATGGGGCGACCGCCCGAGTTGCTGGGTGACGACCTTGAAGCGATGGGCGCAGTGTTCGGCACAGGCGTCAGCGCGCGTACTTTGAAGGCGCGGGTGTACCAACTTCCGCCTGCGGACAAGGAGATCTCGCAGCTGCCTGGCGAGGTGGTTGTCCTGCTCGACGGATGTGCGCTGATAACGCCTGAGGGCCGCATCCTGCTCGACGCGCTCTTGCAGCTGCAACGCACAGGCGCACAGGAGATCGATGCCGCCATGCAAGTGCGTGCCCTCACCACCGCGACCAGTTTGCGCGTGCGGTGGCAAGCCACATGGATGCACAAGCAGTTCACTTCTTCCATCAGCCCCGCAGTGCTGGGGGCCGCGATTTTCTTGCTTCTCAATGGATCGGTCGGTCCCGAGCGAGCCCTCCTGCTGGCCAAGGACAAGGCGGTCGATGACCGACTGGGGACCATTGTGCAACCGCTGGTCGCGGGCTTCAGCGAGGCTCTCGGTCGCGACCAGCCCGCCCAGACGCCGGGGCTTCGAGGTCACTGGGCCTTCTCGCAGGTCTCACGACTGATGGGACGTGATGTGGCCCGCGACGCGACCGATGAGGGGGCGCTGATGTATGTGCGGCCAGGGCGGCAAGATCACTTGATCCACGAGGTCGCGTCCAGGCTCGACCGTCTACAGGATCCACCACGCATCCACGTCGCCGTGCTTGACTTCGTCGAGGAATACCACCGGAGACGAGGCGCGCTTGCAGCGTTGGGCCAGATGCACGAGGACCCCACCTTCACGCGGCGGATGACCGAGACGTTGCTTGGCCGGGTTGGAGCGCTGTGATCGTTCCACCTGGCTTGGATCTGCTTGCCCGCCTAATCCGCGACCACCGCGCTGATCGAGGCGGGGCACCGGCACTGATCCCGTGCCTGCACGAGGAGCTCGACGAAGACATCCCATTGTTGGTGGCTGGATCGCAGCGAGAAGGCGGCCATCTGTACTTCCTCAGCCGCCCCGAGAACGAATGGGAGTGGCCCAACGGGCCGATCCACACTGATCGGCGCGACGTGGTCCAAGGCCTGCTCGGCGCTTCAGGCGACGCGATGCCAGGACCGGTGACCATCGAGGTCGACGCCAGCGGCCGCGTCGTGGCTCAAGTGAAGGACCACAGCACTCCGCTGGAGCCGTCCTTGGTGCCCATCCTGCGGGCCGCCGCGGTGGCAGCAAGCGCCGCCTACGATGACTACGACCTCGTCGTGCTGGCGACTGCCACCGCGACCACGGACGCCAGCCGGCGCGTTCTGCTATGGAGTCTGCTGACCATCGACCCGATCAGCCTGGGACTAAAGGACCGCCCTGTCACCATTGTTCCGATGGTCGGGGGGACGCTGGAACCCAACAGCGACTACCGCCGCCTCCCGCACCTGCGGTACGTGGTGAGGTGGGACCGCCTTATCCAGCGGTCACAGACGGGACGAACGCAGGAGATCAAAGCGATCGCTGGCACCGCCACCAATTCCGGCCCGCTGGTTCTTTTCCTGGGCGCCGGTGCGTCGTCCTCGGCCGGGATTCGCCTCGGGAACCACTACCGGGACATCGCACTCGCCGAGTTGGTTGGGGACAATCTCGAAGGACGCGAGGCCACTGAGGCGTTCTACGACATGCTGCGCGACCGAGGCCACTTCCTCACCGGGGAGGAAAGCAACCGAGAGGACTTTGTCGCTGGCCTGACACTGGAGCGCGTACTCCTCGAGACGTTTAACTCGCGAGGCTTCAGACCGCGCGCCGACTCGAAGCCCATCCAGAACCTAATCGCCGACTGTGCGAACGCGTTGCAACGGATTCGCCCAGGCCGAAAGGCGTTGCGCGAGTTGGCCGAGGCTATGCCGGGCGAGCTGATCATCATGACAGTCAACTTTGATCAACTCATCGAAGACGAACTCGCGGTCGACCACTCCGTCTTCTTTCGCCCCGAGCACTACAAGGACACCGACCGCATAAACGACCTGATCGCCTATGCAGACGGAGACGTCACCAAGCCCCTGCCCATCTTGAAACTGCATGGCTCCATTGAGGAACCCGAGTCGCTCATCGCGACCATAGACAGCACGTCTGCGGGGCTCCACGACGACGTCATCTCCGCGCTCAACCGGGTGCTCGCCGCAACGGACAAGCCGCTCCGGTGGGTGTGGGTGGGCTGCAGCATGCGCGATCGGGACGTGAACCGGTGGCTGGCTGGACTGGGAGCCGGCCGGCTCGACGAATGGTGGGTGGACCCAATGCCAGGAGAGTCGCTGCACCAGCACTACACGGCGGTACGCGAAGCGCAGTGGAAAGCCGTCGGCTTGAAACTCGAAGACCGGGTGATCGTGGACAGCGCGGACGGCTTCCTCCAAGACCTCATGAAGCAGGTAGAACAGCGATAGGCCAGCGTCGGGTCGGAGGTCTCGGGCTGCCCATCGCCCAGCCGAGCAGTCGTTGCCTTTGCCGCCTCGGGTGGCCGTGCTCTCGTCGCTTGGTCGAGCAGACCGAATTGTCCAGGCAGCGCCTGGACAACTTGAGCATCTCGGGATGCAGATCCGCCGTCACGACAAATTCCCGGCGGAACGTCACGGCTCGAGAGATGCATCACCGAGGAATGGCCTGGAGCGCAACGTCGACAGTGTGCTCGGCATCTGCCCGTCGGTCCTGGTCGGAGGAAGTGGCCGCGTCGCAGGCGGCGAGCACTGGGCTGGCCTCGCTGAGATGACGGATGTGGGTCATGTCGAACGAGGTCGATCTCAGCGTGATCGTGCCATCGGGGTCGGGACACATCTCGAGGATGCGGACGATGCGGCGGAGTTCGTCGGCCGCGATGTAGCTGTCGAAGTAGTCGGGGCGGGTGCTGACTAGTAGCGGCCCCGGCCCCGTCGGGGTCGTCGAGTCGTTCCCGGATGACGGCCTCTGCGGTGAAGTCGCCAGCATAGGTTGAGACAGTCGCTCGACCCCGGAGCCGAGCCGCGAGCTCGCGCGGGTCCTGCATCGCGCGCAGGGTTGAGCGGACCCGAGAGGCCTGAGCCGGGCTGAGCCACTCGGCAGGTCGCCCCGAGAGCAGGGCGATGGCGCCCCAGGCCGTCGTCTCGGCCCAGACGCGCGTGCGGCCTCCGCGTCCCGAAGTGAGGTACCGCTCGACCGAGTGACGATCGATGAGTCCGCGTGCCACGCGGTTGATCGCGCCCGCCTCGGCCAGCCGGCGGACCTGCTGCTCTGTCACGCCCAAGAGCGCGCCAACTTCCTGCGTGCTGACAAGGCCGGGAAGCGGATCCATCTACCGATTATGCTCGCTTGCGGACCTTAATCAGAAGCGGCTGAGCGTGAATGCTACGTACAACCGCCCATCAAAGACGGTCCCACTTGGGCTCGAAACTGAGGGCCCCGTCGGTGGGGACCTTGCTCACGGACTTGGCCAGCATCGGCAGGATCGGCGGCATCACGGGGAGGTCCACGCTCCGGACTCTAGTCCGGCGCATCCCTCGCAACCGTCACGGTGATACGTGGCGCTGTCGGTGACACGTCCGAGGTGTCACCGACGACAGGGACTGTCTCCGAGACACTTTGGGTGGCCCGGCATCCAGCCGGAGCTGGTCGTTCGGGGCTCCACTGGCCGAGCGCAGCGTTAGTGCTGGGAGGCCAAAGACCGCGCGAAGTCTGTGCTCAGCGCCCGAGCGCGGACACGCCGCCGTGACGCAGGATCGCCTCGCGCGTCTGGGGCCCGTCCCAGGCCGATGGAAGGAAGCCTCATGCGTCTCCGCTCGGCCGTGGCTATGGCACTGGTCGCTCTCACCGTCTCTCCGACGACCACGACCGCCGAGGCGGCGCCCTCGGGTGACGGCGGCCCCACGATCGGGCACTGGTCCGTGACCGCGTCCCGGCCAGACGGGTTCAAGGTCACCTGGACCTCGCCCACGCCGCTGCCGATGGGCTCGGACCGCCCCACGATCCTCGCCCCGCCGCACTTTCGGGTCGGCCCGACCGTCAGCAACGGCCGCACCGTCTCGGCGTTGGTGACCGGTGCTGCTGCGCCAGATCCGAGCACGCTGGACGTGGTGCTCTCCGGTGACCGGCTGGATGCGGCTGGCGAAGACCGCCACTTCGCGGCTCCCGCACTCGTCGCGCCGGCACCGTCGGCATGGGCGGCACGGCCGGCCCGGGCGGCGCGCACGCTGCCGGTCGACCCCGGTCGGCGTGGGCCGTACGCCGTCATGAGCAGCGACTACACCCTCCCCGCGATCAAGATCCCGGGGTTGCGCACGGCCGTGGAGATGATCGGCCACGTCGTGGAGCCGGCGCCGGGCTCGGTCGACCACGACGTGCCGCTGGTGCTCTTCGAGCACGGCCGTCACTCGGTCTGCTATCGCCCCGGTCACCCGATGGCGGGCACCGAGACGTGGCCGTGCCGGGCACCGTTCCGGGAGATCCCCAGTCAGCTCGGCTACGACTACCTCCAGCGCCTGCTCGCCTCGCAGGGCTTCGTCACCGTCTCGATCCGCACCAACGGCATCAACGCCCAAGACGGGATGCTCGAGGACAGCGGGATGGCGGCACGCGCGCTCCTGATCCGGCGCCATCTCGACCATTGGGTCGACCTCGCGGCCACCCACCATGTCGACCTGAGTCGCGTGGTCCTGATCGGGCACTCCCGCGGTGGCGAGGGTGTGGTCCGGGCGGCGCTGCAGATCCCGCTCTCGGCTCCCTACCGAATAGTCGGGCAGGTGCTGATCGCGCCGACCGACTTCGGCTCGCAGGTCGCTGGGTACATCCCCTCGGTGACGCTGCTGCCCTACTGTGACGGCGACGTCAGCGAGCTCGAGGGCCAGCGCTACACCGACGTGGCACGCGACCTCACCACCGATGACCCCGCGCTGCGCAGCTCGGTGTTGCTGATGGGCGCGAACCACAACTTCTTCAACACCGAGTGGACGCCGGGCACCGCCGCGGCGCCGTCCGGCGATGACTGGGGCGGGCCGGCGCGCGCCGGCTGCGGTCGCAAAAACCCCGGCAGGCTCACGGCGGGCCAGCAGCGCCGTGCCGCCGACGTGTACGTCGCGGGCGCGGTCCGGCTCTTCACCGGCGAGCAGGAGCTGCTGCCGCTCTTCGACGGCTCGGCGGTCACCGTGCCGAGCCTGCGGGGCGCCCACGCCCTGAGCTCGGCCGTCGGCGGCGGCCGGAGCACACGGTCACCGGCCCAGGCGAACCTGGCGCCTGACGCCGGCGCGGCCGAGCGTTGGTGCGACGGACAGGCGTCGTACGAGCCGGGGACGGCGTACTCCGCCTGTGGCGACGGGATGGAACGGAGCAGCTACGTCACCCCGAACTGGTCGTCGCGCGAGGACAGCGGGCCGATCGTGCGCCGCTTCCTCCAGGTGAGCTGGACGAAGGCGGGGCAGGCCGGCGGCATGCGGTTCGGTCGTCCCCTGGATCTGAGCGCCGACCGCTTGGAGCTGCGCACGATCCTCGACCCGGCCGCTCCCGTGTCCCGGTTCGCGGTCGAGGTCACCGACCGCGCCGGGCATAGCGCGGTGCTCAACCCCAGCGTCGCGCCCATCGCGCTGCCCAGGCTCGTCAGGGGTACCAAGGTCTGGGCGCAGATGACAGTGGCCGACGCCTCCTCCACGAGCGGAGTGGACCTGACCAAGATCGTCGGCGTCGGCCTGGTCGGCCGCAGCCAGCGGGGTCGGGTCTGGGTGGCCGACGTGTCGGCCGCGCCCGACGCCTTGCCGGCACTATCGGCCCAACGGCTGCCCCTGCTCGACGTCGGTTCGCCGAGGGTCAAGGAGGGCGACCGGCCTCATGCTCGCGCCAACGTGCCGGTGACCGTGCGCGGCACCCTGACTCGTCCCGCCCGCGTGGTCGTTCAGTACGCCGGCCCGGATGGGGAGAACCGCCAGCGATTCACCCTCGAGATCGCGCCGGGCACGCACCGCGTCCAGATTCCCATCGTCTACGCGGGCAACAAGGTCCGCGACTACGAACGACTCTCCCCGCACCTTGTGGCTATCTGGGCACTGAGCGGTGCGATGCCGGACCGTTACATCGGGGGGCTGACGGTCGTCGACGACGACCGGAAGTCGCCTCCGGTGCGGCGCGCCGGTCGGGTCGCAAGGACGGGCCGGTGAGGGGTGACCCCTCGGCGCGCCGCCTCGGGGCCTGCCTCCTGGCGCTTGCGATCGGCGTGGCTGGCGTATCGGCCTCACAGGCGGCGGGTCGTGCCGGCAACCCGGCGCCCGGACCCGGGAGCGCCGGAAGCGCGGGGACGGGCGACTCGTACTACCCGCTGGACGGCAACGGCGGCACCGACGTGCTGCACTACCGGATCCGGGACCTGTACGCATTCGACCCGGTGCGCATCGTCGGCGAGACGACGCTCCGAGTGCGCGCGACCCAGAGGCTCACCAGTTTCCACCTCGACCTCCTGCTGCCGGTCCGGTCGGTCCGCGTCGACGACAGGCCCGCGCGGTTCGCCAAGCCTCAACCGCACGAGCTGGTCATCCGGCCCGCAATCGCGATCAGGAAGGGCGAGCGGTTCGAGGTGACGGTCCGGTACGCCGGAGATCCGAGCCGTCTGAGCTATGAGGGCCAGCGGAACTGGCTGGCCGACGACCGCGAGGTCGTCGCGATCAACGAACCGCACATCGCGCCGTGGTGGTTCCCCTCCAACGACCATCCGAGTGACAAGGCGCGGTTCGACATCGCGATCACGACCGCCGCCGACAAGCAGGTGGTGAGCAACGGCGAGCGGGTCTCACGTCGCGTCCGCGGTCGGCTCGCCACGACGCGCTGGCGCATGAGGCAGCCGATGGCGACGTATCTCGCGTTCTTCGCCGCCGGTCATTTCGACATCCGCCGGGGCAGGTCGGCCGCGGGGGTTCCGTACGTGACTGCGGTCTCGCGAGCGTTCGCCCCGCGCGAGCGCCGCGGGTACGCCGCCGTCATCGGTCAGACGCCGGCCATCACGGACTGGCTCACGCGGGAGCTCGGCCGCTACCCCTTCGCCTCGGCCGGGGGCGTGGTCACGTCGTTGGGCTTCGGGGACGCCCTGGAGAACCAGTCGCGTCCGACGTACATGAACTCCGTGGACCGCTCCACCGTGGTCCACGAGCTGGCGCACCAGTGGTTCGGCGACAGCGTCTCGCTGCGACGATGGCGCGAGATCTGGCTCAACGAGGGGTTCGCGCGCTACATGGAGTGGCGCTACGCCGAGGCGCACGGTGGCCCGAGCACCCGCGTGCAGATGCACAGGACCTACGCCGAGTACGACGGCGATGCCGCGTTCTGGCGGGTGCGTGTCGACGACCCGGGACCGGCCGACATCTTCAGCGACAGCGTCTACGACCGCGGCGCGATGGCTCTGGTGGCACTGCGCGACCGCATCGGAGCGGCCCCGTTCCATACGCTGCTCCGGAGCTGGGTGGCATCGCGTCGTTATGGCCACGGATCGATCGCCGGCTTCGAACGACTTGCCCATCACGTCAGCGGTCACCGGCTCGGAGCCTTGTTCCATACCTGGCTCGAGTCGCCGCGCAAGCCGGCCGCGACGGCCGCCGACGGGTGGTAGCTCCGGGGCGCTCCGAACCGTTGCTGCCCGGCGCGGTCACCGACAGCGGGGTTCGGGCGTTCGTCCCTTAGGGTTTGGGATGGCTGAGCGCCATTCCCCAGTTGGTCTGCCGGCAGGGCCCGCCTGACTTTGAATCAGGACTAGCGACGGTGGTTCGACTCCACCCTGGGGAGCAAGGCTCGATCGATCACCCGAGTTTCCTCAGGTGAGAGGCGCGGAACAGCCCTCCGGCCCGACCCCTGCTTGACGAGTAGGCACCCGGGCCTGATGTCGGGGACGCCCCTGTCGTCAAGAGATGCCTTTGCGGACCATCGCAAAGGTGACCTTGTGGATAGGTGACGGGCTGGGGTGCTAGTCGCCGAACGGGTCGAAGTCGACCGGGATCGGAATGGCCCAGTCCTTGAGTCGCCCGGCGACCGTGGCGACGTCGAGCTGCCCTTCGGCGGCGTCGACCGTGAGGGCGACCAGGTCGCCTTGGTCGGCGATGATGACGTAGCCGTTGACCCGGTAGAAGACGTCCGTTGCGGAGAGCGCGGTGCGCTTGTTGGCGTCGATGAACGCGTGATTGCGGGCGATGCCGTGCAGCAGAGCCGCCGCCTTCTCGTGGATGGGGGGGAACGCATCCTCGCCGAAGGCGACGCTCTAGGGCCGGACGACCGCGGCGTCCAGTCGGCCGAAGTCGATCAGCCCGTTCGGGCCGATGAACTGGGCGTTGAACGACTGGACGTCGTCGGTCGTCAGGTAGGTGACCATCAGAGGTGCGCCAACTTGTCGAGGGCGACCTCGTGGTCCTTGAGGGTCTGCTGGAACGCGGCCTTGACCATCTCTGTGTGGGCGTGGGTCTGGAGGAACTCCGCGACCGCCTGCTTGACGACGTCGTTGCCGGATGTGTTGGTCACGAACGCGTAGGTGCGCAGCGCCTCGGCCATCTCGGTGGGGAGGCGGACGGTGAGGCTGGTGGTGGTCTGGTTCGTCATGGTTCTCGGGTCTCCTGCCTGGCATCATCTGGGTGATGCCGTATGACATCCATGATGTCATGATGTCGTGAAGGCAGGTACCCATTCAATCCCCGGTCGGCCTGCCCACGTCGGCGTGCTACGTGGGCGGCCACGGCTCGCGGCGCGGTGACCAGATCGCGAGGTTGTCGCCCGTGCCCACGAGCCGGAGCGTCCCAACCTGGGGAGCAGAGTGCGTGGGTTGTGCCTGGGCTACCGCGGCTCGGGCCGGCCGAAGAGAAATCCCTGCGCGAGGTCGTAGCCCAGGGAGGCGAGGACGGCGGCCTGGTGCTCGGTCTCGACGCGTTCGGCGACGAGACGGAGGTTCAGCGCCCGCGCCATCGCAGCGATCGCGGCGAGGATCGGGGCGTCGTCCCGCTCGCCGATCGCCTGCACCAGCGCGCCGTCGACCTTGAGGATGTCGATCGGCAGGGTGTCGAGCCGCCGCAGCGAGGAGTAGCCGGCCCCGAAGTCGTCGATGGCCACCAGGATGCCGTGCTCGCGCAGGGTGCAGAGGGTCTTGACGACCTGGGCGTCCTCCTCGTCGAAGGCACCTTCGGTGACCTCGAGCACCAGCAGGTTCCCCGGCGTGGAGTGGGCCGCCATCCGGTCGAGCACCATCGGGGCGTACTCGGAGCTGGCGAGCTCGGCAGGGGAGACGTTGATGCCGATCGAGCAGCGCGGACCAGGGCCGGCGACGGCCTCGCGGCAGACCTCGTCGACGAGCCACGCGCCGAGGGAGTGGATGGCGCCGGTGCGTTCGGCCTCGGGGATGAAGGCGTCGGGCATCACCAGCCCGCGGCGCGGACTCTGCCAACGCACCAGCGACTCGAAGCCGATGGTCTCGCGCGTCGAGAGCTTCACGATCGGCTGGAACGCCGCGAAGAGCTCGCGCGCTGCCACCGCGCTCTCGAGCTCGCTGGCCGAGCGTCCGGGATCGCCGTGGGCGACGGTGCGGTCGCGGCCGGCGCTCTTGGCCTGGTAGAGCGCGACGTCGGCGCGGCTCATCAGGATGGAGCCGGAGTCGCCCGGCTCCCAGGCGGCCACGCCGACGGAGACGGTCAGATGCGGTGGTGTCGCGGCTCGCAGCCGGTCGGCGAGGTCGGCGGCGTGGCCGAGCCGGCACCCCGGCAGCAGGATCGCGAACTCGTCGCCGCCGTACCGGCTCAGGCAGCTGGACTCGGGCACGAGCGAGCGCCACGCCTCGGCGCAGCCGATGAGCAGCTGGTCGCCGTACCGGTGGCCGCGGCGATCGTTGAGCGACCGGAAGAGGTCGACGTCGAGCAGGATGAGGGCGAGCCCGCCGCGGGCGGTCCCCGCCTCTCGCACGGCACTCTCCAATCGCCGGTCGAAGCCGCGTCGGTTGGTCAGCTGGGTCAGGGGATCCTGCTCGGCGATGTCGCTCAACCGCCCCAGCCAGCCCAACACGACGATCACGCTCAGCGCGCATGCGCCGAGCACGACCACGGCACCGGGGGAGATTCCCGAGGCGATCATCGCCCAGGCCGCCGCGACCTGTGCGGTGAGCACGTGGACGAGCGCGGTGCGGATCGGCAGGAAGGCAGCGACGACCATCACGTAGAGGTACGCCGTGCTCAGCACGATGGACGCGACGCCACCGCCCCCGAGCACCACCTGCGCGGCGATCAGGCCTGTGCCAGACAGGGTGAGCGCGTGCACCATGCTCCGGGGCATCCGCCCCTGCGTGGCCAGCACCGTCACGCCCGTCAGCACCGAGACGAGCGCGATCGCGAGGACCCAGCCCGGGTGGCGCACCTCGGAGCCCATCAGCAGCGTCCCGATCGTGATCGAGCTCCCGCCGGTCAGGTAGAAGAACCCGGTCGTGCGCGCCATCACGGACCGCGTCGCCACGGCGGGATGCTCGCGCCACGCACCGGCGAGGTACGGCGGGAGCCTGAATTGCACGTCCATCACCCCCCATCTTCCCCGCTGCGCGGTAGATGATGCGCCTGCCATGCCGTCGCAGGCGCCGCCATGAGGGCGGATCGGCACCTCCTAGACTCGCCGCATGAGGGAACTGACCGTCATCGTCCTGGCCGCCGGCAACGGCAAGCGGATGCGCTCGAAGCTGCCGAAAGTCCTCCATACCCTGGGCGGACGGTCCATGGTCGGCCACGTGCTGACCGCGGTCCGGGCGCTCGACGCCGACCGCGTGGTCGCGGTGGTCGGTCACGGCCGGGAGCAGGTCGTCGCACACATCGAGCAGTTCGACCCGAAGGTCGCGATCGCGGTTCAGGAGCAGCAGCTCGGCACCGGCCACGCCGCCCGGGTGGGCCTGCTCGCCTCGGGCGCCACCAAGGGCGACGTACTCGTCCTGACGGCAGACACCCCGTTGCTCACCGGCGAGACGCTGCAATGGTTCCTCGAGCGTCACCGCTCGGGCGGTCGAGCGCTCAGCGTGCTGACCGCCGAGGTGCCCGACCCGACCGGCTACGGCCGGATCGTCCGGGCCCAGGGGGGTGACGTGCGCGCCATCGTGGAGGAGAAGGACGCCTCCGAGCACGAGCGGGCACTGACCGAGATCAACTCCGGGATCCTCGCCTTCGACGCCGAGTTCCTCGCCTCGGCGCTGCCGCGGCTGGGCAACGCCAACGCGAGCGGGGAGTACTACCTCACCGACGCCGTACGACTGGCGGTCGCCGACGGTGCCCGCACCGGCGGCTACCTGATCGGCGACCGCATCCAGACCGAGGGCGCCAACGACCGCGCGCAGCTCGCGGCGCTCGGCCTGGAGTTCAACAAGCGCACCGTGGAGCACTGGATGCGTGCGGGCGTGACCGTCGTCGACCCGTTGACGACCTGGATCCACGCCGACGTGGAGCTGGCTCCCGACGTGACGCTCCTGCCGGGCGTCCAGCTGCTGGGGGCGACGACGGTCGGTGAGGACGCCATCATCGGGCCCGACACCACTCTCACCGACTGCGAGGTCGGGCCGGGTGCCAACGTGGTGCGCACCCACGCCCTCCTCTCGGTGATCGGCGCGGGCGCCGACGTCGGACCGTTCGCGCACCTGCGACCCGGGACCGTGCTCGAGCAGCACGGCAAGATCGGCGGCTTCGTCGAGACCAAGAACGCCCACATCGGCGTCGGCGCCAAGGTCCCGCACCTCTCCTACGTTGGCGACGCCACCATCGGCGAGGGCAGCAACATCGGCGCGGGCACGATCTTCGCCAACTACGACGGCGTCGCCAAGCACCACACCACCATCGGGGCGCACGTCCGCTCCGGCTCGAACGTCACCTTCGTCGCCCCGGTGACCGTCGGCGACGGCGCCGGCACCGGCGCGGGCACCCTCGTACGCCGCGACGTGCCGCCCGGCGCGATGGCACTCTCGGCCGGTCCGCAGCGGGTGATCGAGCGCTGGGCCCAGACCCGGCGACCCGGCACGCAGCAGGCAGAAGCGGCCGATGCTGCGCAGGCCGCCGGCGTCCTCGTCAGGCAAACGGAGGATGAACCCGCGGGGGCGCACACACCCGACCCCGGGGTTGGGAACTCCGCCGCCGGTGGGGGAGAATCCTGACGAGCGCCCCGGCGACCACCCTGCGACCTGCCCAGGAGCAACGCCCGTGACCACGGACATCAAGCGCACGACCGAGAAGCATCTGATGGTCTTCAGCGGGCGGGCCCACCCCGAGCTCGCCGAGGAGGTCGCGGAGATCCTCGAGACGCAGCTCGTGCCGACCAGCGCCTACGAGTTCGCCAACTCCGAGATCTACGTGCGTTACGAGGAGTCCGTGCGCGGCGCGGACGCCTTCGTCATCCAGAGCCACACCGCTCCGATCAACGAGTGGATCATGGAGCACCTGATCATGGTCGACGCGCTCAAGCGAGCCAGCGCCAAGCGCATCACCGTGGTGATGCCGTTCTGGGGCTACAGCCGCCAGGACAAGAAGCACCGTGGCCGCGAGCCGATCTCGGCGCGCCTGATCGCCGACATGTTCAAGACCGCCGGGGCCGACCGGATCATCTCCGTCGACCTGCACGCCGACCAGCTCCAGGGCTATTTCGACGGGCCCGTCGACCACCTGATGGCGCTGCCGGTGCTCGCCGACTACATCAAGGGCAAGTACGGCGCGGAGCCGCTCTGCGTCGTCTCGCCCGACGCCGGCCGGATCAAGGTCGCCGAGCGGTGGGCCTCCCGCCTCGGCGGCGTGCCGCTGGCCTTCATCCACAAGACCCGTGACATCAACCGGCCCAACGAGACCGTCGCCAACCGGGTCGTGGGCGAGGTCGCCGGCCGGATGTGCGTGCTGACCGACGACATCATCGACACCGGCGGCACGATCGTGAAGGCCGCGGAGGCGCTGATGAAGGACGGCGCCGCGGGCGTCATCATCGCCGCCACCCACGCGATCCTCTCCGACCCCGCCGTCGACCGGCTCAAGAACAGCCCCGCCACCGAGGTCGTCGTCACCAACACCCTCCCGCTCGTCGACGAGAAGCAGTTCGACAAGCTCACCACGCTCTCGATCGGCCCGCTGCTGGCGCGTGCCATCCGCGAGGTGTTCGAGGATGGCAGCGTCACCTCTATGTTCGACGGCCACGCTTAAGGTCCTCAGGGCCGCCCGGCACGCACGTCTGCGGCGTTGGCGCCGCTCGACGGCCCGCTTCGCTCAAAGGCCGCCTTCGCGGCGCCGCCTTGCATCCGCACGCACCGGACGGCCCTGAGGACCTCAAGTCCGGTGCCTTCGCTCCTCCGCCTCGGCGCCGCGCGCGTCAGGCGACGCTGGCCCGGCCCGGGTGCACCCAGTGGATTTCGCCGTACATCGAGGTGCGACGTAGGATCTCCAGGTTGCCTCGGCGAGGGAGTCCGTACGACGGAGCTCCGTGATCGACAGGGCCGGCCAGGAGTCACCTCCTCAGCGCCGCGCGTCCATGTCGGTTGCGCGGTGCTTTTTTGTCGGCCCGTCCCCGGCGGCCACTCATCGACACGAATTCCTCACAAGGAGCCTGCATGTCCAGCGAGAAGATCACCGCCGAGCTTCGCACCGAGTTCGGCAAGGGTGCGGCCCGCCGCATCCGCCGCGAGCACAAGATCCCCGCCGTCGTCTACGGCCACGGCGGCGACCCGGTCCACGTGACCCTGCCGGGCCACGAGACCCTGATGGCGCTGCGCCACCACGGCAAGAACGCCCTGCTCGAGCTCGAGATCGACGGCAAGCAGCAGCTCGCGCTGACCAAGCAGGTCCAGGTCGACGACCTGCACCGCCTGATCGAGCACATCGACTTCATCGCGGTCAAGGCCGGCGAGAAGGTCACCGTCGAGGTTCCGGTCGTCGTCGTGGGCGACGCCGCCCCCGACACACTGGTCACCACCGAGAGCGCAACCCTCGCCGTCGAGGCCGAGGCCACCCACGTGCCCGAGCAGTTCGAGGTCTCGGTCGAGGGCCTCGAGGCCGGCACGATGATCCACGCCGGCGACGTCACCCTGCCGCAGGGCGTGACCCTGGTCGCCGACCCGGAGAGCGCCGTCGTCCACGTCGCCGCCGCCCCGACCGCCGCCATGCTCGAGGCCGAGCTGGAGGCCGCCGAGGCCGAGGCCGGCATCGTTCACGAGGAGTCCGACGCCGCGATCGCCGAGGCCGCCGAGGCTGCTGCCGCCGAGACCGAGGAAGCCCCCGAGGCCGAGTGAGTCATGAGTGACGTCTCCCCGTGGCTGATCGTCGGACTGGGCAACCCCGGTCCGGCGTACTCGGGGAACCGTCACAACATCGGCTATCTCGTCAACGACGAGCTTGCCGAGCGGATGCGTGGGTCCTTCCGGGCCCATAAGTCCGGCCGAGCCGACGTCGTCGAGGGCCGCCTGTCCATGGGCGGCCCTCGCGTCGTTCTCGTGCGACCGCGGTGCTACATGAACGACGTCGGCGGCCCGGTCAAGGCGCTGGCCTCCTTCTACAAGGTCGCGCCGGACCATCTGGTCGCCATCCACGACGAGCTCGACATCCCCTTCGACACGATGCGGGTCAAGCTCGGTGGTGGCGACAACGGCCACAACGGGCTGAAGTCGCTGCGCTCCTCGCTCGGCACTGGCGACTTCTACCGTGTGCGCGTCGGCATCGGCCGGCCGCCCGGTCGCCAGGAGGTCTCCGACTTCGTGCTCTCGAACTACTCCGCCGCCGAGCGGAAGGTGCTTCCGTTCCAGGCCTCGACCGCCGCCGACGCCGTCGAGTCGGTGATCACCGACGGCCTGGACAAGACCCAGCAGCGGTTCAACTCTTAAGGTCCAGCGGCGGGGAGTCGTCGTCCGCGTCGGACGCCGGCTGGATCCGCGGCGGTTCGAGTTCGAGGTAGTCGTGCATCGCGGCCACCGCGCCGAGCTGCGTATTGACCCTGAGCTTGCGCAGAACCGACTTCACCTGGCTGCGCACGGTCGAGAGCGAGACCTCCATCATCGCCGCGGTCCGGGCCACCGAGTCGCCCTGGTAGAGGTGCCACAGCACCTCGCGCTCCCGCGGTGTGAGGGTGCTGAACTGCTGACTCGCCTGTTCGTGGGCGGTCTCGAGCCGGGCCCACTGCTCGCCGAGCTCCTGTGCCTCGTCCGCCGAGAGTCGCCGCTCGCCACGCGCCGCGCCCGCCAGTACGGCGAGCACCGTGCGCAGCGGCGCGTCCGGCGGGAGGACGGCCGTCGCGCCGTACGCCAGCACGGCGCCCCAGACGGGGCCGCGCGGCGCGTCCGTCAGCACGACCCACCGCGTCGCCACGGCGGTCATGACCGAGCGCGCCCCGCGCAGTCTGGACCACAGGTCCAGACTGCTCAGCACCAGGCCGGCGTCGAACGGCGGCGGGACCGGGGCTCGCGGCATCGGCACGGACGCTCGCGCACGCGGCCAGGCGACCACCGTGGCACGCGTCCCCTCACGGCTCAGAGCGGCCGCGATCGACTGTGAGACGAGGGTGTGCTCCGACGTCACAGCGACGTGCACGAGCCCGCTCTCTCATCCCTCACGCTCGCCGATCCTGTGCTACACCGCGAGCCCGGACGGCCGGGCCGGCCTTTCTCACCCAAGTTTAGGGATGGTCGCGGATCGTCCCCGGGCTGACGATGGGGAAAGGCCGGGAAACCGGTCGAGCTCATCAGTCGTCGGTGGTGCGCCGCCGTTCCCAGTGCACCTGCTGCTCGGCCGTGTTCGTGTCCCCACTCGGCCGAGCGCCCGGTGAGGCGGTGCGGGTTCTGCGCCCGCCTGCGTCACCGGCGGCTGGTGGGTGAGTCCTGCCGGCAGCCTCAGTAGGCCCCTCGGTGGCTGAGGACGGCGCCGACCGTCCGGGCGAGGATCAGCAGGTCGCGCCGGATCGACCAGTTGTCGACGTAGTCGAGATCGAGCCGCACCGACTCCGCCCACGACAGGTCCGAACGCCCCGAGACCTGCCACAGTCCGGTGATGCCCGGCTTGACGACCAGGCGGTGGCGTGGGTCGTCGTCGTATGCCGCCACCTCGGCGGGCAGCGCGGGCCGGGGGCCGACCAGCGCCATCTGGCCACGGATGACGTTGAAGAGCTGCGGCAACTCGTCCAGGGAGTACCTCCGCAGCACCCGCCCGACGCGTGTCACGCGCGGGTCGGTGTGCATCTTGAAGAGCAGCCCGTCGGCCTCGTCCAGGTCGCGCAACTGCTCGAGCCGCGCGTCGGCGTCCGCGTGCATCGTGCGGAACTTGACCATCGTGAAGGGCTGGCCGTCGCGGCCGACCCGGGTCTGGCGATACAACGAGGGGCCCGTCGAGTCCATCCGCACGAGCACCGCGACGGCGAGCAGCAACGGCGCGAGCAGGAGGACGAGGCCGAGCGCCGCGACCCGCTCCCAGGCGCTCTTCAGCCAGCCCTGGGGGCCGTCGCGATGCGCCGGCGACAGATGGAGAACCCCGAGTGTGCCGAGTCGCTCCACCTTGGTGCGCCCCTCCGCGACATCTGCCAGGTGTGTGCTCACCGCGATCGGTACGCCGGCGGCCTCGACCTGCCACGTGACGCGCTGCAGCGCGCGGCCGCTGAGCCGGCTGCAGGGCAGCGCGAGCACCAGATCGGGCCGCAGCCGCGCGAGCGCCTCGTCCAGCTCGCCGGGTGCGCAGGCGGCCAGCGGCACCAGCCTGCCCCCCGTGCTCTGCGCCAGCCCGGCCGCGGCGTCGCGGCCATCGACTGAGTCCGCCAGCACCAGGGTGCGCAGCCCGACCCGGCCGTGCAGTATCCCCGACCGGAGCAGCAACGCCGCCCCCGTCGCGGCGGCGGTGAAGCCCAGGGCCTCGCTCGCTGCCGCGCCGGTGAGCGTGGTCGCGACCCAGCCGAGCAGCGCTGCCGCGGTGGCCCCGCGCAAGGTGGCTCGGCAGGTCGCCCAGCCGCGCGCGGAGGCCGGGTGGCCGACGACGCCGAGCACCAGGATCCAGCCCAGCGTCATCGCCGTCGCGGCGTGCGGGGTGAGCCGTCCGCGCACGAAGGCGGCGGCGACCAGCCCCACGGCAGCGGCCACGCCGTCGATCGCGAGCAGTCGGGTCGCGGCGACGAAGGGGACGACGGTGCGCCGTACAGCCACATCGCGGCGGGCCGGCGCGATCGTGCTGAAGATGGTCACGTCGTCGCTCTCCCTTCCGTGCGTGACAGTGCCGACTGGCGTCAAGGCTCGGTCCTGCGACACCGTACGCAGCGGCCACGGCGCTCCACATGCCGCAAATTCGGCAAAGAAAAGGCGTCCCGGAAGATCGACGCGGGGCGAACGCCGAGTGATCACACGGAAAATGCGGGGCGAATGCCGGACGACGCAGGACGGCCCGGTACGACGGCCCAGCACGACGACCCGGTACGACGAGCCGGGAGAGCGAACGCCGCAGCGCCTCCCTCCGGTGGTCGAGGAGAGGCGCTGCGACAGTCCGCCGTCGTCAGTAGCTGGCGGGGGCCCTCCAGCCGACATGGTGCGCCAGCCCCACTGCGGCGAGCTGGGAGGAGACCTGGAGCTTGGCGAGGATCGACTTCACCTGGGTGCGCACGGTGGCCTCGGAGACCACCCCGACGGCGGCGATCTCGTGCACCGTCTGACCACGCATCAGGTGTCCGAGCACCTGGGCCTCGCGAGCGGTGAGCATCTCCAGCCGGTTGAAGAGGTCCTCCTGTTCGGCACGCTGGCGGTGCCACTCGCGCAGCAGCTCCTCGCGCTCCTCGTGGTCGAGCACCGGCAGACCCTGATTGAGCCGGCGCACCGTCGCGAGGATGTCGTTGAGCGGGCGGCCCTTCGAGAGGACGGTGCGGGCCCCGTTGCGGATGGCCTCGCCCCACCTGCCCCGGTCGGTCGTGCCGGTGACGACGACGACGTTGATGCCGGTCGACGCGAGCCGCGAGATCAGTCGGATGCCGTCGCCGAAGCGTCCCAGGTCGAGGTCGAGCAGGATCACTCGCGGGTTCTGCCGGATCAGCGTGGACAGCAGCGCCCCCGGCGTACCGTCTCGGGGCACGAGCACGCGGCGTACGTCGTACCCCTCCACCGAGAGCGCGAGCTCGAGTGACTCGGCGAACAGGACGTGGTCCTCGACGATGAGGATCCGGAATCGGCTCCTAGACGTGGGCGCTTGAGTCACCGACCCGCTCCTTCGCAGTGGGGAGCCCGAGGACGAACGTCGCCCCCGCGCCCTCGCTGGACTGCAGGCGAAGATACCCGCCCTGCTTCTCCATCAGCTCGCGGGCGATGTGGAGGCCGATGCCCTGCCCCATCGAGGCCGGACCCCGTTCGCCCCAGGCGAAGACGTCGACGCCGGGCGCGACTCCGCAGCCCTGGTCGCGGACGGTGATCTCCACGCCGTCGTGCTCCTCGGTGATCTCCACCGTGGCCGGTCCGGCACCGTGCTTGACGGCGTTGTCGAGCAGGATGTTGAGCACCTCGTACACGTCGTCGCGTCGCCCGATCACCTCCGCACCGGTGGGCCGCCAGCGCACCATGTGGCCGCGGGCGTCGTGGGCGGTGACCACGGTCGCGACCAGGTCGTCGACCGAGACCCGCACGGAGCCCATGAGGTGCTGGGAGTCGCCGGCCAGCAGCCGGGCGAGCCGGGCCAGCTCCTCGTCCATCATCTCCTCGAGCCGGCGGCGGCGCTCCCCGCTGGTGAGACCGTCGCGGATCAGCCGCGATGCCGAGGAGATGCCGGCGAGGGTCGCGTTGACCTCGTGCAGCTGGGCGCGGCTCTGGCGCACGCCCTCCTCGGCCCGCCAGAACCGGAGCTCGAGGTCGGCGAGATCGTTCCTGTCCGCGGTCAGACTTCGACGCAGCATCCCGAGCGCCGCGTAGGTCACGACGACGCCTCCGCCGCCGTCCAGGAACAACACCATCACGGCACTCGCGCCGGTGCGAGGCATGTACGCCGCGACGTACTGTCCGACACCGATCATCGCCCCCGCGACGATCAGCTGGATCCGGACGTCCTTGCGCAGCCCGTGCTGCCGTCCGACCGCCAGCGCGGCGACGAAGAGGACGGCGAGGAAGCAGACTTCGAGGACGGCGAGCGTCCCGCGACCCATGGGTAGGGCCGGCAGCTGGGTCACGGTGGCGACCCGGAGGATGCCGAGCGCGGTGCCCAGGGTCACGCCGATGCTGAAGGGATCGGCGTTGAGCTCACGGCGGGTTCCGATCGCGCAGCAGGCGGCGATCACGACGACGGCCAGCAGGTCGTTGAGCCGGGCCCAGCCGTCCTGTCCGCGGTCATGTCCGTCAGCGGCGATCTGGGTGACGGCGATCGCCACCGCCTGCGCGGCGAGGATGGTCAGTGAGGCCGCGAGCCAGCTGCGGTGCCGCGACGGGCGGATGCGCCAAGCGCCGTAGACCGCAACCGCGGAGGCGAGTGACGCAGGCAGCAGGATCAGGCCGTAGAGCGAGGCTGCGAACGGCAGCATCTCGCGCTTGGCGACGAGCAGGGCAACCGCCATCACGGAGACGGCGATGGCCAGTGTGAGGAGCCCGGAGCCAGGAGCGCTGGGCTCCTCATGACTCTCGGGCTCGTGCATAGAGCGTGGCGACTTCATTGGTTTTGCCCCCGGTGCCAGACCGAGGCGGATTTGGGCCAGGGCGCGCCGTTTCCCTCCCCAGGGAACCCCAGTCCGAGCCGTCTCGGTGATCGTTTCGTGTCCGTCCGAGAAGGTGGGGGACCCGGTTCCGCCTCACCCGTCGTTAGGACGATATGCCTCATATGGGGCACGGATACGGGCGTGGACCACCGGTTACCGAACTGTGCATAAGTGGTCCGGACCGGCAAACGCCACGGGGACCCACTCCCCAAACTGGGTGAACGTTCGGCTCTGCGGATCGGCCGCCGCCTTTGCCCACACAACGATGTCGGCCAAGGGCCTAGAAGAGCGGCCCACCGATGAAACGGCGGGTGAGGGATGGTGAAAGTGCCACGCGCAGACCGGCGAACACGGATCGCCATCGCTTCAGAGCAGTCGCTGGTGACCGAGGCGGTCAAGGTCGCGCTGTCGAGTCGCGGGTTCGAGACCGGGACCGTCCGATGGCCGGGAGACGCCCCGTCGCGGCCGCCTGCTCCACGCCCCGCCTTCGATGCCGGACTGCTGCTCAGCGAACTCGACCGGGTCTCCCGGCTGCGGGCGGCCATGCTGGTCACCGAGCGACTCAAGATCCGGTGGGCGGTGCTCACCAGTGCACCGCGCGGGCCGCTGTGGGGTGCGCTGTTCACCGCCGGCGCGGCGGTCGTGCTGCCGAGCGAGACTCCACTCGACGAGGTCGTGGCGGCTCTGGAGGGTCTGAGCCGGCGCCCAGGTGCGGTGATCGACGGCCGGGAGGAGCTGATGGCCGCGTGGGGCAGGCTGCAGGCCGAGCACGAGGAGCTGGTCGTCCGCGTCGCCACGCTGACCCCCCGTGAGCGGGAGGTGCTGATCATGCTGCACAGCGGTGACACCGTCGCGGGCATCGCCAGCATCCTGGAGGTCGCGCCGGCGACGGTGCGCAGCCAGGTGAAGGCCGTCCTGCGCAAGCTCGACGTCAACTCCCAGCTCGCAGCGGTCGCGGCGTACGGCATGCTGTTGGAACGCCAGCGCTCCGAGCAGGAGTGCGAGAGCCAGCCGATCGCCTCCGGATGCTGACCGGACGGTGACGTGCGCGGGAGCGCGCGATCGCACCGACTAGGGTGTGCCGGTGACTTTCGACGCCGGAGTGCCCACCGCCGAGATCCTGGCCGACGACCACCTCCTCGCCGCCTGGCTGGCCGAGGAGGCCGGCAAGCGCCTGCTCCAGGTACGCGCGACCAGCGGCCTGGAGGGCCGTGAGCTCAAGGACGCCGGCGACCAGGCGGCCAACGAGCTGCTGCTCCATCTGGTGGCCAGCTACCGGCCCGACGACGCCGTACTGAGCGAGGAGGCCCAGGAGACGCACGGCGACACCGCCCGGCTGGAGGCCGAGCGGGTCTGGATCATCGATCCCCTCGACGGCACCCGAGAGTTCTCCGAGCCCCCGCGTGACGACTGGGCGGTGCACGTGGCGCTGTGGGCGCGCATCCCCGGCGAGGCGGGCGAGGGCCGACTCATCGCCGGCGCGGTCGCGCAGCCGGCACTGGGCGTCACGTTCCACACCGGCAACCCGCCGGTGGTCCCGGGTCTCGACGGCACTGCTCATCGCAGCGGGCAGCCGCCGCGGATCGCCGTGAGCCGCAGTCGTCCGCCGGCGTTCGTGCAGAAGCTCGCGGACGAGCTCGGCGCCGAGCTGGTGCCGATGGGGTCGGCCGGGGTCAAGGTGATGAGCGTCGTCCGCGACGTGACCGACGCCTACGTGCACGCGGGCGGACAGTACGAGTGGGACTCCGCGGCGCCGGTGGTGGTCGCGCGAGCGGCGGGGCTGTTCACCAGCCGGGTCGACGGCACGCCGCTGCACTACAACCAGGCCGACGTCTACCTGCCCGACCTGATCGTGTGCCGTCCCGAGCTCGCCGAGCGGATCGTGGCCTTCATCGAGGAGCACGGCGTCAGCTGAACGACGGCCCAGACCGCGCGGCCCGCCCGTTCCCAAAATTGGGGAACGGGGTTTCGAACCCCGGCGCCGACGCGGCTCCCATCCCTTGCATGGCATCTCAACGACCTGCGACGGACGAGGAGATGGCGTGCAACCGACGGTACGGATGCTGGGGACTCGGGGCGTCCCGGCCGCGCACGGCGGTTTCGAGACGGCGGCCGAGAACATCGGCCTCGAGCTCGTGAGGCGCGGCTGGCGGGTCGTGGTCTACTGCCAGGACGACGCCCCGGGCGCCAGCGTGCGGACGGACACCTGGAACGGCATCGAGCGAGTGCACGTGCCGTCCCGCTATCCCGGTGCCAACGGCACCATGTGGTTCGACCTCGTCTCGGTGCGCCATGCGGCCCACCATGCGGCGAGGGAGGGAGGCGTGTGCCTGACCTTCGGCTACAACACGGGCATGCTCAATTCCATCCTGAAGGCGCGCGGGGTTCCCAACGTCGTCAACATGGACGGGCTCGAGTGGAAGCGTGCGCGGTGGACCGGATCGCAACGGGCCTTCCTCTACGCCCAGGAGCGCGCGGCCTGCCGCCTCGGAACGCATCTGATCGCGGACCACCCCGAGATCAAGAAGCATCTCGAGACGCGGGTGCGCGCGAGCAAGATCACGACCATCGCGTACGGCGCACCGAGCGTGTACGACGCTCCGCAAAGCGTGCTCGTCGACCACGGACTCGAGCCGGGCGGCTATCTGACCCTCGTGGCTCGGCCCGTGCCGGAGAACAGCATCCTGGAGGTCGTCCGCGGCTTCTCGTCGCGTCGATGGGGCCACCAGCTCGTCGTCCTCGGCACGTACGACCGGGGCGACAGCTATCAGGGTGCCGTGCTGGACGCCGCGAGTGACGAGGTCCGCTTCCTCGGAGCGATCTATGACACCGAGGTGGTCCAGGCGCTGCGCTTCCACTCGGCAGGCTATGTCCACGGACATCAGGTCGGAGGCACGAACCCCTCGCTCGTGGAGGCGCTGGGCTGCGGCAATCCGGTGATCGCCCACCACAACCGCTACAACCGCTGGGTGGCGCAGGGTGCCGCGCTGTACTTCTCCGACGAGTCAGGTGTCGTCAGCGCGCTCGACCGGCTGCTCGGGGACCCGCGCCTGGCCGCGCGGATGTCCAGCTACGCCCGGGAACGGCACACGGCCGAGTTCACCTGGCCCCGGATCGCCGATCAGTACGAGAGCCTGATCCGCACCTACCTGCGCACTCCCCGCGCCCGGGTCGAGCGGCCACTCAGCATCGGTCACGCCTGATCGGTCACGCCTGAGAGCGACTACCACCGGAGAGTTGGGCGTTGAGGTAGCGCCGGAGCTTCGTGCTCGAGGTGTGCGCCGTGTACGGGAAGTACACGACCTCCACGCCGAGCGGTGCCATCGCGGCCTCAAGGCTGTTGCCCTTGGGCGCGCCGCGCCAGTCGTCCCCCTTGAAGATGGCGTCGAAGTGACGCTCGCGCCACGCGAAGGTCTTGTCCTCGGAGCGGTCGACGATGACCTCGTCGACGATGCCCAGGGCCGCCACGATCTCCATCCGCTCGATCAGCGGGATCACGGGGAGCTCGCCCTTGAGGCCCTCGACGTACTCGTCGTCGGCGACGCCCACGACCAGAGTGGCGCACTGCTGCTTGGCGCGACGCAGGAGATTGAGGTGCCCGATGTGGAACATGTCGAAGACGCCGCTGGCGTAGCCGACCGGGTAGAGGTCAATCGAGTTGGCCATGGTGCTCGCTTCCCACGCAGCAGGGGAGAAGGCGGCCCGACGGGCCACCACGAGCCATCGTTTGCCGGCCGCGTTCGGGCCGCGTGCGAGCACGGGCCCAAATACCCAATCGTGGGCAGAGAGTGGCTGTTTATCGCTGCCGGGCAGACCGGTCCGTGAGCCTGGATGTCGCATGGCGGACCTCGAGGAACATCAGGAGAATGACGTGGAGCAGGCAGACACCGGGGTCGATCTCCGTACCTACATGAGGGCAGTGCGCAAGCTCTGGTGGATCGTGCTCGTCTTCGTGTTGCTCGGCACCGCCGCCGGCGGTCTTCTCGCGTTCACCGGCACCCGCACCTACGAGAGCAGCGTGACGTTCTTCGTCGCCACTCCGACGTCGAACAGCGACTCGACCTTCAACGCCAGCCAGTTCGGCACGGAGCGCGTGAACAGCTATGTCGGGCTTGCTACCAGTGACCGGCTCGCGTCGATGATCGTCGGCGACTTGGGCCTGAACGAGTCGCCACAGGCCCTGGCGAGCCGGATCAGCGCGTCCGCGCCTCTCAACACCGTGTTGCTCACGGTCAAGGTCAAGGACAGCTCGGGGCCGAAGTCGCTCGCGATCGCCGACTCCCTCTCCCGGCAGTTCGTCAGCCTCGTCGCCACCCTGGAAGCGACCCGGGAGGGCGCGGCGGGTACGGCGCCGGTCAGACTCGACGTGGTCTCAGGCCCCGTTCTCAATCCGGCGCCGATCAGCCCTCGACGCAAACTCGACGTCGCCCTGGGGTTCCTCCTCGGCCTCGTCCTGGGTGTCGCCGTCGCCGTCGGGCGTGACCTGCTGGACGTCTCGATCCGCAGCACCGACCAGCTCGCCGACGTGACGGGGTTGCCGATCCTCGCCTCGATCCCGCGGGACCGGCGCAGCGGGCGGTTCCCGATCGTCCAGGAGGGTGCCACCCGGTCGCCTCGAGGCGAGGCGATCCGGCAGTTGCGCACCAACCTGCTCTACGCCGACGTGGACCACGACATCACGACCGTGGTCCTGGCCTCCGCGCGGGCGTCCGAGGGCAAGTCGCTCACGGCCGCGAACCTCGCCGTTGTCGCCGCCGGCGCAGGCAGAAGCGTCGTGCTCATCGACGGCGACCTGCGCCGACCGAAGCTGCAGGACTACCTGGGCATCGAGGGCGGGGTCGGCCTCAGCGAGGTGCTCACCAACCAGGTCGAGCTCGATGACGCGCTGCAGGTCTGGGGCCACTGCGAGGTGCGCGTGCTGACCAGCGGCTCGCTGCCTCCCAACCCCTCGGAGATGCTCGGCAGCCGGGCCTTCCAGGCGCTGCTGGAGGAGCTCCGCAGCCGGTTCGACCTCATCGTGATCGATGCTCCGCCGCTGCTGGCGGTGACCGACGGCGCCGTGCTCGCGGCGCTCGCCGACGGCACCATCCTGGTCGTGAGGCACGGCAAGACGGCGCGTCACCAGATCCTCAACAGCATCCGGAGCCTCCGCGCGATCGATGCCCGCATCCTCGGTGCGGTCCTCAACCTGACGCCGGAGCGACCGCGGGGCTACGCGGGCTACCAGACCTACGGGCCGCCGCGGCGGGGCCTGCGTGACATACGCGGTGGCACCCGCCACCTCCCGGTGCCGCCCTTTCGGGACGAGCCCGCGGCTGTCGAGGCTGCCGTCGAGGCGGACGACGAACCGGTCGACACACGTTCGGCGGGCCAGTAGCCGTGCCGCACGCGATCGGCGCTGAGGCGCCCGAGTGCGGCGAGGTCGTGATCGCCGTCGCGACGTACCGACGGCCCGAGCTGCTACGCGAACTCCTCCCGGAGCTCATCAGGCAATCGCGCGCCCTAGCGACTCGCTCCCGCGTCGTCGTGGTGGACAACGATCCCGAGGGGGGCGCCCGCGACGTGGTCTCCGCGCTGGCGGCCTCGGACGTCGACTACCTGCACGAGCCACGGCCGGGGATCGCGGCCGCCCGCAACCACGCGTTGGATCGGTGCGGCGGCAACGACGTGATCGTCTTCATCGACGACGACGAGTTCCCGACGCCCGAGTGGCTCGGAGCGCTGGTGCGGTCCTGGCAGGCGTGGGGTTGCGCCGGCGTCTCGGGGCCGGCGCTGGCCACCTTCGAGGTGGCCCCGGACGCCTGGGTGCAGGGCAGTGGCGTCTTCGCCCGACCGGCCAAGACCGACGGCGCCGCCGTCTCGGGCGCGGCGACGAACAACTTGTTGCTCCACGTCGGCACGCTGCGCTCGATGGGGCTGCGCTTCGACGACGCCTACGGCACCAGCGGCGGGAGCGACACCCGGCTGGTCCACGACCTCATCAGCCGTGGTGGGGTCGTCCGCTGGTGTGACGCCGCGGCGGTGCTTGATCGCATCCCGGCGTCTCGCACCTCGCGCGAGTGGGTCCTGCGGCGCACCATGCGGACCAGCAACACCTGGAGCCGGGTGGCCCTGGACCTCGCGAAGCCGGGGCTACCACGCCTGCAGACCGCGCTCGGGCTCACCGGCCGTGCTGCGTACCGCCTCCTTCGCGGCGCCTCGACGACCTGTCGAGGGTACGTCGGAGGCGACCCGAGGATCCGGGCGCGCGGCGAGTGCGACATCGCCAGCGCGATCGGGATGGTCCAGGGCGCCTACGGCGTCGTGCGAAGCGAGTACGCCCGCGCCTGACGGGGCCCGCGCCTGACGGGGCGCTCACATCCCGGCGCTGGCGCGGACGGCGCGCACGATGTGGCCCATGTCCGCCCGCTGGGTGCGGAACAGGGCGGCGACGACTCCCAGGCAGACACCCGCGAAGCTCAGACCGACCGCGATCTGCAGCCAGGGATTCGTCACGAGTCGGCTCCCGAGATAGGCGGCCAGGGCACACGGTGCCATCACCAGCGCCATGCAGCCCACTGCCTGGGTCATCAACGCTCGGGCGTCGACGGGGGTGCGAGCCTGGAGCTGGCGAAGGGCGACGTACCAGTACCAGGCGAACGCGATGGAGTGACCGACCGCGACACCGGTGATGCCCCACGGCAGACCCGCGAGGATCATCGCGATCATCACGGGTCGCGTCCACAGGTACTGCTTGAGCTGCATGGTCGTCTCTCCGAGCGCGAGGAAGGTCCAGTAGCTCAGCTGGGTCAGCGCGCGGAACACTCCGCCGATGGCAAGCGCCACGAAGACGGGAGTGATGTAGCTCCATCGGGGTCCGAACAGGATCATGACGACCGGTCCCGCCAGGGCTGCTCCGACCGCGAAGATCAGGCCGAGAAGGTAGGCGTTCACGAGCTGGGCACGATGCAGGTAGCGCTGGAACCTCGCCGGTTGGTCCTGGACCCGTGACAGCACCGGGAGGACGACGCCGGACAGGGGCGCGTTGATCTGGTTGATCGGCACCATCAGCAGTTGGTAGGCGCGGGTGTATCCGCCCAGCGGTCCCGTTCCCCACACGGCGCCGATCGCGACGTTGTCGACATTGTTCACGGTGTAGCCGAGCACCTGCGTCCCGAGCACGCCCGATGCGTACTGGAAGAACCGGCGCATCGGGAGGCCGCGCGTGTACCACGACGGACGCCAGTGACTGTTGATCACGTTCATCACGAACGCCACCACGACCATCGTGATCTGCTGGCAGACGATGGCCCAGTAGCCATGGCCGAGGGCCGCCATCGTGATCGCGACCGCGACGCTCAGTGCCTGGGAGAGCACATCCGCGAGGGCGAGCGCCCGGAAGCGGAGACCTCGACGCAGCTCGGCGCGGAACTGCGTGTTCGCCCCACTGATGACGAAGAGCCACGCGAGGGCGAACACGATGGGGCCGAGGGCGGGGCGGCCGTAGAAGCGGACGATGGCAGGCTCGGCCGCCGCCACCAGGGCGGCACACGTCGCCCCCACGCCGAGGTTGACCCAGAACAGGTTGGACCGCTCCTTGTCCGAGAGCGTCTTGGCTTGGATCGCGGCCGAGGAGAGCCCGAAGTCCCGGATGATCTCTGCCATCCCGGTTAGCGAGGTCACCATCGCGACGAGTCCGAAGTCCGCCGGCAGCAGCAGGCGGGCAAGGACCACGGTCGACCCGAACTGGAGCAGGAACCGCATCCCCTGGGCGATGACCGTGATGCCGGCTCCCCGTGAGGCCGCGCGACCGAGGTCGTCAGCCATGTCGGCGGCCGACGGGGGAGAGGGCCGGGCGTGTCACCGGTGGCGTGGCTTCGTCTCCGGCGGAGGCGCCCTCCGCCTCGGGGGTGTCGGGCTCGCGGCTCGTGACCGATTCGACGCGTCCGAAGGCGATGTAGCACAACGGGATCACGACCACGGGGGCCAGGATGAAGTTGTCGACGAAGACGAGTGAGACCTCCAGCAACCCCGAGCCCGCGAGCGCGACGAGGTAGAGGACGCCCCAAAGACGGCCGCGGGCACTGAGCGAGAGCGCGGATCGCGTCAGCACCAGGAGCATCACCGCCACCGCGGCCACCAGCACGAAGCCGCCTGTGACCAGCAGCTGGACGAACTGGTTGTGACCGTGGAAGACCGTCGGGCCCAACGCGCCGGTCGTCAGGGCGACCTTGCTGTACCAGTTGGCGCCCAGCCCGAAGGTGAGCGCCTGATGCGCGGCGCGCAGGCTCTGGTTCCAGATGTAGCCGCGGTTGGAGAAGGAGGTCTCCTGGTGCGGGAGGAAGGGCAGCGCGACCACCGCGGCGAAGCCCAGCAGGACGCAGAATCCGGCGACCACGGTGCGGGAGGCACCGCGACACAGGCGTACGGCCGCGTAGGTCAGCACGACCATGCCCACGGCGATCATGCACGATCGGGATGCGCCCCAGATCATCGCGAAGAGCGCGATTGCCATGAAGAACCGGCGGGCACCCTTGCGCCTGATCGCAGCGATGGGCGGCATCCCGAGCACCATGAACTGCGCGAGGTTGTTCCCCTGCGTGAAGATGCCGACCAGGATCCCCCAGGGCAGGACCTGCTTGTCCTCGCTCGCGAAGTCGCCGGTCGTTAGCCGGAAGATGCCGCGAGACGGCGCGAGGATGCCGGTGGCCAGTGAGATCACGGCCGTCAGCCCGACCAGGAGACCCAGGGTGGCCAGCGTCCGGAGACGGGGCCGCAGCAGCCACAGGCTGATGACGACCAGCGGATAGACGAACATGCTGCGTGACACCCCGGCCGGGATGTAGAGGTCGCGGACCACGATGCAGACCCAGGGCAGCAGCAGCGCCGCCAGCGGGCCGAACCGCGTCCGCGGCAGGTCGGTGAGCGAGGTCGCGATGACGAACGCGCAGAAGGCGCCGAGGAGCAGGGTCGTGAACGTGATGAGAAGGGAGGCTATGTGCGAGTAGGGCGCAGCCGCCTGCTCGATGCTCTGGTGCACCTTCGGCGCGGTGAAGGTCTGGGCGATGCGCGGGAGCACGGCCCAGGCCCAGAGCAGGATGATCAGTGCCTGCGCCCGTTGGTCGCGCTGCCGCCGGGTCGGCCTAAGCACGCCCGTACTCCTGGTAGGTGTGGCCGAACGCGCCGGCGCACATGCCGCGGCCGCGCTGCACCATCCTCAGCCCCCGCGGGTTCCACGCGGAGGACGGACGGGCCAGTCCGGCAGCAGCCATCACGCTGCCGACGAACATTCTGGCCGAGCCGTGGGCGACGCAGCGCAGGCGCGTGGTGACCCGGCGCCACCGGCGGCGGCTCAGCTCGATCCGGACGACGCTGTCGGAGTTTCCCATGCTGAACGCCCGCATGAGGACCCAGCGACGCGTGCTGCGTGCCGCCGGAACGAGGTCGACCACGACCGCCTCGTCACACCAGACCATCGGCTCGCCGAGGCGATGGAGAGACCTGGTGAAGAGGGTGTCCTCGCCCCCGGTCAGTGCGAAGCGATCGTCGAACCGGAGCCCGGTCGCGTGGACGCGTCGTATGTCGAGGAGAAGGTTGTTGGTAGCCGCCGTCTGGATCCTGGTGCCGGTCGGCGGCCGACGGCGCTGGAAGAAGCGACCCCGCACGATCCAGGGCTCAGGCTCGACGTCGAAGCGCGACTCGACCGCGCCCGCGACCGCCGAGGCGGCCGAGTCGAGATAGGTGCGCAGCATCAGGCCGAGCCATCCTGGCCGGGGACGCTCGTCGTCGTCGATGAAGACGAGCACGTCGTCGTGCCGGGCCTCGTCGAGGGCACGGTTGCGCGCCGCCGACAGGCCCGGGCGCGGTTCGAAGACGTACCGGACGCAGCCGCCCGCCGTCGCGACGATCGGCGCCGCGCTCCGGTCCGGGTCGTTGTCGACGATGACGATGCGGCAGGCCCCGACGACCGGGACGGCAGTTGGGGCTGCGGCCACCTCGCGTGCCAGGTCGTCGAGGAGGTCAGCCAACAGGTGTGGGCGCTTGAAGGCCAGCACAGCAACGACGACACGGAGCCGCTCCTGCTCGGACATGGGCGTGGGCTTCCTTACCTCCTGTGCCTCCGCCGCCGGGCGGCGGAGGCACAGGTCGGATTGATCGGTCAGGTCGGTCACTTCACCAGCTTCAGCGGCTTGATGTTCTCCTTCGCCGCGATCTGGGGACTGTTGAGGACGGCCTGCTGCTGGGCGGCCCCGGCCACCGTCGACGCGTCGTTGGTCTTGAACGAGCTGACGGAGATCGTGACCGGCGCGTTCGTGCTGGACCCCGAGAGGTAGCCGTTGACGCCGACTCCGCCGGGCGCCTGCATCGCGGACGTCGTGTCGGTCGCCGAGATCTGCCAGCCCGAGGGCTCGGGCTGACCGGTCGCCCACACCTTGGCCTCGAGGAGCGTCGGACTCGTGCCGACCACGTCGAAGCGGACGGTCAGGCTCTGGCCGGCGGCGTAGGTCAAGCCGCTGACGACCTTCTCGGCGGCTGCCGCGACCTCCGTGCTCCCGTCGAACCGGCTCAGCGCGATTCGCACCGAGCCGTCAGGCAGGAGGTGGACCTTCGCGCGGTAGTCGCCGACGCCGTTCAGCTTGCGCCCGATCACCGAGAAGTAGGTGCCGTTTCCGGTCTGGGGCTTGTTCGAGGAGAACGTCGTCCAGGTGTCGCTCTGAGTCGTCGAGACACCCAGCAGATACGCCGCGGGCCCGCTGGCCGGCGTGGAGAGCGCCATGGTCCCGGCGTTGCCGGTCACGGAGAGGCCGGATCCCACCGCGGTCCAGGAGCCGCCCACGTCCGCCTTGCCCCACCCGCTGGCAACCGTCCGGTTGAAGCTGTCCGATGCGAGGACTTTGGCAGCAGGAGCGGTGATGGTGACGGTGTGGGAGACGGCGTTGGTGGCGCCGTTGTTGTCGGTGACGGTGAGGGTCACGGTGTAGGTGCCGGCGGCTGCGTAGGTGTGGGTGGCCGTGGCGGTGGTGTCGTGGTTGGTGTTGTCGCCCCAGTTCCAGTCGTAGGCGGCGATGGTGCCGTCGGGGTCGGAGGAGCCGGTGCCGTCCACGGATGCGGTGAGGTT